>Ga0207708_10000027_pt1 | contig 166457 bp, 153 predicted proteins | sample KBSK5101metaG_FD_184340 | JGI IMG/M metagenome (GOLD analysis project Ga0207708, IMG submission 184340) | Corn, switchgrass and miscanthus rhizosphere microbial communities from Kellogg Biological Station, Michigan, USA - KBS K5-10-1 metaG... | ecosystem: Host-associated > Plants > Roots >...
CGGACTGCCATTGTCCGACAGGATCGCTCGCGGCAGTCCGTACTCACGGAAGACGCGCTCGAATGCACGGCGCGTGTGCGGCCCTTCGCACGACGGATACGCATCGCAGGCGAGCAAATAGCGGCTCACATGATCGACAACCGTCAACGGGTAACAGTAGCGGTGATTGCCGAGGAGGAACTGTCCCCTTGTAGTCGACTGTCATCAGGTCGTTCGGTTCAACTGGCTCGCTGCGCACGCGCAGCGGATTGCCGCTCCGGCTCCGTCTTGGGCGGAATAGCTTGTGTCTGGGTAGGCGCAGCCGATTCACCTAGGCACCCCTGTAAATTTTGGAATGTTCGGCCGCTCGTCGAAGCACCACCAGAGCGAGAGCCGGGAAAGCCGCGCCAGTCCCGGGGATCCGAAGGGGCTGCCGTTGTCGGACAGGACGGTGGAAGGAAAAGCATCACAGGCCAGGATGAATCGAGTGACGTGGTCCACGATGGTCAACCGTGCTGCCGCACTCGCGCTACTATTGCCTGACGTCGTTGCCCCTCGTGCCGGTGAAACGCACTACGGTAGGGCCCGATCAAGCCGTCGTCCTGACTATGACCGAGGACCAGATAGGCGCTCTGATCGCCGTCAACGGCCTTCTCAGCCAATTAGCCGGAGGTATCCTTCTGGTTGGCCTCTTCAGCGCACTGCTCCGCAGTCATCCGCGCAGGCAGCCGTACTTCCTGCAGTGGACGCTTGGCTGGGCGGCGCTGGTCGTCGCGCTGGGCGGCGTGGCAATCCAGTACGCGTTCCCGCAGGCGATCGCTGCCGAGCCGCTCCTGGCGCGCGCCGCGAATCTCGTATACCAGTCCGGCAAACTCCTCCACGTAGCGTACCTGCTGGCCGGGACTCTGAACTTCGCGCGCGGAAACCGGTCTCGGAGCTTTATGCGCTGGGCGGTTCCGGCGGCTCTGGCGTACGCGCTCGCAAGTACGGTCGCCGCAGGGCCCAACCTGAACGCGGTAATGGTCTTTCAAATGCCGCTGCTGGTAGCGCCGTTCCTCTCATGCGCTTGGCTTCTGCTTCGCCTCTCGCGATCTCGCGCGACGCTTGGCAGCCTTACGACAGGGGCCGTATTCGCTTTGGTGGCCGCGCTCTGGATCCTCTACGCGGTCGGCTTCGCGGTCGAGGGTTTTCAGCCGTGGTCGAATCCGCACGGGCCGTTCCATTTCCTCCTGCGGTACAACAGTTTCTTCGACCTGACGCTACAGATGCTGCTGGGATACGGCATGGTCGTTCTGCTCCTCGAGGACGTCAGCCGCGAGAGCGAGGACGCGCGATATCAGCTGGCGCTCGCGCACGACCGCCTCAAGCAGCTCTCGCTCTACGACGCTCTGACCGGCGCGCTCAACCGGCGCGCGTACGACGAGGGCGCGGGATTGGAGCCGCTTGGTGGCCGCTTCGGCACGGCGCTGATGGTCGACATGGATAACCTGAAGACGGTAAACGACACGGCCGGACACGCAGCGGGCGACGAGCTCCTGCGCCGTTTGGTCGAGACACTGCGGCGCTGCGTACGACCGCTCGACCGCGTTTATCGATGGGGAGGGGACGAGTTTCTGTTGCTCTTTCCTGCGGCGCTGCCTCAGGACGTGGTCCCGCGGGTGCGTGAGGCGCTCGCGACTGTGCCGGAGCTCGAGGTGAGCCTGGGCGCCGCGCGCTTTTCGGGGAGTGAGGATCTGCCAGTAGCCATCGAGCGGGCGGATCTCGCGATGTACGAAGAGAAGGCGCAGAATCGCGCGCGAAAGGCGGCCGTCGCCGGCCGTCCTGCGAACGTCGCAGGGCCCGCGTGAGTTGCGCCTCGTCGAGTACAACGGCTGCGCCGCAATGTTCGGCGCTCTATGAGGATCGACCTAATCCCTATATTCGAGAATATCTCCAGGCTGACATTCGAGCGCACTGCAGATCGCTTCCAGGGTGGACAGGCGGATCGCCTTTGCCCTGCCGTTCTTCAGCACCGAAATATTCGCCAGCGTGATGCCGACCTTTTCGGCAAGCTCGGTGACGCTCATTTTCCGTTTCGCCAGCATGACGTCGATGTTGATGATGATTGCCATGGCTCTAAACGGTCAGGTCGTTTTCGGATTTGATGTCCACGGCGGTTTGCAGGAGCCGCTCGAACACGGCAGCCGCGGTGCCGATGACGGCGGTGATGAAAATCATGGCAAGGCCGATGGCAACGCCGCCCGCGATGTCGTCCTTGCCGCGCACAAAGATGAAGAGGTAAGCGACTGCTCCTCCAATCATGACGACGAGCGCGATCGCGCACTGTTTGATCGTCCGCAGCGCTCTGACTGAACTGAGTGAGAATACCTGGTCCTGCCCGATGTATCCGAGCAGCCGGAACGCCTGGAAGAGCGCCGTGAAAAACGCAATGGACGCGAGATACGCATACGCCAGAAAGGGATCCTTGAAGTAAATCTCGAAGGGCGTGGCGTGCGCGTTTCTGCCCTCGAGGTGAGGTTCCCACAGCATGAGAGCCAGAGCGCCGATGCCGATGAGCACGACGACGACCTGAAGAAAGAGTGTCGAGCCTCGCTTCATACTCCCCCAATATCCGTCCCGGCTTATCGTTTGTCAATATATGTTTATCGTTACGCGTAACCAAGGCGAAGCGCGATACCATCGGCGCCGTGAAGCACTCGCTCACGCGCCATCCCGCCCTGTCGTCGTTCGCGACGACGGGTGGTTGAGCCTGCAAGCTGGGTCAGGATGACCTGCGCTCGATCCTCGCGAAGCTCCCCTCATCCGAAGGGGTCGGGGATCTTCTTGTCGGGACGTCGACGTGTGATGACGCGGCGGTGATTCGGATCGCGGGGGATCTCGCGATCGCGCAGACGGTCGATTTCTTCACGCCGATCGTGGACGATCCGTATCTCTTCGGGCAGATCGCGGCGACGAATGCGATCTCGGACGTGTACGCGATGGGGGCGACGCCGATCCTCGGTCTGGCGATCGCGGGGTTTCCGACCGACGTGCTGCCGCTGGAGGTGTTGCAGGAGATTCTGCGCGGCGGGGCGGAGAAGGCGCAGGAGGCGGGGTTCACGGTCGCCGGCGGGCATACGATCATCGACGATGTGCCGAAGTACGGGCTCGTCGTCACGGGTGTGGTGACGGTCGATAAGCTCGTGCGCAACTCGACGGCGAATGAAGGGGATCTGCTGTACCTCACCAAGCCGATCGGGAACGGCATTCTTGTGAGCGCGTTTCGCGCGATGACGGCGCGCAGGTTTTTCAAACGCGAGCCGCCGTCGCTGGACGAGGCGATTCGCTGGATGACGATGCTGAATCGCGATGCGGCGCGGGCGATGGTTGCGGCGGGGGCAAGTGCGGCGACCGATGTGACCGGCTACGGGCTGATCGGTCATCTCCTCGAGATGTGCGAGGGCTCGGGTCTCGGCGCGGACATCAGCGTCGGCGCGGTGCCGCTGCTCGATGGCGTGCGCGAGCTGCTCGCGCGCGGTTTTCGTCCCGAGGGGACGAATCGCAATGCGAAGACGTTCCGCAATCGCGTCCGCTTGTCGGTGCCGGAGCCGGAGTACACATTGATGTGTGACGCGCAGACGTCGGGCGGATTGCTGATTGCGATCTCGCCGGCGCGGGAGCAGGCGCTGCTGGTGCAATTCGGCGAAAGCGGTCTGTTCTATGCAAAGGTCGGAAAGATGACGGCCGACCGTGGCCGAATCACGCTTGAGCCGTAAGGAGTACGCGAATGCCTGACGAAGTCGATACCGAAAATGTGAACGTCGTCCCGGCCGAGGATGGAACGACCTGGGTCGAGATCGCCAGCACCGGAACGATCGACGAGGCGAACCTGCTGCAGGGATTTCTCGAGGCCGAGGGCATCACCGCGCAGATCGAGAACATGAAGTTCAACATGGAGCCGATCAACTTCGGGGCGATGGGCGAGATCCGCGTGTACGTCTCCTCCACCGATGAGGCGCGCGCGCAGCAGTTGCTTCGCGAGCGCGAGCGGGAGTACGAAAAGCTCGACGACGATGACGAGACGCTCGTGACGGATGACGGGGTGGCGGTCATCGGCGAGGAAGTGCAGACCGCGAATGACGACGGATCCAACACCTGAGAACGAGCCCGAGCCGGCACCGCTGCCGCGCTGGGTGCCGGTGCTCATCGGCGTGGTGCTCGTGATGTTCGCGGTGCTCGCGGTGTTCACGGGACTGCGCTATCGCGACGAGGGAACGATCCTTCAGCACGTGCCGCCGCGCACGATGCGCAACAGCTCGCCCGCGCCGCAGGACGAGCCGGGCGCCGGCGCGTCGCTGGTGCTGCCGGAGAGCACGCCCGCCGCGAACGAGGCGGTGCGCGGAACCGCCCGCACCGAGGTCACCGGCGGCCCGGGCGGCCTGCAGACGACGACGCGCCTCTGGGCGCGCCGCGGCGTCGTGTTCAATGTGCTGCCCGAGGAGACCGTCGTGCACGTGAACGACGTCCCGATCGGCCAGGTGCGGCAGTTCAACTCGATGGACGAGGTCTACGACTTCGCCGAGCCGGGGAGCTACACCATCCGTCTCGTCGCGCCGTCCGGCGCGCAGAAAACGTTCGTCGTCACCGCGGCGGACGACGCGAAGCAGGACATCGCGCGGATCAGCCTGAAGCTCGATTAGTGCGCCGCCGCCTGCGCTTCCTTCGCCTTCTTCGCGTCGGCGATGATCTTTTCCTGCGCCTGCTTCGGCACTTCCTCGTAGTGCGAGTACTCCATGTGGAAGCTGCCGCGGCCCTGGGTGATCGAGCGCAGCGTGGAGCCGTAGGTCAGCATCTCGGCGAGCGGCACGCGCGCCTTGATGGTCTGCATCTCCTCTTCCGCGTCGACGCCTTCCACGCGTCCGCGGCGTGAGTTGAGGTCGCCCATGATGTCGCCGACGTATTCGCTCGGCGCGCTGATGTCGACGTGCATGATCGGCTCGAGCAGCGTCGGGCGCGCCTTCTCCATCGCATCCTGGAACGCCAGCGAGCCGGCGATCTTGAACGCCATTTCCGACGAGTCGACGTCGTGGTACTGCCCGTCCTTCAATCGCACCCGGAAATCGACGACCGGAAAGCCGGCGAGGAAACCCTTCAGCCGCGCGTCCTGAATCCCCTTCTCCACAGCGGGGATGTACTGCCGCGGGATCGAGCCGCCGAAGATCTCGTCGACGAACTCGAACTCCGCGCCGCGCGTGAGCGGCTCCATCGTGATCTTGCAGTCGGCGAACTGTCCGTGGCCGCCCGACTGCTTCTTGTGCCGGCCGTGCGCGTCGGCGGGCCGCGTGATGGTCTCGCGATACGGCACCTTCGGCGGATGCAGCACGACGTCGACGTTGTACTTTTTCTTCAGCTTCGCCACGACGATCTCGACGTGGAGCTGGCCCTGACCGCTGATCAGGAACTCCTTCGTCATCGGGTCGCGCTCGAACTTGATGGTCGGGTCTTCTTCGATGATGCGATGGATCGCCGCGCCGAGCTTGTCCTCGTCGCCGCGCGCTTTCGGTTCAACGGCAAACGCGATCGCCGCCTCGGGGTAGTGCAGGAAGTCGAGCACGATCGGATGTTCCTTCGTCGCGATCGTGTCGCCGGTGAAGGTGTCCTTCAGCTTCGCGACCGCGCCGATGTCGCCGGCGCGCAGTTCCGGAACGGGGATCTGCTGCTTGCCCTGCAGCACCTGCAGTTTGCCGATGCGCTCTTCATGCTCGCGCGTCGTGTTCCAGTACGCCGTGTCGGACTTCAGCGTGCCGGAGTAGACGCGGAACAGCGAGACGCGTCCGGAGAAGGGATCGGAGAAGGTCTTGAACACGAGCGCGGCGGGGAAGGCCTCGGGGCGGCGATCGAAGGTGATCTTCTCGCCTTTCGGATTCGTCCCGTCGAGCGTCTTCGACTCCTCGGGTGACGGCAGCAGCGACACGAACGCATCGAGGATCGGATGTCCGCCGACGTTGTGCGACGCCGAGGCGAGCAGCACGGGATAGATCTGATGATGCGCGACCTCGCGCTTCATGCCGTCGATCAGCTCTTCCTGCGACAGCCCGCCCTGCTCGAAGAACTTCTCCATCAGCGTGTCGTCGCCCTCGGCGACTTTCTCGATCAGCTTCTCGCGCCAGTCATCGGCTTCGCTCTTCAGCTCTTCCGGAATGTCGCCGGCCTCGAACTTGCCCGAGCCGTCGGCCGCGTAGCGGTACGCCTTCATCGAGACGAGATCGATGATGCCCTTGAAATCCTTCTCCTCGCCGATCGGGAGCTGGATCGGCACGATGTTCTTGCCGAAGCGCTTCTGCAGCCCCTCGAGCGTGCGCGCGAACGACGCGCGCTCGCGATCGAGCTTGTTGATGACGAGCATGCGCGGCAGGTGAAACTCGTCCGCGAACTTCCAGACCTTCTCCGTGCTCACTTCGACGCCGGTCACGCCGCTGACGACGATCGCCGTCGAGTCGGCCACGCGCATGGCCGCCTTCGCTTCCATGATGAAGATGCCGAAGCCGGGCGCGTCGAGCAGGTTGATCTTCGTGTCCTTCCACTCCGCGAACGCGATCGCGCCGGAGATGGAATGCCGGCGCTCGATCTCGTCGGGATCGAAGTCGGTGACGGTCGTCCCGTCTTCGACCCGCCCCATGCGCGTGAGTGCGCCGGCGTTGAACAGCAGCTGTGAAACGAGCGTGGTCTTGCCCGTGTCATTGTGTCCGACGATCGCCACGTTGCGGATCTCGGAACCCGAATAGACCTTCATGAGCTCGACTCCCGTTCAGGGATTTGACAAACAGGGCGCACATCATAATTTAAAATGAAGAACCGGCGCGGTGGCTCCGCCGGAGTGCTTCACCAACGCAGGAGTATCATGATCGCTTCATGGGTGTTGACCCAGCGGCTGAGGGTGTCAGTCGACGACTCTCCGGAGAACCCCTGTTGAAGCTCGGACGCTACGAGATCGTTCGCGAACTGGGCAAAGGGGCGATGGGAATCGTCTACCTTGCGAAGGATCCGGTCATCGGACGACTCGTCGCGCTCAAAACGATCCGCGTCGGCGCGCACGCCGACGATGACGAGACGAAGGAGTTCCAGCAGCGCTTCGTCCGCGAGGCCCAGGCCGCCGGCATCCTCAATCATCCATCGATCGTGACGGTGCACGACATCGGACAGGACGACGCCAGCGACATGTCGTTCATCGCGATGGAGTACGTCGAGGGCTACAACCTCAAAGAGGTGCTGTCGCAGGGACGCGCGCTGTCGTTCGACCAGATCGGCGACATCGTCGCGCAGGTCGCGGACGCGCTCGACTTCGCGCACGCGAAGGGCATCGTGCACCGCGACGTGAAGCCGGCGAACATCATCCTGCTCGAAGGGCATCGCGCGAAGATCACCGACTTCGGGATTGCGAAGATTGCGACGGGCGCCGCGAACCTCACCACGACGGGCCAGTTCCTCGGCACGCCGAACTACATGGCGCCGGAGCAGATCAAGGGCGCGCCGGTCGACGGCCGCACGGACATCTTCTCCCTCGGCATCTGTCTCTATGAATGCCTCACGCGGCGCAAGCCGTTCGGCGGCGACTCGCTGACCTCGATCTCCTACAAGATCGTCCACGAGCCGTTCCCGCCGCTGCACGAGATCAACCCGCAGATCCCCGAGGCGTTCGAGGATGTGGTGGCGCACTGCCTCGCGAAAGATCCGGCGAAGCGCTACCAGCGCGGCCGCGATCTCGCCGTGGCGCTTCGCACCGCGCTGCGCGGCGAGCGTCCGGTGCGGCCGTCCGATCCGATGCTCGGAGAAGTCACGATGGTCACGCACGACCGCGTGCCGCTGCCGACCGTCGAAGTGCCGTTCCCCGAGGCGCTGGAAGCGTCGCCGAGCCTCAACACGAAACCCGCCGCCGGCACCTCGGGCACCGCCGCCGTCCCCGCGGTTGCGAAAGCGCCGTCGGTGAAAGTGCCGGTCGCGCAGGTGCTGCGCAACACGCTCACGAATGTGCGCGCGCTGCCGGCGTGGCGGCGCCGCGTCCCGCCGCCGATTTTCCTCGGCATCCTCGCCTTCCTCGTCCTGGGACTGATCGGCGCCGTCGCGGCGATCAGCAGCAAGAAAGTGCCGGTGCCGGTCCCCGATCGCACCGAGCAGTCGCGGCGCGCGTCCGTCGCGCGCGAGCGGCGGCTGCGCGCCGAAGGCGCGGCGCTGTTGCAGCAGGGACGCGTCACCGACGCCTACGCGAAGTACGAAGAGCTCTCGCGGATCGCGCCGAAATCGCCGTTCGTGAACTCGATGATGGAGCGCCTCAACGCGATGCGCCAGCGCGACGAGGTGTCGAAGCAGCAGATCGTGCGCGCGAAACAGATCTTCGACGAAGGCAAAGCGCTCTTTGACGCGAAGCAGTATCCGGCCGCGATCGAGAAGTTCAACGAGTCCTTCACCATGAACCCGAGCTCGATCGAAGCCGGCGATTACCTGAAGCTCGCGCAGCAGGAACAGCAGAAGGTCGACGAAGCGAAGGCCGCCGCGCGTGCGGCGCGCACGGCCTCGCGGACCGCCGCGGCCACGACGACGACGCAGGCGCAGACCGAGACCGCCGCCACCGCGACCACGCCCGCCGTCCCGTCGGCGCCGACGCAGCTCACCACCACCTTCACGCATCCGTTCACCGACGGGCGGATCATGGTGCGCGCCGGAGGCGAGTACGTCGTCAACGAGCCGCTGTCCGAAATGAAGAAACGCACCTTCCGCCGCGCCGCTCCGGTGCCGCGCGTGATCGCCGTGACGCACTCCTTCCCGGCGAAGAATGCCGACGTCAACATCTGGATCACGGTGCCGGCGCAGAACATTCAGGAGCACAAGGTCCTGCAGTTCCGCTTCCTCCCCGGCTCGACGCATCGCCTCGTCGTGCACTACGACGCCGCGGCGAAGAGTTTCTCGTACGAGCTCAATTGATACGCTTCGCCATCGCCACGCGCGACGAGCTCTGGCTGCGCGGCCGCCTCTCCGAGACGCGCCTTTCCCACGGCGAAGCGATCCACGACGCATCCGGCATCACCGCCTCCGACGTTGCTGACGACGCTCTCGTCGACGCGTCCGGCCGCGACATCGCGCGCATGCGCGAGCTCGTTCCCGACGACGCGCGCGTGCGGCTCGTCGCGATCGCGAGCACGGAAGAGTCGGCGGCGACGATGACCATCGGCATCCGCGGGATGTTCGTCGTGACCTCGCCCGAGCACGCGCGCGATGATGAAGAAATGCTGCGCGCGATCGTCGCGGTCGAGCCGCCTGTCGAATCGATGGTCGACGCGATCGACTATCGCGGCATCCCCATCGTCTGGCACAACGGCTCCGCATCGGTGCTGCTGCACGAAGCCGCCGGTCATCCGCTCGAGCATGCGCACGAGCCGATCGCCTGGCCGTCGTGGCTCGACGTCGACGTCCCGCTGCGCATGCGCCGCGAGACCTTTCGCGACATCCCGCTGCTGCGAATGACGCGGCTCACCGCGCGGCAGCACGGTGCGCCGTTCGAACTGCCGGCGCATCGCATCGACGTGCTGCTCGTCAACGGCGGCTTCTACGAGCCGCTCACCGAAACCGTCACGCTTCGCATCGCCGCCGCCGACTATCAGGGCCGCCGCCTGCCACCCTTCGAGATCCGCGAGTCGCGCCGCGCCGTCGCGCAGGCGCTCACCGGCGCGGCCGGCGATCCGATCCGCTATCCCGGCGTCGTCTGCTCGCGCGAAGGGCAGGAGCTGATCGTCGGCTCCTTCGCGCCGCTCATGATCACGGAGTTCTCGTGACCGAGGTCTATCGCAAACAGGGCAGCGTCGTGCGCTGGGAAAACGGGACGCTCGTGCGCGTGACCGAAAGCGGCATGGCCATCGAAGACGGAGATTTGTTCCGCTGCTTTCCTGAGGAGGGCGGGCGTCCCGCCCGCCTGGCGGGCGAGACGCCCGCCCTCCTCGACACCGCACTCCAGAAAATCGAGCGACTGATCATCATGCATGGAGTTGCGCACCACGAATGCGATGGCCGCGAGTGGCGCGACGAGACGAGGCGGTTCCACATGTCGCTCGTCAACGGGCGCATTCGCGCGCTCATCGATCGCGAGGAAGACGTCGAGCGCATCGCCGAGGCGCTCGCGCGCGCGGAACAAAACGAGCGCGAAGCGCCGGCGCGGCTTCGGCTCGCGCCGAACGTCACCGCCGCGCTGCTCCCGTCGCTGGTCGGACTCGCGCCGCCGAACGTCGAGTTGCTGCAGACCGCGGGCGGCGTCGACGGCAAGGGCAATCCGATCGTGGAGGCGCACGACCACTGGCCGAACTGGTACCGGCCCAGCTATCGCACGCGGCCCGTGCGCATGCCGCTGAACCTGCAGTTGCGGTGCGGCGTCACCGCGATCGAGCGCGACCGTCCGGTCGCCGTCGCACTCCTCGCGCCGCCCGACGGGCTCACGCTGCGCGTGCTCGTCGACGAGGGGCGGCGCGCGTATCCGGCGACGGTTCGCGTCACGCGCATCGACGCCGTCGGCGAGGAAAGAACCTGGTACCCGTACGGCGGCGGTTCCTTCGGCGCGGAGATGATGCTTTAATTCGCGCGCGTGAGTGGCACCGGAAAGCGAATCGAGTTTCTCGCCCGTGCAATCGTGAACCGGCTCGAGGACCGCGGTCTCGTCGAGTTCCGCGATGCCGAGGCGGGGATCATCGTCGTCGCGAAAGCGCTCGGGGAAAACTTCGCCACCGCCGACGCGATCGAGAACGAAGCGCGCCAGCGCCTCGGCGAGCGGGCCAGCGATCAGAAGATCGAAGACGAAATGCGCCGCATCGCCGCGGAGAGGAACTTCATCCTTTGAGACTCGAAGAGCTCGAGCGCCGCAAGCAGCAAAGCGAGCTGGGTGGCGGTCAGGCGCGCATCGACCGCCAGCACAACGAAGGCAAGCTCACCGCGCGCGAGCGCATCGCACTGCTGTTCGATCCCGGCTCGTTCCAGGAGCTCGACCAGCTCGTCGTTCATCGCTCGATGGACTTCGACATGGACAAGCAGCGCGTCCCCGGCGACGGCGTGGTCACGGGATACGGCACGGTGCAGGGGCGTCTCGTCTACGCCTTCGCGCAGGACTTCACCGTCTTCGGCGGCTCGCTCAGCGAGACCCACGCCGCGAAGATCGTGAAGATCATGGACATGGCCATGAAGAACGGTGCGCCGGTCGTCGGGCTCAATGACTCCGGCGGCGCGCGCATTCAGGAAGGCGTGGTCTCCCTCGGCGGATACGCCGACATCTTCCTGCGCAACACCCTCGCGTCGGGAGTCGTCCCGCAGATCTCCGCGATCATGGGACCGTGCGCCGGCGGCGCCGTCTACTCGCCCGCCATCACCGACTTCATCCTGATGGTGAAGAAGACCTCGTACATGTTCGTCACCGGCCCCGACGTCATCCGCACGGTGACGCACGAGGAAGTGACGAAGGAAAAGCTCGGCGGCGCGGAAACGCACAACCAGGTCTCCGGCGTCGCGCACTTTGCGGCGGAGTCGGACGAGGACTGCATCGCGCTCATTCGCGAGCTGCTCTCGTACATGCCGTCGAACAATCTCGAGGAGCCGCCCCACGTCGCGACGACCGACGACATCAACCGCGTCGACGAGCAGCTCGATGAGCTCGTGCCGCAGAATGCGAATCAGCCGTACGAGATCCGCGAGCTGATCAAGACCATCGCCGACGAAGGGCACTTCCTCGAAGTGCATCAGCATTTCGCGCGCAACATCGTCGTCGGCTTCATCCGCCTCAATGGATACTCGGTCGGCGTCGTCGCGAACCAGCCGGCGTTTCTCGCGGGAGTGCTCGACATCGACGCCTCGCGCAAGGGCGCGCGCTTCGTCCGCTTCTGCGACGCGTTCAACATTCCGCTGCTCGTGCTCGAGGACGTGCCGGGGTTTCTGCCGGGAACGGGACAGGAGTACGGCGGCATCATCATTCATGGCGCGAAGCTGCTGTACGCGCTCGCCGAGGCGACCGTGCCGAAGATCACCATCATTACGCGCAAGGCGTATGGCGGCGCGTATTGCGTGATGAACTCGAAGCACATTCGCGCCGACATGAACTACGCGTATCCGACGGCGGAGATCGCGGTGATGGGCGCGGAAGGCGCGGTCAACATTCTTTATCGCGCGTCGTCGAACCGCGAAGAGAAGGTGGCGGAGTACAAGGAGAAATTCGCCAATCCCTGGATCGCCGCGGAGCGCGGCTACGTCGACGAGATCCTCGAGCCGCGGTTCACGCGGCGGAAGCTGATCACCGCGTTCGCCATGCTCCGGAACAAGCGGGATCGGAATCCGCCGAAGAAGCACGGCAACATCCCGCTGTAGACCCTCGACAGATTTCCGAATCGTCCAATCCGGCACGCTGAATCACGGCGCGTATGCGGTTGTGCCAACCGCCTGTCCTTTGTGTGTCTTAGCCCCCACGAGGCTGTGGCAGAGCTGTTGCGATTCAGACGCGTAATTTGTCGTCGGGGATGGATCCTGGAATTGTTACAAAAGGTTGATTTTCTGAAGCGTTGTGTTACGGTTCCGCCCACTCGGTCCCACCGGACCACGTTCAACTACCCGAAAGGAGCAGGCATGAAGAGGCTTGTTGTTGTCTTTTTGTGCATCCTCATGGCGTCGGCAGGCGCAGTGATGGGTGCAGTCACAACGGGCACGATCCAGGTGATCGTGACCGATTCGTCCGGCAATGGATTGCCGGGGGTTACCGTCACGGCGGCCGCCGCTGACGTCACCACGAAGCGTTCCGACGTCACCAACGAACAGGGGATGGTGACGCTGCAGTCGCTCGATCCGTCGCGCCAGTACGTCGTCGACGCGTCGCTCGAGGGACTCGGCAAGGCGCAGACGAAGAACGTCAGCGTCAGCTCGTCGCAGACCGCCACGGTCCGCATGACGCTGCAGGCCGCGGTCAGCGAGTCGATCACCGTCACCGCGGACTCGCCGATCGTCGATACGACCAGCGCCGCGACCGGTCAGGAGCTCACGCTCGAACTGACGGAGTCGCTGCCGACGGGACGTACGTATCAGAGCTACCTCCAGCTCGTCCCCGGCGTCATGCCGACGAACCCGGGCGCTCTTCTGGGCGACAACCCCGCCGTTCGTTCCGGCGTGAACTACTCGGACATCGGCGGTGACCTCGGCACCTCGACCGACAACTTCTATTACGTCGAAGGCATCAACGTCACCGACCCGGTCGACGGCACCTTCGGCGCGAACCTGAACACCGAGATCATTCAGGAACAGAAGGTCCTCACCGGCGGCATCCCCGCGGAGTTCGCGGGCGCGCCGGGCCTGCTCTCCTCGGTCGTCACCAAGGCCGGCAGCAACAGCTTCTCCGGCTCGCTCAACTACTACACGCAGAACGACGGTCTCGTTGCCGACAACGAGCACACGCCGAACGCCAGCTTCTCGACGTACGACACGGCCGCGACCTTCGGCGGACCGATCGTCCGCGACCGCGCGTGGTTCTTCGGCAGCTACCGTCTGATCAACCGCGAGGACGACGTCGTCGCGGTCGGTGGCACCACCGTCCTTCGCACGGTCAGCAACGAAAGCCGTCAGGCATTCGGCAAGCTGTCCTGGCAGATCACCGAAAAGGATCGCGTGTCGGGTACGTACACCGACGATCCGACGGAGATCTCCGGTCAGCGCAACAACGCCCTCTTCAACGCGCGCGACTTCGCGCAGGAAACGGGCGGCAGCCGCTACACGCTCGACTACAACCGCGTGTTCAACCAGAACTTCCTGCTCGACGGCTCGATTGGAAAGCACAACGGCGAGACCTCGCGCAACGCGGCGATCCAGGAGATCCGCAACGACGTGATCTTCCAGGGCTCGGACGTGCACGCGCTTTCCGATGAGCAGCTCGGCGGCGAAGGCAACAACAACATCAACGAGCGCGACACCGACTTCTGGCGCGGCTCGGTCGAAGGTCTCTTCGACACGAAGTGGGGCAGCCACACCGTCAAGTTCGGCACCGAGGCCGAGAAGCACATCAACTTCCGCAACAGCAACTTCGTCGGCGGCGCGCAGTACACCTCGCTCGCGGCGAAGTACGTCGGCGGCAACCGCAACGCCGGCAACATCACCGACGATCCGTGGACCGCGATCCGCTTCGACGTCGACAACACCAGCGACGTCACCGGTCTTCTGAACACGATCAACGCCAGCTCGAACAAAGCGGCGTTCTACAGCAAGCTCGATCTCAACCACGACGGGACGATCACCGCTGCTGAGCTCCGGACGGCGCTCGTGTTCAACAGCTCGGCCGGCAACCCCAGCGGCACGGCGAACTACTATCGCCAGTTCCAGACCGCCGAAGGCCCGCAGGAAACGCAGACCGAGGGTCTCACCTTCTATCTGCAGGACACCGTGCAGCTCGGCAAGTTCGCCGTCAACCTCGGCGTCCGCGCCGAGCAGTGGGAGCATGCGGCGACCACCGGCGAGAACATCTTCACGTTCGACTGGACCTACGCGCCGCGCCTGTCGGTCATCTACGACATCTTCGGCAACGGCCGTCAGAAGGTCTCGGCCTACTACGGCAAGTACTACGACCCGATTCGTCTGAACATGACGAACTTCGCGGGCACGTTGACCGGCCGTATTCTCGACGAGCAGGTCTGGGTTCTCGACCAGTGGGTGACCTACCGTACCCGTGGCGGACCCGTCGTGCAGGACGCGTTCTTCGCGCCGACCACGAAGACCCCGTACACCGATGAGTATCAGCTCGGCTACCAGATCGACCTCGGCAACAACATGAGCTTCGAAGCGGTCGGCGTGCGCCGTCAGACCCGCGACATCCTCGAGGACTATGACCTCGGCCTGTTCGCGGATGACGAGCACTGCCTCTCGACCGTTGCGGCGCAGAAGGCGCTGTGCGGCTACGCGGAAGGCTTCGCTCCGGGCGACGTCAATGCGGCGGATTCGCTGTATCTCGGACTCGATTACTTCGGTTACACGGCGAACCCCGGCTCGAACTTCGTCATCGGCACGCTCGCCGGCGGCAAGCGCGACTACGACGGTCTCGACCTGATCTTCCGCAAGCGCTTCGCGAACAACTGGCAGGCTCTCGTGTCCTACACGTGGGGCGATGCCAAGGGCAACACCAACTCCGACTCGAACGCCGACTTCCAGGGCGACGTGCTTTGGCTCGACCCGCGCGCGCCGAATCAGTACGGCACGCAGCCGGGCAGCATCGAGCACCTCTTCAAGTTCGCGGGCTCCTACCGCATGCTGAGCCACCTCGAGCTCGGCGCGGTCTACAACTGGAACTCCGGCACGTTCGCGAGCCGCACCTTCCGCTCCTCGCGCCGCAACCTCCCGCTCCGTGTCCCGGCCGCCGAGGCCTACACGTTCGGCGGCGTCAAGGCGCGCTGGATCCCGGATGGCACCGTCGGTGCGCTGAAGAACCCGGCGTACGGCACGCTCGACCTCCGCGGTCAGTGGACGCAGCCGATCCGCAACATGAACCTCGAGCTGTTCCTCGACATCTTCAACGCGCTCGACGATCAGGCCACGATTCGTGAGCAGGATCTCGTCGCGGGTGAAGGCGCCGGCCGCAACTTCGGCGACTCGATCGTCTGGGTCGACCCGCGCCGCTTCTACCTCGGCGCGCGCCTCATCTTCTAGTTCGCTTTCATCGTGTTTCACACGAGGGCGCCCGAAAGGGCGCCCTTTGTTTTCTGAGGAATAGCTCGCCCGAGCCCATGGTTTTGCACTGTCCGCACGGTTGACTGCGTTGTGTTGTCCGTGCTAAATCGCGCAGTCTCAAGTACCTGGAGGAGTTGTAGTCATGTACGCCATCATTCGTTCCGGTGGGAAGCAGTACCGCGTGGCCGTTGGAGATCGCGTCCAGGTCGAGCGTGACGTTCTCGGTGTTGCCGAGGAGAGCAAAGTCACGTTCAACGACGTGCTGATGGTCGGCGGCGATCAGCCGAAGGCGGGCAGCCCCACCGTGGAGGGTGCCTCGGTCGTGGCGACCATCCTCGGCGAGACGCGCGGCCAGAAGATCATCGTCTTCAAGAAAAAGCGCCGTAAGAACCACACCAAGCGGAAGCACGGTCATCGTCAGGATGTCGTCGAGCTCCGCATCGACAGCATCAACCTCTAAGGAGACTGACCATGGCTCATAAAAAAGGACAGGGTTCGTCGCGCAACGGTCGCGACTCGCAGCCGAAGATGCTCGGCGTCAAGCGCTTCGCCGGCCAGTTCGTCACCGGCGGATCGATCCTCGTGCGCCAGCGCGGCACGAAGTTCTACGCCGGCACGAACGTCGGCATGGGACGCGATCACACACTCTTCGCCAAGATCGACGGCATCGTCCAGTTCCACGACAAAGGCGAGCGCGGCCGCTTCATCAGCGTCACCGAGGTCGCCGCCGCCGAGTAACCGCGATCCTCGCGCCTTGAATCGACGCGGCCGATCGGCCGCGTTTGCTTTTACGGCACATCTATCGCAGGCCAGGTACACCAATGATGTTCATCGATCAGGCGACGATCCGCGTCAAGGCAGGAGACGGCGGAAAGGGCTGCGTCGCCTTCCGGCGTGAGAAGTTCGTCCCCAAAGGCGGCCCCTCCGGCGGCGACGGCGGCACCGGCGGATCCGTCTGGATCTCCGCCACGAGGCGCCTCAACACGCTCTATCACCTCCAGTTCCAGCGCGAGTGGAAAGCCGGCCGCGGACAGCACGGCATGGGCTCGAACTGCTCCGGCGTGAACGGCGGCGACGTCGAGATCGAGCTCCCGATCGGCTCCGTCGTGCGCGACAAACAGAGCGGCGAGCTGATCGCCGATCTCGCGAACGACGGCGATCGCGTGCTGATCGCGAAGGGCGGACGCGGCGGCTGGGGCAACCAGCACTTCGCCACCGCCACGCGACAGGCGCCGCGCTTCGCGCAGGACGGCAACGAGGGCGAAGAGCGCGAGCTCTTCATCGAGCTGAAGCTCATCGCCGACGTCGGACTGGTCGGCCTGCCGAACGCCGGCAAGTCGACGCTGATCTCCGTCATCAGCGCCGCGAAGCCGAAGATCGCCGACTATCCCTTCACCACGCTCATCCCCAACCTCGGCGTCGTCAGCGCCGACGACAATCAGACCTTCGTCGTCGCCGACATCCCCGGTCTCATCGAAGGCGCGCACGAAGGCCACGGGCTCGGCGACCAGTTCCTGCGTCACGTCGAGCGCTGCTCCGTGCTCGTGCATCTCGTCGACCTCTCGACGAACGAACATCCCGACGCCGACGCCGAAGTCATCGCGCGCGAGCTCGCGCTCTATTCGAAAACGCTCGCGGAAAAACCGCGCGTCGTCTGCGGCTCGAAGCTCGACTCCGCGATCGAAGGAAACTCCGCGAAGCTGCGCGCGTACGCAAAGAAGCATGGCTACGACTATCACGAGATCTCGGCCGTCACCGGAGACGGAGTCCGCGATCTCGTGCGCCTCCTCGCGCGATTCGTGCGCGAGCGCGCGCCCGATACGAAAACCGCATGAACATCGGCATCTGCGGCGGCACCTTCGACCCTTTCCACCGCGGTCACCTCGACCCGATTCTCTTCGCCCGCGACTCCATGCGCTGGGACCGCATTCTCTACATCCCCGCGTTCCGCCAGCCGTTCAAGCTCGATCGCGAGCACGCCTCGGGCTATCACCGGTTCGTCATGACCGTCCTCGCGACGCTGGAGCGCGATGAGATGTTCGTGCTGACCCTCGAGCTCGAGCGCGGCGCGATTTCCTACACCGTCGACACGCTGGAGCTGCTCCGCGCGCGTCATCCCGACGACACGCTCGACTGGATCATCGGCGACGACAACGTCGCGCAGCTGCTCGAGTGGAAATCGATCGACCGAGTCTTCGAGCTCGCGAACTTCTGCGTGCTGACGCGAAGTGGAGGACAGGCGATCCCGCCTGTCCTTCGCCCCCGTCTTTCCCCCGCGGATGCACGTCCGCGCTGCGGCGCGATCGTCCTCACCGAGAACCCGACCGTCCCGATCTCCTCGACGGAGATCCGCGCGCGCGCGGCGGCCGGAGAATCGATCGATGGTCTGGTCGATCCCCGCGTCTCGCGTTACATTCACCAATACGGACTGTATCGAAAGGAACAGGCGTGAACGATTCCATTGAAAGCCGCGTGCGTCTCGCAGTGGCCGCGGCGCTCGACAAGAAAGCAATGCATCTCGACGTGCTCGCCGTCGGCGCTCTGACGTCGATCGCCGACTACTTCGTGCTGATGTCCGCGAACAACGAGCGGCAGGCGCAGGCGATCGCCGACAACGTCGTCGAGCGGCTGAAGACGGAGATGCGCGTGAAGCCGCTCCTCGTGGAAGGCATGACGCCCGGCCGCTGGGTGCTGCTCGACTTCGGCGACTTCATCATCCACATCTTCACCGAGGACGTGCGCCGGTTCTACGGACTCGAGCGGCTGTGGGGCGACGCGCCGAACGTGACCGCGGAGTACACCGGCGAAGCGGAAGCAAAACCGCGTGCCCTCAAAAAGACCTCATGAGCCTCGGCTCCGGGACCTCTTCCGCACGCGCAACGCCGCGATGCGGAACGTCCTGGAAACGGCCGGGAAAGTTCTCGACCACGATGTCAGCATCCTGATCCTCGGCGAGTCCGGTTCCGGCAAGGACTACCTCGCCGAGGCCATTCACGCGTGCGGCGCTCGCCGCGCGGAGCCGTTCGTGCACATCGAATGCGCGAGCATTCCCGCCGACCTCTTCGAGACGGAGCTCTTCGGCCACGAGCGCGGCACCTTCACCGACGCGCACGCGCGCAAGCTCGGCAAGCTCGAGCTCGCGCGGCGCGGGACTGTATACCTCGACGAGATCTCCGCGCTGACGCCGGCGCTGCAGGCGAAGCTGCTGCGCGCGATTCAGGAGCGCCGCTTCTCGCGGCTCGGCGGCAGCGCGCCGGTGGCGTTCGAGGCGCGCGTGATCTCGTCGTCGAACGCGGACCTGCAGTCGCTGCTCGACAGCGGCGCGCTGCGGCGCGATCTCTACTATCGGATCAACGTCGTCACGCTGATGATGCCGCCGCTGCGCGAGCGTCGCGAGGACGTGCTGTCGCTGGCGAAGAAGTTCCTGAAGCGCCGCCGCCTCGATCGCGACGCGGAGCGGCTGCTCGTCAGCTACGCCTGGCCCGGCAACATCCGCGAGCTGCGCAACGCCATCGAGCACGCCGCGCTCCTCGCCGACGGCGACATCACCGCCGACTCGCTCCCCATTCGCTCCGGCGAGGAGCTCATCGCCACCGCCGCGCGCGGTGAATGGACGCTCGCCGATCTCGAAGCGCACTACATCCGCGAGGTCCTTCGCGGCACCCGCTCGAACTACTCCCGCGCCGCGGAGATCCTGGGAATCAACCGGAAGACGCTGCTGGAGAAAAGAAAAAAATATGGCCTCGACTAGGGGTCGCGCAGTCACGCGGTCGCGCGGTCACGCGGAGGCACCCTCAACCGCGCGACTGCGTGACCGCGCAACCGGAGGCCGGGGGCTTTGAAATTTCGATTTATCTATGCCGGTTCCACTGCCGACGCCGGGCTTGCCGCGGTGCTCGAGCGTTACCTCAATCGGGTCAGACATTTCTTCCCCGTCGAGGTCACTGAAGTGGCACCGGAGCGCGGTAGACAAGCTCAGAATGATGTGGCTATCATGCGCGCTCAATCCGCGCGCCTCGTGGCCGCAATCCCCGATCGCGGGTACACGGTGGTCCTCGACGAACGAGGCCGGACGTTTGATTCTTTGAAGTTCGCGAAGTGGATCGAGAGGCTGACGATCGACCAGCCGCACGGCGTTAATTTCGTCATCGGCGGCGATCTGGGCTTCGACGACAGCGTGCGAGAGCGTGCCGATACGCTGCTCGCTCTGTCGCCGATGACGCTGCCGCACCAGCTCGCACGCGTCATCCTCATGGAACAGATTTATCGGGCGTGTACGTTGATGCGCAACATCGCGTACCACAAATAGAGGATTGAATGGCAAAAGCAAAAGTCAAAACGAATCCGTACCAGACGTATGAGGATCTGCTCCGCTCCAAACAGCGCGAGCTCCTCGACTCGTACGAGCGCGACAAGGCCGCGGGCAATGCTCTCCCCGACGATGGCATCCAGGACCTCGCCGACAAAGCCGCCAGCGCCTACTCCAAGGAGCTCAACTTCTCCCTCTCCGACGCCGAGCGCAACCTGCTCATGGCCATCGAGGAAGCCTTCAACCGCATGCGCGAAGGGACCTACGCCATCTGCACCAACTGCGGCACCGTGATCGGCGAAAAGCGCCTCCTCGCCGTGCCATGGACGTCGTTCTGCATCGACTGCCAGGAGCTGCAGGAAAAGGGACTGCTGACCTAACTTGCCGAAGCCGCTTCCGGCGATTCTCACCGAAATCGACAAAGGAAAGCCGCCGCGCGTTCTGCTGATCGGCGGCTCTTCCGATTTCCTCTCCGAACAGGCCTTCCACGACATCCGCGACGCCATCGTCGCGAAGAACCCCGGCATCTCCGTCGAGAGCTACGAGCCCGGCACCGAGCTCGCCGGCATCCTCGACTCCTATCGCACGATGTCGCTCTTCGGCGGCGCGCGATTGCTCGTCGTTCCTGAAGTGAACGCGTTCATCTCCGCGAAAGAGATCGCATCGCTGTATGACAAGGCGCTCGCCGACTGGCGCGGCGCGAAGACCGACCGCAAGCGCGCGTCATCCGCGGCCAAGCTGCTCCACGTCCTCGGCCTCGCCGGCGCCGACTTCGAGATGACCGACCGCGCGATCGCGAGCGCGCTCGGCGTCGCGCTCGAGCAGACGCTCACGGACATGCTCGCGTTCTGCCGCGCGACCGGAAAGAGAGCGGGACGCGGCGAGGACGACGCGGCGCTGCTGATGGAAGCGATCACGCGCGGCGGCGCGCCCGGTGCGATCCTGCTGATGCGCACCGGCGAGGTCCCGCGGGACTCGGCGACGATCGACCTGATCGACAAGCACGGCGCGGTCGTCGTCGCCGATCTCACGCGCGAAGGATTCAACGCCGCGCTCGAGCAGGCCATCGCGAACGTGGCTGCCGAAGCGAACGTCCGGTTCGACAACAACGCCGTCGCGCGGCTGAAGCAGCGCCTCGGCATCGAGCGCATGCTCGCCGACAAATTCTCGCGCGACGTGCCCGAGATCCGCATCGCCGTCTCCGAAGCCGAGCGCCTCGCCACGCTCGCCGGCGCGGGCGGACGCGTCACCGCCGACATGGTCGACCGCGAGATCGCCGCCGTCGAAGGCGGCGCGCGCTACGAGCTCGGATCGCTGTTCACCGAAGGGAAGATCATCGAAGCCGTCGCGAAGCTGCGCGACCTCGTCGCGCAGGCGCGGCGCGAAGATCCGAAGACGCCCTCCGACATTCAGTACGGCCGATTCATCTTTCCCATCGCCGAGGAGATCCGGCAACTGATCGGGATCCACTCGTTCGCGCGGGCGCACAGCCTCAACCTCAAAGCGTCGATGCAGTACAACCGCTTCAAGGACACGATCGCCGACAAGCTCGGCGACTATCTCAAGACCTTCGGCCTCGCGCGCCAGCGCCCCCACCCGTTCCCGCTGCACAAGAAATGGGAAGCCGCGCGCACGATGACCGAGGCCGATCTCTTCCGCGCGCTCGCCGAGATCGCCGACCTGGAGATCAAGCGGAAATCGGGCGGCATGCCCGTCGAAATCGGCCTCGAGACGTTTCTTCTGCAACGCGTGCGCGGTTCCATCAGAGAATAGCTCCCGAAGGGAGACTGAGATGGCCCGTTGGATCGTTCGAACGCTCCTCGTCTGTTCGCTTTTCTTCCCGCTCCTCACCTGCAAGAAGGCCGAAGAAACCGCCGCGGCCCCCGAAACCGCATCCGCGCCCGCACCTCCGCCGAAGGCATCCGTGCCGGTGCCGCAGGCGTGCGGGGGCGCAACCACCAACTGCACCGGGGCTCTGAGCGGATCGCAATGTGCGACGTCCATCACCGCGGCGCAGGCAAACATCCCCGCCGAAGCCTGCCAGGTCCGGCAGAGCCAGGACTTCGTCGACATCTACTCGTGGAACGCGTTCGTCGCGCTGAACTGGCCGGCGAACATTTCGCAGTGTGCGGCCGATACCGCGAAGTCGATCCTGACCGTGCAGAGCGGCGACGGCACGTATGTCGTCTGGCAGACGTACATGCCCGGCGAGAACGTGTTCGTCGATCCCGCCACGCAGAAGCCGGCGCCCTGGTGCGGAGGGAACGGTCTCGCCCTGGGTGCGCAGCGCGTCTTCGATAACGAGTCGAAAGCCGAAAGCGTCGCCGCGAAGCTCGGCGGCGACTTCCTGAAGATCTCCGAGCCGAGCGACGTGAAGCAGGCCGCCGGCGGCGTCGTCACCGATCAGAGCGGCCGCTGGCTGCGCTACGAAAAGCTGATGAATCGCGCCGAATACGACTACGTGACCGCAGACCGCTGGAACGCCCCTCAGCTGCAGAAGATGAAGGACGCCAACGACCCGATCAAGATCCCGCCCGGATCGATCGAGGTCAAGGCGTCATGGAAAGTGCTGACCACGGACGAGATCGAGAAGAAGCGCTACTACACGACCCAGGCGACCGTCTGCAACAACCCGGGCGGCGACCGCACGCCCTGCGATGAGAAGCCGGTGACGCTCGGCCTCGTCGGACTGCACATCGTGCAGCGCACCCCCACCGCGGCGACGATGTTCTGGTCGACCTTCGAGCACGTCGACAACGATCAGGTCTTCTTCGATCCGACTTCGAACGCCGCGCCGAACACCAGTTTCGCGAAGGAGCCCTTCACGGAGCTCGACGCGAACTGCAAGCCGGTCAACGCGCCGACGCAGATCAAGCGCCTCACGCCCGTGCCCGCGAACGCCGAGATCAACCAGTACTATCAGTCCCTCCTCGGCGGCTCCGTCTTCGCGAACTACCAGCTCATCTCCACGCAATGGGCGACGGGTCTGGTGCGCACCGGCGTTCCGCAAAACGTCGCGAACACGACGATGGAAACCTACGTGCAGCTCAGGTCGAAGGAGACGAAGATGGGCAAGGCCACCGGCTGCTTCTCGTGTCACCTCGAGTCGCGGACGGCCATCGCCGGCCAGGACGGCGATCACAGCTTCTTCTTCCTCGAGGCCAAAGGGAAGTGATTCCGGACGTCGATCGCAGGGCATGGCGCGCGCTCTTCGCGGCGCAGGCCGGGTGGATGCTCGACGCGATGGACGTGTTGCTGTTCGCGTTCGCGCTCGTTCCGATTCAGAAGGAATTCGGGCTGACGAAGGCGCAGATCGCGATCCCGCTCGCGGTCACGCTCTTCGCCAGCGCGTTCGGCGGGATGCTCTTCGGACATCTCGCCGACCGCATCGGCCGCGTGCGCGCGATGACGATCAGCATCCTGCTCTACTCGCTCGCCACCGCCGGTCTCGCGACGTCGGCCGCGCTCTGGCAGATCATCGCGTGGCGCGTGATCGTCGGACTCGGCATGGGCGGCGAGTGGTCGTGCGGCTCGGTGCTGGTCGCGGAGACGTGGCCGGCGCAGCATCGCGCGAAGGCGATGGGCATCATGCAGTCGGGGTGGGCGATCGGCGCGATGATCGCCGCGGCGCTGTCGTGGCTCGTGCTCGAGCGCTACGGCTGGCGCGTGCTGTTTCTCATCGGCGCGGCGCCGGCGGCCGTCGCGTTCTTCATTCGCCGTACCGTCGAGGAGCCGCCGCTGTGGCGCGATCGCCCGCGTACGCAGTCGCGATGGCTCGAGATTTTCTCGCCGCCGTACATCCGCCGCACGGTCATCGCCACGCTCCTCGCGAGCTCGGTGCTCATCGCGTTCTGGGGCGTCACGTCATGGCTGCCGACGTTCCTCGCGTCGCCGGTCAGCGAAGGCGGCGCGGGGCTCACGGTGACGAAGTCACAGCAGTGGCTGATCCTTCTGCAGTTCGGCGCGTTTCTCGGCTACATCAGTTTCGGCTGGATCGCCGACCGCCTCGGCCGGCGCCCGGCCTTCACGCTGTTCATGATCGCCGCGACGATCGTCGTGCCGCTGTTCGCGTTCTACGCGCGAACGCCGCTGATGCTGCTCGCGATCTGCCCGCTCGTCGGCTATTTCGCGCACGGCTACTTCTCGCTATTCGGAGCGATGCTCGCGGAGCTGTTCCCGACGCACATCCGCGCGAGCGCGCAGGGGTTCTGCTACAACGGCGGCCGCTTCGCGTCGGCGCTGGCGACGTATGCCGTCGGCGCCGCCGCGACGAGGTACGGGTTCGGGTCCGTGATCGCCGGCGACGCGATGTTCTTCGCGCTCGGCGCGGTGCTCATCTGGCTTCTCCCGGAAACGAAAGGAACGGAGTTGTGATCGATCTCAGCGCCGACCTCGGCGAAGGCTCACCCGGCGAAGAGGAGATCTGGCCGCTGATCGACTCAGCCAATGTCGCCTGCGGCGGCCACACCGGCGACGAGGCGTCGATGCGCGATGCCGTCGAGCGCGCGATCGCGAATGGAGTGAAGCTCGGCGCGCATCCGTCGTATCCCGACCGCGAGCACTTCGGCCGCCGCTCGCTCGACCTCGAGCCCATCGTGCTGCGCGACTCGCTCATCGAACAGATCTCCGCGCTCCGCGCGCTCGGCGACGTGCGCCACGTCAAGCCGCACGGCGCGCTGTACAACGACGCGCATCACGACCGCCAGCTCGCGAACGTGATCGTCGACGCCATGCGCGCCGTCGATCCGTCGCTCGCGCTCGTCGCTCCCGATCACTCCGAGATGGCCGCCGCCGCGCGCGACCTCGGCCTCGACGTGATCCGCGAAGCCTTCGCCGACCGCCGCTACGAGCCCGACGGCTCGCTCGTGCCGCGCAAAGAGCCCGACTCGACGCTCAGCATCGAGGAAGCGGCGGAGCAGGCCTCGCTGCTCGTGAACGAAGGACTCGTCATCGCGCGCAACGGCTCGCAGTTCGCGCTCGCATTCGACACGCTGTGCGTGCACGCGGACATGGAACGCGCCGTCGAGCGCCTGCGAGCGATCCGCGCGCGCATCCGCGGGTAGAGGACGCGCTTCGACCGGAAGCGACCACGCTTCGATGGGAAGCTACAACGCATCGACCGGAAGCTGGAGAGCATCGGCCGGAAGCTACAACGCTTCGATCGGAAGCTCGAAAGCATCGACCGGAAGCTACAACGCTTCGATCGGAAGCTCCAAAGCATCGACCGGAAGCTACAACGCATCGACTGGAAGCTACAACGCTTCGATCGGAAGCTCGAAAGCATCAACCGGAAGCTACAACGCTTCCCTTGTTAGCTCGCGAGCTTCCATCGGAAGATCCTTCGCTTCGAAGCTCAGCGCTGGACATACCATAGCGTGTCGTCGTCGGTCTGGCGGAGTCCTTCCCTCTCGCCCGCCCGGCTCAACATCGTCCGCACCGAGGCCGCGAAGTTCTTCGCCCTCGTCCGAAATCCGCCTGCGAGCAGCGCGTCGGCGATCTGTCGTACCGTTCGGGGCTCGCCGGCCGAGGCGAGGTACTCCGCCGTCGCTTCATAGAAATCGCGATCTGCATATGGTTTCGGCGCGGGGGCCGGCGCCGGAGGAGGTGGCAGCGCAGCGGGATCGGCGCGCACCCCAACCCCCGGCCCCATCACTTCTTCGAGAGCCGCGATCGCGCGCTCGACGCGCGACAGTTCCTGGAGAAGCGTCTGCTGCTCCTTCCGCAGAGCGGCGAGAACCTCGGCGACGCGGTCCATGATCGCAACAAGTATCGCTCAAAGTGCAACAAGTTGCGTGAGCGTGTTGCGTCGCCTGTGCCACGGCGGGGCGAGATCCTTTCTGACCCTCTGACCCGCGCAAAGGGTCAACGACTGCGCCAGCGCTCGCGCCATTTCGTGCTAAGTCACTGAAACTGCGTTCGCGCGGCACTGGCATTTCGCTCGCAGACCTTCTGCCCTTCATCATCCACAAAGGAGCAGGAATGAAGCTGAAAACGGGGATCATGTTGTGTGTGCTGTTGCTGGCCGTCGCGCCGATGTACGCCGCTCCGCAGCCGGAGCGCTGCGGCACGAAGCAGCCGGGCGACGATGAGATCGCGCAGATCGAAGCCGGCGTGAAGAAGGGACAAAAGGGGAAGACGTCGTCGGTCATCGACGTCTGGGTGCACGTCATCAGTCAGGGCAGCGGTTTCGCGAACGGCGAGCTGTCCGACACGATGATTCGCGAGCAGATCCGCGTGCTGAACGATTCTTACAACGGCCGCACCGGCGGTTCGAACACCGGCTTCGGCTTCAACCTCGCCGGCGTCACCCGCACCACGAACGCGACGTGGTTCACGCAGATGGTGACGAACCTCTCCGTCGAGCTCGAGGCGAAGACCGCGCTGCGCCGCGGCGGCAACGGAACCCTCAACATCTACACCGTCGACGGCGGTCCGTACCTCGGCTTCGCCTACTTCCCGTCGATCCTCACCGATCCGACCTACGCGAAGCTCGATGGCGTGGTCCTCGACTGGCGCTCGCTTCCGGGCGGTACGTTCGCGATCTACAGCGAAGGCGACACCGCCACGCACGAAGTCGGGCACTGGCTCGCGCTGTATCACACGTTCGACGGCAAGTGCGGCAGCAAGGGCGACTACGTCGCCGACACGCCGGCCGAATTCAGCCCGGCGTTCAATTGCCCGATCGGACGCGACTCCTGCGCCGGCGCCTCCCAGCCCGGACTCGACCCGATCTTCAACTTCATGGACTACACCCAGGACTCATGCATGTTCGAGTTCACCCCCGGCCAGACCGCGCGCATGCAGGCTGCCTGGACGGCGTTCCGCGACTGAATCCGAGCGTTGACAAATAACCGCCACTTCGGCGACCATCCCGCTCCTTCCAGCAGCGATGTGGTGTAGCTCAGTTGGTAGAGCGCCGGATTGTTAATCCGGTGGTCGCTGGTTCGAGTCCAGCCGCCACAGCCAATTTTCCCTTTGTAAAAAGGCCGGAAAGGATGATCCCCACAAGGGTGTAAAGTTTCAGCGTGCGCGGGGATGGTTTCGCCGCCGGGCGTGGAACGAGTCGTCTTCGCGTCCTCGTCGTCGACGATCAGCCGGAGATCTGTCTGGCCCTGCGCACGCTCGTCGAGACACTTGGCGCGGAAGTGCGCGAGGCCGGGAGCGCCGAACGTGCCCTTGGCGTGCTGGCGCAGTGGGTGCCTCACGTCCTGATCGTCGACATCGAGATGGGCGCGGTCTCCGGCCTGGCGCTGCTGGTGAGCGTTCGCGAGCGCCACCCGCAGCTCCGCACGCTGATGCTCACGGGATTCGGCACGATCGAGCGGGCCGTGGAAGCGATGCGGCACGGCGCGGCGAACTTCCTGACCAAGCCCTTTGACAATGCCGAGATCCTGGACGAGGTGGCGCGGATGGGTGAGGAAGCGCTGGTGGCCGAGCGGGTGCACAGGCTACGCGCCGGAACCGCGCCCCGCCTGATCGCCGAAGATCCACGGATGGCCAGCGTGCTCGAGCTGGTACAGCACCTGGCGCCCACGCAGGTGCCGGTGCTCATCCGCGGCGAGAGCGGCACCGGGAAGGAGCTCGTGGCCCGCGCGCTCCATCAACAGAGCCTGAATTCGGCACTGCCGTTCCTGGCGGTCAACTCGGCGGCGCTGCCCGATTCGCTCCTCGAAGCGGAGCTGTTCGGCCACAAAAAAGGGGCGTTCACCGGCGCGGATCGCGACCGCGAAGGGATCTTCGCCGAGGCCAGGGGCGGCACGGTGTTCCTCGACGAGATCGCGCTCATGCCGCTGTCGTTTCAGGGGAAGCTGATGCGGGTGCTGCAGGAGCGCACCGTGACGCCGCTCGGCTCGGCCACGGCGCGGGCGGTGTCTTTTCGATTGGTCGTGGCCACCAACCGCAGCCTGCGTGAGCGCATTGCCGAAGGCGCGTTCCGGGAGGATCTCTATTACCGCATCTGCGTGGCCACCATCGACGTCCCGCCGCTGCGCGAACGGCCCGCGGACATCCTGCCGCTGGCGTTGCACTTTCTGGCCACGTACTCGCGCGAGATGCGGCTCACCCGTACGCCGTCGCTGTCGGCCGGGGCGCGCGCCGCCCTCGTGCGCCATCCCTGGCCGGGCAACGTGCGCGAGCTCGAGAACGCCATGCAGAGGGCGCTGGTGCATTGCCGCTCCGGCGACATCGGCGCCGGTCACCTGAGCCTCGGCGACGAGGGAGAGAGCCGCTACGGCGGCGTTCCGGAGGACTCCTACGAGTCGGGCAAGCAGAAGGTGCTCGAAGCCTATCAGCGGCGGGTGATCGAGCGGGCCTTGCGAGCGAGCGACGGCAACATCACCCGCGCCGCGGCGATGTGCGGCCTCACCCGCGCGGCATTCCAGCGGCTGATGCGGCGTCTGGACCGCGGTCGCTGACGCCCCGCTCGGCCGGCGTTCGAAGGCGCATACGCCGCTATGCAGCGGCTAACGCGCATGAAACACGACAGTTCCTCCCTTCCCGCAGACGCCACGTGCATACGCCGGTATGCACTTCGACCCGCACCGATTCCGCCCCGCCGCGTGTAAGTCATTCATTCCATGCTTCGTTACGGAATGCCGTATAGCTGGCCTCGTCTTTGATCAGGGTCCGGCAGCAATACCCAAAGGAGTCCTTATGAAGTGCTATCGGCTGCTCACCGGTTCTCTCTTCATTGTGCTGACGCTCGTCCTGACGACAGCCGCCGCGGCACAGTCCGCGAAAGAGACAGACACCTACAGGATCTCCGGCGTGCGCGACGTCTTCGCCCGGAACGTCATTGCCCGCACCGGAGCGGACATCTTCGAAGTCGGCCACGACTACGTCCTGATCGGGGCCACCCCGGCGGAAGCCGCGGCTCTGGCGAAAGCGGGCTTCACTCTCGTGAAGATCGCCACGCAGGACCAGTTCGCGAGCCTCTTCCCGCCGGCCGACTCCAACTATCACGACTATGCCGAGATGCTCGCGGAGCTGCAGCAGGCCGCGCTCGACCATCCGTCGATCTTCTCGCTGTTCAGCCTCGGCATCTCGTATCAGGGCCGCACGATCTGGGCCGGCAAGATCTCCGACAACGTCAATACCGACGAGAACGAGCCCGAGGTGCTGTTCACGCACCATCAGCACGCGCGGGAGCACCTCACCGTCGAGATGGCCCTCTACACCCTGCGCATGCTGACCGATGAATACGGGACCGATTCGCAGATCACCAGCCTCGTGGACAACCGCGAGATCTGGATGGTCTTCGACATGAATCCGGACGGCGGCGAGTACGACATCGCCACCGGAAGCTACGTTTCCTGGCGCAAGAACCGGCAGCCGAATGCCGGCTCCAGCGCCATCGGCACCGACCTGAATCGCAACTGGGGCTACAAGTGGGGCTGTTGCGGCGGCAGCAGCGGCACGACGAGCAGCGAGACCTATCGCGGCCCGTCGGCCTTCTCCGCTCCCGAGACCCAGGTCGTGCGCGACTTCGTCAACAGCCGCGTGATCAGCGGCACGCAGCAGATCAAGACCCATATCGACTTTCACACCTACGCCGAGCTGGTCATGTGGCCCTACGGTTACACGCTCACCGACCTGCCGGCCGACCTGACCCAGGACGATCTCGATACGTTCGTGACCATGGGGCAGGCCATGGCCGCGACGAACGGCTACACGCCGCAACAGATGAGCGATCTGTACATCACCGACGGGACGATCAACGACTGGCTGTATGGCGCGCATCACATCTTCACCTTCATCTTCGAGATGTATCCGGTCACTTCCGGACAGGGCGGCTTCTATCCGCCGGACGAAGTGATCCCGGCCCAGACCTCACGCAATCGCGCCGCGGTCCTCTACCTGCTCGAGCAGTCCCCCTGCGTGTATGCCGTGATCGGCAAACAGGGCCAGTACTGCAACCAGCCGCCGGCGGCGCCGGGTTCGCTCTCGGCGACGGCGGGCGACGGGCAGGTCAGCCTCACCTGGACCGCCGCGAGCGGCGCGACGCTCTACAACATTCACCGCGCCTCGGCGAGCGGCGGGCCCTACACGCCCATCCAGATCGACTGGGCGGGCACGAGCTTCACCGACACCGGTCTCACCAACGGGGTCCCGTACTTCTACGTGGTGACGGCCACGAACGCGGCGGGAGAAGGCCCCGCGTCGAACGAGGCCACGGCCACACCGTTCGCGTCCGTGGCAACTTCCACCGCCCTCACCTCCGCGCCCAACCCCTCGGCGTTCGGACAATCCGTCACCTTCACGGCGGCGGTGACCTCCGGCAGCGGCGTGCCCGCGGGAACCGTCACCTTCACCGAGGGCGCGACCACGTGGGCCTCGAACGTCACGGTCAACGGCAGCGGACAGGCCGCGTTCAGCACCACCGCGCTCAGCGTGGGCAGCCACACCCTCACGGCCACCTTCACCGGCGCGAGCGGGTGGCTCGGCAGCAGCGGCACGAACAGCGGTGCGCCACAGGTCGTGAATCCGGCCCCGCTTACCGTAACGTTCACCTCCGGCGGCGCGCAGGACGGCTGGGTGCTGGAGTCGGGCGAGAACACCAATGCCGGCGGCTCGCTCAATGACAACGGCAACAACAGCAGCGCATTGCGGGTAGGCGACAACAATCAGGACCGGCAGTACAAGACCGTGGTCTCGTTCGATACGTCGTCGATCCCCGACGGCGCCACGATCGTGTCCGTGACTCTGCGCCTGCTGCGAGGATCCTTGACCGGTACCAACCCCTTCACGACGCACGGCACCTGCCGGGTCGACGTGCAGAACGGCAGCGGTTTCTCCGGCTCGACGACGCTCCAGAACGGAGACTTCCAGGCTGCCGCGACCGCTGTGCAGGCAGCAACCCTCAGCGACGCCGCATCCAACGGTGTCTGGTCCACCGGCAGCCTGAACGCCGCCGGCATCGCGGCCGTGAACAAGACGGGGACGACGCAACTGCGCGTCTACTTCAGCCTCGACGACAACGACGACACGAACAACGACTACCTCGGCTACTACTCCGGTGAAAACGGGACCGCGGCCAATCGGCCGCAACTCGTTGTGACCTACCAGTAAACGCGTCCGTGATGGATAAGAGCGCCGGCGCCCTCCGGGCATGTCCGGTGCACGTCGAATGGGATCATGCCTGTCGACCAGCTCGTCCGTGCCCTTGGCGATCAGGAATCGCTCGATGCCGTTGCCACGCCGGTGCAGGAGGCGATTCGATCCCTCTTCGCCTCGGCGGGGGCTGCGGGGCGCGAGGCGAAGAACTTCCTTCACGGGAAAGCGCTCGGGCATCCGCTGCATCCGGCCCTGATCGAGCTTCCCGTCGGGGCGTGGACGCTGGCGGCGATCCTCGATGCGCTGGAGCTCGCCGGTCTGCGCCGCAACCGCGGTCTCGCTGACACCGCGATCAGGATCGGACTCGTCGGGGCGGTCGGGGCGGCCGTGGCCGGAGCGACGGACTGGTCCGAGACCGATGGGCGTGCGAAACGAATCGGTCTCGCGCACGGCGTCCTGAATCTGACGGCGACCGGCCTCTACGCGCTCTCGCTGCTGCTCCGCCGCCGCTCGCGCTCCAAAGGTATCGCGCTCTCCATGACCGCGTTCGGTGTGGCGATGTCCTCCGCATTTCTCGGCGGCCATCTCTCGTACGGCGAGCAGATCGGCGTCGATCACACCGCCACCGCCGACCAGGACACGCCGAAGAAATACGTCGCCGTTCTCGACGAAGGCGAGCTCGCAGAGAACAAGCCGAAAAAGGTCATCGCCGATGGTGTGGCGATCGTGCTCGTGAAACAGGGAGACTCGATCTACGCGCTGCGCGAGGTCTGCACGCACCTCGGCGGGCCGCTCTCCGAGGGAAAGATCGAAGGCGACAGCATCCGCTGCCCGTGGCACGGATCGCGGTTTTGTCTGAAGGATGGGGAGGTGCTCGACGGTCCGGCGGTCTTCCCCGAGCGATCGTTCGACGTGCGCGTGCGCGAAGGCAGGATCGAGGTTCGGGCGCATCCGCAATGAACGCTTCGGCAGCGCGCGCCTTCGCCACGCCGCGCGAAGCGTCGCGCACCGTGCGTTGTCCGCGTTGCGACGAGTCCTCGGCGAGCGTCTTCCGCACACGCGATGAGATCGCCGCGGAGCTGGCGATGCGCGATGCGTTCTTTGCGCGCCGTCTCGATCGTCATCGCTCGCACGCCGAGCTGCGCGATCTCACCGACGTGCTGCTGGGGACTCCGGCCGATCTGCTGCGCTGCGGCCCGTGCGGCATTCTGATCCGCGATGACGCGCCGGACGACGAGGCATTTCGCGGCGATCGCTACGAGCGCGCCGTCCTCGATTCCCTTCATGCCGTTCATGCCGCCGCCTTTCGGGAGAAGGAGCGCGACTATCGGGCGCTGCTCCGCGGCGGCGCGCGCGTGGTGGAAGTCGGAAGCTACGCCGGCGGCTTTCTCGCGACCGCGCGGCAGTGGGAGTGGGACGCGGTCGGCGTGGACATCGGAGGCGACACGTCGCGCTATGCGCGGGCGCTCGGCTTCGACGTCCGTTCGCTTCCTCTCGAAAAATGCGGCTTCGAGCGCGAGTCGTTCGACGCCGTGTTCATCTGGAACTGCTTCGAGCAGCTTCCGGAGCCGCGCGTCGCGCTCGCCGAGGCGCGGCGGATTTTGCGGCGATCCGGCGTGCTCGTGATTCGCGTGCCCGACGCCGGCTTCTATGCGCATTGCCCGCGACTTGCGCCTCTCGCATACAACGGTCTCCTCGGCTGGCCGCATCGCTTCGGCTTCGACGCGGCGGCGTTGCGCCGCATGGCCGAGGAGGAGGGGTTCGCGGTGGAGCGGCAGCTGCGCGCGCCGGCGATCCGTCCGCTGCGTGACGCCCTTCGATCGTGGGCGCGGGAGGAGGAAGCCGCCTGCGCGTTCGGATGGATCGAGGGGACGTTCCGGCCGGCTCCCTCTTGACGAAAGCCGTTGAGACGAATAGCGTCTACGCTCAGCAGCTGAGACTGAGTCTCAATTGCGACGAGGACGGCTTCGGATCATGGCGTTTCGCAGGGTTTTTTTCTGGCTCCATCTGTGCGCGGGGGTAACGGCGGGCCTCGTCATCGTGCTCATGTCCGCGACGGGCGTGCTGCTCGCGTTCGAGCGGCAGATCGTCGCATTCGCGGAGCGCGACCTTCGCGCGACCGCGGCGGATGCCGCGCGGGCGCCGCTTCCGCTGTCGCGTCTCGTCGCCGCGGCGGCGTCCGCCGCTCCCGATGCGAAAGCCTCCAGCGTCGTCATGCGCTCCGACCGTTTCGCGCCGGTCGTCGTCGCCTTCGGCCGCGAGCGGACGCTCTTCGTGAATCCGTACACGGGCGCCGTCCTGGGCGACGGCGCGAGGCGCGTGCGCGGCTTTTTCGACGCGAACCGGAGTCTGCATCGCTGGCTGATGTTGAAAGGGGAGGCGCGCGAGCGCGGCCAGGCCATCACCGGCGCGGCGAACCTCGTGTTCCTCTTCATCGTCCTCTCCGGCCTCGTGATCTGGTTTCCGCGCCGCCGCACGCGCACGGGGTTTCGCAACGCGATGTTCTTCCGGCGCGGCCTGCAGGGGCGCGCGCGCGATTTCAACTGGCACCACGTCTTCGGCATCTGGGCGTTCCTGCCGCTCGTGGCGATCGTCTTCTCCGCGGTCGTGATCTCGTATCCGTGGGCATCGCGCCTCGTCTATCGCGCGTTCGGCAGCACGCCGCCGAAGCAGCAGCAGCCGGCGAGCGAGCGTCCCGGCGGCAAACTCGATCTCGCACTGCTCGATCGTCTTTCGAGCGCGGCGCGGTCGGAGGCGGCGCGGGTCGCGCCGCGGTGGCAATCGCTCTCCGTCCGTCTGCCGCTTTCGCGAAAGGGACCGGCGACGTTCGCACTCGATGAAGGCAACGGCGCGCGGCCCGACAAGCGCTCCCAGCTCCTGATCGATCCGGCGACCGCGCGCCTCGTCGAGCACAAGACGTACGCCGCGCAGGAAGCCGGCCAGCAGGCGCGCGCGTGGCTGCGCTGGATTCACACCGGCGAGGCGGGCGGGATCCTCGGCCAGTTCGTGGCGATGCTCGCATCCGCCGCAGCCGTCTTTCTCGCGTACACCGGGCTCGCGCTCGCCCTTCGCCGCCTCGCTCGCGCACTCCGCGGCGCACCCGCCCCGTCCGAACAACTCGTGGAAGAGGAAAGCAACGCATGAGTGGACGCAGATCCAAAAAGCTGCGCAGGATGACCGTCGGCGCGATGGTCGCGTGCACCGCATTCGGCACGCGGGTCGCGCTTGCGCAAAGCACGACCGGCACCGCCGGCTCGGAAGCTGCGCGAGCGACGGCGCAACTGCCGCTGCGGCGGTTCGAGATCGCGGCCGGCTCCGTCGCCGAGGCGCTGCGTGCGTTCGAGACTGCCAGCGGAATGAACGTGCGGATCGACTTCGATCGCGTCGTGCTCGACGCGCTCCGCAGCCCCGGCGTCACCGGTCTGATGTCGGACGCCGAGGCGCTCGCGCAAATTCTTTCCGAGAGCGGCATCCGGCATCGCTTTACCGCGCGGCGCACGGCCGTCCTGACGCTGCCCACGCTGAGCGACACGATCGACGTATCCGCGCCGGCGCCCGAGATTGCGTCACCAAAGTTCACGCAGCCGCTGCTCGATACCCCGCGGACAGTCGCCGTCATTCCCGACGAAGTCTTTCTCGCGCAGGGTGCGACGACGTTGCGCGATGTGCTCCGCAACACGCCGGGCATCACGTTTCAGGCGGGAGAAGGCGGCGGCGGCGTTCCGGGCGACTCGTTCAGCATGCGCGGCTTCAGCGCCGGCAACGACATCCTGCTCGACGGCGTCCGCGAGAGCGGTGCCTACACGCGCGATGCGTTCAATCTCGAGCAGGTCGAAGTGGTGAAAGGTCCCTCCGGCGCGATCGCGGGACGCGGCGGCACCGGCGGCGCGATCAACCTCATCACCAAAACGCCGAAGCCGGATTCGTTCACGCGTGCGACGTTTGGTGCGGGCAACGCCGGCTATTCGCGGATGACCGTCGATTCGAACGCGCCGCTCGAATCGATTTCGGGCGCGGCGGTGCGCATCGCCGCGATGTATACCTCGTCGGACGTACCCGGCCGCGACGTGGTGCACAACGGCAGCTGGGGCGTCGCGCCGTCGCTTTCGTTCGGCATCGGCAAGCCGTCGCGTTTCACGCTCTCGTATCAGCATCTGTCGCAGGACAACGTTCCCGACTACGGCCTGCCGTGGGCCGCGTTCGAATCGCAGCCGCGCGCGGATCAAACGAACTTCTACGGTCTCGACGGTTACGACTACGAGAAGGTCCGGAGCGAGGTTGCCACCGCGACCCTCGAGCGCGATCTTCGCGATGGATGGACGCTTCGCAATATCTCGCGCTGGGCCGACAACCACCGCGACTCTGCGATCACCGCGCCGCGGCCTCCCAACCGCCAGCTCCAGCAGCGGCTCATGGATCAGGGCCAGCTCACCAATCAGACCAGCGTGACCGGCTCGTTCCGCACGGCCAACATCCAGCATGCTCTTGTCGCCGGCGTCGAAGTCGGACGCGAGACCACGTTCATTCGCCGCCAGGCGCAGACGACGAATCAGCCGCAGACGGATCTCTTCCATCCCGATCCGCGTCAGCGCCCGCTCGGACCGATGCCTGCCAACAACGGCAACCCCGAGGACACGAGTCTCGCGCTCGCAGGGATCTACGCGCTCGACACGCTGCAGCTCGGCTCGCGATGGGAAGTGACCGCGGGCCTGCGCTGGGATTCCGTAGACGTCGATTACGAGCTGACGACGCTCTCCACCGGAGTTCGGACGCGGCTCGGCCGCGAAGATCGCATGCTGAGCTGGAACTCGGGGATCGTGTTCAAGCCCCACGCGAACGCCAGCGTGTACGCCAGCTACGCGACGTCCTTCAATCCATCCGTCGAGGCGGCGGCAGGCGGCGCCGGTCTTTCGGAAGTGCCGACGTCCGCGAACAACGTGAGTCTCGCGCCGGAGAAAAGCCGCAACCTCGAGCTCGGCGCGAAGTGGGAATCGGGCGGAGGCCGCGCGATCGCGACCGCCGCGCTCTTCCGCACCGAGAAGACCAACGCTCGTACGCGCGGCGCGACGACGGAGCCGTTCGTGCTCGATGGGGAACAGCGGGTGGACGGGGTCGAGCTCAGTTTCACCGGGAACCTCACCGATCGCTGGTCGGTCCTGACTTCCTGGGCGCATCTCGACAGCGAGTTCGTCTCCTCGGTCAATCCTCTCGAGCAGGGCGCCGCGCTCGCGTTCGTGCCCGAAAACTCGCTCAACGTCTGGACCGAGGCGCGGCTTGCGCGCGGCTTCAGCATCGGCGCCGGCGTGCAGTACATGGACTCCATCTTCCGGAACGCCACCAGCAGCGCCGAGGTGCCGAGCTACTGGCTGGCCAACGCGATGGCCGCGTACGACGTCTCGCGCGCACTGACGCTGCGCCTCAACGTGAACAACCTCGCCGATGAGTTGTACGTCGACCGCGTCGGCGGCGGCCATTACATCCCGGGCGCGGGGCGTTCGATCTCCATCAACGCGGAGCTCGGGTTCTGATGCTGCTGCAGATCCCGAACGTTCTGACGACGGCTCAGGTACGCGACGCGCGTGCGTTGCTCGATGCCGCGGAATGGGTGGACGGCCGCGTGACGGCGGGACACCAGTCCGCGCGCGCGAAGGACAACGAGCAGGTTCCGGAAAGCCACCCGGCCGCGCGTCAGGTGGGCGAGGCGATCGTGGCCGCGCTCGCGCGGAGCTCACTCTTCCGCTCCGCGGCGCTGCCGCTGCACGTCTTCCCGCCGCTGTTCAACCGCTACACCGGCGGGCAGTCCTTCGGCGCGCACGTGGACAATGCCGTTCGGCAGGTCACGGGAACCGCGCATCAACTGCGCACCGATCTGTCGGCGACGCTGTTCCTGTCCGAGCCCGACGAGTACGACGGCGGCGAGCTCGTGATCGAAGACACGTTCGGGGTGCAATCAATCAAGCTCGCCGCGGGCAACATGATTCTCTATCCCGCCAGCAGTCTCCATCACGTGCGACCGGTGACGCGCGGCGCACGCGTCTCCTCGTTCTTCTGGATTCAGAGCATGGTGCGCGACGATGGCGAGCGCACGCTGCTCTTCGACCTCGATCTCTCGATCCAGCGGCTGGGGGCCGACTCCCCCGATCACGCATCGGTGCTGCAGCTCACCGGCGTGTACCACAACCTTCTGCGGCGCTGGGCCGATCTCTGAGCACGGCCGTTACTTTCCGAACGGATGCTCGAAGCTCAGATACAGCAGCAACGAATTCGAGCCTGAGCTCGGGCCGACGCCGAGCGGCAGCGCGATGCCGGGCACGATCTGGAGTCCGTTCGCGAAGTTGTACGCCCAGCGAATGCCCGGACTGACGAGGACGGTCGCGTCGCCCTCGTCGGGGCGGGTCCACGTGGCCTCGAGCATCAACTGCAAGTCCGCGCGCGGAGCGTAGACGAAGCTCTGCCCGAGGCTGATCTCGCTGCTGTCGTCCTCGTACCACGTCGCGCCGATGTTGGTGTGGCCGGCGATGCGCGGGGCATAGATGCGGCTGATCGGCAGCGCGACCTGCACGCCGGCGGATCCGTCGCCGAATCGGTCATCACGCGTCGGCAGGATCACCGAGAGCCGCGGCGCGATGGCGAGGTCGGTTTCCGCGCTGCCCACGAGCTGGTAGCGGTAGTGAAGCATCACGTCGCCGAGACCGGTCCCGCCGTCGGCGAAGATGGGAATCGTCGCGCTGAGCTGATGCTTCAGCGCCGGCGCGGGCCACTCCTGCGTGAACGAAAAGCCCCACGCGGCGGTGTCGAAGTCGCGCTGGAAGACGCTGATGTGCTGCACCACTCCCGCGTCCTGGTTGTACGCCTCCTCGAGGAGGAAGCTGTTGTCCTGAATCGATGCGAGATCGGGATGCGCCGTTTGCGCGGACGCGATGAAGGTGAAGCAAAGAAGGGTTGCGAGTTGAAGAAAGCGCAAGGGCATGCGCGCGATTCTATCGGTTAGGAGTCTGCGCGGAGAACATGCCTCAGGCGACTATCGTGGCGAAGGCTTGGCCAACCAACGCTGCCGGCCGTGCCGGCTAGCCGTGGCGGATGTTGAGGATGTCGCCGTCGCGCACGACGTACGCCTTTCCTTCGAGCCGCCACTGCCCCGACTCCTTCGCTTTCGCGAACGATCCGCCCGCCGCGATGAAGTCGTCGTAGTGCACCACCTCCGCGCGAATGAACTTCTGCACGAAGTCGGAGTGGATCACGCCTGCGGCCTCCTGCGCGGTCATTCCCGTGCGGATCGTCCACGCGCGGCATTCGTCCTCGCCGACGGTGAGGAACGACTGCAAGCCCAGGAGCGCGTACGCCTCGCGGATCAGCGTATCGAGCGCCGACTCGCGGATCCCGTACTCCTCCATGAACATCTTCGCGTCGTCGCCGGAGAGCTCCGACATCTCCATGTCGATCTTCCCGAAAAACGCCACGACGCGCGTGCGCAGGCCGGCCTTCGCCGCCGCGACGCGGAAGACCGTCTCCTCGACGATCGACTGCTGCGACTCATCGAACGAAAGCGCGATCAGCATCGGCTTGAGCGACAGCAGCTGATACGTCTTGAGGATGTGCAGCTCGTCCTTCGACAGCTCCTCGTTCCGCAGCGGCTTCTCCGTCTGCAGGATCGCGAGACACTTCTCGAGAACCGGCAGCTCCTTCTTCATCTGCTCGTCGGCCATGCGCCCGAGCTGCCTGTGGATCTTGTCGATGCGCGATTCGAGGATGGCCATGTCGCCGAGGATGAACTCCGTCTCGAACGTGGCCACGTCGCGCAGCGGATCGATGCTGCCGTCGGGATGCGGCACGGCATCGTCGTGAAACATGCGCACGACCTGGATCAGCGCGTCGTTCGTCTTGACCGCCGAAAGGAAGCCGGTCGTGAACTGCGTCGTTCCGCTCGCCCCCTTCTGCAGGCCGGCGACGTCGACGAACTCGATGGTCGCGTAGACGGTGCTCTTCGGAGTAAACAGCGCCGCACAGCGATCGAGGCGCTCGTCAGGAACCCGTGCGATGCCGAGATGCGCGTCGGACTTGCCGGCGGCGGCGCGATCGAGATGCGTTTTCGTCACCGCCTGAAAGAGCGTCGACTTGCCGGAGAAGGGGAGACCCACGATGCCGAGTTGCATGAGCGACGTTCTATCATGACCGCACTCATGACGGACGGTACGCGCACGATCCATCGCGCCTGCAATCTCTGCGAGGCGATCTGCGGGCTCGAGATCGAGATCGACGGACCGCGCATTCTCTCCATCCGCGGCGACGACGACGATCCGTTCAGCCGCGGGCACATCTGTCCGAAAGGCGTCGCCCTCAAGGACGTGCATGAAGACGCGAACCGCCTGCGGCGTCCGATGCAGCGCGTCGGCGACGAGTGGCGCGAACTCTCGTGGGACGAGGCATTCGAGCTCGCGGCGACGAAGCTCGCGGCGATTCAGTCGCAGCACGGCAACGACGCGGTCGGCTTCTACGCCGGCAATCCGACGGTGCACAACAGCGGGACGCTGTTCAGCATCCCGCGGCTCGCGCACGTGCTGAAGACGAAGAACGCGTTTAGCGCGTCGTCGGTCGATCAGTTGCCGCAGCAGCTGGCTTCGCTGCTGCTGTACGGCCATCAGTTCCTGATCCCGATTCCCGACGTCGACCGCACCGACTATTTCCTCATCCTCGGCGGCAACCCGATCGCCTCGAACGGCAGCATGATGACCGTGCCGGACGTGGCGCGGCGTCTTGCGGACATTCGCAAGCGCGGCGGCAGGGTCGTGGTCGTCGATCCGCGGCGCACCGAAACCGCGGACGTCGCGAGCGAGCACCATTTCATCCGCCCGGCGAGCGACGCCGCGCTGCTGATGGCGATGATCAACACGTTGAAGGGGGAGAACCTCTTCCGCCTGACGCGTGAGGATCGGCTGGACGGACTCGATGCCGCGCTCGCGGCGATCGCGGAGATGACGCCGGAGATCGCGGAGCCGCTCACCGGCATCGACGCGAGCACGATCCGCCGCATCGCGCGCGAGTTCGCGTCGGCGCCGTCGGCCGTTTGCTACGGCCGCGTGGGGACGACGCTGCAGTCGTTCGGCACGCTGAACCAATGGCTGATCCAGCTCGTCAACATCGTCACCGGCAACCTCGATCGCGAAGGCGGCGCGCTGCTCACGACGCCGCTGATTCCGGTCACCGGTCCGGGCACGCGCGCGGGACACCACGACCGCTGGCGATCGCGCGTGCGCGGCCTGCCGGAGTCGGGCGGCGAGCTGCCGGTTGCAGTGCTCGCCGAGGAGATCGCGACGCCGGGCGAAGGCCGGATCCGCGGCATGATCACGATCTGCGGCAACCCGGTGCTGTCGACGCCGAACGGACAGCGCCTCGACGACGCGCTCGACTCGCTCGAATTCATGATCGCGATCGACATCTACATCAACGAGACCACGCGCCACGCCGATCTGATCCTGCCGCCGACGTCGAGTCTCAATCACGATCACTTCGATCTGCTCTTCAACGCGCTCGCGGTGCGCAACGTCGCGCGTTTCAACGCCGCCATCTGGCCGCGTCCCGACGACGAGCGGTACGACTACGAGATCTTCGACGAGTTGTGCGCGCGGCTCGCGGCGAAGTTGAATCGCGAGCACAGGCCCGTCAAATCGACCGCTGCCGTGATCGGCGAGGCCGCGGTATCAAAGTTGCGTGACGCGCCTCACGGCATCGACCTCGGCCCGCTCGCGCCGTCGCTCTTCGAGCGCCTCGAAACGTCCGATCGCAAAATCCACTGCGCACCCGCGCCGCTTCTCGCGGACGTCGAGCGATTCAAAACCGCGCGCCCGTCCGGCACGTTCACGCTCATCGGCCGCCGGCATCTCCGCAGCAACAACTCCTGGATGCACAACTCGCATCGGCTGATCAAGGGGAAACGCCGCGATCAGCTGATGATGCATCCCGACGACCTCGCGTCGCTCGGCCTCGCCGACGGCCAGCTCGTCGAAGTGCGCGCCGCCGCGGGCGCGGTGCGGATTCCCGTGCAGTCCACCGACGCCATCATGCGCGGCGTCGTCAGCCTGCCGCACGGTTTCGGGCACCACCGCGCCGGCACACGCCTCGGCCTCGCGGAACAGAATCCCGGCGTCAGCTACAACGACCTCACCGACGCCGCCGCGATCGACGCCGTCTCCGGCAACGCCGCCCTGAACGGCGTGGCGGTGGAGATCATCGCCACCACTTAGCCGTTTGTCATCCCGAGCGGGAGCGAGGGACCCGGGGCCCGGGTGGTGCGGCAGAGCTCATGCCCCGCGCCCCGCCCGCACAGGTCCCTCGCTACGCTCGGGATGACACCGGGGCTCATCGCCACCACTTGGCGACCGCCGGCAACTCCAGGCGCGCGCGCACGCCGCCGAGCGGCGAGGCCTCGAGCGCGATCGTGCCTCCGTAGAGCTCCGCGAGGCTGCGCACGATCGAGAGGCCGAGGCCGGAGCCGGGGGAGGCTTCGTCGGCGCGGACGCCGCGCTGCAGCACGGCGTCGCGCATGGATGGTGCGAGGCCGGCGCCGTCGTCGTCGATGAGGATGACGATGCTCGCCGGGTTCGCCTTCGACTCGACGATGACCTGCGAGCGCGCCCACTTGCAGGCGTTGTCGAGCAGGTTGCCGAGCATCTCGTCGAGGTCTTCGCGCTGTCCGCGGATCGCGTGCTGCGGCGCGACGCGCACGTCGATCGTCACGCCGCGGTCCGCGTGCAGGCGCAGCATCGTCCGCGCGAGCCCCTCCACCGACGCGAGCACGGAACAGCGCATCCCCGGCGCGGCGCCGGCGGACGCGGTGGCGCGCGCCTGCACGAGCTGCGACTCGATCTGCCGCCGCATTCGCTCGACCTGCTGCCCGATCGTCGCGGCAAGCTCGCGATGTCCCGCAGCCTCCGCGCATTCCGCCTCGCGCGCGAGCACGGCCAGCGGCGTCTTGAGGCCGTGCGCGAGATCGCCGGCGGTGGTTTGCGCGCGCGTCACCGCGCGCTCGCGGTCTTCGAGCAGCGCGTTGAGGTCGTCGACGAGCGGCTGGACCTCGGATGGATAGCGTCCCTCGACCTTGCGTTTGTGTCCTTCGCGCATTGCCGCCAGCTGGTCGCGCAGCTCGCGCAGCGGACGCAGGCTCCGCCGCACGAGCCACAACCCGCCGGCGATCGCGCTCACGGCCACGATCGACAGCATGACGATGTGAATCAGGCGCCACGTGTCCTTCTCCAGATTCAGCGGACGGATGAGCGAAATGACGACGTTCAGCGCCGCGATTACCGTGACCATCCACAGCAGCGCGCCCACGAGGAGACGAGTGCCGAGCGATTTCATGGCGCCTCGTCCGGGATGCGGTAGCCGAGGCCGCGCACGGTCTCGATGAGCGACGTGCCGAGCTTCCGGCGCAGCCGCGCGACGAAGACCTCGACGGTGTTCGAGTCGCGATCGAAGCTCTGCGCGTAGATGTGCTCCGTCAGCTCCGCCTGCGACACGACGCGCCCGCGGTGATGCATGAGATAGGTCAGCACGCGCAGCTCGTGGGCGGTCAGTTTCACCGGCACGCCGTCGAGCGTGACGCGCGCGAGACGCGGATCGAGCACGAGCGAGCCGCTGCGCAGCTCCGGTTTCAGTTGCCCGCTCGCGCGGCGGATCAGCGCGCGGAGACGCGCGAGCACTTCCTCCATGCGAAAGGGCTTGGTGACGTAGTCGTCCGCGCCGCCGTCGATGCCCTGCACCTTCTCGTTCCAGCTGCCGCGCGCGGTGAGGATGAGCACCGGCACGTCGAGTCCCGCGTCGCGCCAGCGGCGCAGCAGCGTGAGGCCGTCGGTTTTCGGCAGGCCGAGGTCGAGGAGGATCGCGTCGTAGGTCTCGGTGGTCGCGAAGAAATCGGCGCGCTCGCCATCCTCGGCGCGGTCGACGGCGTAGCCCGCCTGATCCAGCGCGAGCGCGAGCTGCTCCGACAGCAGCGGTTCATCTTCCACGACCAGGACTCGCAACGCTTCTCCATTACGCGCGTGATGCTGAACGCAGCCTGAATGGCGCATTCACGGAGCGTTCAGCGCCGCGACCGTACCCTCCGCGACACTATGATCGAACTGACACGCATCACCAAAACGTACGCGACCGCGGCGGGCGAGTTCGTCGCCCTGCGCGACGTCGACGTCACCATCGGCAAAGGCGAGCTCGTTGCCGTCGTCGGAAAATCGGGCAGCGGGAAGTCGACGCTGCTGAACGTGATCGGCGGCATCGACACGCCGACGTCCGGCGCGGTGCTCGTCGGCGGTGCCGACATTCGCAAACTGAGCGCGAACGCGCTCGCGCGCTGGCGCGGACGCAATGTCGGCTTCGTCTTCCAGTTTTTCCAGCTCCTGCCGACGCTGACTTCGGCGGAGAACGTGATGCTGCCGATGGATTTCAGCGGCGCGATTCCGGCGCGCGAGCGGCGCAAACGCGCACTCGCGCTGCTGGACCGTGTCGGCGTGATCGAGCAGGCCGACAAGCTGCCGTCCGCGCTTTCGGGCGGGCAGCAGCAGCGCGTCGCGATCGCGCGCGCTCTCGCGAACGAGCCGGGCGTCGTGCTCGCCGACGAGCCGACCGGCAACCTCGATACCGCCACCGCGCGCGCGGTGCTTGACCTCTTTCGCTCGATGGCGAGCTCGGGGACGACGGTGATCCTCGCGACGCACGAGCGCGACATCGCCGGCATCATCGACCGCACGATCGAGCTCGAGGACGGGCGCGTCATGGTGGCGCGATGACCGCACCCTGGCGCAAGGCCATCCGCGATTTTCGCAACGAGCGCGCGCGCACGGTGATGGTGGTGCTGGCCATCGCGGCCGGCATCGCCGCGTTCTCGACCGTCATGTCGTCGTACGCGATCCTCGTGCGCGAGCTCGATCGCGGCTATCTCGAAACGAATCCCGCGTCGGCGACGCTCTGGACGGACAAGGTCGACCAGCAACTGCTCGCCGACGTGCGCGCGAGAACGCCGGTTAGCGATGCCGAGGCGCGGCGCACCGTGCGCGCGCGGGTCAAGGCCGGACCGATGGCGTGGAAGACGCTGATGCTGTTCGTCGTCGCGGACTACGGCGACATCCGCGTGAGCGTGCTGAAGCCGCAGAGCGGCGCATGGCCGCCGAAGCGCGGCGAGCTGCTCATCGAGCGCGATGCGTTTCAGGTCGCGAAGACGAAGGTCGGCGAGCGCGTGCTCGTGCGGACGAGTGACGGCACGCAGCGCGAGCTGCGCGTCGCCGGCAGCGTCCACGACGTCGGCCAGGCGCAGGCGCGGATGGAGAACGCCGTCTACGGCTACGTCACGCTCGAGACGCTCGCGGACCTCGGCGAGGAGCCGTATCTCGACGAGCTGAAGATCCTCGCCGCGACGAATCGCTACGACGAGGCGCACGTGCGCCGCGTCGCGGACGAGGTGCGGAGCTACGTCGAGAGCCGCGGCCACGCCGTGCGGCGGATGGATGTGCCGCGTCCCGGAAAGCATCCGCACGCGGATCTCATGGGCATGCTGCTGCTGTCGATGTCGAGCTTCGGGATGTTCATCCTGCTGCTCAGCGGCATCGTGGTCGTGAACCTGCTGACGGCGCTGATGGCGTCGCAGGTGCGGCAGATCGGCGTGATGAAGGCGGTCGGCGGGACGCGCGCGCAGATCGCGCGCATCTATTTCGTGCAGGCGCTGCTCCTCGGCATCGCCGCGGTCGCGGTCGCGATCCCGCTCGGCATGTGGGGCACGCGCTTGCTCTGCAGGCAGCAGGCGCGCTTTCTCAACTTCGACATCGCGAGCTTCTCCGTGCCGCTGTGGGTGTACCTGCTCGACGCGCTGGTCGGCATTGTCGTGCCGCTGCTCGCGGCGGCGTGGCCGGTGTGGAAAGGAAGCGGTGTTTCGGTACGCGAGGCGCTTGCCGACTACGGCGTGTCCGCGAATCGCTTCGGCATCGGCGCGTTCGACCGGCTGCTGACGAACGTGGGCGGGCTCGCGCGTCCGACGCTGCTCGCGATCCGCAACAGTTTCCGCCGCCGCACGCGCATGGTGCTGACGGTGATCACGCTCGCGGCGGGCGGCTTGTTCTTCATGGCCGCGCTCAACGTGCGCGCGTCGCTGATCCGCACGCTCGACGGTTTGTTCGGGCAGCGCAACTACGACCTCTCCGTCAGCTTCGCGTCGATGGTGGAGCTCGACGCGCTCGCGCGCGCCGCGCGCGCGACGCCGGGCATCGCGCGCAGCGAAGGGTGGATTGCGAGCGAGGGGTCGATCGGCGGCGGGCACGTCGTCGTGCTCGCGGTTCCCTCGGACACGAAGATGCTGTCGCCGAGGATCAGCGCGGGCCGCTGGTTTCAGAAAGGCGATGTCGAGGTGCTCGTGGTCAACAGCGCGCTCGCGAGCAGGGACTCGCGAATCCGCCTGGGCAACGTCGTCGATCTCGGACAAGTTTCAGGCAAAGTGATCGGCATTTCGCGCGAGCCGTTCGCGCCGCCGGTCGCGTACGTTCTGCGCAAGCCTGGTCGCGTCAACAATCTCAAGCTCGACCTGCTGCAGACCGATCCCGACTCCATCAACCGCGTCAAAGCCGCGCTCGAGAAAAACCTGGAGCGCGAAGGATTGCGCGCGGTCGCCAGTCAGAGCAACGCCGACAGCCGGATCGGCTTCGATGAGCACATGCTGATGCTCTACGTCTTCCTGATGGTCGTCGCGGCGGTGATCGTGCTGGTCGGCGGTCTCGGACTCATGACCACGATGAGCCTGAACGTGCTCGAGCGCCGCCGCGAGATGGGCGTGCTGCGCGCGATCGGCGCGACTCCGTCGGCGGTCTGGCTGATCGTCGCGGCCGAAGGCGCGGTGATCGGGTTGATGAGCTGGGCGCTCGCCGCCGCGGCCGCATGGCCGGTGAGCAGGTTCACCGGCAGCGTGCTGATCGGGCGGATGTCGCGCGGCGGACTCGATTTCGTCTTCGAGCCCGCGGGCCTGCTGATCTGGCTCGCCGCCGCGATCGGCCTGAGCGTGATCGCGAGCTTTCTTCCCGCATGGCACGCGTCGCGCGGCGCGGTCGCGGAGGCGCTCATGTACGAGTGACACTCATGTCACCACGTTCCCTATCGCTTGACGAAGTAGAAGGTGCCGCCTTCGTCGCCGACTTCGGCGATCACGGAGACCTGCGGGTTCTGATCGCGGCCGGCGCGTCGGGCGGAGTCGACGACGCGCTCGCGAATGCGGGGGAAGATGCTCTGCACGTCGGCGATCTTGCGCCGGGGGTCGCCGAGGACGTCGAGGAGGGCGCGCGTGAAGATCGAGTGCTGGCCGTCGGCGGAGTCGATCACCGGCGCTTCGCCGCCGGAGCTGATCACGATGCGCGAGCGTTTCCCCTCGCGATCCTCGGTATCCGACAACGTCCCGCGCGCGATCGCGCCGGAGTAGCAGGAGTCGGCGACGATCAGCGTGCGGCGCGCGGGATGGTCGAGCAGTACGTCGTGCAGCATTGCCGGCGAGATCCAGTTCGTGCGCTCGAGATCGGCGTCGACGGGCTGCCAGTAGCCTTTCCCGTTCAGCAGCTCGCCGTGTCCCGCGTAGAAAATCAGCAGGTTGTCGCGGTCGGTCATCTTCTTGGCCGTCGCGCGGATCGCGCCGAGAATCTGCTCCGCGTTCGCGTTCTCGAGACGCGTGACCTCGAAGCCGTAGTCGTTCCGCAGCGTCTCGGCGACCGCCCGCGCGTCGGCGACCGCGGTCGGCAGCGACTCGTATTTGCGATACTGCCCCTCGCCGACCACCACCGCGTGAAACCTGCCGAGGCCGGCGATGCGCGCGGCCTGCATGCGCTGCATCGCGAACACGACGGCGAGGGCAATGACCAGCGCGATCGCAGCCACGATCAACCATGGCCGCAAACGCGAAGAAGGACGCGGCTCCACGCGATCGATGACCGTTTCGACCTCGGTCGGCGCGGCGTGCACGCTGACTTCCGTCTTGTCGGAGGCCGGGACGAAGGTCGTCGCATCCTCGCGTGCGACGGAGTCGGACGCGGTCCGTGCGGGCCGCGTCAGCCGCGCGTCGGGCGCGACGTCGAACGCCACTTCCACCGCGGCGCAGAACTCGGTCGCATTCGCGTAGCGGTTGTCCGGATCCTTCTCCAGTGCGCGGAAGATCACGCGCTCGACGGCCGGCGGGATGTGTAAGTCGGGCGCGACGACGTCGAACGGGCGCGGCGGCTGGAAGAGATGCGCGCTGATCAGCTCGCGGTAGTTCTCGCCGGCGAACGGGTCGACGTTCGTCAGCAGCTTGTAGAGCACGACGCCGAGCGAGTAGAGATCGCTGCGGCCGTCGGCGTGTCCGCCGAACTGCTCGGGGGAGGCGTAGTGCACCTTGCCGAGGAACTGGCCGGTCGCGGTCATCGTGTTCCCGGCCTCGAGCGACTTCGAGATGCCGAGGTCGATCAGCTTCACGAACGGCCGCCCGTCGGTGGACGTGGTGAGGATCAGATTGTCGGGAGAGATGTCGCGATGCACCATCTTCTCGCTGTGCAGGTACGCGAGCGCGTCGAGCGTCTGCGCCGCGATCACGCCGACCAGCTCCACGCTCATCGGCCCCTTCGCCGAAAGGAGATCGCGCAGGTTGAGGCCGTGGACGTACTCCATCACGATGTAGCCGGTGCCGTCGGCGCAGACGTGGAAGTCATGCACGCCGGCGATGTGCGGGTGGCGCAAACGCATTCCGCGCCGCGCCTCGTTGATGAAGCGCTCGCGCAATGCCTCGTTCGAGCTGAGATGCGCCTGCAGCGTCTTCACGATCTGCACTTCGTCGAGATCGCGGTGGCGGACTTTGTAGACGCAGCCCATGCCGCCCTCGCCGAGCTTGGCGAGCACGTCGAAACGGCTTTCGATCTCCGGGAGTGTCGTCATCGGCGCTCGAACAGAAAGTCGACGCCGTCGTGGAAGGCCGACTGCAGCGGCGCGAACGTCGGCACGGACGTGACCCGCGCATCCGCCGTGATCGCGTTGACGACCTCGCGATGGATGCGCGAGGCCGGGAAGACGCCCTTCTGTTTCTGCAGGACGCTGATCAGCGTCGCCGTGAAGCGCGAGCTGGCGCTGTCGGTGCCGGAGGAGAGCGCGAGCCGCGCGCGCTTCCGCTTCGTGGTGTCGACGTACTTCGCCCACTGCGCGGCGGTCATGCTCTGCGGCTCGGGCTGCGGCGCGCCGCGCGTGATGTCGCCGACGTACGAGGCGTCGGCGAGCACGAGGATGTGACGCGCGGGAATCAGCGCGAGACGATCGGAGACTTCCTGGTTGGGCAGCCAGTTCGTCTTCGCGTCGTTGTCCGCGGTCGCGTCGACGGGCAGCCACCACCCGCGGCGGTTGCGCAGGTCGCGCTTGCCGTGGCCCGCGTAGTAGACGACGAGGTTGTCGTTCTCCGCGAGGTTCTGGCTGAGCGTGTAGAGCATCGACAGGATCTTCGTGTTCTTCGCGTTCAGGAGCGTCGTGACCTGGAAGCCGTAGGCGTCGCGCAGCAGCGCTTCCATCGCGCGCGCGTCCTTCTCCGCGGTCGGGACGGCGGGCATGTGCTCGTACTGGCTGTTGCCGATGACGAGCGCGTAGAAGCGGCCGAGGTTGCCCTTCTTCGGTGAGGGCAGCACGGGAGTCGTCGTCGTGGCCGCGGCGGTCTGAGCCGTGCTTTGGACAAGCGTCCGAATCTGCGCCACTTCTTTTTTCTGCGACTCGGCTTTGCGCTTTTCGTCGTCGAGCTGCTGCATCAGCTCGCGCTCGCGCTTCTCGTCGCGCTTGAGCTGCTTCTTCGCGTCGTCGAGCTGGCGCTGCAGGGCTTCGATCTCTTCCTCGCGCAGCGCGAGCTCCTGCGCGGCCTTCTCGAGCGCCTGGTATTTGTCGCTCGCGACGATCACGAAGCTGTTCGGCAGGCCCGCCGCCTGGCGATAGAGGTTGAAGGCCTTGTTCGTATCGGCGACAACGCCGAGACCCTTCTCGTACAGCGATCCGAGGCTGAACTGCGACGCGCTGTGGCCCGCGGTGGCGGCTTTCTGATACCACGCCGCGGCGTTCGGATAATCGAGCTGGTCTTCGTACAGCTTTCCGGCGTAGTACTGCGCTTCGACGTTCCCCTTCTCCGCCTCGGCGAGCCAGAACTTCAGCGACGTCGCGTAGTTGCTGCGGTCGTAGACCGTGTACTCGCCGCCGCGGATGCGGCAGTCCTGCGCCGTCGTCCGCACGCCTTTGCCGGCGATCGTGTACGTCTTGCCGCCGATGCGCTTGATCTTCGGCGCGAGGCGGCAGTCGACGAGCACCAGGTCGTCCACGTCGGCGCCGAGGCTCGGCAGTGCGGCGAGCAGCAGCAACGCGGACATCGTCAGCCGGAGTCGGGTCATGGCGCCTCGTGAAAGTATCGCAGGATTTCGGGCCACCGGCGTTCCCAGCAGCAGTCGTGATCGAAGCGTGACGTGACGGCGAGCCTGCTGCCGAGACGCTCCGCGGCCTTCTCCGCGAGCTTCGGCGGTACGTTGCGATCGCGTCCGCCGGCGAGATGCAGCTGGCGGATGCGCGGCGGCAGCGGCGCGAGCTCGACGGGATTCAATGAATCAGCAAGCGGCGTGTAGCCGTGAAATGCCGTCCATGCCGCGACGTCGAGGTTCGCGCCGATGGTGATCACGCCGATCGTCTCCTCGAACCGCGGCGCGAGCAGCACCGCGAGCGTTCCTCCGCCGCTGTGTCCGATGAGCACGAGCTTCTTCGCGCCGTGCTCGTCGAGCAGCTTTCGGATCACCGCGCGCATGCTCGTCACGACTTCCGGCGAGTAACGCCGCGAGGTCCACATCGCCGGCGTGCACGCCGCGTCCTGCACGCCGAAGTAGCACGGACGTCCGACATGCGCGCTGAACGCGCGATCGCGTTTCATCAAACGAAGCGTGAGCGGCTTCTTCGGCGTCGGATCCGCCGCGATCCCGGTCCCCCGAATCCACGGCGTGCCGTCGCCTTCGATGTAGACGTGCAGCTCCTCGCGGTCCGTCGCCGGCTGCACGAGCACGCGATGCCGGAATCCGTCACCCGTGAGGGTGACGGACAGAACGGCGAGCGCGATTCTCAGAATGACTTCGACAGATTCACCTGAATCGTGCGGAACTCGAGGTCGGAGCGGAGCACGTCCTGCGTGACCTCGACGTAGAGCGAGAGGCCGCGGGGGAACACGCCCTGGAGGCCGGCGCTGATTTTTCCGTAATTGGCGTCGGGCTGATCGAGCGGGACCGTGAACGACGTGCCGAGGCGATCGCGCAGGAAGCGCGCGGTCACGAGGCGGGCCCCGTCCTCGAACTCGTGAATCATCTCCGCGCGGACGTTCGGCAGCAGCGTGCCGAACGACACCGGCCACGCCGAGCGCACGCTGAGGCCGGCCGTCGCGACGAGCGAGTCGATGTCGTGACCCTGCACGAACAGGATCAGCGGCCCGTCACCCTCTTCCCGCAGATCGTCGATGGTCGCGCGCGACCACGTGCCGGAAAGCGTGAGATCAAAGTCGGTGCGGCCGTGATGCGCCTCGAGTCCCGTGCCCAGCGCGACCGCGAGGACGCGCGCGTCGTTCTCGCTCGTCGCGCGCGCGGTCGGCAGGCCGGTGATGGCGACCGTGTGCTCGGAGTCATACGTGTTGCGGCCGGCGCTGATGCTGCCGTCGACGTGCACGCCGTCATAACGCATGCCCGTTCCGGTGCCCGGCGTGCTCTTCGCGAAGAAACCGCCGCGGCTTCCGTAGAGCGAGAACGCGTAGCCGGTGGTGTCGACGGTGCCGACGTTGTCGGAGAGATCGGTATCGACCTGCATCAGATTCAGCGACATGCCGAAGACGTTCTCGCCGAACAGGCGGTCGATGCCGAACATCAGTCCGCGCGAGGAGACGTCGAAGCCGAGCGCGCCGTTGCGCGTGTTGCGCTCGCCGTCGCCGAGGTTGCCGCTGACGAAGGCTGACCACCCGGTGTAGTCGTCGTCATCGCCCGCGCCGCCGCCGCGTTGTTGCGGCAGCAGCGCGTTCGCGAGCGCGCCGATCGGAACCGACTGCCCGTTGATCTCGAGCGAGAGGCCGGCGACGGAGAATCGCTCCACGCCGCTGCGCACCGCCGCGAGACGCGCGCCGATTCCGGCGGTGATCGCCGACGTGACCTCGCTCGCGACCTTCGACTGCGCGCCCGACTGCTGCGGCGCGACGCGCTCGAGCGTCGGCGTCAGGTCGTTGTCGGAGAGCGCCGCGAGCGCGCGGCACGGATTGTTGAACGGCTCTTCGTTGCGCGCGCAGATCTGATCGAGGGCGACCGCGATCGGCACCGCGACCGGCCCGCGCGCGCGATCGGCGAACGACGTGTTCGCGCCGAGGGTGAACGTGGTCTTGAAGCCGCCGGCGGTGACCTCGACTTCGACGACACCGACGCTGTTGAGCGTGATGTTCGTGCTCGCGCGTCCGGCGGCGTCGGTGGTGGTCGAGGTGTTGTCGAGCGTCGCGTTGCCGCGCGTGACTTTCCATTGCACGGCGAGGCCCGGCGCCGGCTGGCCGATCGTGTTCAGCACCTGGATCACGAGAGGCTGCGGCAGACGCTGCCCGAGGCGGCCCTGCTGGTTGTTGCCGCTGACGATGGAGATGCTTCCCGGCGGCGCGGGATCGTCGTTGACGATCGTGCCGGTGGCCGTCGAGCCGGTGCCGTTCTCGGGGCGCACGGTGAGCGTGAACGTCTCGTCGGGCTCGAAGAGCGTGTCGCCCTGGATGGCGACGTTGATGGTCTGTTTCGTGACGCCCGGATCGAACGTGATCGTGCCGCCGCGCGACTGATAGTCGACGCCTCCGGTCGCGGTGCCGTCGCTGGTCGAGTAGATGACGCGCACCGGAAACTGCAGCGCATCGGAGAGCGTGACGTCGAAGATCATCTGCGACAGGATGCTGTTGCCTTCGGCGATGCGCGCGTCGCTCACCGTCACCACCGGCAGGTCGTCGTTGACGATGGTGATGACGAACGGCGCCGGATCGTTCGCACCGACTTTGAAGTGCACGACGAAGTTGAACGTCTCGTTCGGCTCGAGGCGGCGGTCGCCGACGACTTCGAGGATGATCGGCTCGCTCGTGGTCTGGCCCGCCGGAATCGTGAACGTGCCGCTCTTCGGGACGTAGTCGTTGTCCGCGATCGTCGCGGTCCCGTCTTCGGTCTCGTACGTGCCGAATGCGCTGACCTGGCCGGGGCCGTCGAGCTGGATCTGCACGGAGACCTGCGTCAGTCCGCTGGCTCCCTCGATGACGGCGCGGCCGCCGGACCCATGAATCGTGGCGGACGGCTCCCGCGCGGCAGCGGGCAAGGCAGCGAACAGCACGGCAGCGACTGCAATCAGCGATCTGCGCACAAATAACCCTCCAAGTGCGCTCAGCTTAATCGGTCTCGAGGAACGGCGGCAATCCGTATCGCTCCATCAGCTGCGCGAAGCGCGGGTCTTCGCGCAGGCGATCGAAGCGCGGATCGACCGGCACGAACCACATCCACGCGTTGCGCTCCTCGAGCGCGGGAGGGAGGGCGGCGAGCGCCTCGTCGTTGCGATCGAGTCCCGCGTAGGCGACGAAGAACGCGAACGGCGTGACGTAGCGCTGCTTGTTCATCTCGCGGAGCTGCTCGATGATCGCCTCCGCTTCCGCCGTATGGCCCGCGCGCGCGCAGGTGTGGGCGAGCGCGCCGAGGTAGATCGAGGCCGGGCCGGCGATCTCGAGGACGCGCCGCAGATGCCCGATCGCTTCCTCGCGATCTCCGCGCTGCTCGAGCGCGAGCGCGCTGTAGTAATGCCCCGGCGCGAACGACGTCTCGGTCTCGAGCACGGAACGGAAGCGCGCGACGGCCTCGTCGTAGCGCCGCGCGATGTGCAGCGGAATGCCGGCGGCGATGTTGATGATCGGCGAGAGCGGGTCGAGCGTCATCGCGTGCTCGATGAGCTCGAGCGCGTGCCGCGTCTGCCCGCGTCCCGACGCGAGGAGGCCGAGCCAGTGCGGCGCCCAGGGATAGTTCGCGTTGAGGCGGATCGCGGTATCGAGCTCGCGCTGCGCGGTTTCCCAGTCCCACTCGAAGAGCCCCGCGGCGTAGCCGAGCGTTGCGTGCGGCTCGGCGAGCGCGGGGTCGAGCTCGATCGCGCGCTGGGCTGCCGCTTTCGCTTTCGGCAGGATCTCGCGCGGCGGAAGCGCCTGCATGAACCCGAGCATCAGGAATGCGTCCGCGAGTCCGGCGTACGGCAACGCGAACGACGGATCCTGCTCGACGGCCTGCTGGAAGTAGCTCATCGCCAGCTTCAGCGCCTCGGGATGCCGCTTGATCCACTGAAAGCGCCCCTTGAGAAAGAGCTGCTGCGCTTCCGGATCGACGTTGCGTTTCTTCTTCGTTGCGCGCCGCGGACCGGACGAGATCGCGCCGCGCGCGCGCACCTGTTCGCCAACGTCGCCGGCGATGGTCTCGGCGAGTGCCGCGACTTCGCGGATCGGCCGCATGTACTGCGAGCTCCAGAGCGTCGCGCCGTCGTCCGTCGCGATCAGCTCCACGTCGACGTAGAGGCGTTCCTGTTCGACGCGCGCTTTGAGCGCGACGATGGCGTTGACCTTGAGCTCGCGGCCGGCGCTCTGCGCGTCGACTTCCGCGGTCACGTCGCGGGCGATGGTGCTCGCGGCGATCACGCGCAGCTTTCGCATCTGCGAGAGCGCGCCGATGATGCTCTCGCCGAGTCCGTAGAGGAGGAACTCGTGCTCCGGCAGCGGCGCCGTGCTCGCGCGCGCCAGCACCGCGAGCGAGTCGATGCGTCCGCGCGGCTTCGGCGTGCGCGTGCTCGGGATCTTCGCGGTGATCGGACGCGTGCGCGGCTTGTGCGCGTTCTGCAGCGCCCCGAGCATGACCGCGGCCGTCGGATAGCGCCGCGACGGCTCCTTCGCGAGCGCGCGCCGGACGATCGGTCCGAGCGGCGCGTACTCCTCGTCCTCGATGGGCGGCGGCTCCTCGAACAGGATCGCGGTGATGGTCGAGACCGCGTTCTCGCGATCGAACGGCCGCTGGCCGGTCGCCATCTCGTACAGCACCACGCCGAGGCTGAAGATGTCGCTGCGGCCGTCGATCGGCAGTCCGCGGAGCTGCTCCGGCGACATGTACGGCGCCGTGCCGGTGATCGCGCCCGGCTTCGACATCATCATGTCCGTCGACATCTCGGTGGTCTCGATTTTCGCGAGTCCGAAGTCGAGCACTTTCACCTGGCCACGCGGCGTGAGCATGATGTTCAGCGTCTTGATGTCGCGATGCACGACGCCGTTGCTGTGCGCGTCATCGAGCGCCGACGCGACCTGCGCGGCGATGTCGATGCATTCGTGGAGATGCGGATGCGAGCGCTGCAGCCGCTCGTACAGCGTCTCGCCCTCGATGTACTGCATGACGATGAACGGGCGCCCGTCGTGCTCGCCGATCTCGTAGATCGTGCAGACGTTCGGATGATCGAGCTTTGCGACGATGCGCGCCTCGCGCAGCATCCGCTTCTTCGCGTCCGGCACGCGCCCGACGCTCTCCGGCAGGATCTTGATCGCGACCCGCCGCCCGAGGCGCGTGTCGTCGGCGAGCCACACCTCACCCATCCCGCCCTCGCCGATGAGGGAGACGATTTTGTAGTGTCCGAGGCTCTCCGGTACTGCGCCGCTCACAATTGCGAGCGCTTATTGTGACATTAGCGCAGCATGAGCGGGTGCGCCGCCAGGTCCTGCGCGGGCATGCTCGGGGCGTAGAGCCATCCCTGAACGGTATTGATGCCGAGGTCGAGGAGGAGGGCGAGGTCGTCGGAGTCTTCGATGCCCTCGGCGACCGGCGTCGCGGAGCAGGCGCGGGCCAGGGTGACGATCGACTCGAGGACGGCGCGGCGCCAGGGATCGCGGCTGCAGCCGAGGACGACGTGGCGATCGACTTTCAGATGATCGGGACGGCAGTCGACGATCATCTGGTAATTCGAAGCGCCGACGCCGAGGTCGTCCACGGCGATGCGCACGCCGGCGTCGCGCAGCTCGTCGAGCGTCGCGCGGAACGTCTCGATCACCCACGGCGCGCGGTGCTCGATGATCTCGAGCATCAGCCGGTCCGGGGTGATGCCATGCTTCGCGGCGCAGGTCAGCAGCCGCTGCGCGAAGCCGTCGATGCTCGTGAGCGTTGCGCCATGGATGTTGAGCGAGAGCAGCGGAGCTCCGGGGAGCAGCGCCGACGCGGTAAACGCCTCGGCGATGCAGACCAGATCGATCGCGCTTTCCTGCCCCTTCCGGCGCGCGTACTCGAACAGGATGTCGGGACGCTCCATGCTCGTGCCGCGCGGCCCGCGAGCCAGTGCTTCGACCGCGTACAGTTCCACGTGATCGTCATGCACGCGGACGATCGGCTGAAACTCGACACGGATCGCGCCCGGCGCCTGGAGCCGCTCGATCATCGAGCTCACGCGAACGATCCGGTCAGCCGCTCGGCGACGCGAGCGATTTCGGCGAGAGGCCGCGGTTTGTGGAGAAACGCATCGGCGCCGCGGCGGCATGCTTCGCGCTCGATTGCCGGCGAGCCATACGCGGTGAGCAGAATCACGCGCGCGCCGGAGCGGGTGCTGCGGAGATGCCGGATGATCTCGAGTCCCTCGGTGCTCCCGGTGGTGGTGAGCGAGAGATCGACGATGGCGAGGTCGTACTTTGTGTACATCGCCAGTGCTTCGGCTTCTTCGAGCTCCTTCGCGCAGTCGACGGCAAAGCCGACGCGGGTGAAGTAGCGCTGGAGCGCAAAGAGGATCGTTTCTTCGTTATCAACGAGGAGAAGTCGTTTCGCCATGGGCAGCCATAGAGCAACCGGGCGGCCACTGCTGCCAAAACGCGAACGTGCTGAAACGAATGAGGTTACGGGTCGAGCAGGAATCGCGACGCGGGCGGGTGTGCTGGTTTTAGCACGTCAAATCCTGGATTTGGAAATGGTGATGTTGTGCTTGCGGGCCTTGTAATAGACCGCGCTGCGCGAGACGCCGAGGCGCGCGGCGACGCGGTCGATCAACCCGTTTTCCTCGCGCAGGACCTGTTCGATGTAATCGCGCTCGACGTCGTCCAGCGTCCCGTCGCGGCGCACGACCGCGGCTGCCGCGGGCGCGGACGTTTCGGTCGGCATCACGATGGCGGGGGCATCGAGCACTTCGCCGTGGCTGCGCAGCAGCCCGCGCTCGAGCACGTTGCGCAGCTCGCGGATGTTGCCGGGCCAGTCGTAGCGGCAGAGCACGCGCTCCGCTTCTTCGCTGAGCACGACGCGTTTCTGTCCAAGATCGCGCGCGAGGCGCTCGAGGATGCTCTCGGCGAGCAGCGGAATGTCCTCGCGCCGCTCGCGCAGCGGCGGCACGAACAGCTCGAGGGTGCTGACGCGGTAGTAGAGATCCTGGCGGAAGCGGTTCTCTTCGACGAGCGAGCGGAGCTCGCGGTGCGTCGCCGCGATCAGGCGCACGTCGACGGTGCGGTCCTTCACGTCGCCGAGGCGCCGGAATCGTTTTTCCTCGAGCACCTTCAGCAGACTCGCCTGGACCTGGGAGTCCATGTCGCCGATCTCGTCGAGGAACACGGTGCCGCGATGCGCGATCTCGAGCAGTCCCTGTTTCACCGCCGTCGCGCCGGTGAATGAGCCCTTCTCGTGTCCGAAGAGCTCCGTCTCCAGAAACTCGCGCGAGATGCCGGCGCAATTGAGATCGACGAAGGCCTCGCCGGCGCGGCGTCCGCGGTCGTGGATCCAGCGCGCGAGCACGGTCTTGCCGGTGCCGGTCTCGCCGTGAATGAGGATGGGGCTGTCGGTGCGCAGCACCGCCTCGGTCTTCTCGCGCAGCTCGCCGATCGCGCGGCTCACGCCGAGGAACGGATCGATGCGGCGGCGCTGCTCCGATGACTGCGCGCCGGCGATGAGCTGCTGGCGGTTGCGCTGGTTCTCGACCGTCCGCCGGATCACGACCAGCAGCGCCTCGAGCTCCACCGGCTTGGTGAAGAACTGTTCGGCGCCGAGCTTTACCGCTTCGACCGCGGCGTCGATGGATGCGAACGCGGTGAGCACGATCAGCGCGGAGTCATCCACCGCGCGGAAGTCGGGGATGAGATCGAGCGCGGTGCCGTCGGGCAGGCGGAAGTCGAGGATCGTGACGTCGGGCCGGAACGCGCGGAACTTCACGCGCGCCGACGCGCAGTCGTCCGCTTCCTCGACGTCGAATCCGTGCGATTTGAGAAACCGCCGCACGCCGAAACGGGGTCCCGGCTCGTCGTCGACGAGCAGCACGCGATTCCTGAGCATGGAGATCGGCTTATAGTAACGGGCATCGTGCAAAGTCGGGTTGTGGGCGCATTGGTGCTTGCCCTCGGCGTGGTGCGCGCTTCCAGCGCGCTTTCCGCTCCCATGACCTACGTCTATCATCCGCCCGAGTCGTCGCTCGACGTCCGCTATCTCTATCACTGGGAAATCCTCCGCACCGCGCTGGAGAAGACCACGCCGAAGTGGGGCGCGTACCGGATGGTGCCTTCGGCGAGGATGAGCGAGCGCCGGCAGGCCTTCGAGCTGAAGAACGCCACCGGAAAGCTGACGGTGATGTATCTCAGCACGACGCCGGAGCTCGAGCGCGAGCTCATCCCGGTGCGCATTCCGGTGGATCGGAATCTCGGCGGCTACTGCATTTTCCTCATTCGCAACGGCGAGCAGGAGCGCTTCGATCGCGTGCGCTCGCTCGACGACCTGCGCCGTTTCCGCTACGGTCTCGGCCTGGGATGGATCGACGTCGACATTCTCAGGGCCGGCAGGTTCCCGGTCGTCACCGGCTCGAGCTATGACGGCCTCTTCGAAATGCTCGTCCATCGCCGCTTCGATGTCTTCCTCCGCGCGGCCATCGAAGTCCTCGACGAATACGATTCGTGGAAGGGCAGACTTCCGGATCTCCGGATCGAGGACAATCTCATCTTCTATTACCCGCTGCCGATGTATTTCTGGTTTCCGAAGAATGCCGAGGGGCGCCGGCTCGCCGCGCGCGCGGAAGAGGGGATGCGCGCGATGATCGACGACGGTACGTACGACCGCATCTTCGATCGCTACCAGCGCCGGAAGATCGAGCGGCTTCGGTTGAAGGAGCGCCGCATCTTCCGGATCGACAATCCATTCGTCGGACCGGAGACGCCGTTTCACGACAAGCGTCTCTGGTTCGACCCGCAGACCTGGAAATGAAACCGCGGCTGCCAAAGCTGTCCGTCCGGAACATCGTCGCGGCGACGCTGGTGACCGCGACGACGCTCGTCCTCGGCACGTTCGGAGTCGTGGACTATGTGACGCGCAGCAAGGCGGAGTGGACTCGCCTGCGGCGTGTGACGAGCGCGCAAACGACCGAGCTGGCGGTGGCGCTGGCGTCCCCGGTCTGGAGCATCGACCGCCCGCAGATCGAAAAGATCCTCGACAGCCAGGCGGAGGTGACGTCGATCGAGGGCATCGTCGTCGACGCCGCCGGACAGACTCACGCGCGGATGCGCGACGAGCAGCGGCGTTTCGTCCCGTTGAAGGGAGCCTTCCCGGCGGATGGGCTGCTCATGCAGGAACGCCCCATCATCTTCTCCGGCGAGCGGATCGGGACGGTGCGCCTCTACACCACGCCGAAGCTCATCCAGGCGCTGCTCCGCGAGGAGTTGATGCGGACGGGCATCGCGATCCTCGTCACCGATCTCCTCCTGATTTTTCTCGTCTATTTCGTGCTCTGGCGCGCCGTGCTCCAGCCGCTGACCGAGATCCAGCGCTATGCGGGCGCGGTGAGCGCGGAAGAGCGCGCGGACGAGCCTTCGCTCGGCCCGGCGCCGACGGCGGAGCTGGAGAGCCTGCGCGTGTCGATCGAGACGATGGTCCACGAGGTCCAGCTCCGCGAGCAGCGATTCCGTTCGATCTTCGAGTCCGTCAACGACGCGATCTTCATCTTCGACGCACAGACCGGCGCGATCCTGGACGTGAACGCGCGCACGTGCGAGATGTTCGGCTACACGCGCGAGGAGATGAAGCACATCGACTCCGGCACGCTCAGCTCGGGCGAGCCGCCGTATACGCGCGAGGACGCGCTCGGGAGAATCCGCGGCGCCGGTCCGGGCGATCAACAGCTCTTCGAGTGGCAGGCGAGGCATCGCGACGGCCGCCTGTTCTGGATCGAGGTCAACTTCCGTGCGGCGACGATCGGCGGCGGGAAGCGTGTCGTCTCCGTCGTGCGCGACGTCACCGAGCGCAGGCAGATGGAGGAGGCGCTTCGCCACAGCGAGACGATGTCGATGATGGGCTCCATCGTCGCCGGCGTGGCCCATGAAGTGCGGAATCCGCTCTTCGGGATCGCGGCCGCGCTCGACGCGTTCGAGGCGGAGTTCGGCGGCGGTGCGGACGTCGACGAATATATGACCGCGCTCCGCAACGACGTCTCGCGGCTCAACCGGCTGATGCACGACCTGCTCAACTACGGCCGGCCGCCGCAGTTCGTCCGGCACGCGCAATCCATCCGGCCGGTCATCGCCGAAGCCGTCCGCATCTGCGCGCCGCACGCGCGCGAAAAGCAGATCGAGATCCGCGAGCAGATCGCCGGCGACGTTCCCGACGTCGCGATCGATTCCGATCGCATGCTCCAGGTGTTGAAGAACGTCGTCGAGAACGCGATCGCATTTTCGACGTGGGGCGAGGCGGTGACGATCGCCGTACGGACGGAGCACGATGCATCACCCGTCTCGGCGATCGTGACCATCGCCGACCGCGGTCCCGGCTTTCCGCGCGAGGATCTCCCGCACGTGTTCGAGCCGTTCTTCACGCGCCGCGCGGGTGGCAGCGGGCTGGGACTGGCGATCGCGCAGAAGATCGTGGCCGAGCATGGGGGCACGATCGCGGCGAGGAACGCGGACGACGGCGGCGGGATGATCGAGATCGCGATTCCGGCGTCAACGATGCGGGAGCCGGTCCTCGAATGACCGCGGCGCTCCGCCGCGCCGCACGCGTTTCGTCGCTCCGTGATTGCGCAGCAGCTTGTTCCTGTACAAGGCGCGGTCGGCGGCGTTGAGCAGGTGGGCGATCTCGGGCTTCGGCAGCAGATGCGACGTCGCGACGCCGTTGGTGACGGTGATGCCGAACGTTTTCCCGCCGGACGTCCATCGCAGCTCGTGCACGTCGCGGGCGAGCCGCTTCGCGATCTGCTCGACGTCCTGCAGCGCGAGGTCGGAGATCAGCATCACGAACTCGTCGCCGCCGTAGCGGCAAATGAGGTCGTCGGGCCGGGTGTTGCGGAGGAAGAGCGCGCCGATGTCGCGCAGCACGCTGTCGCCGGCGAGATGGCCGTACGTGTCGTTCACTTCCTTGAAGCCGTCGAGATCGAAGAGGATGAGGCTCAGCTGCCGTCCTTCCGCGACGAGCCGGTCGGCTTCGGCGAGGAGGAAGCGGCGGTTGAACACGCCCGTCAGCTCGTCGCGCGTGGCGAGGCCGTACAGCTCGCGAATCCGTCCGTCGAGCGTGCGCTGCCGCGCGGCGATCCTGCGCGCCGCGAGGAGCTTCGCGGAGATCTCGGCCTCCGACGCTCCCTTGGTGAGGAAGTCGTCGAAGCCGGCGTCGAGCGCGGTGAGCTTCGTCTCGACGTCCTCGTGTCCGGTGAGCATGACCGCGTACAGTGCGCGCGTCGCCGGATCGGTGCGAATGTGCGAGACGACGTCGAGGCCGGTCACGCGCGGCATCTGCTGATCGATGATCGCGACGTCGTAGGTGGCTTTCGCAAGCTGCTCCAGCGCGATCGCGCCGTCGGCCGCTTCGTCGGCCGCGAAGCCGAGGCGCTCGGTCAGCTTGACGACGTACGCGCGGTAGGCGGGATCGTCTTCGACGACGAGCGCGCGAAGCGGCGCGGAGTCCACTTCCACGTGTTTCGGGGTACTGCGCCTGCGATCCGCCCGGGCCAACGTCGTCCGCCTCTGATGTCGCGTTCAACGATCGCGCCATTCTGAAACGGGAGCGTGACGCAGGTCACGTTTCGCGGATTTCCTCACTGCTCCGCGATTTTCGCGAAGGCCTCGCGCGCGGCGCGATCGCCTTCCGCGGCGACAGCATTGCGCAAAATCTGCCGCGCGTCGGGCGTGGCGATGGCCGCGAGGGAGCGCGCGGCGGCGAGGCGGATGGGCAGCGGCTCGCGCGCGAAGAGTCCTCGCGGCCGCACGATCTCGCCGAGCACCGGGACGGCTTCGCTGGAGCCGATCTGCCCGAGCGTGGTCACGACGAGCTCGCGGATCTCGCTCGCGACGTAGCGCGCCTTCGCGAGCTCGCACAGCGCCGGCACCGCGCTCTGCGCTTTCATCGCGCCGAGGCAGAGCAGCACTTCGTTTTCCGTCTCGGCGTCGCGGTCTCCGATCGCGCCGACGATCAGCAGCTCCGCATCGGCGCCGCCGATTTTGCTGAGCGCGCGCGCAGCCGTGCGGCGCACGCGCGCGTCGTCGTGCTGCAGTTTTGCGCCGATTGCGGCGACGTGCTCGCGCGCTCCGATCTCGCTGAGGATGAGCAGCGCGTTGCGCACGACGAACCACGTCGAGGCGTCGAGCGCCTCCAGCAGGAACGGATGCGCGGGACGGCCGATCGCCTTCATCGCCTTCACGATTCGCCCGCGCCGATTGCGATCGTCCTCGGTCGACAGCGCCTCGATGAGCGACGGCATCATTGGCGCGCCGAGCTGCGCGATCAGCGGCAGCACCGATTTGGTGAGCGCTTCCGGATCGGCGGCGTAGAGCTGCGCAATGAGCTTCGCGGTGCGGTGCGGCTCTGCAAACGCGCGGCCGAGGCTCTCGTACGCCTGGCGCACCGCGGCGCCGCGATCGGCGACCGAGACGGCGGATTCGAGCCGCGACATCGCGCGCAACGCGACGTCGGCGCGGCCGGTCACCGCGTGCGCGGTGATGAGATTCGCCACCGCCTCCGCGATCGTGAGCTGCATCTTCGGATCGCTTTCCTTCACGAAGCGATTGAGGATCACGCGCATGAGCAGCTGCTCGATCTGCGGACCCACGGGGAGGCGCTCGATGAGCGCGGCGACCTGTCCGAACGTGCCGGCGACGCTTTGGCGCAGCGCGAACGCTTCGTGCTCGAGTCCGCGCGCGTAGGTTTCGAGCAGGCGATAGACGTCGTCGTAGCGCCGCGCCTCGAGCAGATCGCGGAGGAACGCGAACAGCTTCCCGTGCGGCAGATCGAAAATCTGCGTTCCGTCGAGGAGCTTCCCGATCCGCTCTTCGGTCGGCAGCCGGTCCCACCCGATCACGCCGAGGACCTCGTCGAGGTGCTCGCCCGAGATGCCGAGCTCCGCGAGCCGCGAGCGCAGCTGCTCGATGCTTTCCGCGTCGATCGAGCTGCCGCCGAGGAGGCGCACCAGCGCGTCGGCGTCCGTGGCCGCGCCGCCGCCGCTGCCGCCGAAAATGTCGCGCGCGGCGGGCTGCAGCGCTTCGCGCAGTTGTCCCGCGGGCAGCGTGGCGATGTTCATCAGCAGCGCGAGCTGCACCTCCGGCTCCACGCCGTCGATCGCTTCGCGCAGCAGCTCGCGGACGCGCTCCGGCATCTCGGCCGACACCTCGTCGGCTTTCAGGCTCACCGCGAGCGCGTCCGACATGTCGCTGTCGGCGTCCTCCGCGTCGCCGCTCATCTTCAGCAGGAAGCGGCGCAGCAGCGAGGGGAGCGCTTCGCCGGAGGCGGGCAGCTGATCCGCGCGCCGCGCCGTCTGCGCGGAAACGACTTCCTCGTCTTCAGTGATCGCCTCGTAGCGCACGCTGCTGATTCGGACGTGCGTCACTCCCGCCTTCCTGAAAATTTCCTCGGCGCCGCCCGCGTCGCGAAGCTGCGGCGGACGCATGACGAACACGCCCACCAGCTCGACGAGCTCGCGGTAGGTGACTCCCTGGATGACGATGATGCCGCCGAATCCGCGCGCTTCGAGCTCCTGGGCGAGCGTTTTGAGGTGCAACCGGTTGCCCGAGGTTTCGGGGAGCGGGCTGCCGTCGACGACCAGCGCTCCTCGGGCGGAGACGAGCGTGACGCGCTCGCGGCGCGCGAGCAGCTTGCCCGCGGCGCGCTCGAGATTCGTCAGGGCTTCCACGCTGCGCGGATGATCGGCGGCGTAGAACTGGAGCGCCTTCACGGCGAGATGCAGGGCGGACGTGAAGTCCGTCACCTCGGTCATCCAAATCAGCCTACCACCGAATATTGACGCTCCTGAACGCGTTCACTACACTCGCTTCCCCCGCCCGAATGGGGCGACGTAGCCAAGTGGTAAGGCAGAGGTCTGCAAAACCTTTATCCGCCGGTTCGATTCCGGCCGTCGCCTCCAATTCACTGTCTCATTCCGGCACACCTTCGTCCCACGAACGGTCAGTCGCGCGGCCCCGCGCGATGCCGAATCGCGTTCCGTTCCAGTGATTTGACCGCCTGACCCGTCTGGCAGCGCCGTTGCGACACGCGCGCCCATGCAAACGCTCCTGCAAGACATTCGTTTTGCGTTTCGCGCGCTGGCGCGCAATCCCGGCTTCACCGCCGTCGCGGTGATGACGCTCGCTCTCGGCATCGGCGCGAACACCTCGATCTTCACGCTCATCAACGGCACGATCCTGCGCAGCCTGCCGTATCGCGACGCGGACCGGCTGATGCTCGTGCGCGTCACCGCGACCGAGGCCGGCGAGACGATGGACCTGCCCTGGTCGTATCCGAAGTTCGAGACGCTGCGGCAGGTCAACCGCGACTTCGAGCAACTCGCGGGATTCGACGCCGACGACATGAACCTCACCGGCGGCAGCGGCCCGGAGCGCGTGCGCGTCGAGATGGTGACGGGCAATTACCTGCCGATGCTCGGCGTAGACGCGCGCGTCGGGCGCGTGTTCAGCGCGGACGAGGACGCGGTGCCGAATCGCAATCCGGTCGCGCTCATCTCCTCGGGACTGTGGCAGCGCCGCTTCGGCGGCGAGCGAAACGCGCTCGGTTCGAAGATCGTGATGAACGGCGTGCCGCTGACGATCGTCGGCGTGCTTCCCGCGGGATTCGAAGGACTCAGCGGACATGTCGACGTGTGGGTGCCGATGATGATGGTGCCGGCGCTGAGCTATCCCGAGGCGCTGCAGGAGCGGTGGTCGCACTGGTTCGAAGTCATCGGGCGCCGCCGCGACGGCGTGACGCCGGCTGCAGCGATGGCGGGCATCGCACTCGCCGGCGCTCAGGTCGCGAACGCGCATCCCGCGCCGCACGAGGAAGCGAAATGGTCCGCGTCGGTGATCGCGCTGAATGAAGCGCGAAGCGATCCCGTCGTGCGCAAATCGCTGATCGTCCTCCTCGGCGCGGTCGGTTTCGTGCTCCTCATCGCCTGCGCGAACGTCGCCAATCTGCTGCTCGCGCGCGCGCAGGCGCGCCGCCGCGAGATCGCGATCCGGCTGGCGATGGGAGCGCATCGCTGGCGCCTCATCCGGCAGTTCCTGACCGAGAGCATGGTGCTCGCGCTGATCGGCGGCATCGCCGCGCTGCTCGCGACCGCGTGGACGGCGCAGGCGCTGCGCTCGATCCGTCCGGAGCGGACGGCGTCGTGGGGCATCCGTGGCACGGAGCTGTTCGATCTCGGCACCATCGGCGTCGACTGGCGCGTGTTCGCGTTCACCGTCGCGCTGTCGATCATCACGGGACTGCTGTTCGGACTCGCGCCCGCGATCGGCGTCTCGCGGCCCGAAGTGTCGCGGCTCCTGCGCGACTCCAGCGAGCCGCTGTTCGGCGTCCGGCGTTTGCTGCACTGGAACGGACGCATGCTGCTCGCGGTCGGCGAGATCTGTCTCGCGCTGATCCTGCTGGTCGGCGCGGGCCTGCTGCTGCGCAGCTTCGCGCGCATGACGTCCGTCGATCTCGGATTCGACCCGCAATCGGTGCTCACGTTCCGCATCGATCCGTCGCCGAACAAATACAACCGCCGGACCGCGCCCGACCTGCATCGCCGCATCGGCGAGCGCCTCGCGGCGCTGCCGGGCGTCGAGTCGGTGGCCTTCAACAAATGCGCGCCGCTCTCCTCCGCCTGCAACGGATCCATCGTCACGAGGTTCGACGGACGCGTGATTCCGGAAGGCGGCCTGCGGAGCGACATCGGCGTGCACTTCGTCAATCCTGATTTCTTCCGGACGCTGCGCATTCCGCTGCTGCGCGGACGGCCGTTCACGCTGCGCGATCGCGGCGAAGCGCCGCGGACTGTGATTCTCAACCGCGCGGCCGCCGAACTGCTGTCGCCGGGAACGGATCCCGTCGGCAAGCAGATGGCGGTCGGCATCGGCTACTTCCGCGACGACTCGCAGGGGGAGATCATCGGCGTCGTCGGCGACGTTCACTTCGGGCGGGTCGAGGAGCCGGCGGCTCCGGCGGTGTTCATCCCCGACTATCAGTACACGTCGCCCTCGTCCGTGGTGTTCATTCGCACGAGCCGCGACGCCGGACCGCTGGCCGAGGAGATCCGCCGCGCGATTCTCGAGGTCGATCCGGAGCTGCCGCTGTTCGATGTGAAGACGATGTCCGAGCGCGTCGTCGACGCGACTTCGAAAGCGCGGTTCGCCGCGACGCTGCTCACGATCTTCGCCGGCGTCGCGCTGGCGCTGGCGTTGATCGGAATCTATGGCGTGATGTCGTACCTCGTGCGGCAGCGGACGAAGGAGATCGGAATCCGGATGGCCATCGGCGCGAGCCGCCGCGACGTGCTGCGGAACGTGCTGCGGCAGGCGCTGGAGGTGACGATCGCGGGCGTGCTCCTCGGCGTGGCGGGCTCGCTCGTGCTGATGCGCGTGGTGCAGACGCTGCTCTACGAGATCACGCCTCGCGATCTCCTGACGTTCACCCTCGCGCCGCTGCTGCTCGTCGCCGCCGCACTCCTCGCCAGCTTCCTGCCGGCGCGCCGCGCGGCGCTCGTCGAGCCGATGAAGGCGCTGCGACACGAATGAGATGATGGGCGCGTGATCCTTCGGGCTCCGCGCCACTTCTCCTTTCCCGCCACCGTCGAGTCGCACGGCTGGTATCGCCTCGCGCCGTTCCGCTGGTCGCGCGAAGAGGGCGTGCTGCGGCGCAACGACCTCGAGATCCGGTTCCGAGATGGTGCCCTTCGTGTCATCCTGAGTCGCGCAGACGACGAAGGATCTCCTGCGCATGATCGAGCGGATCCTTCACCGTCGTCGCGGCTCAGGATGACACCGTCACTCCGGGAGCAGATCACGCGCATGTTCCAGCTCCATGTCGACACGTCCGAGTTCATCGAGCTCGCGCGCCGGTCGCCCGATCACGCGTGGGTGGAGAAGGCCGGGTTCGGACATCTCCTCTGCGGCGCGACGTTGTGGGAGGACGCGGTGAAGATCATCGCCACGACGAATACGACGTGGGGACAGACCGTCCGGATGATCGACCTGCTCGTCTCGAAGTGCGGCGGCGTGTTTCCGACGCAGGAGGAGGTCGCGCGCTTCACCGTCGAGGAGTTGCAGGCGGACTGCCGCCTCGGATACCGCGCGAAGTCGGTGCACGCGCTGGCGTCATGCGACCTCTCCACCATCCCCGAGAGCACCGAGGATCGGTACCGCTTCTACCTCGGCCTGCCGGGCATCGGACCGTACGGGGCGGCGCATCTCCTGGCGATGGACGGACGTCATGATTTCATCGCCGTCGATACGGAATTCCGAAGGTATGTGCGGGAGCGCTATCACGGCGGACGCCGCGTCAGCGATGCCACGATGCTGCGCCGTTATCGGAAGTGGGGACGTTGGAAGTACCTGGCGTACTGGTCGGAGCTGCATCGCAGCGAAGTCAAGTAGTGTACTCCGCTGGCAGGCATTCTGAAATATTGACCGCGACCGATCCCGTTTGGATAATGGTTTTTGAGCACGTAAAGGTAAGCCACTGATTTTTCAATAGTTTACCAATCGTTTACGTGTCTGGAGGGGGAGAGCGCGTGGACGATCGGATCAAACAGCTGCTGCAGGACCTCGGGACGGCGATCAATGAGTCGATCTCCGGCTCCGAAGACGTGAACCAGCACATCCAGCGCATTCGCGACGAGGGGTACGATCTCTACGTGGTGCTCGATGCGACGATCGGTCTCAACAAACAGGATGACGAGTCCGAAACCGCCGTCGTTGCCGCGACTCCTGCCAAAACGCCGAAAGAGGTGCAGTTCCGCATCAACATCAACGATCTCGCGCTCCTGCGCGCCCTCGGCATCGACCCAACCCGCAAAGTGAGATCGGCCCGCCGCGTCGCCCCGCTCACGCAATCCAGTGACGACTAACCTCCACGATCTCGCCCCGGCGGAGCTCGAGCAGACCCTCGGCGAGATCGTCTCGCCGCCGTTCCGCATCAGGCAAATCGAGGAATGGATGCACGTGCGCGGCGCGGGCTCCTTCGACGCGATGTCGAACGTGCCGAAGGAGGTGCGCGCGGCGCTCGCGGAGCGGTTCACGCTCGCGTTCCCCGAGGTGCTCACGCGGACCGTGCCGGCGCAGGACGGGAGTCAGAAGTATCTGTTCCGATTGCACGACGGGCAGCGCATCGAGTCGGTGTACATGCCGATGGGGGAACGGACCAGCATCTGTCTCTCCTCGCAGGCCGGCTGTGCGGTCGGCTGCACGTTCTGCGTCACCGGCTTCTTCGGCCCGGGCCGCAACATCGCGCCGTCGGAAATGCTCGGGCAGTTCTTCACCATCCAGCACGAGAAGCAGATTCCCGCGGAGCGGATGAACGTCGTATTCATGGGGATGGGCGAGCCGCTGCTGAACTTCGAGCACCTCGTCACAACGCTGGAAGTGCTGTATCGCAACATGTCGCCGCGCCGCGTCACGGTGTCGACGTCGGGCATCATCCCCGGCATCGATGACCTCGCGCGGCTGGAGCGGCGTCCGAACCTCGCCATCTCGATCAACGCGCCCGATCGCGCGCGCCGCGAAGAGATCATGCCGATCACGGCGAAGTATCCGCTCGAGGAGCTGATGGCGTCGCTGCGCCGCTTCCCGCTGGAGAAGGGACGCGACCTCACCATCGAGTACGTGTTGCTCGCCGGCTGGAACGACGCGCCGCGCGACGCGGTCGCGCTGGCGAAACTCATCCGCGGCTTGCAAGCAAAAGTGAATGCGATCCCGTTCAACGCCGATCCGAACCTGCCGCCGTGGATGAAGCGTCCGCACGACGCCGCGATCGATCGCTTCGTCGACACGCTCGTGCAGCAGGGCGTACGCGTCACGGTGCGGCGCTCGAAGGGACGCGAGATCGCGGCGGCGTGCGGGCAGTTGCGCGGGAAAGAGATCGCGAAGAGCCGCGCTACTTCCGGACGCCCTCGACGTACAGCATCGGAATCCGCATCCGAAGCGGACTTGCGGCGTTGAGCTTCTCCTCCAGCGCCGCGTAAATTGCCGGATCGTCGGTCACGCCGCGCCAGCCGTCGAGGAAGAACTGCACGAGGTGGTGGCGGAACATCGCCGTGCCGTCGGCGAACTTGAGATGGAACTCGTCTTCGACGACCTTCGCGATCTCGAACCCGCCGTCGGCGAGCAGCCGCTCCACGCTCGCGCGCGTGCCGCGATGCGCTTCCTGCGCGTTCACCGCGGGAACCAGCTCCGGCGGGACGGTCTGCCGGAACAGCTCATAGAGCTCCGCCATGTGTCCGGTGATGTTCGTCGTCAGCACGATGCGCGCGCCGGGACGCGCGACGCGATGGCACTCCGCGATCGCCGCCGGCACGTCGGCGACGTTGTTGATGCCGAGGTTGGAGGTGATGAGGTCGAACGACTCGTTCTCGAACGGCATCGCCGCGGCGTCGGCTTCGCGCACCTCGACGTTCGTCAGCCCATAAACCTCGATCTTCCGCCGCGCGCGCCGCAGCGCCTCGGGCCAGATGTCGATGCCGGTGAAGTGCGACGACGGCCCGTGTACGAACGCCAGCTCGAACAGCGGAAACCCCGCGCCGCACGCGACGTCGAGCCCGCGGATGCCGCGTCGCAGCTCGAGGTTGTCGATCAGCATGGCGCCGAAGCGCGAGCTCCAGAACGAAAGCTCGTCGTAGACGGCCTCGGCGAAGTCGGGATGGAGTTTCATTGCAGTGCGAACGTTCGCAGCGGCGTGTGAATCGCGCCCTTTGGATGGAGCTGGCTCGAGTAGAGCGTCACGCTGCAGACGTTGAAGGATGTCGACTGGTAGTCGCGCAGCGAGGAGCAGAACAGATCGATCGATGCCGGAGGCCAGCGGTCGCGGATGCGCATGAGCGTCAGGTGCGGCTTGAAATCGGCGGCGTCGAGCGCGACGCCGTTCTTCGTCACGACGTTGCGCACGATGTTCGCGATCGCGACGAACTGCGGCTCGGGGTCGAGTCCGACCCAGCCGACGCGCGCGTGGCGCGGGTTGGGAAAGAATCCGCATCCGTGCAGCGACGCTTCGAACGGCGGCGTCGCGCGCAGTGCGTCGGTGAGCGGAGCGGCGAGCGTGTCGACGAGCGCTTCCGGCTGTTCGGCGAGAAACGCGAACGTGAGGTGCTGCGCCTCCGCGCGCACCCACGAGGCCGCGGGCAGACGCGGTTTCAGACGCGACACGCGCGCGTTGAGATCATCGATGACTTCCGTGGGGAAGCTCGTGGCGATGAAGAGTCGCATCTGGACCGGAGGACTGCGCGCGATTGTACGCCCGAGTCACTTCGTCCGGTCAGCCTGTCCCGCGAGAAACTCCGGGGTGAAGATCTCGCGGATCTTCTCCTCGGGGAGCAGGTTCTTCTCGCGCAGCAGATCGGGAATCCGCTTGCCCGTTTTCGCCGACTCCTTCGCGATCTCCGCGGCCGCGGCGTAGCCGATGTACGGATTGAGCGCCGTCGCCAGCGCGGGGGAGCTGATGTAGTACGCCTCGCTGCGCTCGCGATCGGCGGCGATTCCGCGAATCCCCTTCTCCACGAACACCGGCAGTAAGTTCTTCAGGATCTCGATCGAGAAGGTGATCTCGAACGCCATCAGCGGCATCATCACGTTCAGCTCGAGCTGCCCGGCCTGCGACGCGTACGCGACCGCCGTGTCGGCGCCGATGATGTGGAACAGGACCTGGTTCATGCACTCCAGCAGCGACGGATTCACTTTGCCGGGCATGATCGAGGAGCCGGGCTGCACCGACGGCAGCAGGATCTCGGCGAGGCCGGTCATCGGCCCTGACGCGAGGAGGCGCAGGTCGTTCGTGATGCGCGTGAGCTCGAGCGCGAGATTGCGCAGCGCGGAGGAGACGGCGACGACCGGCAACTGCGACTGCATCGCTTCGCGCAGGTCGGTGGCGGGGCCGAGGCCGAGCCCCATCGCGTCGTTGAGATGGCGGATGACGACGAACCGATAGCCGGGCGGCGTGTTGATGCCGGTGCCGGTCGCCGTGCCGCCGATGCCGAGCTCGGAGACGTCGACGGAGGCGTCGGTCAGCGATCCGATCGCGCGGCGAAGCGCGGCCGCGTACGCCTTGAATTCCTGTCCCAGCGTGACCGGCACCGCGTCCTGCAGATGCGTGCGGCCGGACTTGATCACGTCCGCGAATTCATTTCCCTTCGTCTGGAGCGCTTCTTCGAGCTCGATGAGCCGAGGCAGGAGCTGGCCGAGCAGGACGACGATCGAGACCCGCATCGCGGTCGGGAACACGTCATTCGTCGACTGCGACATGTTGACGTGATCGTTCGGATGGACGGGCTTGTATTCGCCGAGCTTGCCGCCGAGCGCGAGGTTCGCGAGGTTCGCGATCACTTCGTTCACGTTCATGTTGAACGACGTGCCGGCGCCGGCCTGGAAGACGTCGACGACGAAGTGCTTTTGATGCTCGTCGAAGTCCGAGAGGATGCGATCGCACGCCGCGATGATCGCGTCCGCGAGCGTTTCGTCGAGCACGCCGAGCTCGCGATTCGCCAGCGCCGCCGCCCGCTTGAGATGAATGAACGCGCGGATCAGCTCGGGATGCTCGCGCAAGCCGCTGATCGGATAGTTCTCCACCGCGCGCTGCGTCTGCGCGCCGTACAGCGCGTCCTCCGGGACGCGCACTTCGCCGATCGTGTCGCGTTCAATACGGGGCATGAGGTATGGGGGATGAGGCATGAGTCACGCCAGTCTCATTCCCCATACCCCATCCCTCATGCCTTGAGCGCCGCGAGCCGCTTCCTGGACTCCTCGAAGACCTCCTGATGCAGCGACCTTCCCTGCGCGTCCATGGTGACGATGGCCATGAAGTCCTCGACCCACAGATGCCAGATCGCTTCCGGCGAGCCGAGGTCCATCCAGTCGACGCCGTCGACCCGCTTGATCGACGCCGCGCAGACCTGCGCCGCGCCGCCGATCGCGTGCATGTACACCGCTCCGTACTCCTTGCACGCGGCGAGCGTCTTCGGTCCCATGCCGCCTTTGCCGATGACGCCGCGGATCTTGTAGTCGCGCATCACTTCCCACTGATACGGCTCTTCGCGCGACGAGGTCGTGGGACCGGCGGCCTTGCAGATCCACTGGTCGCCTTCCTTCACCATCACCGGGCCGCAGTGATAGATGATCTGGCCCTCGAGATCGACCGGCGGCTTCGTGCCGGTATGCAACCGGTGGTGCACCGCGTCGCGGCCGGTGTAGAGGCGGCCGGTGATGCTGACGGTGTCGCCGACGTTCAGCGTGCGAATCGTCTCTTCGTCAATCGGAGTGGTGAGCTTTACGAGCGCCATCCGTTGATGCTATCGCGGTTGGGATGCCCTTCGTATGACACGACTCGCACGTGCCTTTCATCGTCCCGGTCGAACTGACCGGAGTGACGAGGGCCGCTCAGAGAGCGCCCGGCTCGAAGATGGGCGGTGGAGGCGGAGGTGTCAGGGGTACGGGGGCCGGCGTCGGGACCATGAGCGCGCGCATCGTCAACTTCGCCGCGGGAGGTTTCAGCTGCGGAATCGCGCGTTTCGTGAGGACGTGATCGGCGCTGGCCGTTCCGAGAATGACGGCCGCGATGGCGAGCATGAGCGGAGAAAAACGCTCCATGCTCTATTGGACGGTCAATAGAGCCAGTTGGTAACCGCGCCCTGCAGATCGAGCTCCGCGCCGCGCCGCCGGAACGCCCAGCACATGTAGGCGATGGAGACGAAGAACGAGGCCGGGAGGCGATTGAGCTTGCCGATCTTGCACGCGAGGAGCGTGGTCTTCCCGCCGAATCCCATCGGTCCGATGCCCGACTGATTCGCTTTCTCGACGATGCGCTGTTCGAGCGCCGCGAGCTCCGGATCGCCGCTGGCGTCATCCATCGTGCGCAGGAGCTGTTCCTTCGCGTGTCCGTAGCCGCTGCCGCGATCGCCGCCGATGCAGACGCCGAGGATGCCCGGGCCGCAGCCCTGTCCCTGCGCCTGGAGGATGCAGTCGAGGATCGCGTTCTCCACGCCGCGCAGATCGCGCCCGCCGAGGTCGGGGTGCGGGAGCGAATACTGCGCGTTCATGTTCTCGCAGCCGCCGCCTTTCAGCATCAGCTTCACTTCGACGTGCGGCTCGCGCCACTGATGGAAGTGAAAGGAGGGCGATCCCGGCCCCGTGTTGTCGCCGGTGTTTTTTCCGGTGACGCTGTCGACGCTGTTCTGCCGCAGATACCCTTTCTTCGTCGCCGCCCGCACCGCCTCGGTGGCAATCTCCTCGAACTGCAGCTGGTCATACCCGACCGGCGTGTGCACGTAGAAGAGGATCGTGCCCGTGTCCTGACACAACGGCAGCGAGCTGTCGCGCGCGAGGACGATGTTGCACCCGATCACATCCAGCGCCACATCCGCATTCGACCCCTTCTCCTCCTGCGACCGCGCCCCCGTGACCGCGCGCACCACGTCGTCCGGCAACTGCGTCGACGTGCGCCGAATCAGCTCGAGCAGGCTGTCGAACAGCGCGGATTGCGGCTGGACTTCGCGAAGGGGCTGTGCGGTGGCGCTCATGGGGTGTCTCCAGGGCGAGTATATGAGATTGAAATGACTCCGGTGCGGAAGCGTATCCTTCTTTACATCCATGCAGCTCGATCCAGGTGCCCGACTGGGGCCGTACGAGGTCGTCGAGCGTGTCGGCGCCGGCGGGATGGGAGAGGTGTATCGCGCGCGCGACACGCGGTTGCCGCGGAACGTGGCCATCAAAGTCCTTCGGGCGGAGCTCACTGGCGACAGCACGCTTCGTATGCGCCTGGAGCGGGAAGCGCGGTCGCTTGCGGCGCTGAATCATCCGCACATCTGCACGCTTCACGACATCGGTCATGAGAACGGCAGAGACTACCTCGTCTTCGAATTCTGCGAGGGGCAGACGCTCGCGGAGCGCATCGATCGCGGCGCTCTGCCGATCGGGCAGGTTCTGCGTTTTGGGATCGAGATCGCCGATGCGCTCAGCCGCGCGCATCGCGCGGGAATCATCCATCGCGATCTGAAGCCGTCGAACGTCATGCTCACGAAGTCGGGAGTGAAGCTGCTCGACTTCGGGCTGGCCGCGCAGCGTCCGGCCGACGAGATGGCGGGAGAGAATCGCGAGACGACGCCGCTTCATCAACCGATTACCGAGCAGGGAGGCGTGACCGGCACGCTTCAATATCTTGCGCCCGAGGTGATCGTCGGAAAGACGGCCAATGCGCGGAGTGACATCTTCGCCCTCGGGATCGTGCTGTACGAGATGCTGACGGGACGGCGCGCGTTTCCGGGAGAGAGCAGGGCAGGCGTCATGGCCGCGATTCTCGAGCGCGAGCCGCGATCCATTCGCGAACTGCGGCCGGAAACGCTGCCCGCGCTGGAGCATGTGATTCTGAAGTGCCTCAGCAAGGATCCGGATGTGCGATGGGAGTCGGCGCACGATGTGGCCGAACAGCTGCGATGGATTGCGGAGGGAGGCGGGACGCTCGCGCCGCGGCCGAAATGGGCGAGAGTGGCCGTTGGCGCAGCGATCATCGCGTCGGCGATTGCCGGATACGCGATCTGTAAAATGTCGCGGGGCGACGATTCGTCCGCGGTCGTTCGTCTGTCGATTCCGGTCCCGGAGACCGAGACAGGCGCCGATGACGAGCCGGCGCAGATCGGCAGCACAGCGTGGGCGCCAGACGTCGCGATCTCGGCGGACGGCAAACGAATTGCGTTCTGCGTCCTCACCGGTTCCTACAGCCAGCAGATCTACCTCCGTCAGCTCGATTCGTTTGAAACGGTTCTGCTTCCCGCCACAAAAAACGGCGCAATGCCGTTCTTCTCACCGAACGGAGAATGGATGGCATTCTGGCTCGCCGGAACACTTCGCAAGATCCCGGTTCGAGGAGGTGAAGCGCAGATCCTTTCAAACGGACCGCTCACTACTCGTGGCGGTACGTGGGGAGCGGATGGCTACATCTATTTCGTTTCCCGCGCCGGGCTGTGGAGAGTGCCGGAAAACGGCGGCTCGACTACACGATTAACGAAGGCGGACGCTGCCGCCGGCGAAAGAGCGCACGTCCTGCCCCGGATGCTTCCCGACGGAAAGCATCTTCTCTTCACCATCGCCACGGACCGGATCACGTCCTACGGTGATGCGAAGATCGCGGTCCTTTCACTGGACAGCGGTAAGTGGCGTGTCGTGCTCGAAGGGGGATCGAGCGCGCAATACGTGTCCGGGCAGTTGATTTTCGGCCGCAGGGGTGCGCTCTATGCGGCGCCGTTCGACCTGGACTCGCTTTCCGTCACCGGACCATCGAGGAAAGTGCTTGACGGAGTTTCCACGAGCTCCAGCAACGGTGCGGTGGATTACGGTGTGGCTTCCAACGGCGATCTTGCCTATATTCCGGGTCCCGTTTACGACGCGGAAGATGCACATACCGAAATCGCGGCTGTCGACTGGAGCGGCAAATCGCGGACACTGGCGATTCTCAACTTCAGGGCACAAACGCCGAGGATGTCGCCTGACGGCACGAAGGTCGCCATGGGTACCCTGAAGGCGAACGGCGACATCTCCGTTTACGATACTCAATCGGGATCGTCGACTCGCGTCAGCACGGAATCGGGATACGAGTGTTGCCCTGTCTGGACGCCGGACGGTTCACGCATCATCTACCCTGCGGACTCGCCGAACCGAATCATGATACGGCGAGCGGACGGGACAGGAGACGCGGAAGTGCTCGTACATGACGCGACTATGAGCCAGGTGTCGTGCTCGCCCGACGGCAACATGATTGCGTATTCCGATTGGGATCCTGCGAGGCAGACGGACCTCTGGCTGCTTCCGCTGCACAGCACACGCACTCCTCGTCCGCTGTTGCAAACACCCTCCAGGGAATTGGATCCGGAGTTTTCGCCGGACGGAAAATGGATTGCATATGCCAGTTTCGAGGCCGACGGCGGCCCGCCGCAGATTTTCGTGCGATCGACACTCCCCGGAGATGGACGACTCCAGGTTTCCGTGGACGGCGGCGATAACGCACGGTGGGCGAAGGACGGCCGCGCGCTGTTTTTCAGAAAGGGGTCGAGCTTCTATGCGGCAGGCATTCGATCGTCCGGAAACGGTTTGCGAGCGGATAAACCACGCCGCCTTTTTACGCTTCCCGACCGGCGTGGTTTCGACGTTACGAAGGACGGCTTCCTGACCCTGGGATCTGTGCCTGTGTACTCGCCGCACCGCAATGTCCACGTCATCGTGAACTGGAAACGCGAGCTCGAGTCAGGATCACGTTAGCGTCGTCGTATCCGCGGGAGCCGTCGAGCGGAACGTGAGCGATGACGCGCCGATCCGGATCCGGTCTCCGTCCTGCAGCTCCACCGTCCCGATTACACGCTCGTCGTTGCGCCACGTGCCGTTCTTGCTGTCGAGGTCTTCGAGACTCCATCGATCGGCGTCATCTCGAATGATGGCGTGATGCCGTGAGACGCCGGTGAGGTCGATGACGACGGCACACGCGGGATCGCGGCCGATCTGATTATCGCCGCGGTGCAATCGGTGAATGCGGTCGTGTCCGACCAGTCGCGCCGCGGGCGAGGCTTCGATGTTCCCGATGAACGCGTATCCGTATCGATGAACGGTTCGGATGATCCGCGCCCCTTCCGCGCCGAGCGCGCCTCGAATCTCCGCGATCAGATTCTTCAGGTTCGCCTCGTCAACGACGACATCAGGCCAGAGCTGCTCCCGCAACTCCGTCTTCGGGACGGCACGCGGACGAGCGTCGATCAGGACTCGAAGGAGCTCGAACGCTTTCGGCGTGAGGTGAACCGCGGCGTTGTTGCGGTGGAGACGGTGCGCATCCGCATCGAACAACCACTCGCCAAACCATAGCTGCATCGCTCACCTGCCGAAATCCTGCCGATCTCCGACGACTTCCGCGCTCGCCGACGCGAGGTTGACGCGGAGGCTGCCGTGCGACTCTTCCTTATTTCGATGCTTTGTGTGTCTGCATTATCACTCTCCGCCGCCGACAGGATGGAGACTCTCGACGATCCAGTGATCCGATCGCTGTTCGCCGATCTGCTCCGTATCGGCGGCTACGGCCATGTGAACACCGAGCGCGCGGCGTTTCTCGTTCGCGATAAGAATGGCGATTACCGTTGCGTTCTCTGGCCGATGACACGCGGCTTCAAACGCGAGCGCTTTTCCGGCGTCGTTCCGGCCGGCACCATCGGTGTGGTGCACACGCATCCGAACCGCGCGCCGATCGGTTCACCGGGCGACCGGAAAACGTCGCTGATTCTCAAAGTTCCGGTCTACATCCTGACGCGTGAGAACATTTATGTGATCACCGGCGACGGCGCAAGCATGGCGCTCGTGCAGGCGCGAGTGTGGGAGACGCCGGCGACCGTCGAGCACCGCTGCCGATGACGCCCCTCGCGCGCTCTTCTTGCACGCAGGAATGAGCGGCAAGATTTGCCGGTTATGTAACTTGAGTCTGATTGACTCAATGTGAGGTAAGCCATGAATTTCAATAAACTTACGGTCAAGGCGCAGGAAGCGGTGGTCGATGCGCAGAACCTTGCGCGGGGGGCGGGGAACCCCGAAGTCGCGCCGGAGCATCTGTTGCTGGCGCTGGTGCGGCAGGAGGGCGGGATCGTTTCGCCGATCCTGAACAAGCTCGGGGTGGTGCCGGCGGCGATCGAGGCGGAGACGGCGGCGGAGGCGGCGAAGTTTTCGAAGGTTGGAGGGGCGTCGGCGGAGCCGATGATCTCGGCGTCGCTGCGCAAGGTCTTCGACGCGGCGTTCAAGTCCGCGGAGACGTTCAACGACGAGTACGTGTCGACGGAGCATCTCCTTCTCGGCATCACGGAAGTGAAGAGCTCGACCGCGGCGCAGGTTCTCAAGCGTCACGGCGTGGTCGCCGATGCTGTGCTGAAGGCGCTGCAGTCGGTGCGCGGGACACAGCGTGTGACCGATCAGAATCCCGAGGACAAATACCAGGCGCTGGAGCGCTACGGTCGCGATCTGACCGCGCTCGCACGGCGCGGCAAGCTCGATCCGGTCATCGGCCGCGACGAGGAGATCCGCCGCGTGATCCAGGTGCTTTCGCGGCGCACGAAGAACAATCCGGTGCTCATCGGCGAGCCGGGCGTCGGCAAGACGGCCATCGTCGAAGGTCTCGCCCGGCGCGTGATCGCCGGCGATGTGCCCGAGGGCTTGAAGAACAAGCGAGTGATCGCCCTCGACCTCGGCGCGCTGATCGCGGGCGCGAAATACCGCGGCGAGTTCGAGGACCGTCTGAAGGCGGTCATCAAGGACGTGGAGGAGAGCGAGGGCGAGGTCATGCTCTTCATCGACGAGCTGCACACGCTCGTCGGCGCGGGTGCGGCCGAGGGATCGATGGACGCGTCGAACATGCTCAAGCCCGCGCTCGCGCGCGGCGAGCTGCGCGCCATCGGCGCGACGACGCTCAACGAATATCAGAAGCACATCGAAAAGGACGCGGCCCTCGAGCGCCGTTTCCAGCCGGTGTACGTTCCCGAGCCGACGGTCGAGGACACGATCGCGATCCTGCGCGGGCTGAAGGAGCGGTACGAAGTCCATCACAAGGTCACGATCCGCGATTCCGCGATCGTCGCCGCGGCGACGCTGTCGAATCGCTACATCACCGACCGTTTCCTGCCCGACAAGGCCATCGATCTGATCGATGAAGCCGCGTCGCGTCTGCGCATCGAGCTGACGTCGATGCCGCAGGAGATCGACGAGCTGCAGCGCCGTCTGACGCAGCTGCAGATCGAGGAGCAGGCGCTGCAGAAGGAGGCGGATCATCCGCTGACGAAGGACCGCTTCAGCGCCGTGCGCTCGGAGATCGCGGAGCTGCAGGAAAAGATCTCCGGCCTCAAGGCGCAGTGGGAGAGCGAGAAGGGCGTCATCACGGAGATCAACGAGCTGAAGAAGCAGCTCGAGGACGCGCGCGAGTCGGCGACGCGGGCGGAGCGCGAGGGCGACCTCAATCGCGCCGCCGAGGTGCGCTACGGAACGATCCCGCAGCTCGAGCGGAAGATCGAGGAAGTGACGGCGCGGCTCGCGGAGATGCAGAAGAAGGGCGCGCTGCTGCGCGAGGAAGTGACCGAAGAGGACATCGCCGAGATCGTGGCGAAGTGGACCGGCGTGCCGGTGACGCGGATGCTCGAGTCGGAGATGCAGAAGCTCATCCGGATGGAAGACAACCTGCGGAAGCGCGTCGTCGGCCAGGACGAGGCGGTGCACGCGGTCGCGAATGCGGTGCGCCGCTCGCGCGCCGGCCTGCAGGATCCGAACCGTCCGATCGGCTCGTTCATCTTCATGGGGCCGACCGGCGTCGGCAAGACCGAGCTCGCGCGCGCGCTGGCGGAGTTCATGTTCGACGACGAGAACGCGATGGTGCGCATCGACATGTCGGAGTACATGGAGCGCCACGCGGTGGCGCGTCTCATCGGCGCGCCTCCCGGATATGTCGGCTACGACGAGGGGGGGCAGCTGACGGAAGCCGTCCGCCGGCGGCCGTACTCGGTCATCCTTTTCGACGAGATCGAGAAGGCGCATCCGGAAGTGTTCAACGTCTTCCTGCAGATCCTCGACGACGGGCGACTGACCGATTCGAAGGGGCGCGTCGTCGACTTCAAGAACAGCGTCATCATCATGACCTCCAACGTCGGCTCGCAGTACATCCACGAGGCGGCGAAGGGCGAGCTGTCGGAAGACGAGATGCGGAAGGCGGTCGAGGCGGAGCTGCACACGCGCTTCCGCCCGGAGTTCCTGAACCGCATCGACGACATCATCGTGTTCCACTCGCTCGATCTGAATCAGATCAAGCAGATCATCACCATCCAGCTCCGGCGGCTGGCGCAGAGGATCGAGGAGCGCGGGCTGCACATCGAGATCAGCGACGCGGCGAAGGAGCTGATCGCGCGCGAGGGCTACGATCCGGCGTTCGGCGCGCGTCCGCTCAAGCGCGCGCTGCAGCGCGAGATCATCGATCCGCTGGCGATCCGGCTGCTCGAGGGCGCGTTCAAGCCCGGCGACACCGTGTTCGCGAACGTCACGGACGGGAAGCTGGAGCTGTCGCTGGAGCCGGAGCCGATGAGCGTGATGTGAGGTTGTACAGGCGGATCGATTTTCCGATCCGCCTGTACGGGCGTCCTTCCAGCCGTTCGTCCAGCCACTTCTGCACTTCCGGGCTGTAGGCGCGTCCGAGGGCGACGTGCATCTCGCTGATCGCGAGCCATCCCCGTACGTCGGATTCGGCCTGCAGGATCGTGTAGGGCGGGATCCCGTAGAGGTGATCGAGGTCGGTGGTGGTGAAGAGGGAAATGGTGAGGTCCTGGATGTGCAGCTCCCTGCGCGCGCGCACGAGCCGCAGCACGTCCTGCCCCCAGTCGAGATTGCTGTCGTTGAGGATTTTCTCCGGGTGTTGCCCGGCGGCGAAGTTGAACCACGGCAGATAGTCGGGATGCGCGGCGGCGACGCTGATCAGCATCCACGCGATCAGCGCCATGCTGGCGATGCGGATGCGGCGCAGTTCGGCGACGGCATACGCAGCCGCGATTGCGAGCGGCGCGTAAATCGGGAGCACGTGCCGCACGCCGATGTTGATGTGACTGGTCATGGCCACGCCCAGGATCGCGGCAGCGATGAGCACCACCTCGAGTTTCCGCCGCGCGAGCAGCACGCATCCCGCGAGCGTCAGCAGGAGGAACGGAATCGGCGTTTTGAAGAAGAGAGCGAGCGGGAAGTAATACCACCAGCCCTCCCAACGCTTCTCGTCGAAGAGAAAGGCCGGATGGCCGTGATGATCGTGGTTCTTCACCGTCAGGACGCCGAACGCCCACTGCGGCGCGGGGATCGGAACGGAGGCGAGCCGCGGCGAGCCGAAGACGTCCGTCGCCATCTTCACGGCCTTCTCGTCCACCTTTTGCATGGTGCCGACCGAGAACCCGTAGACGCTCCACACCAGCACGAATGCGAGTGCCGCCGCGGCGAGCGCGCGTACGAGCGGGAGCCGTCGCCGCGCGACGACGAGCACGAGCACCGCGGCGGGGAAGTAGATGACGAAGGAGAACTTCGCCAGCGCGCCCGCGGCGACGACGAGGCCGAGGAGCACGGTGCGTTTCCACGTCGGCTGCTCGAGGAACCGCGTCGCCGTGTACATCGCGAGCGTGAACAGCGCCGCGCCGGCCATGTCCGTCGTCGCGAATCCCGCGTGCGCGAGCACCGGCGGCAGCGACGCGTAGAGCAGCGCCGCGAGCAGCGCGATGACGGGTGTGAAGAGGTGACGCGCCCAGAGCGCGACGGCGATGATGCCGAGCGCGAGGAACACGAGGTTGCCGGGCCGCGCCCGACCGAGGTTCTGCGTGTAGCGGTCGTTGCGGTTCAGAAGCGCGTTTCCCTGCTCGCGCGGATCGCTCTTGCCGGGATCGGGCGTATCGAGGAACGGCAGCGCGAAGAAGACGCGCGCGAGCGGCGGATGCTCGGGATCGAGCGTGAACGAGCCCTTCGTGAGGAAGTCGTAACCGGAGCCGACGTGATGCGGCTCATCCGAGGTCTGACTGAACACGCGATGCGTCGTCATCACGCGCGCCGCGGTGAACACGACGAGCAGCAGGAGCAGCGTCCACCAGCGTCGCGGCGTCATGGGATGTGATACAGCCGGATCGATTTGCCGACGCGCTGGACCGGCTGATACGCCTTCAGCCAGTCGTATTCGTCGGTGAACGCGGTCCAGTTCTCGCCCGCCGCGACCCAGCCGCTGACTTTCGTGCGCGGCGGGAGCCACTCGGCGGCGATCCCGTGGCGATCCAGGCGCGTGTTGTTGTTCATGACGATCCAGAGATGCTCGATGCGGCGCTCCCGCACGACGCGCGCGAGCCGCAGGATGTCCTGCCCCCAGTCGAGATTGCTGTCCACCGCGACGTGCGCGGGATTGCGGCCCGCCGCTTCATTGAACCACGCGAGATAGTCGGGATGCGCGACCGCGACGCCGATGACCAGCCACGCGAGCAGCGCGATGACGATGACGCGCGCTCGCCGCCACAACGCGACGGCGCCGAACGCGGCGACGATCGAGACCGGCGCATAGATCGGGAGGATGTGACGCAGGCCGATGTTCAGCGACGCGGTCATCGCGAACAGCAGGATCGCGGCGGCGATGAGCGCGAGCTCGCGCGTGCGGCGATCCGCGGCGCCGATGGCGAACAGGATCAGCAGCGGGATCGGCGTCTTGAAGAAGAAGACGACCGGAAAGTAATACCACCAGCCGGTGCGGCTCTGTTTGCCGAGGAGAAACGCGGTGTGGCCGCCGCGATCGTGGAGGCGCACCTGCGCGAATCCGACCGGCAGCGACGGCGCGGGGAGCGGCACGAACGCGAGCGCGCGCGGGATGTGCGCGGCCTCGAAGAACTGCGGCGCGTCCGCGGCGACGTCGACCGGGCGGCGGATCTCGAAGCGATAGCCGGCGGTGACGATCAGAAGCGCGATCCCCGCGGCGATCGCGATCGCGCGCAGCCGGACGAGCGGCGGCCAGCGCATCGCGATCATCACGAGCGCGCAGATGGGGAAGTAGATGAGGAAGGAGAGTTTGGAGAGGATGCCGAGGCCGATGGCGAGGCCGAGGAAGATGTTGAAAGCGGCGGCTTTGCCGCCGCAGTCCAAAACGCAGCTGAGTGCGAGCAGGGCAAGCGCCAGCGTCGCGGCGACGGAGAGGTCCGTCGTCATCAGGCCGGCGTGGCCGAGGATCGCCGGCACGTTCGTGAAGATCGCGACGGCGACGATCGCCACCACATCGCCGAATGCACGGCGCGCCCACAGCGCGACGGCGGCGATCGCGACGAGGAGCAGGACGAGGTTGCCCATCCGTCCGAGCGCGAGGTTCCGCTCGTAGCGATCACCGGCGTAGAGGATCTGGTTTCCGCAGTCGATCATGTTCGCCGGCTCGGCGGGCGGAGGGACGCCGGCGAGGCGCAGCGGCAGCGCGAAGAGGATGCGCGAGAGCGGCGGATGGGTCACGTCGCCGCGATACGCGCCGTCGAACCACTCGTATCCCGACGCCAGATGGATCGGCTCGTCGAGCGTCGCGCTGAACACGCGATGCGTCGACGCGACGCGAATCACCGCGAGAAGCGCCAGCGCGGCGATCGCGGCGATGAATGTTCCGCGCTGCATCAGGGCAGATGATAGAGGCGAATCGATCGTCCCACGCGCTCGTACGGCTGGCGCTGCAGCCACCACCATCCGCCGCCGCTGGCGAGACCGTAGCGGTACGAATGGTCGCCGACCGCCACCCAGCCGTTCGTGGGCGTGAACATGTCGGCGTGATACGTCGGCGGAAATCCGAGCTTGTCGAAGTCGTGGATGCCGTGCACGGAGATGGCGAGGCGGTCGATCTTCCGCTCCTTCACCACCTTCGCCAGCCGCAGCACGTCCTGCCCCCACTCGATGTTGCTGTCGGTGAGAATGCGCGACGGATCGCGGCCGGCGAAGACATTGAAGTACGCCATCGTGTCGTGGCCGGCGAGCAGGGAAACGCCGGCGTGTGCGACGAGCAGCGCCATCGCGACCGCGCGCACCCACATTCGCGAGTTGCGCAGCAGCGCCAGTGCGACGGCCGCGGCGGCGACGCTCAGCGGGATGTACATCGGCAGCACGTAGCGGATGCCGAGATCGAGGTTGCCGGTCATGGCGACGCCGAGAATCGCCAGTGCCGCCGCGAGTGCCTCGCCGAACGCGCGGTCGCGCCACGTGACGACGCCGAGCAGCACCAGCAGCATCGAGGCGATGGTCGTCTTCAGCACGAAGGCGATCGGGAAGTAATACCACCAGCCGGTCGGACGCATCTCGCCCATCAGATATCCGAGGTGCCCGTGGTCATTGAGGATGATCAGGGATTTGATCCCCTCGATGAAGTAGCCGATCGCGCCGGCGTAGCTCGCGGTGATCACGATCGCGGCCGCGGCAGCGGCGACGGGGACCGCGAGCAGCGCGCTCTTCCACGCGCGCCGCGTCTCGCGATCGTGGATCAGGCGCACGACGTACATCGCCGCGCACGCGGCAGGCACGTACGCGATGTCGGAGAACTTGCACGCGATCGCGAACCCGTACGCGGCTCCGAAGACGGCGGCGCGCTGAATCGTCGGACGATCGAGCCAGCGCGAGTAGGCGAGGAGCGACACCGCGACTCCCGCGACGGCGGCGGAGTCATGGGAGACAAAGGTCGAGTAGCCGAGGACCACCGGCTGCATCGTATAGAGCAGCGTGGTCAGCACGCCGCCGGTCTCGCCGAGCATGCGCCGTCCGAGGAGCCACGTCGCAATCGCGCCGATGAGGAAGAAGAGCAGGTTGCCGCTGCGCGCGATGACGAGATTGCGGATGTACTGTCCGTTCGCGTAATAGACCGAGCGCAGCTGGTCCTCGAGCGACGCGTTCGGATCAAACTTCATCCCCGCGCGCCACGCCGCGTATGCGAAGACGACGCGCGGCAGCGGCGGGTTCTCGAGCTGGTAGCCGTAGTGGTGCTGCGTCAGGATCAGCAGGCCGCAGGAGAGATGCATCGGCTCGTCCGCGGTGGCGGAAAAGACCGTGAAGGTCGCGGCCATGCGGGCGGCCGCGATCGCGATCAGCGCGAGCGCGATCACGGTGCCGGCGGTCCGGCCCGGCTTTTGCCTGCTGTCCGCGGCAGGGAGTGGATTTGCGATGTTCAAACGTTTTCTCGCGCTGCTGATCCTGCTGCTTGCCGTCGTCGCCTGCAACCGCGACGCGGTCGAGGAGAATGCGACGGCGAACGATGCCACAACGGCCGTCGCGACGACAGCCCCTGATACGGCAGTGTCGACCGATCCGTCGCTCGCCGTGACCGGCACGGCCGTCGTGACGCCGACCGACACGAGCTCGACGCTGGTCACGCCGACCACCACGACGGTCTCAGAGACGTCGGCGACGTCGACCAGCGGTACGGTCGTCTCGACGACCACTCACTGATGCGCGCGTCGTTCCTTCTCCTCGCCTTCCTCCTCGGCGCCTGCGCGCGAGAGTCGGGCGATGCTTCGCAGCAGTCGCCACCGGAGGCGACGACGGTCGCCGGCAACACCGCGACCGCGCCGTCGAATACGGTCAATCCGCCGATGCCGCAGGAGAAGGACGATCCGACGAATCGTCCCGCGCCCGCGTCGCCGATGCAGGACGTGCAGCTCATCGAGTACGCGATCCGAATGCCGGAGTCCGTTCCCGCCGGCACGGTCGTGTTCAACGTCGCGAACGCCGGTAAGGAAGACCACGGCTTCGAGATCGAAGGCCCCGGCCTCGAGACGACGACGCAGCTGCTGAAACGCGGCGACACCGCGGCCCTCGAAGTGAACCTGAAGCCGGGGACGTACACTGCGTACTGTCCGGTGAAGGGGCACAGGGAGAAGGGGATGCGGACGACGGTGGTGGTGCGGTAGACCGGTTACGCGGTTGCGCAGTTACGCGGTGGTTTTGCCGCGCAACCGCGTAACTGCGTAACCGCGCAACCGATTCACCAATACCCATTCACATCCGCGAACATCACCTCGTACACCTTCCGCGCCCAGCTCCGCTTCCCGAACTCCACGCGCCCTTCCTGCTGCAGCCATTCTTTGATCGGGAGCGTGAAGCCGGTCTTGCGGCGCTTGCGGACGGCGTCGGGCAGCGGCGGGCGCGGCGCGTTGGCGAGGAGCTGTTTGCCGCGCTCTTTGCGCGTGACGAGAAACGGCGCGAGCCTGCGCAGCAGATGCGCATCGACGAGCGGCACGCGCACTTCCAGCGAGTGGGCCATGCTCGCCCAGTCCATGTCGCGCAGGAGCTGGTTGCGCAGGTACAGCGACGACTCGAGCGCGGCGATGCGCGCGTACGGATTGCCCGGATCGGGCGTGACGGCGCGCTCGATCACCCCCAGCACATTCAACCGCCTTAACCCCTCCTCGGCGACCTCCGCGCCGACGACATCCGGAATCTCCGACGCCAGAAACCGGCCGCGCTTCACGAGATACGCGCCCGCGTACGACGAGCCATGCCGCAGGATCTCTCCCATCTTCGGGCTGATATGGCGGCTCCGTTTCGCGAGCGCGCTGTTGACGCGATACACGCCTTCGCCGAGCCCCGGAATCCGCGCGAGCCGCGACGTCACCGGCATCCAGCGCGGAATGTCACGGAACGACGTGTAGCCGCCGAACAACTCGTCGCCTCCGGTGCCGGAGAGCGCGACCTTCAGCCCGAGCTCCGCCGCGGCCTTGCTGATGAAGTAGCTGTTCAACCCATCGACGGTCGGCTGATCCATCGCCGCGAAGATGCGCGGCAGCTCGGCGCGGAAATCGTCGAGCGTGAGATCGCGGATCTCGTGTCGCACGCCGTACTGCTTCGCGATGAGCGCTGCCAGCGGCGCTTCGTCGTTGTCGCGCCCGCGGTATTCGGCGAAGCGGAGCGTCATCGTCTGCAGGTCGCTCGCTCCGCTCTCGCGCGCCAGCGCGACGATCGCGCTGGAGTCGATGCCCGCCGACAGGAACGCGCCGACCGGCACGTCGGCGACCATGTGATAGCGCACCGACTCGAGCAGCGCGTCGTGCACGACCGCCAGCCGCTCGGCGTCGCCGACGTCGCGCGCGTGCTCGACGGCGTGGCGCAGCGTCGCCGCGATCGAGAAATACTGCACCGGCTCGCCCGCGCCGCTCTCGTCGACCCACGCGTACGATCCGGCCGGCAGCGCGCGGATCGCGCGATACATCGTGAACGGCTCCGGCACGGTGCCGCGAAGAAAGAATCCCGCGGCGGCCGCGGGATCGAATTGCTTCGACACCCGCCCGCCGGCGATGAGCGCCTTCACCTGCGACGCGACGCGCACGGTCCCGCCGTCATCGGCGTAGTAGAGCGGCTTGATGCCGTACGGATCGCGCGCCAGCAGCATGCGCCGCCGCGCGCCGTCCCACAGCGCGATCGCGAACATGCCGCGCAGCTCCCCCAGCATCGCCTCGCCCTTGTCTTCGTACAGCCGCAGCAGCACCTCGGTGTCGGAGTGCGAGGTGAACGTGTACCCGCGCGCCTCGAGCTGCGCGCGCAGCTCGCGATAGTTGTAGATCTCGCCGTTGTAAATGATCGCCAGCTCGCCGCGTCGCATCGGCTGCGCCCCGCCCGGCGAGAGGTCGATGATCGCCAGCCTCCGATGCCCCAGGCCCACCCGCCCGTCGTCCGAGACCCACTCGTCCGCCGCGTCCGGCCCCCGCGACCGCATGCACTCGCGCGACACGAGCAGCTCCTCGCGATCGACCCCCGGCGCGCCCGCGCGATACGCGAAGATTGCGTTGATGCCGCACATTGATGGTCTTCTCAGTTTATCCCGCGCGCAGACGCGGGATCTCTCCGTGCACCCGCGATGACCGCTGCGTTGCGCCATCAGCGTTCGTGCACGCAGTGATCCCGCGTCTGCGCGCGGGATAAACTGAAAACCGTGAACATGAAAGCAGTCATCGCCCTCACGCTCCTCCTCGCCACCGCCCTCACCGCCCAGACGCCGACCAAACCCATCTACGGATTCGCGGACGCCGCGAAGCAGCATGCGCTGGAGGCGAAGTTCGATGCGGCGCTGAGCCGCGAGAACCAGGAGGCGTGGCTGAAAAGGCTCGCGGCGCGGCCGCATCATGTCGGGTCGCCGTATGGAAAGGAGAACGCGGAGCTCATCGCGTCGCTGTTCCGCTCGTGGGGATATGACACGGCGATCGAGCGCTTCGACGTGCTCTTCCCGACGCCGAAGACGCGCGTCGTCGAGCTGATCGCGCCGGAGCGGTTTCGCGCGAAGCTCGCGGAGCCGGCGCTCGCGGAAGACGCGACGTCGGGTCAGGCCGCGGAGATCCTGCCGCCGTTCAACGCCTACTCCATCGACGGCGACGTCACCGGCGAGCTGGTGTACGTCAACTACGGCATCCCGAAGGACTACGAGGTGCTGGAGCGCAACGGCATCGACGTGCGCGGGAAGATCGTGATCGCGCGCTACGGCGGCTCGTGGCGCGGCATCAAGCCGAAGGTCGCGGCCGAGCATGGCGCGATCGGCTGCCTGATCTACTCCGATCCGCGCGATGACGGGTATTTCCAGGGCGATGTCTATCCGAAGGGCGCGTATCGCAGCGACGGCAGCGCGCAGCGCGGCTCCGTCGCCGACATGCCGACGTATCCGGGCGATCCGCTGACGCCCGGCGTCGGCGCGACGGCGAACGCGAAGCGTCTCGATCGCCGCGATGCGGCGACGATCACGAAGATCCCGGTGCTGCCGATCTCATACGGCGATGCGCTGCCGCTGCTGCGCGCGCTCGGCGGTCCGGTCGCACCCACCGACTGGCGGGGCGCGCTCCCGATCACCTATCACCTCGGCGCGGGTCCGGCGCGCGTCCACATGAAGCTGGAGTTCGACTGGAAGCTCGTGCCGGCGTACGACGTCATCGCGCGGCTGCGCGGCAGCGATCTCGCGGATCAGTGGATCCTGCGCGGCAATCATCACGACGGCTGGGTGCACGGCGCGCGCGATCCGATCAGCGGCATGGTCGCGCTGATGGAGGAAGCGCGCGCGGTGGCGGAGCTGACGAAGAGCGGCTGGCGTCCCCGGCGCACGATCGTGTACGCCGGGTGGGATGCCGAGGAGCCGGGGCTGCTCGGATCGACCGAGTGGGTCGAGACGCATCTCGCGGAGCTGAAGGAGCACGCGGCGGTGTACATCAACTCCGACTCCAACTCACGCGGCTTCCTCGACGTCGGCGGCTCGCACACGCTCGAGCGGCTGGTCACCGAAGTCGCGCGCGACGTCGAGGATCCGCAGCGCGGCGTTTCCGTGCTGCAGCGCCTCGTCGCCTTCGAGATGACGCAGGCGACGCAGCCCGAGAAGCAGAAGGAAATCCGCGAGCGCACGCTGATGCGTCTCGACGCCCTCGGATCCGGCTCCGACTACACGCCCTTCCTGCAGCATGCCGGCATCGCGTCATTGAACGTCGGCTACGGCGGCGAGGGAGAGTACGGCGTGTATCACTCGGCGTACGACTCGATCGATCACTTTCTCCGTTTCGGCGATCCGAAGTTCGACTACGGGATCGCGCAGGCGAAGACGACGGGACGGATGACGCTCCGCCTCGCGAACGCCGACTTCCTCCCGTTCCAGATCACGACGTTCGCCGACACCGTGTCGCGCTACGCCTCCGAGATCGAGACGCTGGTGAAGAGCATGCGCGAGGAGACGGAGGAGAAGAACCGCCAGATCCGCGAGCGGACGATGGAGCTCGCCGCCGATCCGACGAAGCCGTTCGCGATGCCGAAGATGGAAGAGCCGGTGCCGTTCCTCGCACTCTCTCCGCTGCAGAACGCGGTGGCGCATCTGAAAAACGCCGCGCGCGCATTCGACGCCGCCGCATCGCACGACGACAAGGTGATCATGCGGCTCGAACAGGCGCTCACGCGCGAGCAGGGCCTGCCGATGCGCCCCTGGTACAAGCACCACGTCTACGCCCCCGGCTTCTACACCGGCTACGGCGTCAAAACGCTCCCCGGCGTCCGCGAGGCGATCGAGCAGCGGAAGTGGAAGGAAGCGAACGAGCAGGTGGTGATTCTCGCGGAGGTGCTGGAGGGATACGCGCGGCTGCTGGAGTAGCGGTTGCGCGGTCACGCGGTCACGCAGTCACGCGGTGGTTTTGCCGCGAGACCGCGTGACCGCGAGACCGCGTGACTACTTTTTCGGCAGCATGTACACCACCTCCCCGCGCTTCGACATGCCGAGGTCCTCGCGGGCGATGCGCTCGACGGCGTAGGTGGACTTCTTCACGCTGTCGATCTCGGCGCGGAGGCGGGCGTTGTCGGTCTCGAGGCGGGAGATGTTCGTGCGCAGCTCGCTCACGCGCGTGCGGGCATGCTGCAGCTCGGGGAGTCCGCGGTCGCTGAAGACGAACGAGATCAGGAACACGAGCGTCAGCACTCCCGACAACAACATGACCGCCTTCAGCGTCACCTGCGTGGCGCGGCGCGAATCATGGGTCGAGACGGAAGGAAGCATGCGCGAATTAGTGTAACGCTTATAATTCGTCCGTGAAGCGCGACCATGCCTCCAACCCGCTGACGGAGCGTTACGCCTCGCGGGAGATGTCGTACCTCTTTTCCCCCGACTTCAAGTTCAGAACATGGCGGAAGCTCTGGGTCGCGCTGGCGGAAGCGGAGCGTGAGCTCGGCCTCGAGATCACCGACCAGCAGCTCGCCGAGCTGAAAGCCAGCATCGACACCATCAACTACGAAGACGCGGAACGCCGCGAGCGCGAGATCCGTCACGACGTGATGTCGCACATCTACGCGTTCGGCCTGCAGGCGCCTTCCGCGAAAGGCATCATCCACCTCGGCGCGACGTCGGCGTTCGTCACCGACAACACCGACATCCTGCAGATGGCCGAAGGTCTCGCGATCGTGCGCCGGCGCCTCCTCAATCTGATCGCCAAGCTGCGCGACTTCGCCTGGAAGTGGCGCGCGACGCCGACGCTCGCGTTCACGCACTTCCAGCCCGCGCAGCTCACCACCGTCGGCAAGCGCGCGACGCTCTGGCTGCACGACCTCCTCCTCGACTACCGCGACCTCGAGTTCCGCATCTCCCAGCTCGCCCTCCTCGGCGTGAAGGGCGCGACCGGCACGCAGGCCTCGTTCCTCAGCCTCTTCGACGGCGACGAATCGAAGGTCAATCGCCTCGAACAGCTCGTCGCCGCGAAAGTCGGCATGCGCCGCAGCTACCCCGTGTCGGGCCAGACCTACTCGCGCAAAGTCGACGCGCAGGTCGTGAGCGTGCTCGCCGGCTTCGCGCAGTCGGCGTCGAAGTTCGGCTACGACATGCGCCTGCTGCAGCACCTGCGCGAGATCGAGGAGCCGTTCGAGGAAGAGCAGGTCGGCTCGTCGGCGATGGCGTACAAGCGCAACCCGATGCGCGCCGAGCGGATCGACGCGCTGGCGCGGCATCTCATCGTCAACTCGCTCAATCCCGCGCTCACCGCGGCGACGCAGTGGTTCGAGCGGACGCTCGACGACTCCGCGAATCGCCGCATCGCCATCCCCGAGGCGTTCCTCGCGGCGGATGCGATCGCGCTGATCTACGACAACATCGTCGGCGGCATCGTCGTGCACGAGGAAGTGATCGCCGCGAACGTGCGGCGCGAGCTGCCGTTCCTGATGACCGAGAACCTGATGATGGAAGGCGTGCGCCGCGGCGGCGACCGGCAGGTGCTGCACGAGCGCGTGCGCATCCACTCGCAGGCCTCCGCCGACGCGATGAAGGCGGGCTCGCCGCACAACGATCTCTTCGACCGCATCGCCGGCGATCCGCTGTTCGGCATCGATCGCGAGTCGATCGACGCGCTCGCGCGCGCGGAGGATTACGTCGGGTTGTCGAGGCAGCAGACGGAGCGCTTCCTCATGGAGGAAGTCGATCCGATCCTGCAGGAACGGCGCGCGGAGATCCGCGCCGATGTCGGTGAGGTGCGCGTTTGAGTCCCCGCATTGCCGCATTCGCCGTCCTCGCGGTTCTGGTCTACGGCTGCGGCGCGTCGAACGTGGCGCCGCCGGTGGTCCTGCCCGACGGCCTGCACGGCGTCGCGAGCTGGTACGGCGAGGAGTTCGCGGGACGCACGACGGCGAACGGCGAGATCTTCGATCCGCTGCTGCTGACCGCCGCGCATCGCACGCTGCCGTTCGGCACGGTGCTCGACATCACGAACCCGAAGACGAGTCAGACCGTGCGCGTGCGTGTGAACGATCGCGGGCCGTACATCGGCAATCGCATCATCGATCTGTCGTACGCGGCCGCGCAGCAGATCGGCCTGATCGAGCCGGGCATCGGGGAGGTCGACATCGCGCTGGTACGCCTCGGCAACGGCGAGCGTGAGGCGCCGGCGCCGATGGAAGTGACGATCGCCGAGGCGCCGAGGACCGTAAACGCGGTTCCGGCGAGCGAGCCGCCGAAAGTCGAGTTCCCGCTGCCGGCGCCGCCCGTACCGGACGCCGCGCCGTCACTGGAGCCCGTCGTCGTCGATCAGATCCTCGTGCAGGAACAGCGCGGCGACGTCGTGACGCGGAAGCAGGTCTCGGCCGACGGGAAGACGCTCTCCGACGCACCGGTCACCGGCGACGCCGCGACGTCCGCGTCGTCGCTCGACGCGCAGACCAGGCGCGCGCCGCATGCCGCGGTGAAGCGCGGAGAGTTCGTGGTGCAGGTCGGCGCGTTCGCCGTCGAGGCGAATGCGAAGCTGCTGCAGAACCGGCTGACGACGATCGGCCAGCGCGCGTGGATCGATCGCGACCAGCTCTTCCGCGTCCGCATCGGCCCATTCGCCACGAGAGAGCAGGCCCTGCAGACGCGCTCCGCCCTCGAAGCCAACGGCCTGTCGGCAATCATCGTCGCGGAATAATGCCGACTTCCCTCGCCCCGCTTGCGGGGAGAGGGTGGCCGAAGGCCGGGTGAGGGGTTACAGCAGCTCCGAGTCCGCGAAGAAGAACGAGATCTCGATCTTCGCGTTCTCGTCCGAGTCCGAGCCGTGGATCGCGTTCTGCTCGATCGACTCGCCGAAGTCCTTCCGGATCGTCCCGGCATCGGCCTTCGCCGGATCGGTCGCGCCCATGACCTGGCGGAGGTGCGGCACGGCGTTATCGCGCTCGAGCGCGGCGACGTACACCGGCCCCGAGGTCATGTACTCGACGAGCCCCGAAAAGAACGGACGCGCGCTGTGGACGGCGTAAAACGACTCCGCCTCCGCCCGCGAGAGGCTCTTCTTTTTCAGCCCGAGCACGCGGAACCCCTCGGACTCGAGCCGGCTGATGATCTTCCCGAAATTGCCCTTCCGGACCGAGTCCGGCTTGATGATCGTGAATGTGCGATTCGCCATAAGGGCGCGGATTATACGGGACGTTCGACCAGGCGTCCCCCTCAAATGACAATCAGTGATCCGGGGATCACTCATCGAGATCCGAAGATCACGCCTTCGAGATCCGGGGACCACGCATCGAGATCCGAAGATCACGCCTTCGAGATCCGGGGACCACGCCTTCGAGATCCGAAGATCACGCATCCAGATCCGAAGATCACGCCTTCGAGATCCGAAGATCACGCATCGAGATCCGAAGTTCACGCCTTAGAGATCCGAAGATCACTCATCGAGATCCGAAGATCACGCATCGAGATCCGAAGATCACGCCTTAGAGATCCGAAGATCACTCATCGAGATTCGAAGATCACGCATCCAGATCCGAAGATCACGCCTTCGAGATCCAGGGATCACCCATGGAAATCCCGAGAACCGAGGATGTACCGGGCGGAGCACACGAGCAAACGGCGCATTTCAGACGTGAGTCTGCCCGGCGAAGCGCGGTGGGCCTTCGACACCTCGTCGAAGTCGACCGGCAGATCGAGCGTGAACGTCGAGCCTTCGCCGCGCCTGGACTTCACCTCGATGTGGCCGTGCTGCAGTTCGACGAAGTTGCCCACGCACCACGTCCCATTCGGAAGTCGAATAACGCATTACGAAGCGGGTCGTATATCCACCCTGTTACTCCACTTCCTGTAGAAAACTTGCAAACCGGTGACCGAGGGGCCGGCCGCACCTTGCGGCAATTGTTCGCAACCCAACTGCTCGAAGCGCGGCCGACGATATCCCGAACGTTGGGGGAACTGCTCGGACACCGCGACGTCCCGGCCACCCCAGCTCTACACCCACGTGCTGCGGTACGGCGCCCACGAGTGCGCAGCCCCCGACACGCCGTGAGTCGAATAACGCGGAGCGGTTCCGTGATCGACGTGCGGGCTACACTGCGCGAAGGGCGACTCCGTCCGCTAGTGAATTGAAGTTGGGCAGACGCCCGACCCAGCCTAAACAACGCAGCAGCCACGCCTTTGCGGCAGGTTCGGCTTTTGCGTATCATTGGTTACGGAGGTGGAAACATGGCGCAGATTATTCTTGATCCAGGTGAGATCTTCGAGCACATTCATCCCGCACCTAGCACCACGGCACTAGTGGCTGGTGAAATGTCATTCACAATGAATGGTGAAACCCGACCAATGATCAAGGATGAAGTGATCTTGGTACCTGCAAACACTGTGCATCGTGTAATGAATACTGGCCTTGTGCAGGCCATCGGGTTTTGCGGACATAAGTTGACGGCGTAACTAATGTCCGTCTGGGGAAGACTCACGCCCAAGTCGGCGCGAGATGCTCGAGTATGGTTGGTTGGCCTTGGCTTACTTGCGGCGTTGCTCACTTTGCACGGTATCTGGACCGACTGGCGTGTTGCTCCTGGGACTGAAGCACTTGTGCCGTGGGTGTTGAAGCGGAAGCTACTTACCATCAATGAGGGACTAACCATCGTAATTGCGCTCGGCGCTGTTCTTATTGCGCATCGCCAGTTTGTGTATGCCGCTCGACCGTATCTTCACTGGACGACGGTTGAGACCGACCTCCAACAAGGTATGTGGCGAGCAATTCTGAAGAACGCCGGGACAGGGCTTGCAGTTATCCGCTCTGCTGCCTACGCCGTTAATTTCGAGAGTCCAGGCGGGAGGTTGGATGGCACATATGAAGAAATTCTGGACGAACTAAGCCGTCGGGGCGTTTCGCTAGACGCCGATTTCAAGTTAGTCCGATTCAGTGATGGGAGCACGTTGGCCGGGGGGGACCAAGTGGTAGCACTCGAGGCAGCGGTGGATCGCCTTTCCGGCATTGATGGAATTGATATTCGATTCACATACGAAGGCGTTCTTGGCGACTCATTCGAAATGCACGCCCGGCTCCTGCCACAACGCAAAATTAACAACTTCCGACGCCCCGTTGTCGTGCTCAATTGACGTAAAACATCTCGGTCGCAACAATCCCCCCATCCACTGGAACCGCGGCCTAACTGTTGCGTGTCAGGACGTTGTCCCGTTCCGGGCGACTGATGGATGGATAGTAGGCGAGAGCCGAGTGAGCTCGACCCGCGGCGGTGTTCTGCGCGAAAACGGACAGCGATGCGAGGGCGGTGACTACAGCGGCGGCACAATACAGGCGGGAACGGTCACGGGATCAGGGTCTCCATATCGGGTAATTGCAGTGCGGGGTCGAAAACCTCCGCGTGCGTCCGGCGGATGACGTTCTGCCAGAACCGCCTGGCAGCATCATCGCGCGCGAGTTTTTCGCGTTTCGCATATTCGGCGATCACTCCGCCAGTTTTTTCTTCTGAAGGGGCTCGCGGTACAAGTCGATGAGCTGCTTCTGCATCACCGCGCCAACGTCTCGCCGCAGAAACTCGTTCGCCTTGTCGGCGGTAGGGTATGCGCGGAGCGCGCTCTCGAAATTGAGGCATCGTGACGCCGGAGGGCCCGAGGTCACGGTCATACACCGCGGCGGAATCCTGGCCTTCGCACACCCTGAGGACCGCGCGCACGATCAGCTTCGCCCGCTCGGCGCCCTGTGCGAGGGCGCCGTTCGAGGGAAGCTCCGCGGCCGTGACCGACGCGCGTACGTCTTCGTCACTGATGCGGATGCCGTGGAGCCGGCAGGCTTCCGCCACGAGAATTGGCGCCGCGATTCTGTTGAGATTCACCTGCTCCATGCGCCGGCAGGAGGCGGTGTCCGCCGCACCCCTGCAGGCGATTTCTGATCTTGCAATTCTGGATCGATCACAGCACCGGATCGTGTCGAAGCAGATACCTCGCCCGCGGCCCCGACGCCTCGCGCACCGACCATCCTTGTTCGGAGACTCGTTTGGCCAGCAGTGCTCGACTTGCCGGGCAGCTTCTAACGCCGGACGCTCCGCCGTCGCGATGATCCCTCGGAGATCAGGAAATCCGAGCGCATCATGACGATCGTGTACGGGTTCCACGTCGACAGGGTGTAGTAGATCGAGAGCGTGCGGCCGGCGACGCGCGTGAAGCGCTCGACCATGTACGGTGCATAGGGGCCGCCCGGCGTCGTGACCGGGTCATTGGGGCCGATCGTGGGTCCGGTCAGACGGTCGCTCGGTGAGATGCGCGGGTCGTGAATGAACGTTCCCGCACCGCCGTCGCGGGTGACATTGAACATGAGCTGGGGTCGCTGCCACGGTCCCCACGGCTCGCTGGCATACGTGAAGTAGAACCCTCGGGTCTCCTGTGAGCCGCGGCCGCTGTCGTACGTCATCAGCCAGAGGCGGAGCTCGTTCGAGTAGATCACCGATACGTTGCCGATGCCCGGCGTGTGATTCGGTATGTTCAACGGGTTGTCCAGGACGACCGGCACTGCATCCGCTTCGGATGCGCTCCATGTCGGCTGCCCGTTCACGCGTCCGGTGAAGTATCGCGTTCCCCGTCCGCTCTCGAAATCAGCTGCTCCGACGACGGAAAGGTAGACGTCGCTGCCCCGATAGGCGCCCAGGCCGAAGATGTACACGTCGTTTCCGGACCGGCGCGGCGCGGTCGTGACGAATTTTCCATTCGGGCGCGAAGAGATCGTCCGCAGGACGGTAAAGCGACGGGCGGCTTCATCGAACCGCGTCAGCACCGAATATTCATTGATGTTCGGGTCGGGGAGATTGATGTCCGTTCCGGTATTCACGACGATGTACGTCGACCCGTTGAGCCGGATGCCGGCGTGGGGTACCTCGCCCGCACCCATTCTCACACCCGGGATGCGCACGAAGTACGGCGAGCCGTCATTGTTCGTGAAGAAGTCGAGAAACAGTCCTTTGGACGGATCGGTACTGACGCTCGAGGCCATCGTGTCACTGGCGAGGTAGTTCTCGGAGGGTGACGGGCTGATGGTGTCGCCGAACAGGAAAATGACCCGGCCCTCGGATTCGAACGACGCGCCGATGTCCGTGCCGAGGACTCTGGCGCGCATGGCCGTCTGGCTGGTGGTGGGGACGCATTGTTTCGTCTGCGCCTGGGCGGTGTAATCGCAGTCTCCGATCATCTGTTCGACTTTCGTCGTCGAACCGGGGATCCACGCGAGAGTGGTTGCCTGCGCCGTGACGGCGAATGCCGCCGCGAGGACGATCGAAGTCGTTCTCATGGCGATCAGACTGCCGAATCGTTCTTCTGTTTACTGCACGGCGAGGTGCGGGGTGCGGGGCGGGGTCTGCGAGGCCTCGTGATAATCGACGGGCAGATAGAGCGTGAACGTCGAGCCTTCGCCGGGCTTCGACTTCACTTCGATGCGGCCGTGGTGGAGCTCGACGAAGTTGCGGGTGAGGGAGAGGCCGAGGCCGGTGCCGCCTCCGCGGGCGCGGCGCCCCTCCTCGGTCTGATAGAACTCGTCGAAGATCCGCTGGAGCTCGTCGGCGGGGATGCCGATTCCCTGGTCGGCGACGTCGATGCGTACGGTGTCGACGGCGATGGGGGAGTCGCTCTTCGGGACGAACCTGCACGTGGTGGCGACGATGCCGCCGTGCGGGGAGAATTTCACGGCGTTCGAGAGCAGGTTGAAGAGGATCTGTTTGAGGCGTCCCTCGTCGAGCCGCACTTCGGGGACGTTCGGGTCTGTGGTGGAGACGATCTGCACTTTGGCTTCGGCGGCGAAGCCGCGCATGACGCGCTCGACGGCGGCGATGGTCTCGCGCAGATCGAAGACGTCGGCGCGCAGTTCCATGCGGCCGGCTTCGATCTTCGACAGGTCGAGGATGTCGTTGATCAGCTCGAGGAGGTGATTGCCGGCGGTGTGGATGTTCTCGAGGAACTTGTGCATGCGCGCGGGGAATGTGCTGCGCGAGGCTTCGATCAGGACGCTGGAGAACCCGATGATCGAGTTGAGCGGCGTGCGCAGCTCGTGGGACATGTTGGCGAGGAACTGGTTTTTCGAGCGGTCGGCGGCGAGGAGGCGGAGGTTGGTCTCGCGCAGCTCGTTGGTCCGTTCCATCACGCGCTGCTCGAGCGCGTAGGTGAGGCCTTCGAGGTCCTTGTAGAGCTGCGCGTTCTCGATCGCGACGGCGGCCTGGTTCGCGATCGCGGTGAGCAGCAGGACGTCATCCGAGGTGAAGGCGTGCTTGCGGTAGCTCTCGACGGAGATCACGCCGATGACGCGGTCGCGGGTCATCATCGGCACGCCGAGCCAGGACTCGCTGGCCTTCGTGTCGGGAACGGAGCGAAGTCCGAGGCGGCGCTCGTCGGCGGTGCTGCCGAGGAGGAGCGGCTGATGGTGCTTCACGACCCAGGAGTTCAGCCCTTCGCCGAGCTGGATGCGCTCTTTCGGCAGGACGTGATCGTCGCGGATGTCGAGCTCGAACGCGAGCTCGTCGCGGTGATCGTCGTAGAGCGCGATGCTGAAGAGCGAGCAGTCGATGACTTTCCGGCACTCGGTGTAGATCGCCATCAGCAGCTCTTCGGTCGTGAAGCGGAGCGAGATCGTTTTGCCGATCTGCGTCAGCGACGCGAGGCGCTGCACCTGCTGGCGGCTGCGCGTGCGCGTGACGGCGAGGTTGCGGGCGATGAAGTTCGCGACGCCGCCGGTGAACGCCAGCGCGACGACGGCGCCCCAGCCGATCGCCGCGTACGACAACGCGAGGACGACGGCGTAGGGGAGCGTGAGGAAGTAGATCGAGGAGTCGACGAGATCGATCTTCACGATCTTCGCGAGCGAGTAGCCGTACGCGCGCGCGGCGCGGAACATGATGAGGTTGTTGATCACGATCATCACGAAGCCGCAGAGCGCGATGCGCAGGGCGGCGGCGGGCGTGGCGTGCAGCGCGGGGACTTCGCCGCCGAGGTACTCGTACAGCGTCGCTGCCGCGAGGACGGGAATGCCGTAGGTTCCGAAGAGGCCGAACGTGCGCACCCATTCGGTGATCGGATCGTCGACCGAGATTTTCGTCGGGCCGATCTGGCGCATGCCGAGGATCCGCGTGCCGATCGCGACCAGCACGGCGATCCATGCCGTCAGCACGCCGCCGAGGAGGGGGAAGAAGGCCATGAACGCCGTCATCACCAGCGAGACGTAGATCATGTCCGTCAGCTCGAATTTCAGCAGTGCGAGCGTGGTGGCGAAGGCGACGAAGACGGCGATGAGCAGCCACGCGTTGTCGCCGAGGCGCAGGAAGACGTCGGCGACCTGATCCTTCCGCATCCACGTCAGCCAAAGCATCAGCACGAGCCCGGCGAGGCCCTGCGCGAGAAAGACCGAAATGACGCGTTGACGCGCCGCCATACGGCAGGAAGTTTAGCAGCGCGTCAGGATCAGCCCGTCGCGGCGCTCCCACGCCGGATCGTCGGGGATCGACGGATCGTCGCGGCAGATCAGCATGTCGCTGAATTCCGCGGGGCTCGCGATCTCGACGCCGTGCGCGACGATGCAGCGCTCGAGGCGTACGCCGGCCGCGATCGCGCAGTCGTTCCAGACGGAGGTGTCGTGCAGCTCGCCGCGCACCATGCTGCGCGCGCCGACGCAGGAGCGGATCAGCGTCCCGGTCGCGCGCGCGCTGCGATCGACGAGCGAGTCGCCGTGCACGCGCGAGTCGGCCGGAGGCGCGACTTCGCCGCGCACGATGACGGCGAGCAGTGCCTGCGCAGCGGCGAGATAGCGCTGCGGCGTGCCGATGTCGAACCACAGCCCGTCGTCGACGACGCCGGCGATCGTTTCGCGTTCCTGATCGAGCAGCGGCTGATACACCTCGTCGACGATGCCGGAGAAGTCCTTGTCGGGCAGAGACTCGAAGACCCGCGTGCTGATGAGGTGCGAGCCGGAGAACATCAGCGGCTCGCCGCTGCCCTTGCCGAAGCCGGTGACGAGGCCGTTCTCGAAGAAGACGGGCGTGAAGCGATCGCCGGAGGGCGGATGGCGGAGCGAGAGCGCGGCGAGCGAGTCGAGGGCGTTGCGCGCGGCGACGAGGTCGTCCCAGCGCGGGAACTGCACGGTGTCGCCGTTGACGAGAAAAAACTCCGCGTCCTTTTCGAGCTGCGGGCGGACGCGCCGCACGCCGCCGCCGGTGCCGAGGATCTCCTTCTCGAACGAGAAGTGGAACTTCGCCTGCCCGAGGTAGTGCATGCGGAGATGACCCTCGATTGCTTCCGCGAGGTGATGCACGTTCACGATCAGCTCGCGGACGCCGGCGGCGAGAAACGACTCGACCGCCCAGCCGATCAGCGGCCGGTTGCACAGCGGCACGAGCGGCTTCGGCAGCGAATACGTCACCGGCCGGAAGCGCGTGCCGAAGCCGGCGGCGAGGATCATGCCTTTCATGTCGGTTATGCCGAGGGAAGCTGTTCGGGAGGAAAGACCATGTGTTCCGACAGGTCGCTGCGCGTGCGGCGGTACTGCCGGTAGAGATCGGCATACGTCTGACGGATCGCGTGCTCCATGTTCATGCCCAGCTCGTCGGCGACGGCGCGGATGACCTCCATCGCGCCCTCGATCTCGAAGTACTCGCCGATCGGCGTGCGGTCGATCACGACCTCGACGTCGCGCACGCGCCAGACCTCGCGATACTTCTGATAGCGGAACACCGGCTTGAAGCCGAGGGCGTCGAAGAGCTGGATCGCGAGCTCGAACGACTCGACGCCGGTCTGCACTTCCTCGCGCGTCTTCACGTTCCCGTCGAACGCGACCGGACCCTTGTACGTCGCCAGCGCGTAGCGTCCGAACTTGCGCACGCGCAGCATCGAGCCCTTCGTGCGCAGCTCCCCGCGCCGGTCGAGCACGATGTTGTCCTCGAACGTCTCCGGATAGAGCCGCTGCGCGCCGATCTCGTCGAGCTTCTTCACGAGCGCCTTGCGGTCGCGAAGGACGAACTTCAGTTCGATTTCCTGGGCCACTAGCTGCGGAGGACCTCCACGCCGGGAAGTGTAGCTCCCGCGATGAACTCCAGCGAGGCTCCGCCGCCGGTGGAGATGTGGGTGATGCGGTCCGCGAAGCCCGACGCCTTCACGGCCTCGACGGATTCGCCGCCGCCGACGACGCTGATCGCGTCGGCCTCGGCGACCGCGCGCGCCATCGCCATCGTCCCTTTTGCGAACTCTTCCTTCTCGAACACGCCCATCGGCCCGTTCCAGAAAATCGTCTTCGCGCCCTTCAGCTCCGCGGTGAACGCGGCGATGGTCTTCGAGCCGATGTCGAACGCCTTCGCGTCTTCGACGAGACCTTCCGCGACGTCGATCTCCTCGATGTCGGCCGGCGCGTCGAGCGAGTCGGCGACGACGAGATCGACCGGCAGCACGAGCTCCGCGCCCGCGTGCGTTTCCATGATGCGCCGCGCGACGTCGAGCGAGTCGGTGTCGACGAGCGAGCCGCCCATCGGCACGCCGCGCGCGGCGAGGAAGGTGTTGGCCATGCCGCCGCCGACCAGCACTTTGTCGGCGAGCTTCATCAGCGCCTCGAGCGGCTCGATCTTGCCGGCGATCTTCGCGCCGCCGAGGAGCGCGACGAAGGGGCGGTCGGAGACATCGGTCACCTTCTGCAGGAACTCGAGCTCCTTCGCCAGCAGCAGCCCGCCGGCGGCGTGGTCCTTCTCGAACAGCCGCGGCAGCGCGTCGATCGAGGCGTGCGCACGGTGGCACGCGCCGAAGGCGTCGTTGACGTAAAAGTCGGCGAGCTTGCGCAGCTCCGCCGCGAAGGAGGAGTCGTTCTGTTCCTCGCCCGGATGGAAGCGGAGGTTCTCGAGCAGCATCAGCTCGCCCGCCTGCAGGTGCGAGGTGTCGATGCCGATGCAGTCGTGCATCCACTGCACCGGCGCGCCGAGCAGCTCCTCCAGCTTCGCGTGCACCGGCTCGAGCGAGTCCTTCGTCTTCCGCTCGCCCTTCGGACGCCCGAGGTGGCTCGCGAGGACGATCGCCGCCCCGCGCTCGCGCAGCATGCGCAACGTCGGCAGCGTCTCCTCGATGCGCGTCGCGTCGGTGATGCGCGAGCCCTCGAGCGGTACGTTGTAGTCGACGCGGTAGAAGACGCGCGCGCCGGGGGTGATGGTGAGCTGGTCGAGCGTTCTGATGTTGATCATGTTGTTGGTTGCGCGAGTGCTCCCTGCTTTACCCGCGCCACATGCGCAATCAGGTCGATGATCCGGTTCGAATATCCCCACTCGTTGTCGTACCACGCGAGGATCTTGTGCATGTTGGGGCCGACGGAGCGGGTGAAGGTCGTGTCGAGGATCGAGGAGTGCGGGTTGTGATTGAAATCGACGGAGACGAGCTGCTCGTCGCTGTACGACAGGATCCCTTTGAGCTCGCCGTTCGAGGCGTCGCGGACGACCTGATTGATCTCGTCGGCGGACGTCGCCTTCTCCGTGTGGAACGTCAGATCGACGACGGAGACGTTCGGCGTCGGGACGCGGATCGAGATCCCGTCGAACTTGCCCTTCAGCTCCGGCAGCACGAGCCCCACCGCCTTTGCCGCGCCGGTGGTGGTGGGGATCATCGACAGCGCGGCCGCGCGGCCGCGGCGGAGGTCCTTGTGCGGCAGGTCGAGGATCTCCTGATCGTTCGTGTACGAATGCACGGTGGTCATGATGCCCATCGTGATGCCGAACTGCCGATGCAGCACCTTTGCGACCGGCGCGAGGCAGTTCGTGGTGCAGGAGGCGTTGGAGATGATCTTGTGTTTCGAGGGATCGTAGTCGCCCTCGTTCACGCCCATGCAGAACGTCGCGTCGGCGTCTTTCGACGGCGCGGAGATGATCACCGTCTCGACGCTCTTCTTCAGATGCCGCGACGCCTTGTCCCTGTCGGTGAAGCGCCCCGACGACTCGACGACGATCTGGACGCCGAGCTCGTCCCATGGAATCTCCGCCGGATCGGGGCTGGAGTAAACGCGCAGCGGCTTGCCGTCGATGGAGATGCTGTTGGCGTCGTGCTCGACGTTGTTGGGGATCGTGCGGTGGACGGAGTCGTACTTGAGGAGGTACGCCAGCGTCTCGGCGCCGGTCAGATCGTTCACGGCCACGAAATCGATGTCGTGGTGCTTCTCGAGCGCCGCGCGCAGCACGTTGCGCCCGATGCGCCCGAACCCATTGACACCGACTTTCACCATGATGAGACCTCCCGGATCACGCGCGCTAGTATAGCGACGTGAATCCGACTGCGAAGTTCGTGCAACCTTCGGCTGCGCTCAGGGCAGGCGTCACGCCGCTGAGGTGGGACGGAGCCTCCCTTTCTCTGCTCGATCAGCGTCTCCTGCCGCAGAGAGAAGTGTGGCTGGACTATCACACGGCGGGGGAAGTCGCGGAGGCGATCCGGACGATGGTCGTGCGCGGCGCGCCGGCGATCGGCGTCTCCGCCGCGTTCGGGATGGCGCTCGCGGCCATGCGCGGCGATGACCTGCAGGAGGCGGCGAACGTGCTGAAGGCGGCGCGGCCGACGGCGGTGAATCTGGCGTGGGCGGTGGATCGGATGCTGTGGAGGGCAGGCAATCCTGCCTGCCCGGACGATCAGGACAGGCAGGATTGCCTGTCCTCCACTCTCCGCTTCGAGGCGGAGCGGATCTGCGCGGAGGACGTCGAGTCGAACAAGCGGATCGGCCGCTACGGCGCGGCGCTGCTCGGCGAGCAGGCGACGGTGCTCACGCACTGCAACGCCGGCGCGCTTGCTACCGCCGGCTACGGCACGGCCCTTGGCGTGATCCGCGCGGCGGTCGAAGGCGGCAAGCGCATCGCCGTGTTCGCCGACGAAACGCGTCCGTATCTGCAGGGCGCGCGGCTCACGGCGTGGGAGCTGATGCACGACAACATCGACTGCACGCTGATCACGGACAACATGGCCGGACACTTTTTTCAGCAGGGGGCGTTCGACGCGGTGATCGTCGGCGCGGATCGCATCGCCGCGAACGGCGACGCCGCGAACAAGATCGGGACGTACACCGTGGCCGTGCTCGCGCACGCGCACGACGTGCCGTTCTACGTCGCCGCGCCGCTCTCGACGATCGATCCCCACTGTCCGACCGGCGCCGGGATCCCGATCGAGGAGCGGAGCGCGAGCGAGGTCGTCGACATCTTCGGCTCGCGCGTCGCGCCCGTCGGCGTGCACGTGCGGCACCCCGCGTTCGATGTCACGCCCGCGCGGCTGATCACCGCGATCATCACCGATCGCGGCGTGCTCCGCCCGCCGTACGAGGAGGCGATACGGAACGCGCTCACAATCTGATCGCCGCCGTGTGGCTCGGCAGCGCGGTGTTTCTCATGATCGCCGCCTCGGCCGCGTTTCGCGCCGCGCCGAATCCGACCACCGCCGCGGACGTGGTCGGCGCGCTGCTCGCGCGCTGGCACTACATCGCCCTCGGCGCGCCGCTGATCCTGTTCGCGCTCGAGCTGCGCCACGTGCGGCGGCTGGTGCTGGTCGTGCTGTTCGCCGGCATCCTCCTCGCCGCGGCGCAGGCGTTCGTCGATCTGCGCATCCGCTCGATTCGCAGGATGTCGCTGACGCCGATCTCGGAACTGCATCGCCAGGATCCCATCCGCCGCCGCTTCGGCATGCTGCACGGCGTGTCGATGCTGCTGCTCGTGCTGCAAACCGTCGCCGCCGCGACCGTCGTCGCGTCGAAAAGGGAGGGAGCTCGCGTGTCTGAAGACAACACGATCTACAAAGTCGTCGTGAATCACGAAGAGCAGTACTCGATCTGGCCCGCCGATCGCGAGAACCCGCTCGGCTGGAACGACGTGGGCAAGTCGGGCACGAAGGCCGAGTGCCTCGCGTACATCGAGGAGGTGTGGACCGACATGCGTCCGCTCAGCCTCCGGAAGAAGATGGCGGAAGGCGGAGACACGAGCGGCGGCGGGCCGTAGCGGTCAGCCGACCACGAGCCGGTTGCCGTCGATGTCGAGGTCGTGGATCGGAATCCCCAGCGTGCCGAGGGGCTCGCGGATCTGGCTCGCGTTGCCGACGATCACGATGAGCACGCGGTCGGGGTCGAGGTACTTTTGCGCGACGCGCGCGATGTCGTCTTTCGTGATCGCGGCGATGGTCTCGCGATAGCGATCGAAGTAGTCCTCGGGCAATCCGTAGAGCTCCATGTCGACGAGGCGGCCGGCGATGTCGGACGCGGTCTGCACGGTGGCGGGAAACACGCCCATCAGGTAGTTCTTCGTGTCGTCCATCTCGCCGTCTTCGATGTCGCCGGTGCGGATGCGGCGCAGTTCGGCGATCATTTCGGACACCGACTCGCGTGTGACTTCGTTGCGCACCGGCGCGGCGATGACGAAGGGCCCCGGCTGGCGGCGGAACGCGAACTGCGAGCGCGCGCCGTACGTGTAGCCGTGGCGCTCGCGCAGATTGAGGTTGATGCGCGAGTTGAACACGCCGCCGAAGATCGCGTTCATCACCGACAGCGGGAAGTAGTCCTCGGACGAGCGCGCGACGCCGATGTGGCCGACGCGGATCTCCGACTGCACGGCCTGCGGGCGATCGATGACGTAGATGCGCGACGCGTCGATCGGGCGATGGCTCACGGTCGGCCGCGGCAGCTCGGGGCCGGGCTCCCAGGCGCCGAGCACACGCTCGATGAGCTCGAGCGCGCCGGTGGAGTCGACGTCGCCGGAGACGACGATTGCGCTGTTGTTCGGGAGGTAGTGCTGTTTGTAGAAACGGCGCACGTCGTCGATCGTGTGACGGGCGACGCTGTCGGCGTTGCCGATGACGGAGTTGCCGTACGCGCCGGTGCCGTAGAGCAGGTTCGCGAATCGCTTGCCCGCGATCGCCGCCGGCTCGTCGCGCTGCTGCAGGATCTCGGTGAGCCGCTCCGCGCGCACGCGCTCGAGTCCGTCGGCCGGCAGCGTCGGGCGCACCGTCACGTCGCCGAAGATCGCGCTCGACGGCTCGAAGTTGCGGCTCAGGACATCGAGCGAAATGTACGACGCGTCCCAGTCGGCGCCGGTGCCGAGCGCGCCGCCGAGGATGCCGACTTCTTCGGCGAGCTGAATCGCGTCGCGCGAGCCTGCGCCTTCATCGAGCAGGTCGGCGGTGAGCGACGCCAGTCCCGCGGTCTGTTCGGTGTCGTGATCCGCGCCCGAGCGCACGAGCGCGCGCAGCGACACGAGCGGTGCGTTGTGATTCTCCGCGATGAGCAGGCGCAGCCCGTTCGGCAGCGTCTTTCGCGTGATGTGCGGAAAGTGATACGGCCTTGGCGCGGTGGGAGAGGGTGCTGTCGTGCGATCGATGGGCATTAGCTCTCCGGCACAAAGAGCGACGTGACGCGATTCTCAGGAATCAGAAAATTTCGGGCCACGTGAGCGAGGTCGTCGCTCGTCGCCGCGCGATACGGATCGAGCCAGCGGTCGACCATCGTCGGGTCGCCGAAGTAGGTCGACATCATGCCGAGGAGGTCGGCGCGGGCGTCGAAGGTCTCGATCTGATGCGCGAACTCGATCTCCGCGCGGTTTTTCGCGCGCGTGAGCTCGTCCTCGGTGATGCCATCGAGCGAGAGCCGCGCGATCTCTTCGTCGATCGCGGCCTCGATCTCCTCGATCTGAACGCCTTCGCGCGCCGTGGCCTGCAGCATGATCATTCCGGTGGCCTCGGTCGGCAGCACGTACGTCGCCACGTCCTGCGCGATCTGTTTTTCGTGGACGAGCGCGCGATCGAGGCGGCTGGCCTTGTCGGTCGCGAGAATCGTCGTCAGCAGGTCGGCGTGGATCCACTCCGGGTCGCCCATCTTCGGCAGGTGATAGAGGCGATAGAGCCGCGGGAGCTGCACGTGCGACGCGAAGGTCTCGCGGTTCTCGTAGCCGAGCGGCGCGCGCTGCGCGGTGAAGGGCGGGAACGAGCCGCCGGACGGGAGGTCGCCGAAGTACTGCTCGACGAGCGTCTTCGCTTCGGCGCTCGAGAAATCGCCGACGATCGTCAGCGTGCAATTGTCGGGGCGGTACCAGGCGCTGAAGAACTCGCGGATGTCGTCGAGCGACGCCGCGCCGAGGTCCTCCATCGAGCCGATGGTCGGCCAGTGATAGGGATAGTCGGCGGGATAGGCGAGGCGCAGCAGCCGCTCGAAGGCGGTGCCGTAGGGCACGTTGTCGTAGCGCTGGCGGCGCTCTTCCTTCACCACCTCGCGCTGGATGTCGAGCTTCTCCTTCGTCAGCGCGGGGAGGAAAAACCCGAGGCGGTCCGACTCCAGCCACAGCCCGAGGGCGAGGTAGTTGGAGGGAAGGGTCTCGAAATAGTTCGTGCGATCGAAGAACGTCGTTCCGTTCAGCACCCCGCCGACCGACTGCACGTGGCGGAAATGCTCGTTGTTCCCGACGTGCTCCGAGCCCGAGAACAGCATGTGCTCGAACAGATGCGCGAACCCCGTCCGCCCCGGCCGCTCGTTCTTCGACCCGACGTGATACCAGAGGTTGATCGCCACGAGCGGAGCGGAATGGTCTTCGTTGAGGACGACGCGGAGGCCGTTGTCGAGGCGGTATTGTTCGAGGGCGAGCATCGGGCGGGGAGTTGTATCACGGCGGGAGGTTCGACCTCGAACCTCGAACCTCGTTTATCCTACCCCCTCATGTCCGTTGTCCCCTGGCGCCACATTGCCATCGAGGGTCCGATCGGGGTCGGGAAGACGTCGCTGACGAGTCTTCTCGCGAAGCGTTTTCGGGGGACGAAGGTGCTGGAGGATGCGGACAATCCGTTCCTCGACGATTTCTACAAGGACAAACGCGGCGCGGCGTTTCGGACGGAGCTGTTCTTTCTGCTCTCCCGCTTCGACCAGCAGAAGCAGGTCGCGCAGCGCGATCTCTTCACCGAGCTGATCCTCGCGGACTACACGTTCGCCAAGAGCAAGATCTTCGCGTACCTGACGCTCGACGACTCCGAGCTCATGATCTACAACCGGCTGTATGACCTGCTGCTCGACCAGGTGCCGAAGCCGGATCTGGTGATTTACCTGCAGGCAAGTCTTGATACACTGCTCAAGCGCATCAAAAAGCGCGGGCGTGCCTACGAAAAGGCAATCTCGTCTTCGTATTTGCAGGAGCTCAGTGAGGCGTACTCGCATTACTTTTACCGGTACGACGAGACGCCGCTCCTGGTCGTGAATACGAGCGAGATCGATTTCGTTCACACACCCGAGCATTTCGACCAGCTCGTGGAGCAGGTTCGGAACGCTCAAAAGGGAACTCAGTACTACGTACCGCTTGGATCCTGAGCAGACGGACCGAGACCAAGGCGTAGTGGAGGACAGACACTCTTGTCTGTCCGCGACAGGCACGATTGCCTGTCCTCCACTTCCGTCCTCTCGGCCCACGGGGAGGACGACATGAGTGATCAACGCAAAAAAGTCACGGCGCCCGCGATTCGCGCGATGAAGGGGAAGTCCCGCATCGGCATGCTGACGGCCTATGACTATCCGAGCGCGAGGGTCGCGGACGCGGCCGGCGCAGACATCATTCTCGTCGGCGATTCCCTCGGCATGGTGGTTCTCGGGTACCCCGACACGCTGAGCGTGACCGTCGAGGACATGCTCCATCACACGCGCGCGGCGGTGCGCGGTACGAAGTCGGCGCTCATCGTCGGCGACATGCCGTATCTCTCGTACCACGTGTCGATCGAAGAGTCGGTGCGCAACGCCGGGCGTTTCATCCAGGCGGGCGCGCAGGCGGTGAAGGTCGAGGGCGCGAAGGAGAGCCGCATCCGTACGATCGAGGCGATCCTCGACGCCGAGATTCCGGTGATGGGCCACATCGGGCTCACGCCGCAGTCGGTCAACGCACTCGGCGGCTTCCGGCTGCAGGGAAAGAACGCGGATGACGCAATGCGCCTGCTCGATGAAGCGGCGGCGCTCGAGCGCGCGGGCTGTTTCTCGCTCGTCCTCGAATGCGTGCCGTCCGAGCTCGCGGCGATGATCACCGAACAGCTCACGATCCCGACGATCGGCATCGGCGCCGGCCCCTCGTGCGACGGGCAGGTGCTCGTCTTCCACGACGTCCTCGGCATCTACGACGGCCATACCGCGAAGTTCGTGCGGCAGTACGCGCATCTCGCGCAGGACATGCAGACCGCGCTCGAGGCCTTCCTCGCCGACGTGCGCGAGGGGCGTTTCCCCGACGAGGAAAAGGAGTCGTTCCACATGGCCAGCGACGAGGAGCTGAAGCGGCTCTACGCGTCGCGCGATGACGGCGCCGTGGTTCCGTTTCCGGGAGAGGCGTCGGGCTCGTAAGGATGCGGCAGGCGGTCGTCGGGATCCTGTTTGCGGCCGCGCTCTGGACATCGTTGCCGCGGATGACGCGGCTGGCGCTGGACGCCGCGAAGTTTGCTCGTTTGGCGCCCGAGGAACGGATGGAGCGCGTCTTCGGCTCGTACTACACCTCGATTCTGCGCATCCGCTCGCAGTTGCGCGCGGACGAACCGGTGGGCCTCTCCGCGCGCCTCGTGGAGCGTGACATCAACGGCGTGGTCTTCGCCAACTACTATCTCTATCCCCACCCGACGCGGTATTACGGGAGTCTCGACGAATACCGCAGCACCGTCATCAGCGACCCGTCGCAGCCGAAGAGGATCGTGCGGATGGATCTCAGCCGGACGCCGGAAGCGCGGCTCATGACCTACCTCGACATTCGCCGGGAGGAGATGTCGGAGACGCGCGTCGTTCGCGATCCGAAGCCGGGAGCCGGGGCGTTTCGAGAATGCATCGTGCCGATCGTTCTTGCGATCGACGGCCAGCCGGGGAACGCCTGGGTGACGGAAGGCGTGATCGTTTCGGAGGTCGATGCCGCCGTCACGATGACGTTCTTCCCGGGCGGCGAGAGCAAGACCATCGCGCTCCGCGCGCGTCAGCCGCTGTTCCTCGGCGACGTGGTGTATGCGGTCGCCTCGCGGCTCGACGTCGGCTGGCTGCGTCTCACCGCCACCGCGCCGGTGCGCGCGGGCTTCTGGTACGTGAATCGCGGTCTGGCCCACGCCGTTTCCCTGCCGCTGGTTGAGGCGATGCCACCGCTTCCGCAACGGGTCGCCGGCGGAGAGAGACTGTGGGTTCTCAATCCGGCCGATCGCGCGGTCGAAGTCGTGGTGAATGGGGAACGGCACGCCATCGACGCGCATGCGCTCGCCGTCCTGGCCTCTGCGGAGCACAACGAAGTTGCCGGCGAGGGGCCGGTGCTCGCCTTCTCCGCGCGCAAGGAGAATGGGCGGGAGATTTTCCAGTGGCCGGAAGGCTTGCAGTGACCGGCCTGCTCTTCACGCTGCTGTGGTTCCCGCTGATCGGGCTCGCCGTGTCGCGCATCGCCGGCCCGATGAATCTCTTTCTCGCGGGCGCCGGCGCGAATGCTCTCGTCCTGTTCACCGCGTCCGTGCTGCACGTGCCGCTGATCCCAACGATGATCGCGCTCGGCCTCGTGTCGGCGGCGATCGTGGTGTTCCGTCGCCGCACAATGGGGGACAGGCGATTCCGCCTGTCCGGACAGGCAGGATTGCCTGTCCTCCATTCGCGGACGGCAGACATCGCGATGGGTGCCGCGGTCGTGTGGCTGTTCTTCGTCTCGGCGATTCTGCCGCTCACCGACTACGACGGCCGCGCGTTCTGGCTGCTGAAAGCCAAAGCCATCGCACATGAGCGCAGCGTCGATGGCCCGTTCTTTCACGGCAGCACGGTCAGTCCACGCAACGAATACCCGCTGCTCGTTCCGATGGATGCGGCAACGGTGATGATCGCGGTCCGCGATACGGATGAGCGTCACGTGCGCTGGCTTTACGCGATGTTCGCCGTGGCGCTGGCGTTCGAGGTGCGGCGCCGCATCGGCGGGTGGTACGGAGCATTGCTGCTCTGCCTTCCGCAGATCGCGGTGCATCCGGAAGGGAGTGCGCTGTCCGCGTACTCCGACATCGCGCTGGCCGCGTTTGTCGCGTGTGCCGTTTTCGAGCTGGCCCGCGATTCTCCCGATCCCTGGCGCTTCGGCCTCTGGGTCGCCTTCACGCTGCTGACAAAGAACGAGGGGCTGCCGTTCGCGCTCACCCTGCTCGCCGTCGGTGCCGTCGTACTCCGTACACGCGCGGCGGTCACCGCGCTGCCGGCGATCGTGGCGGCGGCTTCGCTGTTCCTCTGGCGCAGCCGCATCGACCCGTCCGACGAGGCGATCTTTTCCCTCCGCGATCTGCCGCACCGGCTGGATCAACTCGATGACGCGCTCCTCGGAGTCGGCCGGCACATGCTCGCCATCCGGAACTGGGGCGTGCTCTGGATCGCGGTCGCGGCGGCCATCGTCATTCTGGCGTGGCGGCGACGGTGGCATCCGCTCGTGATCGGAGCGGGAGCGATCGCTCCGATGCTCGCGCTTTACATCATCATGTACATGGTCTCGAACTGGCGTACCGAGGATCTGATCAATTCCAGCGCGCCGCGACTCCTCACGCATTTCGTCGGACCGGCGTTGCTGCTCATCGGAGAGTGCCTGTGCGAATTACCCGAACCATCGAAGAAACGCGCGATACCGTGGACACCGCGCGTGCAAACGGCGCCGTGATCGGCTTCGTGCCGACGATGGGCTTTCTGCACGCGGGACATCTGTCGCTCGTGCGCGAAGTGTCGCCGGCGTTCGTCGTCGTCTCGATCTTCGTGAACCCCACGCAGTTCGGCCCGAACGAAGACTTCTCGCGCTACCCGCGTGATGAGGAGCGCGACGCCGCGCTGCTCGATGACGCGGGCGTCGACCTCCTGTTTCTGCCGCCGGTCGAGGTCATGTATCCGCCCGGCGCGACGACGACGGTGTCCGCGGGCGCGGTCGCGCGTCCGCTCGAAGGGGAGCGGCGGCCGGGCCACTTCGACGGCGTCGCGACGGTGGTGGCGAAGCTGTTCAACATCGTGCGGCCCGACGTCGCCGCGTTCGGCCGCAAGGACGCGCAGCAGTGCGCGGTGATCGAGCGGATGACGCGCGATCTCGATTTCCCGCTCCGGCTCGTGTTCGGCGAGACCGTGCGCGAGCACGACGGACTCGCGATGTCGTCGCGCAACAACTACCTGTCGGCGGACGAGCGCTCGAAGGCGCCGGTGCTCCACCGCGCGCTGCGCGCGGGCAAGGAAGCGATCACGCACGGCATTCACGACGTCGCCGGCGTGGAGAAGCTGATGTATCGCGTCGTGGAGGAAGCGGGCGGCGTGGAGGTCGACTACCTCGCGGTCGTCGATCCGCTCACGTTCCTGGCGCCGGCGGATTTCGCGCGCGAGGTCCTGCTCGCGGGAGCGGTGCGCGTCGGACGCACGCGGCTGATCGACAACATCCGCATCAGCGAACGAAGTCGATGAAGCCGCGCTCGATGTTCACGTCGACCAGCTTCACGTGCACGCGGTCGCCGATGTCGAGTCCCTTCGCGCCGCGCACCAGCTTCCCCTCGATCGGCGGACGGAAGATGCGCACCCACGTCCCCTTCGCCGACGCGCCAGTGACGATGGCGTCGAAGCGCTCGCCGACGCGGTTCGCGAGCACGCACGCCGCCGCCGACTTGCGCACCTGACGCTCGACCTTGTTTGCCGCGTCCTCCTGTTCCGTGCAGTGCTGCGCGAGCTCCGCCAGCTCGTCGGTGCTGTACGGCGACTTCTTTCCGCGGATGGCGGCTTTCACGAGGCGACTCGTGATCAGGTCGGGATACCGGCGGTTCGGCGCGGTCGAGTGCGTGTAGTCCTTCACCGCGAGTCCGAAGTGGCCGATCGGCGCGTCGCCCGGCTCCTCGACGACATACTCACCCGCGCCCATCGCCTTCACGATCGACAGCGAGAGATCGGGGAAGCGCATCGGATCGGCCTTCTTGCGGCGCTGCAGGAACTGCTCGAGCGCGCGCGCGTCGGGATCGGGCGGCAATCGCTCGCCCAGCTCCTCGGCGATCTTCTCGATGCGGTCCCACCGCTCCGGCGAGCGGACGACGCGGCGGAGGCTCGGGAACCCCTTGCGCGCGAGAAAGCGCGCCGTCGCGCCGTTCGCGGCGATCATGAAGTCCTCGATCAGCAGCCGCGCGTTGTTGCGCCGCGAGCGCTCGAGATCGACGACCTGTCCGTCGCGGATCACCGCGCGTGCCTCGATCGTGTCGAGATCGAGCGCGCCCTGCTCGTGCCGCAGCTCGCGCATCCGGTCCGCGGTCTCGTCCTGCAAACGCAGCGTCTCCGCGAGCCCCTTCACGCGCGTCACCTTCTCCGGCTCGCCGTCCTCGCCGTCGAGCCACGCCGCGACGCGGTCGTACGCGAGCTTCGCCTGGTTGTGCACGAGCGCGCGATACAGCTCGCCCGAGCCGATCACGCCGTCGTCGCGCACGGTCATCTCGACCACCACCGCGAGGCGGTCCTCACCTTCGTTGAGCGACGTGAGATCGGTCGAGAGCTTTTCCGGCAGCATCGGGAAGACGCGCGCGGCGGTGTAGACGGAGGTCGTGTTGTGCCGCGCGTGGCGGTCGACCGGCGTGTCCTTCTTCACCAGCGCGTCGACGTCGGCGACGGCGATGAAGATGCGCGTGTTGCCGTCATCGGTTTTCTCCGCCCACGTGAGCTGATCGAGATCGCGCGAGTCGTCGTTGTCGATCGAGCACCAGGGGAGGTCGCGGAGGTCGCGGATCGCGGTGTCGGGATCGCGCGCCGGTCCGCGGATTTCTTCGACCTGCCGCAATACCTCGGGCTCGTAGTCGGGGGCCAGTCCGTTGTCGATCATCGCGCCATGCGCGAGCTCGTCGAGCAGCTGTTCGTGCTTGCGATTCATCGCCGCTCACGTTATCACCATGCGGATGGATGTCACCCCTGCCGGCGACCGCGCCGTCCTGGTCGAGCTCGGCGACGTGACCGCGGCGGAGCTGCACGCGTGCGCGGCGTCGGCGCGTCTTCTCGAAGGCATGATCGCGGTGATTCCGGGGCATTCGTCGCTGTATGTAGTTTTTCGGAGTGCGGTGGCAAAGCCACCGCTTTTCCAGAGCGGCGGCTCTGCCGCCGCACTCCGAAAGCGGCAACACACACTCCGTGTCGCCTTCACCGGCGAAGACTTCCCCGAGTTCCTCACGCGCGTTCCGCGCGACGAATTCGAGTCGCGCATTCGAGCGTTGAGGCTGACGGCGCGCTACCTCGGCTTCCGCGGCGGCTTCGCCTATCTCGACGGCTGGCCCGCGGAGTGGGCGATGCCGCGAAGGCCGACGTCGCGGCCGGTGGCGCGCGGGACGTTCGCGATCGCCGGCGCGATGGCGGGCTTCTACCCGATCGATTCCCCAGGCGGCTGGAACCTGCTCGGCCGCACGGACGCGGACCTCGAGCACGCGCTCGCGCCTGGCGACGAGATCGTGATCGAGCCGGTGGAGCACATCAGTCCCGCATCGCCCGCGCCGAAGCCGCCGCTGGAGCTCGAGTACGCCGACATCCTCGCCGCGCCGCTGGCGACGCTCGTCCGCGCGCCCGACTGGTCGCGCATCGACCGCGGCATCGCGCCCGGAGGCCCGTTCGACGAATTCGCCGCCGCGCTTGCGAACCGCGCGGTCGGCAACGCCGCCGACGCCCCGCTGCTCGAATGCGCGATGACGGGACCGCGGCTCCGCTTCCGCCGCGACTGCGTCGTCGCGTGGTGTGGAGACGTGCGGCGCGTGCGCGCGGGCGAGGAAGTGAGCTTCGGCCGCGTGACCGGCGGACTGCGCGGCTATCTCGCGGCAGGGGAGGGCGGGCGTCCCGCCCGCCTGGCGAGCGAGTCGCCCGCCCTCCAGGATCGTCTCGTGATCCGCGCGATGCGAGGCCCGCATCGCGTCGACGTCGGCACGATCGAATGCGAAGTCACGCCGTCGCTCGACCGCGTCGGCATCCGCCTCCGTCCGCTGCGCCGCATCGACGCCGACATCCCTGCCGACCTCAAATCAGTTGGGATGCAGTTCGGAACGGTGCAGCTGCATCCGGACGGAAGCCTCGTCGCGATGGGGCCGGATCATCCGGTCACCGGCGGCTATCTGCAGCCGATGACGGTGCTGTGGGAGGAACGCTGGAAGCTCGCCCGGCTGGCTCCGGGCGAGCGCGTGCGCTTCGTGATTCAGGATCCGTACTGGTAGCCGGCGCGCGCCGTGACGCGGAGCTCCGGATTGCGCAGCGAGACGTGCACCTTCTGGAATCCCTTCTCGTCCCTGCCGTGCCGCGTGCGATACGTGATCAGGTAATAGCCGTTGTTCACGTTCTCGATGCGGCCGACCGGCGTCTTGAAGCTGGTGTTGAAGCGGAAGTACTGGCCGCCGGTCGCGCTGGCGATCTCCTCGAGACGCTGGTGGAACACCGGCGTCGTGTCGACGTCGCGCTGCAGCTGCACCGTGTACGCGGAGACATTCGCCGCGTTGAGCGCGCGCAGCATCGGATCGAGATGCTGGCTGCGATTCGTGATCACACCGTTGCTCACTGTCTCCGCGTTGTCGACGATGCCGGGCGAGAAGAGCACGAGGTTCTTGCGCGCGCGGATCGGGCGCGTCGACTCGGCGAGCACCTGCAGCGCCTCGTACACGCGGCCGGTGTGATTGAGCATCTCGTTGCGATCGACCGCGTGCAGGATGCCGTTGTCCGAAGTCGGGCGATCGAGACCGCGGCCGAAGCGCGCGGAGTCGTTCAGCGCCTTCTCCAGCTGCGCCTTGTCACTCGTGAAATCGCTGTAGACCTTCAGTCGCACGTCGTGGCCCGCGATGGCGACGCGGTCGCCCTCCATCATGTCGTTGCGGATGAAATCGCGCACCGCCTCGCGCGCGAGTGTGAGCTGGTCGAAGAGCACCCCGGCGTCGCTCGGCTTGTCGAAGAAGAAGATGAAGTACCGCTCGCTGCGCACCTTCTCGACCTTGAACGGCGCGCTCTCCTCGCGCGAGTCGAGGAGGCGGCGGTTGGTGAAGTAGTCGAGCGACTCGACGGGCTGCTCGACGCCGTCTTCCTTCACGATGAAGTCATCCTTGCCCAGGCCGAGGATCTGGTTGCCTTTATTGTCGGTCACGATCACGTCGAGGAGGACGAGGTTGACGTCGATCTTTTCCTCGAACTGGCCGAAGGCGGGCAGCGCGAGGACCGCGAGCGCGCAGAGAATGAGAGCTTGTCGCATGGCATTGCCAACTGCGCGCGCATCCCCGCGATTCCGCCGTGACCGGATCGTTTCCCGGAATGAATGCGCCGGAGCCCCCGTTTGACCGCTCGGCGCGAAATCACCTAGAATCCGCGCTCTTCAAAAACGCGAGCCTCTCTCGCGGACATTCAACACATCGGGGCATAGCTCAGCCTGGTAGAGCGCACGGTTCGGGACCGTGAGGTCGGAGGTTCAAGTCCTCTTGCCCCGACCATTTCCCGCCCTCCCTCCAGTCTCATCGTCTCCAGGTCTCATAGTCTCCTGGCAGCTATGAGACCCGGAGACTATGAGACTATCCCCCGCCATGAAACGCCTGCTGCCGATCCTGACGATCGCGCTCCTCACCGCGTCCCCCGCGTCAGTTTCCAGGTGATCTGAAGGCTGTCGCCATTCACGACGTTGATGGCTGAGAAGACTTGGCGAGCGAGGAGAACGCCGCTCGAGGAGCGCGTCGATTACCCACATTACCCGTTTTGTCCATAGTGTGCTATTCTGCGTCAGACGTGAGGAGGCGCGACATGACTGCATTGACCCTCAACCACCCATCCGGACGCCCCCTCGAGGTCGAGGCGTTCAGCGCCACCGACGCGAAGAAGTCGTTCGGCGCGATCCTGAACGCCGCCATCGCTCACGGCATTGTGGCCATCACGCGACAGAACCAGACTCGCGCAGTGATCTTGTCGCTCGAAGAGTACGAGGCGCTGCTGCGCCGGCTTCCGGATCCGCTGGCGCAGTTGCGCGGCGAGTTCGATGAGCTCGTCGCGGCCATGCAAACGCCCAGGGCTCGCAAGGCGGTGGATACGCTGTTCCGGGCAACGTCGAAGCAGTTGGGGCGCGCGGCCGTGAAGGGCGCCGCCCGCGGTGGCTAAGGGCCGCATTTCCGTTCTGGCGGGAACCAACGGCGCCGGCAAGAGTAGCATCGCCGGTCAGATGGTCCGCGGCGAAGGCGGCCAGTACTTCAATCCCGACGAGGCCGCGCGCCGAATCCTGGAGGTGAGCCCGGCGCTGATGCTGGCCGAGGCGAATGCGCTGGCCTGGCGGGAGGGCGTCGAGCGGTTGCGGGCGGCGATTCAGAGCGGAGAGGACTACACCTTCGAGACGACCCTCGGCGGGAACACCATCGTGGAGCTGCTCGAGCAGGCCGCCGAATCCGGACGGGAGGTCTGGGTGTGGTACACGGGGTTGAGCAGCCCGGAGTTGCACATCCGGCGCGTGGCGGCCCGCGTGCGCAGGGGCGGCCATGACATTCCGGAAGCGGACATCCGCCGGCGCTACACGAGCAGTCAAATCAACCTGATCCGCTTGATGCCCCGGCTCACCGGGCTGGCGGTGTTCGACAACAGCGCGCAGGCGGATCCTGCTACAGGCCGGGCGCCGGAACCGGTCCTGGTGCTGCAGCTGGAGCGCGGGAAGATTGTCGGGCCACCCGACCTCAGGGCCACGCCGGAATGGGCCAAGGCCATCGTCGCAGCGGCCCTGAAGCTGGGGCGAGGTTGAATCTCCTGGAATAGCTGCTCTATGAGACCAGGAGACTCGGAGACTATGAGACTATCCCCGCCCATGAAACGCGCTCTCCCCATCCTGCTGACGATCGCGCTCCTCGCCAGCGCCCCGTCCGCCCGCGCCTGGGGCGAAAAAGGCCACTACCTCGTCAACGAGGCGGCGACGGCGGGGATGACGACGGACCTGCCGCACTTTTTCTACAAGGCATTTCCGGAGTTGATCTGGCTCGCGTATGACCCCGACCGGTGGCGCGGGGCGGGCGATTCGCTCGACTCTTCGAATCCGCCGGAGCATTTCCTCGACTGGGAGTTCGTCTCGCATCTGAAGCTCCCGGCGAGCCGCTACGACTACATCGCGCTGCTGTACAGCGACGGAGTCCTGCGCCGCCACGCCATCAAAGTCGAGACGCCGGGATTCCTGCCGTGGCGCATGGCCGAGGTCGCGCAGACGCTGCAGGTCGAGTTCCGGCTGTGGCGCGCGAGCGCTCCCGGCTCGAGCGATCGCGCGGCGATCGAGAAGAGCATCATCCACCTCGCCGGCGTCCTCGGGCACTACGCGGGCGACTCCGCGAATCCGCATCACGCCACGACGAACTACAACGGCTGGGTCGACCCGAACCCGAACCGCTACGCCAACGACTGCGGCACGCACGCGCGCTTCGAGAGCGACTTCGTCTCGCGCGCGGTCGAGATCGCGCACGTCACGCCGAAGCTCGCGCCGCCGAAACTGCGCGACGACTACTTCGCCGCGGCGCTGGAGAGCGTGCAGGTCTCGAACGCGCTCGTCGAGGATCTGTACCGCCTCGACCGCGACGGCGCGTTCCGTCCGCTGCGGCGCAGCTCGCCCGAAGGAGTGGCGTTCGCGAGTGAGCGCATCGCCGCGGGAGCGTCGCTGCTGCGCGACCTCTGGTGGTCGGCGTGGGTGAACTCGGGAAAGACGACTACCAGGGAACGTCGCTGACGCCCGCGCGCAGGTTCGCGAAGCGTGCCGCGACGAAGAGGTAGTCCGACAGGCGGTTCAGGTACGCGATCGTCGACCGCGTCGCCGGCGAGTCATCCTGCAGCGCGACCACGCATCGCTCCGCGCGCCGGCACACCGTCCGCGCGACGTGCAGCTGCGCAGCGGCGAGCGCGCCCGCTGGAAGGATGAACGCCGTCAGCGGCGCGAGCTCGCGCTCCATCGCGTCGATCGCGCTTTCGAGATCATCGATCCGCCTCGTGTCGACTCCCGGAAACCGGCTCGTGCCCGGCGACGCGAGATGCGCGCCGATCTCGAAGAGATCGCTCTGTACCTGCTGCAAAACCACGTCGACTTCGGAAGGGATGCTGCTTGCCCGCGCCACTCCAATGAAGGAGCTCAACTCGTCGACAGTGCCGTAAGCCTCGATGCGTGCATCACTCTTCGAAACGCGCACGCCGCCGAAGAGCGATGTTTCACCGGCATCGCCAGTGCGTGTGTAGATCTTCACGGTTCTGCCGCGTGACCGCGCGACTGCGCAACCGCGTAACCGTGAATCACGCCTCGCTCTCCAACTGCCGAATGCGTTCTTTGACCACCATCTCCGCGAGATCGGGAATCACTTCCCAGGCGATGTTGCGGACGACGTGGTCGGACATCAGCTCGATGACGCGGCGGGCGATGCGGTCGACCTGTTCGTCGCTGAGGTCGCGCGCGGCGATCGGGATGCTCGGCGTTTCGGGTGAGAGCGCGGGCGGCGGAGGGGGAGGCTCGGCGAAATCGGCCTCGGCGGCGGCGGGTTCCCACATGGGCTCCGCTTCCGGCTCGGGCGCCTGCTCGGCGTAGGACTCGGTATACGACTCGACCTGCGCCTCTTCCTGCGCCTCGAACTGCTGCTCTGCAGGTGCGGGTTCCGCCTCGGGCTCGGCGTCGTACTCCACGATCGGCGATTCTTCGACGGCGCTGCTCTCGAGCGGCAGCGCCCATTCCGGCTCCGGCTCCGGCTCGGGCTCCGCGACCGGCATCGCCGGCTCGTCCCATGGCGATGCTTCGGGCGCGGGCTGCGCGGCGAGCATCTCGTCGAACGTCATCTTCGGGAACGCGCGCGTCTCTCCACCGAACGCCTCGGCGGGCTCATCCCACGGAGACGGCTCGGCAATCGCTTCGGCCACCGGCTCCGGCTCCACTGCTGGCGGCGGCGGGGGCGCGGCCTCCGCGGCCATCTCCTGCATGTCTTCGAACGTCATCTTCGGGAAGGCGCGCGTCTCGCCGCTGAACTCCTCGGCGGGCGGCGGCGCGCCGAACGGCGACTCGCTCTCCGGTTCGGGCTCGGGCTCCGGCATCGGCGGCGGCGCTTCCGCGACGGGTTGCTGCTGTTCCGCGGCGAGCATCTCGTCGAACGTCATGCGCGGGAAGGCGCGTGTTTCGCCGCCGAGCTCCGGCTGGGGCTGCTCGTCCCACGGCGACGGCTCGGGTGCTGCCGGCGGCGGAGGAGGCGGAGGCGGCGGCACGGCTTCGGCCGCGGCCATCTGCTGCAGTTCCTCGAACGACATCTTCGGAAACGCGCGCGTCTCCGGACTGAACTCTTCGACGGCCGGCGTCTCGAACGGCATCTCCGTCGTCGCCGAAACGGGCGGCGGCGCGTTGAAGATGTCGGAGTCGTGGGCGAACGGATCGCTGCCGGCGCTCGGATAACCGCCGCTCGCGGTGGAGAACGGCGAAGGCTCCGGTAGCGGCACGACCTCGGTGTCATCGGTCCATGGCGACGGCGCGGCGGCGGCCTCGGGCTCCGGGGCCGCGGCGGCGGGAGCGGAATTCGCGGACTGCGCGATCAGCTCTTCGACCTTCTGAATGAGACTCTGCGACTCGAACGGCTTCGTCACCACCGCGTCGCATCCCGCCTTCTCCGCGCGATCGGGATCGAACGGCTCGAACGTGCCGGTGAGCAGCACGACGGGGATGTTGCGGAACTCCGGATGCGACTTCACGTACTCGCAGACTTCGTATCCGTTTTTCTCCGGCATGATGATGTCGGAGAGGATGATGTCGGGCCGCATCTCGGCGAGTTTGGCGATCGCTTTGGCGCCGTTGTTGACCGCCGTAACCTCGTAGTCGGCATCCGAAAACGTCAGCTCGACGACCTTTTGAATGGTGATACTGTCGTCCGCAAGAAGGATTTTCTTCGGCATGGATTCAGGCTCCGGTGTTCGAAGCAACCTACCACGTTAGTTTCGAGGGGACAAGAGATTACGCATGGCCGGGCCCTTCCTGATTTTCGGTCATCGCGGCAGCCCGAAGCGCTTCGCGGAGAACACGATCGAGTCGTTCGAAGAGGCGCTGCGCGCGGGTGCCGACGGGTTCGAGACCGATCTGCGCATGCTCGCGAATCGCAGCGCCGTTCTGTTTCACGACGACGATTTCGAAGGCACCGAGATCGAGTCGCTTTCGTTCGACGAATGCTCGAAGAGCGGTGCGAAGATCGCGCGCCTCTCCGACCTCGCCCGCTTTGCCGATCGCGCGACGATGGTGCTCGAGGTGAAGCGCGGCAACTGGGTCGAGGCGCTGATCGATGAAGTGCGGCAATGGCCGAACATCGTCCTTGCGTCCTTCGATCACTCCCTCATCGCGGAGCTTCATCGCCGCAACGTCTCCTTCCCGCTGGGGATCACGATTTACGGATCGATGGTGAACGTCGCCGCTTATGCCGCGGACATCGGCGCGTCGTGGTGCTTCCCGAACTATCACTACGTCTCGGCGGAGCTGGTGCAGTCGCTCCACGCGCGCGGCGTGCGCGTCATTCCGTGGACGCCGAACCGCGAGCGCGAGTGGTCGTGGCTGCGCGAAATCGGGTGCGACGGGATGATCACGGACCTGCCGGCGGAGGCGGTCGTGTGGCGCGGCTCTTCCGGTCCTCCTTGAGTTTGCTACACTTCCCCTCCCCAAAGAGAGAACCGAATGCCGGGAGGGAGCGCGGACATGAAGACCTGGGAATACAAGATCATCAACGTCCGGTCGGAGAATTACTCGATGGACCCCCGGCGCGCGGAAGAGCTGAACCGCCTCGGCGATGAAGGGTGGGAGCTGGTCAGCATCACCTCGATCAACTTCAAGACCGGCGCGACCGATCACATCGGCATGGTGTTCAAGCGCGAGAAGCAAACGCCGTCCGCGTGAGCTTTTGATATCTTCGCGGCCCGATGCCGCGCCCTTTCCTGATCCTCATCGTGCTCGATGGCTTCGGCTGCCGCAGCGAGACGGAGTGGAACGCGATCGCGCAGGCGGAGACGCCGCGCTTCGATCGTCTGTATCGGGAGAGCTCGTGGACGACGCTGGACGCGTCCGGCCTCGCGGTTGGATTGCCCGAGGGACAGATGGGCAACTCCGAGGTCGGGCATCTGAACATCGGCGCGGGGCGGGTCGTCGATCAGGACATCGTCCGCATCAGCAAAGCCATCGCGCACCGCGAGCTCGCGACGAACGACGTCTTCGTCGACGCCGTGAAGGGCTCGCGCGCGATTCACTTCGCGGGGCTGCTGTCCGACGGCGGCGTGCACTCGCTGCAGTCGCACCTGCACGGACTGATCGACGCGGCGCTCGCGCTCGGCGCGGAGAACGTTTTTATCCACGCCATCCTCGACGGCCGCGATACGTCGCCGAAGTCGGCGGAGAAATACCTCGCGCAGCTCCTGGGGCACATCAGCAACAAGCGGAAGGCGCATCTGGCGACGATCATCGGCCGCTATTACCCGATGGATCGCGATCACCGGTGGGAGCGCGTGCAGCGCGGCTACGACCTGATGACGCTCGGCATCGGCACGCAGACGAAGGATCCGCTGGAGACCGTGCAGCGTTTCTACGAGCAGGGCGTCACCGACGAGTTCATGGAGCCGATCTCCGTGCTCACCGAGGAAGGCGCGCACCTCGGGCGCATCGAAGACGGCGACGCGCTGCTCTTCTTCAACTTCCGCGCGGACCGCATGCGCGAGATTGTGGTCGCGTTCAAGGACGAGCACTTCACGCCGTTCGAGCGCGCGCTGCATCCGAAGGCGTGCATTTTCACGATGAATCGCTATCACGAGAAGTTCGACCTGCCGGTCCTCTTCCCGCCGCCGGAGCTGCACAACAACCTCGGCGAAGTGCTCTCGCGCGCGGGACTCAAACAGTTCCGCATCGCGGAGACCGAGAAGTACGCGCACGTCACGTTCTTCTTCAACGGCGGCTCCGACCAGCAGTTCCCCGGCGAGGTGCGCAAGCTCGTGCCGTCGCCGAAGGTCGCGACGTACGACGAGAAGCCGGAGATGTCGGTGTTCGAAGTAACCGACCACGTCGTCGAGGCGATCGCGTCGCGCAAGTACGACGTCATCATCATGAACATCGCCAATCCCGACATGGTCGGGCACACCGGCGTGATGGACGCGGCGGTCGCGGCGGTGCATGACACCGACGTCGCGGTCGGGCGGATTCTCGATGCGGTCGAGCAGGTGAACGGCGTCGCGCTGATCACCGCCGATCATGGAAACGCGGAGCTGATGTTCGATCGCCGGACGAATCAGCCGCACACGGCGCACACGACGTTTCCCGTGCCGCTGATCCTCGTCGATCGCGACAAACGCTTCGGCGCGCTGCGCAGCGGCGGCGTGCTGTCGAATGTCGCGCCGACGATCCTCACCATCCTCGGAATCGAGAAGCCGGCGGAGATGACCGCCGATTCGCTCCTATGATCGAGCGCCTGGTCCTCGTCCGGCATGGCGAGACGCTGCAGAACGTCGCCGGCATCACGCAGGGATGGAGCGACAGCGCGCTGTCGGAGAAGGGCCGGCGCCAGGTGCGCGCGCTCGCGCGGCGGCTGCAGCAGTACGCGCCGACCGCGATTTACTCCTCGCCGCTCGGCCGCGCGATCTCCACGGCCGAAGAGATCGCCGCCGCGACCGGGCTCGAAGTGCAGACGGTCGACGGCCTGCGCGAGATGAACTACGGCGGCTGGGAAGGGCAGTCCTTCCTCGACATCCGCCGCAACGATCTCGATCTCTATCACCGCTGGGCCGCCGATCCCGATTGTCCATGTCCCGGCGACGGCGAGTCGCACAACGACGTGCTGCGGCGCATGCAGGACGCGATCGCGTCGCTCGACTCGCCGCGCCCGATCGTCGTCGCGCACGGCACGTCGATCCGCATCGTCGCGACGTTCTTCCTCGGCGCGCCGATCGCGTCGTCCCGCCGCCTCGCGCAGGACAACGCGGCGCTGAACGTGTTCCGGTGGAAGGACGGCCGCTGGATTCTGAAATTGTGGAACGACACCACGCATTGTGTGGAGCCGGAATGATTCTCGAGACGATCACCGAACAACTCATCGAAACGCTGAAGTCGCGCGTCCTCGCGCTCTTCGGCCATCCCGTCGATCGCATCGTGCTGCAGCCGCCGCCGAAGCTGAACCTGGGCGATCTGGCGACGCCGATCGCGCTGGAGTTGGCGAAGGTACTCAAGCGCAAGCCGCGCGAGATCGCGGAGCAGCTTGCGAACGGGCTGACGCTGCCGATGTTCGTCGCGTCGGTGTCGGTCGAAGGCGCGGGCTATCTCAACTTCCGTTTCGACCGCGGCGCGTTCACCGCCCAGCACTTCCGCGTGGTCATGGACTCGCCGGCCGCGACCGGCGAGCGCGTGATCGTCGAGCATACGAACATCAATCCGAACAAGGCCGCGCACATCGGCCACCTCCGCAACGCCGTCCTCGGCGATACCTACGTCCGCTGCGCGAAGTGGCTCGGCCACCGCGTCGAGACGCAGAACTACATCGACGACACGGGCGTGCAGGTGGCGGACGTCGTGGTCGCGTTCGAGCGCCTCGAGAAGAAGAGCGTCGCCGACGTTGAAGAGCTGATCAACACGCATCCGCGATTCGACTACGTCTGCTGGGACGTCTATTCGAAGATGGCGCAGTACTACGCCGAGCATCCGGAAGCGCTGGAGTGGCGGAAGGAAACGCTGCATCGGATCGAAAACCAGGAAGGCGACACCGCGCGGCTGGCGACGCTGATCGCGCACGCGATCGTGCATCGCCATCTCAAGACGATGCTCCGCCTCGGCATCGAGTACGACCTTCTGCCGAAGGAGAGCGACATCATTCACCTCCACTTCTGGGATCGCGCGTTCGAACTGCTGAAGGAATCGGGCGCGGTCGTTTACGAGACCGAGGGGAAGCACAAGGGCTGCTGGGTCATGAAGCTCGACGAGTCGGAGGAGTTCGCCGGCATGGCCGAGCCGGACAAGATTCTCGTGCGCTCGAACGGCACCGTGACCTACACCGGCAAGGACATCGCGTATCAGCTCTGGAAGCTCGGCCGGCTCGATCGCACGTTCCAGTACCGGAAGTTCACGACCTACCCGAGCGGCCACATCGTGTGGGAGACGACGCACGGCGAGGGCGACGCCTCGGCGCCGAAGTTCGGCGGCGCGCAGCGCGTCGTCAACGTCATCGACTCGCGGCAGGCGTATCTGCAGAAGGTGGTGAAGGAAGGCGTGCGACAGGTCGCGGGAGAAAAGGCGGCCGAGTCGTCGGTTCACTTCGCGTACGAAATGGTCGCGCTCACGCCCGCGACGGCGAAGGCGCTGGGGATGCAGATCTCGGACGACGACGCGTCGCGCGCGTACGTCGAGATGTCGGGACGCAAGGGCCTCGGCGTGAAGGCCGACGACATGCTCGATGAGCTGGAGCGGAAGGCGACGGAGGCGGTGGAAAAGAACGCCGCTGAATTTGCGTCGGACGCAAAAGAGGTCGGAGGGCAGGTCGCGATCGCGGCGCTGCGCTACTTCATGCTGCGCTTCGGCCGCAACAAAGTGATCGCCTTCGACTTCGACGAGGCGCTGCGGTTCGAGGGCGACTCCGGTCCGTATCTCCAGTACTCGACCGTGCGTGTGCAGAACATTTTCCGGAAGATGGCGGAGCGCGGCGTGGAAACGCGGGTCGACGAGGACGCGGCCGACGATCTGACGCTCAATCAGGGATTGACGGACGACATGTGGGAGCTGGTGCGGCTCAGCGCGGAACTGCCGGCCGCGATCCGCCGCGCGGTCGACTCACTCGAGCTCTCGGTGATCACGCAGTACCTGCTCGACCTCGCGCAGAAGTTCAACAGTTTCTACCACAAGTATCCGATCATGAATGAGAAGGACGAGGCGGAGCGCCAGCGCCGCGCGATCACCGCGGAGATCTTCCGCCGCACGATGGTCGGTGCGATGGGGCTGCTCGGCATCCCGGTTCCCGAGCGGATGTAGGGCCGCCTCTCAGACGGCCCAGTCTCTCAGGCGGCCGCCGGCTCCAGATCCCGCTCGTCGAAGCGCTGCCGCACCTCGTCGGAGAAGAACATCATCCCGATCAGAACTCCTCCGACAATGTGCTCGAGCGTGTCGAGCGCGGCGCCGGGCGCCGTCAGCACCGACGGGCCGGAAGTCGCGAGCAGGACGAGCATCGCCAGCCACGCTCCGACGTAGAACGCGCGCGCCGGCCACCAGTACAAAAGGAGACCGACCCACGAGACGAGCGTCGCGGCGACGATCGCGATCCAGAACATCAGGAGCGCGAAGGCGGTGATGCTCCAGTTACCGAAGTACGTCGACCACGCATACGCGCGCAGCGGCTCGGGCAGCGTGCCGTGAAATACGAACTCCGCGGCGATGGTGAGGGTGACGAGGACGATGTCGGCGAGGACGAGGATCTGGAACAGCCGGTCCTTCTGCATGGCAGCCTCCGTTCCTCAGGTGTACGGAATTTCGGGCGCGCGGTTGCTGTAGAATTCCGCACCGGCGGAGTCCAACCGCCGGCCCACACTATGAGACACGATCTCCGCGATTTCGCCCTTCGCACGCTGATTCTCATCGCCGGCGGTGTCGCCGCGATTCTCCTCGCACGCGAGGGGTACGCGCCGGCGCTTCCCGCCGTGGCCGTGGGGGGCGCGCTCGGCGCGTTCTTCGCCGCGCGCGTCCAGCCCACCAGCTCGGATTAGTCGCGAGGTCAGCTCGCTTCTTCGGCTTGTCCGTGCTCGGCCCGGTGAACGTTCTCGGCCTGGAGTCCCTTCGGCCCCTGCTTGACGTCGAACTCCACGCGCTCTCCCTCGTTCAGCGTCCGGTACCCCGAGGCTTGAATCGACGAGTGATGCACGAACACGTCTTCACCGGTACTGCGCTTGATGAATCCGTAGCCTTTATCGTTGTTGAACCACTTCACTACACCAGTCTCAGGCATTTCTACCTCCCGACCGCACCGTGAAGCTCAGCCCGGCACGTCCTGCGCTCTTCGTCGCCGCGCTTACCAGTCACGGCCCTTCGGTTTTTGCAATGGTCGCGCCGGTTCACCAGATGAGCGCGCGATTCATTCCGATGCGCTGGAACCCGAGCGATTCGTAGAGCGCGACCGCGGGCGTGTTGAAGTCGTTCACGAACAGCGTCACCGTTTTTCCGCGTCGGAACAGATGCCCGCATACCTCGCGCAGCATCTCGCGGCAGAACCCGCGGCGGCGAAAACGCGGGTCGGTCCAGACGCCCATCAGCTGCACGGCGTCGGTGGTGACGGCGGAGAATTCGCACTTCGCGGCGATGCTCCCGTTCTCGACGTACACGATCGAGCGGCGTTTCTCGATCAGCTCGCGGATGCGCTCGCGATAGCCGGCCGCGTCGCGCTCGAGCGGATCGATCCCCACTTCCTCGCGATGCATCGCCGCGCACGCCGGCACGAGCCTGTCGAGGTCCTTCATCGTCGCGTAGCGCGAGGTCTCGAGATCGGGATAGTCGAAGCGCGGGCGGATCGCGTAGATCGGCTGGTTGAGGCGCACGACCGTCGGCGGATCGAGGCGCGTGCGCAGATGGCTCCAGAGCCCCTCGACGAGATGCGACGGCGAGATGATCGCGCGCACCGGCAGCATGCGCGTGAGCAGGCGGTCGGCGACGAGCGTGATCGCGGTCTCGGTGATCTCGCCCGACACCGACGGATCGCTCGCCAGCACGATGTTCATCGCCAGCGAGGCCACCAGCACGATCGCGCCGTTATAGCGCGCGATCACGATCTGCGGCGCCGCGATCGCGCGCTCTTCCATCAAACGCGAGATCAGATAGACGTTGATCAGCGGGTCGCGGCGCAGGAACTCCAGCGCACCCTTCACGTCGTCATCCGAGAGAGCCCGGAGCGACCAGCGGCCTTCCACGGGCAGCGTAGCCATGGCGTCAACTACAGTTGTGAGCGCCCCAAGTATGCCAGCCCATCGATGAACTTATGCCATGCGGAGCGGTGCTGCCATTCGTCGTAGTGGCGCTGGCGCGCGTAGCGGAGGTCGCCCTGAAACGCGTTCTTCAGCTGCGCGGCGATCTGCGGATCGACGAGGCCGATGTTCACTTCGTCGTTGAGCTGGAACGAGCGGTCGTCGAAATTCGTCGAGCCGACCGACGACCAGATGCCGTCGACGACGATCACTTTCTGATGCAGCAGCGTGCGCTTGTACTCGTACACCTTCACGCCGCGCTTGAGCAGCGTGCCGAAGTGATGGTGGCTGGCGTGCTGCACGATCGCGTTGTCGGTGGCGTCGTCAGCCGGGACCATGATCTTCACGTCCACGCCGCGCTGCACCGCGTCCTCCATCGCCTCGATGGCCTCGGCATCGGGAAGCAGATACGGATTCTGGATGATGATCTCGCGCTTCGCCGACTTGATGGCGAGGTAGTAGAGGATCTGCACCGACGAGATGCTGCCGCTCGGTGAGGTGTACGCCACGTGCGCGGCGGTCGTGCCGGCGGCGGGAATCGGCGGGAAGTATTTGTCGCCCGCCGGGATCTCGCCGGTCTCCTCGATCCAGTTCTCGGAGAAACACGACTGCAGGCGATTGACCACCGGGCCGGCGATGCGCAGCCCCGTGTCGCGAAAGTGCTCGCGGTCGGTGGCGTTGCCGGTCCAGCTGTCGGAGATTCCGTGGCCGCCGCTGTACGCGACGCGGCCGTCGATGATGACGAGCTTGCGGTGATCGCGATTGTTCAGCCGCCCGAGGTTACTGATGCGGATGGGATGGAAATGCGCGACCTTCGCGCCGGCCGCTTCGAGCATCTTCTGCGTGTCGCCTCCGAGGTCGCGGCCGCCCGACGCGTCGACGAGGATGCGCACTTCGACGCCCTGCTTCGCCTTTTCGGCGAGGAGGCGGGCCAGCTGCGTGCCGATCAGGCTCTTCGCCCAGATGTAGCTCTCGACGTGGACGCTCTCCTTCGCCGCGGCGATGTCGCGCATCATCGGCGGGAAGAAGCCGTCGCCGTTCTGCAGAACCTGCACGCTGTTTCCCTTGTCGAGGCTGGAGTGCGTGAGGCCGACCAGCGACGGCATCAGCATGCCGATCTCCGCGGGCGAGCGCACGTTCAGCGCCGCTTCCTGCCGGCGCTTCACCGACCAGAGCACGATGGCCAGCAGGACGATCATCAACAGGCCGCCGATGAACGCGATGAGCGGCAGGCGGACGTACGTCGTGCCGCGGATGGTCTGGACCCGGAAGTGTTCTTTTTCTTCTTTCTTCACTGATGGATGAGCTCCGCGACTACGGGTCGGTGATCGGATGGTCCTTCGTCGAGCACGCGCACGTTGCGCACCTGCCAGCCGGGATCGACGAGGATGTAATCGAGGCGCTGGCCCATGATCTTGTGCGTCGGCTGCTTTACGTCGCCAACGAACTGCAGCGTGTTCACGTCGAGAAACTTCGAGACTTCGCTGCTTTCCGGCGGCGCGTTGAGATCGCCGACGAGGATGAACGGATGCCCGCTCGCGTTGACGTGATGGTTGATGCACTGCAGTTGCAGGCCGCGCGGCTTCTCGTTGAGCGACGCCCACGCCGCGGTGTGCGCGACGTAGAACTCGATGATGCCGCCGTTGACGCGGACGACCGTTTCGAGCAGCGAGCGCGGCTCGCCGATGCCCGGCAGTTTGTGGACTTCGCTGCGCAGGACCTGCCCGCGCGTCAGCACGGCGTTGCCGAAGTCGCCGCCGAGGAAGGTGTAGCTGCGGCCGAAGACGACGTTCATGCCGGTGAGGCGCGCGAGGTCGCGCGTGTGATCGCCGAAGCGCGCCTGCCACGTGCCGCGATGCACTTCGTTGAGGCCGACGACGTCGGGCTGGTACTTGCGGATCTCGGCGGCGATGTCCTTGAGGTGATGGCTCTTGAGCAGCGTCGCGTGGCCTTCGATGTTGTAGGTCATGACCACGAGCCGCGGTGGATAGGTGTTCGCGAATCTGCGCGGCTGCCTCGGCGAGCATTCGCCCGAGCGGAACTCGTACACGCCGAGCACGCGGTAGCCCACTCCAAGGACGACGATTGCCGCGATCACGATCGCGATCTTCTTCAGACGACGCACGCCGCGCTGATCCGCAAAACTCAGGCCTATGGAGGGCGGGCGTCCCGCCCGCCAGGCGGGCGAGACGCCCGCCCTCCTCACGCGCTCAGTACGGTCACGTTCGGATGCAGCCGCAGCGCCGAGGCGGGGAAAGACTCGTCGACGCTGCCGGAGCGCAGGCGCTCGATCGCCTCCTGCTTTCCCGCGCCCGACGCGAGGAGGACGATCGCGCGCGACTCGAGGATCGTCGCGATCCCCATCGTGATCGCGCGCGACGGAACATTGCCGTCGGGAAAGAACTCCGCGTTCGCCGCGCGCGTCGACGGCGTGAGCTCGACCACGCGCGTGCGCGCATCGAACGGCGAGCCCGGCTCATTGAAGCCGATGTGTCCGTTGCGTCCGAGCCCGAGAAACGTGAGCGCGAGCCCGCCCGCCGCGCGGATTTCCTCCTCGTAACGCCGGCACTCCGCGTCGAGATCCGCCGCCATCCCGTCCGGGATGTGGATGTTCTTCGGATCGATGTCGACGTGATCGAACAAATGCCGCTTCATGTACGTCCAGTAACTCCCCGCATGCTCCCGCGGCACGCCGGCGTATTCGTCGAGATTGAACGTCGTGACATCGCGAAAGCAGCGGTACTCGCGCTCACACTCGTTGACCACGCGCTCGTACATCCCGAGCGGGCTGCGTCCCGTCGGCAGGGCGAGGACAGTGGCTGGGGACTGGTGGATGGTGGTGAGAAGAATGTGAGCAGCGTGGTCGGCGAGGACGTCGCCTGACTTGAACGACTGCCAGTTCATGTCACGCTTTCTCCCCACGAACCCAAACCCTCTCCACCTCAAACCTCTCATTCACCAGCACGACATCCGCGTCATACCTAACCTCGATCTTCCCCTTCCGATCCGACACGCCCGCAATGCGCGCGGGCACTTCGCTCGCCAGCGGGAGCACGGTTTCGATCGGGAGGCCGGCCAGCTCGATCATGTTCTTCACGGCGTCTCCGGTGGTCAGCACACTTCCCGCCAGGGTGCCGTCGGGGAGGCGGGCGGCGCCGTCGGCGACTGTGACGTCGTAGTCGTAGAGCTTGTACGTGCCGTCGGCGAGGCCGCAGGCGCGCATGGCGTCGGTGACGAGGGCGATGCGGTGCGGCATCGCGTTCACGGCGACGCGCAACGCCGCCGGATGGACGTGCACGCCATCCGCGATCAGCTCCGCCGTCGCGTCCACCGACGTCAGCGCGGCGCCGACCACGCCGGGGTCGCGGTGATGCAGGCCCGTCATCGCGTTGTAGAGGTGCGTGAACTGCGATGCGCCCCATTCGAGCGCGGCGACGGCGAGCGCGTGATCGGCCGCCGTATGTCCGATCGAGAAGAGCACGCGCTCGCGGAAGTGCTCGATCAGCGCGCGCACGCCGTCGACTTCCGGCGCGATCGTGACGATCCAGCGCATGCGCGGCGCTTCCGCGATGAGCGCGGCCAGCTCGTGAATGTCCGCGGCGCGAATGGACGCGCGATCCTGCGCGCCGGCGCGATCGGGATTGATGAATGGTCCCTCGAGATGAATCGCCACGATCTCCGCGCCGCTGGGCGTGGACGTGCGCGCGATCGACTCGACCGCGTTCTGCAGATCGCCGCGCGACGCCGAGAGCGTCGTCGCCGCGAGCGCCGTCGTGCCGTGGCGCGCGTGAAACGCGAGGATGCGCGCGTTTGCCTCGTCATGCGCGTCCATGAAATCCGCCCCGTCGCCGCCGTGCACGTGCACGTCGATGAAGCCCGGCGTGAGCAGGCCGCTCACGCGCTCCGCGGCGGCCGGCACGCGCGTCGTCTGCTCGACGTCGACCAGCACGCCGTCGTCGATGCTGACCAGGATGTCGTCGCGAAGCGCTCCGTCGACGAACGCGCGGCCATGCAGTTGTTTCATCGGCTTCTTCTCAGCCTTCTCAGTTTATCCCGCGCGAAGACGCGGGATAAACTAAGAGCGCGGGATGAACTAAAGCGAGATCTTGCCGAGGATGGTCGGCTGTGCTCCGGTGGCGCTGGCGACGTTGGTGTTCAGGCCGAGGAGCGAGTCGTTGGCGATCAGGGCCATGGCCATCGCTTCCTTGGCCTCGAGGTGCTCGTAGATCTCGATGTTGCACTGCGGCAGCCGCGCGCGGAGCATGCCCAGCATCACCGGATTCTTCGCCCCGCCGCCGGCGACGATGACGTCGTCGACGTGGCCGAGGGGGAAGATCCAGCGCTCGTACGCGCGGGCGACGCTCTCCACCGTGAGCGCGGTTCCCGTGGCGACGAGATCGTCCGCCGAAACCTCGGCGAACTTCTCGATCATCCGCCGCGCGAACTGCCGGCCGAACCGCTCGCGGCCGGTCGTCTTCGGCGGATTGAGATCGAAGTACGGATCGGACAGGCCCCACGCCAGCACGTCCTCGCGAATCGTGCCGCGCGCCGCGCGCTCGCCGTCGCGGTCGTACGACTCCTGCGCGTCGCTGAGGATGAACACCAGCTCGTCGATGACCATGTTGCCGGGTCCGGTGTCGAAGGCGATCACGTCGTCGAGCTGCGCGCGCGTCGGCACGTACGTGACGTTGGCGATGCCGCCGATGTTCTGCATGCAGCGCGCGCGCGTCGGATGGCGCAGCTGCGCCCAGTCGAAGTAGGCGACGAGCGGCGCGCCGTGGCCGCCGGCCGCGACGTCGCGCACGCGCAGGTCGCCGATGGTCGTGATGCCGGTGCGCTCCGCGATCACCGCGGCCTGCCCGATCGCGAGCGTGCCGCGCGTCGCGGCCGGATGGTCGAGCCACTCGAACGACACCGGACGCGGATGGTGCCAGATGGTCTGTCCCGGCGCGGCGACGAGATCGACGTCCTCGTTCTTCAGCCCGGCGTCCTCGATGAGGCGAAGCACCGCGGTGGCGAACATCTCGCCGACGATGAAGTCGAGCGTGCAGATCTCGTCGATGTGCGCCTTGTTCGGATCGAAGAGCGTCTTCACGCGCGTGCGGATGTCGTCGGGGAAGGGGAAGCTGTCGAAGCGCAGCTTCTCCATCACCGCACCCTCGTGCCCGTTGCCGGTGATGCGCACGAGCACCGCGTCGATGGCGTCGACGGAGGTGCCCGACATCAGTCCGACGACGGTGCGCGTCTTCTTCCGCGCGATGGCGATCAGCCGCTCGAGACGATTCAAGACTCCAGGACCTCCCGCAGCGTTCGCTGCTCGAGCAGTTGCCGCGCCTCGTCCGCGCTGATCTTCTTCTTCGCGATCGCCGCCGCGAGCTTCACGTTGCCGTCCGCTTCGCGAATCGCCTGCACGGCGGCCGCGCGCGGCACTCCCGCCGCGAGCTCGACCATCGTGACGGCGCGGTTGCGCAGTTTCTCGTTCGTCGCGGGCATGTCGATCATGAGATTGGAGTAGACATGTCCGAGGCGGATCATCACGCCGGTCGAGATCGTGTTGAGGACCATCTTCTGCGCGGTTCCACTTTTCATCCGCGACGATCCCATGATGACCTCGGCGCCGGTCTCGACGACGATCGGAATGTCGACGTCGCGCGCCAGCGGTGAGCCCGCGATCGAGGTGATGCCCACCGTGAGCGCGCCGAGCATGTTCGCGCGCCGCACCGCCGCAACCGTGAACGGCGTCGTGCCCGACGCCGCGATTCCAACCAGCGCATCGTCCGCCGTCACCTCGCGGCCCACGACCTCGATCGCCGCCTCGTCGTCATCCTCCGCCCCCTCGACAGCGGAAAAGTACGCGCGCTCACCGCCGGCCATGATCACGCGCACCAGCGACGGATCGACGCCATACGTCGGCGGAATCTCCGAGGCATCGAGCATCGCAATCCGCCCGCTCGTCCCGGCCCCGGCATACAACAAGTGTCCGCCATGCCGCAGCCGCTCCGCGATCTGGTCGATCGCATGCGCCACCCGCTCCGCCTGCTTCGCCACCGCTCCGGCCACCCCCGCGTCCTGCTCCTGGATGATGCGGACGATGTCGGTGGCGCTTGCGCTGTCGATGTTGATGCTTGCGTCAAGCCGCTGGCTCATCGGCGGAAGATAGTCTCATAGTCTCCTGGTCTCCCGGTCTCATAGCCCCCTCCCTCCTGTGAGACTATGAGACCAGGAGACTCTGAGACTATGAGCGTCGATCTCGACGGCCTGCAAGTCGCCTACCTCGGCGTCGCCCTCGCGCACTATCTCGACCTCGAGACCGGCGACATCCTCGACCTGCCGCTCGAAGGGGATGCGCCGGGGGACGAGTCGCGGTTCCTGCGGATTCCGACGCGGACGCCGGAGAGCGAGACCGAGGACCGTCGGCTGTTCGTGGAGAAGCTCGAGGTTTCGCCGATGCGCAATCACCTCGCGGTACTGATCGACGACCCGCACTCCTTCCGCGCCACGATCGCCGAGGACCTGCGCGTGCAGCGCATGTTTTTCAACTTCAAGAACGATCAGGCCACGCGCGCGATCGAGGCGTGGCTCGCGAGCGAAGGCATCACCGGAGCCTGATGCCGAGACTTTTCGTCTTTTTCGAAGGTTTTTCGGGCGAAGTGGGGCCGAAATGAGCAGCATCGATGGTGGACGCAGGTAGTAACGATGCCGGCCGAAAGCGTCACAGCGAGCGGCTGACTACGAGCAGCGTCACGTCGTCGTCGAGGTTCTCCGCGTCGCCCACGTGCGCCAGCACTGCCTCGTTCACCGCGCGCGCAAGGATGTCGGCGTGAGCGCCGTGGAGTGAGCCGAGTGGCAGGTTCGAGCCGAGGTCGGCGTCCGCGGCGTTGCGCGCTTCGCTCAGGCCGTCGGTGAAGAGGATCAGCGAGTCGCCCGGCGCGAGCTGCAGCTTGCGGTTCACGAACTCCGCCTTTGTCACGACGCCGAGCAGCAGGTCGCTGTCGGTCATCTCCTGCACCTCGTTGCGGCGCAGCCAGAGCGGCGGCGTGTGGCCGGCGTTGACGTACTCGATCTCGCCGGTGTTGGTGTCGAGGCGGCCGAGGAACAGGGTGACGAACTTCGACTGCGGGAGGTTTTCCTTCAGCGCGACGTTGAGCTGCGTCACGAGCGTTGCGGGGTCGGGATCGCTTTTCGAGAAAATGCGGAAGGCGACCTGGAGGCCGGCCATCATCAGTCCGGCGGTGACGCCTTTGCCGCTGACGTCGCCGATGACGAAGTACACGCGGCCGTTGGGCCGCACGGCGAAGTCGTAGTAGTCGCCGCTGACGGTGCGGCACGGCTGGTTGTGTCCGACGAAGGTGTAGCCGGCGATGCCGCTCGGCGCGGGCGGCAGGAGTCGCCGCTGGATGCTGGACGCGGTCTTCAGCTCCTCGTCCATGATCCGTTTCTGGATCGCTTCTTCGCGGAGCCGCGTCGTTTCGAGCTTGATCGCGGCGAAGCGTCCGATCTGCGCGACGAGCCGCACGTCATCCTCGGTGATGGAGCGCTGCGTGAACAGGTAGTCGACGTAGAGCACGCCGACGACGGCGTTGCCGATCATCAGCGGCGCGCAGAGGATCGAGTGGATGCCCTGCATGATGATCGATTGCGCGCGGCTCAGTTTGTCGTCGACGCTGACGTCCATGAACGCGAGCGCTTTCTTTTCCTCGACGATGTCGGCGAGCAGCGTGTGGCTGATCGTGAGCTCGCTGGAGTCGTTCTTGTCCTGGCGGCGCACTTCGACTTTCGCGAATGACTTGCCGTCCGGCGCGAGGAGCGCGATCGCGGCGCGCGATGGGTGGAGGTGCTCCATGACGCGATCGACGATGAAGCCGAACAGCTCGTCCATCGGGCGGTCTTCGATGAGCTCGCGCGCGAGGAGCGTCAATGTCTGCAATCGCGCGACGTCGACGGCCTCGGGGCGGTCGGTGATGTCGTGGACGGGAATCGCGATCGTGGCGCTGGCTTTGGATTCGGCGACGGCGATGAAGCGGTCGGTGTTCCGCTCGTGCGCTTCGAAGACGATCTCCGTGTCGCCGAGGCGGATGCGGTCGCCGGGCTTCAGCGCCTCGTCACGCTCGACGCGCGAGCCGTTGAGATACGTCCCGTTGGCACTGCCCAGGTCCTTGAGCACCCACGCCGCGCCGACGGCGATGATCTCGGCGTGCTTGCGCGAGAGGTAGCGGTCCTTGATGGGAATCGAGCAGTCGGATGCGCGTCCGATCGACACAGCCGCCCCTTCGAGAGAATGGCGGAAGGGCGAGAACAGAGGCGAGTAGACAGTGACTTCCGCGCGTGGCGGGACCGATTCCATTCAAGGGCTCCGGTGACGTTGAGCGGAGATTGTAGCCGATCGTGCTACGGTACGGTCCCGTGTCCGCGGAGTATTTCCTGGAGATCGAAGCGCACTTTGCACTCCGTCGCGGCACGCCGTTCGTGCTGTCGCCGAAGGACTGGGCGCTGATGCAGGAATGGGCCGCGGAGGCGATTCCGCTGCCGGTGGTGATCGAAGCGATCGACTCCGTTTTCGACAAGGCGATCGAGCGGAACAAGAAGGTCAACGGGCTGCGCTACTGCCGCCACGCGGTGAAGGAGCTGTGGCAGGAGCGGCGCGAATTGCACATCGGAGGCGCGGACTCGGTGCCGGAGGAAGGGGCGGAGTCGCTGCTCGCCGCGCTGGCCGATGTGCTGGAGACCGCGGCGCCGTCGTTCGCTCCGCGCGTCCGCGAGCTGGCGCGCGAGAAGAGCGTGCCGCGCATCGAGGAGAAGCTGATCGATCTCGAGCACGAGCTGGCCGACTCGCTCGCGACGGACGAGATCCGCGCCGAAGCCGCGCGCGCGGCGGAGGGAAACGCGCGTGCCGAAGAGGCGCACCTGCGGCGGCTCGTGCGCGAGAAGTACTCGCTCCCGCGATTGACGCTGTTCCTATAGCTGCTTCGCGACCTGCTGCAGCATCTTCTCCGCATCGCGGCCGCTGACGGTTGCATCGGGCGCAAACGTCGCGAGCGGATCGGCGACGCCGCACGTGGCGAGCACTTTGTCCGCGGCCGTGCCGCGCGCGCAGGCGGCGCCGCGCAACTGCAGGACGCGGGCGAGGTGGCGCGAGAGGCGTTCGGCGGTGACGGTGCGCAGCGGGCCGACGCGGCGCGTGACGGGATCGACGTCGTAGAGGCCGATCGCGATCGCGCGGATCATTTCCTCGCGGCCGCCGACGTCTTCGAGGTCGACGGCGATCGTCGGCGAGCCGAGGTTGCGGGCGAAGCGGATCGACGGGACGGTCCAGTAGAGCAGCACCGCGAGATCGGCTCGCGTGATCGCCGGACTCTCGACCGCCGCGCGATAGTGCGACGGCATGTTGGCCGCACTCCACTCTTCCTTGATCTGGTCGAGGCGCTGCGCGTAGCGCGGCTCCTTCGTGCGGCGCGCGAGGCGATCGTAGCGCACGATCGCTTCCTGATAGCGCCCGCGTCCCACGTCGATCTCCGCGAGCAGTTCCTGCACCTCGGCGCGATCGACCTCGCCGCTGTTGAGCAGCGGATCGAGCTCGCGCCGCGCTTCATCGAAGCTGCGCTGCAGCACGAGCTTTCGCGCGAGCAGGATGCGCGGCTCGACCGCCGCCCGAAACGCGAGGGCCTCGCGCAACAACGCAATCGCCTCGGCATCCGGCGCGCTCTTCGCCTGCGCGAGCAACTGCTCGTACAGCGTCGTCTCGAGCTGCGCGATTCTTTCATTTGCTGTCGGCGTCACGCCGGTCATCGCGCGATAGAACTCGAGCGCGCGGCGCGTGTCGCCCTGCCGCAGCGCGATCTCGGCCTCGTACACGCGTGCGACGGGCGAGTCGAGTTTCTCGAGTTTCGCGCGCGCGGCGTCGAAGCGACTCGCCTGGATGTCGAGCGCCGCCTCCGCAAGCGCCAATTGCGGGAGGCTCGGATTTTTCCTGCGGATCTCGTCGAGCCGGCGCCGCGCTTCCAGCTCATTTCCGGCGAGTACGTAACGCCACGCCGCCTCGAACTTCGCGCCCGTCTGCGGATCGAGCGCGGCAGCGCCGGTGCGCGGATCGATGAGAAAGCGATCCTCGCCCTGCGGCGTGACGGCGGGTGGTGGCGTCACCACGGGCGTGCAACTCGCGAGAATCAGCAACCCGGCAACCCAGCAACTCAGCAACCGCACGTTCAACTCTCTACCTCAATCCGCCGCAGCGCCGCGGCAAAGGTCTGGTCTCTGTCAACCGCATCGAGCCAGTGCACGTTTCGCTCCGACCGCAGCCATGTCATCTGCCGCTTTGCGTACGCGCGCGTGCGGCGTTTGGTTTCGGCGATCGCGTTTTCGAGCGCGAGCTCGCCGCGCGTCACCGCCGCGGCCTCGCGATAGCCGATCGTGCCGAACGGGCGGGCGGTGGCGGGGTAGCGCTCGAGCAGCGCGCGCGTTTCCTCGACGAGGCCGGCGGCGTACATCTCGTCGACGCGGCGGTTGAGCACCTCGCTGAGCTGCTTGCGGTCGAGCGCGAGGGCGAGCTTCGTCGCCGGCAGTTCCTCGCCGGTGCGATCCCAGCTGGAGATCGGTCGTCCGCTGGTCAGCCACACTTCCAACGCTCGTTCAACCCGATGCCGGTCGCCCGGCGCGATCTTTCTACCACTTCGCGGATCGATTTTCGACAGCCAGCGATGCAGGCGTTCCGCACCGCGCGGCGAACGCGCGATGACGCGGAGCCGCGCGCGGACGTCCTCGCTGCGGCCGGGCATCTCCGGCAGCTCGCTGAGGAGCGCGCGCAGGTAGAAGAACGTCCCGCCGGCGAGGATCGCCCGTTTGCCGCGCGCGTGGATGTCGCCGCACGCCTGCCGCGCGAGCCGCGCGTAGTCGGCGGCGTTGAACTCCTCGTCGGCGTCGACGATGTCGAAGAGGTGGTGCCGCAGCTCCGGCGGCGGCTTGGCGCTGCCGATGTCGAAGCCGCGGTAGATCTGCACGGAGTCGTAGTTCACGATCTCGCCGCCGGCGGCCTCCGCGAGACGGGCGGCGAGCTCGGATTTCCCGGTGCCGGTCGGGCCGGCGATGACGATGAGCTTCACCGTCGAACGCGCGTCGAATGGGTCCGGTCGTCTTCTTCGTGCAATATATTGCGCAAATGTTCTCTACAATATATTGCACCTGCGGGAATCGCCGTTCTGCAAACGCGGCAGCGGTTCTTGTTGACCGCGGCGGCGCCTTTCCCGAGGAGACGCAGGACGAGGCCGGCGACGGCGGCGAGGGCGCCGATGGCGATGAACTGCGTCAGGAGGGTGGTCGAGATGATCTCGCCGATCGGCTCGTCGGGATACGTCTCATCGATGACGTAGAGCGCCAGCGCGAAGATCATCGTCCAGAGGCCGAGCCGCAGAAGGGTCGCCGACATGATTCGTTGCATTTACTCTAGTCGTTTCCCGCGCGGACGTACATCCTGCCCTCTGTGATTTCGACGTCAATCGTGCCGTCGCGATCCGTCCTCCACGTCCGCACGCGCGCGTCCTCGAGCGTCTGCAGCACCGTCGGGTGCGGATGGCCGAAAAGGTTCCGCCGCCCGCACGAAATGATGGCCACTCGCGGTCGCACGAGGTCGAGAAACGCGCGCGACGTGGACGTTTTGCTGCCGTGATGTGCAATCTTTAGCACATCGGCGCGCAGGTCGCGGTCATCGAAGTACAGCTCCGCCTCTCGCTCGATGTCGCCGGTGAGCAGGATCCGTCGCATGCCGGCCTGCGCGAGGAGCACGATCGAGCCGTTGTTCTCCTTTGCGCGGCGGAACGTGTAGCGCGCGACGTTTGCGGTGATGCGGATGTCGCCGAGCTGGAGCACGTCGCCGTCGCGGACGAGGTGGATCGGCGCGCGCGTGACCTCGAGGATCCGCGTCGCGCAGTCGCCCTGAAACCGCCGCGGCGAGACCCAGACGCTGCCGACGTCGAGATGCTCGATCACTTCCGCGAGTCCCTCGCAGTGATCGGGATGCGCGTGCGTGAGGATCACCGTGTCGATCCGGCGAATGCCGCGATCCACCAGCAGCGGCAGAATGCGCGGACTCGGACCGCCGTCGACGAGGATCGTGCGCGCGCCCGAGCGGATCGCGATCGCGTCGCCCTGGCCGACGTCGAGGAACGTGACGCGCGGATGCTCGACGCTGCGCTCGCGCACGAACGTCACGACCGCGGCGACGCTCGGGACCAGCAGCGCGATCGCGATCGCGATCGCGCGCCGGCGTCCGCGAAGAAGCGCGAGCGCAAGCAACGCCGCGGCGGCGCCGGCGATCAGCGCGATGCGCGGCGACGCGGTGAAGAAGCCGGAGACGCCGAACTGATTGAGGAACGCGCAGACGCGATGCAGCGCGCCGATGATGGCGAACAGCGCGTCGCACGGCATCGCGCAGGCGAGCGCGGAAGCGACGAGCATCGCCACGATCAGCGGCGACATGACGAGCGTCAGCAGCGCGCCGCCGAGCGCGTACTGATGGAAGTGAACGAGCAGCAGCGGCGTCAGCGTGGTCTCGGCGGCGACGACGTGCGCGATCCAGCGCGGGCGCGTGAGGTGCTTGCCGATGAACAGCAGCGCGCCGGCGCCGGCGTAGGTCAGATGAAACGAGGCGTCGCCGAGATCGCCCGGCTCGAGGATCAGGCGCACGAGCGCGGCGACGCACCAGAGGTTCTCGAGCGACGTCGGCCTTCGCAGAATGCGCGCGAGCGCGTAGAGGCCGATGCCGATGCTCGCGCGCGAGACCGACGCGGTCGGGCCGATGAACAGCGGCGCGATCGCCGCGAACGCGAGCAGCAGCCAGTCCGACGCTCGCGGGCGGTGCAGCCAGCGCAGGAGCGCGGCGAGCAGCGCGGCCGCGAACGCGATCTGCAGGCCGGAGAAGACGAGCAGGTGATACGTCCCGCCTCGGCGGTAGCTGTCGCGCAGCGCGTCGTCGAGACGCTCGCCGCGGCCGAGGACCAGCGCCTGCGCCATCGCGACCTCGATCGGGTGTGCTCGCGCGTGCGGCTCGAGGCGATTCGCGAGCGCGCGATTCCACGTCGCCGGATGCCACCACGCGAGGCGGCCGTCGTACGCGAGGAGCTGCGGCGCCTTCACACTCGCGACGTACTGACCATGCTCGCTGAGGCGAAGCGATGCCTCGACGTGCACGACCTTCTCCATCGCGATCTCGGGCGGCTCGAAGCGCGCGTAGATCGCGAGCGGCGCGTCGATCGGTTCTCCGTTCGCGCGGAAGTGCGAGGCGCGCAGCAGGAACGAGCCTTCACGCGAGCTCCAGTCTCGTTCGATGGGCGCTTCGATCGCGACGAAGCGATCGCCGTCGAAGGCCGCGAGCTTCGGCTGATGGATCGCGAGCGCGATCCCGAGTGCGGCGAACAGCGTGATGCGGCCGGCGCGCGGCGCGATCACGACGAGGCCGAGAATCGCGAACCATGGGTTCACGAGCAACGGGCCAAGCGCGAGGCCGGCGATCAGTCCGATCAGTGGAAATGCGGCGGGTGTGTCATTGCGCACGCTCGAACGACGAGAGCGTTTCGACGTGGTGGGTATTGGGGAAGAGGTCGAGCAGGTCGAGCGTGGACAGACGCCAGCCGGACGCGATCAGCCGGCTCGCGTCCCGCGAAAAGGTTACCGGATCGCAGGAGAGATACGCAATCTTCTCCTTCGTTTTCTCCGCGATCGCGCGGATCACTTCCGGCCGCGTGCCCGCGCGCGGCGGGTCGAGAAACACGAAATCTGCAGGCGGTAGTTTCGCCGCGTACCGCTCGACCGCCGCTTCGACGACCTCCGCGTTCGCGGGCAGGTTCTTCCTCGCGTAGCGCGCCGACACCGGCGAGCCTTCGACCGCGATCACGCGCTCGAACATCTTCGCGAGCGGTGCGCTGAAGAAGCCGACGCCGGCGTAGAGATCGATGGCTGTCGTCTTCGTCTGCACGCCCGACGCGTGCGCGGCGACGAGCCGCAGCATCGTGCGGAGGAGATGGCGGTTGACCTGGAAGAAGGCGTCGGTGGAGAGTACGTAGCCATCGATGGTGAGCTCGCCTTCGGTAATCAACTCGCCGTCGAGGTCCCAGATTTGGACTGCGGCGGCCTTGCCGCCGCACTCCAAAGCCGTCTGCACGCCGACAACTTCGCACTCGCGCGGCAGCGGCACGACGCGATTCGAGCGCAGCGCATAGAAGCCGACGGCGTCGCCGTCGCGATGGAGGCGCGAGCGGAGGCGGTAGTTCAATGGGGAAAGGTGCAGGGAGATGTCGGGGTACTCGTGGATCTTGCCGATGCGGCGCAGCGACTCGGTGAGAATGCGCCGCTTCGCTTCGAGCTGTTTGTCGAGCCGCAGCGCGGTCCAGTCGCAGCCGCCGCATTCGCCGGCGACGGGGCAAGGCGCCTCGCGCCGCCAGGGACTCGGCTTCACCAGCTCGACGAGATCGGCGCGCGCGAATCCCTTCTTCACCTCGAACAGCTGCACGCGCGCGACGTCGCCGGGAAAGACGTTGAGCGCGAAGATCGGAAATCCATCGACGCGCGCGAGCGCCGCGCCGCCCGCGATCAGCTCCGTCGCTTCAATGGTGATTTGATCTCCGATTTGATACAACTGCGCCCCCTATGAAGGTCCACGAGTATCAGGCAAAAGAGATTCTGCGGCGCTACGGAGTGCCGACGCCGCGCGGAATCGTCGTCGACAGCGCCGATGCGGCGCGAGAGGCGGCGACGGAGCTGGGCGGGCGCGTGGTGGTCAAGGCGCAGATCCACGCCGGAGGCCGCGGCAAGGGCGGCGGCGTGAAGCTGGCCAAAGATCCGGAGGAAGCGGCCGAGCTGACGAAGAAGATGCTCGGGATGACGCTGGTGACACATCAGACCGGCCCTGAAGGCCGCGTCGTGCACAAGGTGCTGATCGAAGAGGCGCTCAACATCGACAAAGAACTCTATCTCGGCATCACCATCGACCGCCACCTCGGCATGAACGTCGTCATGGCGTCCGCGCAGGGCGGCATGGACATCGAGGAAGTCGCGGCGAAGGATCCGGACGCGATTCATCGCGAGCCGGTCGACAGCGTCCTGGGCATGCAGCCTTTCCAAGCGCGAGCGATCGCCTACGCCCTCGGCCTCACCGGCAACGCGTTCAAAAAGTGCGTCGACTTCGTGCAGAAGCTGATGCGCGCGTACATGGACACCGACGCGGCGCTCGCGGAGATCAACCCGCTGCTGGTCACGAAGGAAGGCGACGTCCTCGCGCTCGACTGCAAGATGAACTTCGACGACAACGCGCTGTTCCGGCACAAGGACGTCGTCGCGATGCGCGATCTGAACGAGGAAGATCCGCTGGAAGTCGAGGCCTCGAAGTTCGGACTGAACTACATCAAGCTCGAGGGCAACGTCGGCTGCATGGTCAACGGCGCGGGGCTGGCGATGGCGACGATGGACATCATCAAGCTCGCCGGCGGCGAGCCGGCGAACTTCCTCGACGTCGGCGGCGGCGCGAGCGCGGAACAGGTCAAGAATGCTTTTCGTATCATTTTAAGTGACAAGAATGTAAAAGCAATTTTGATCAACATTTTCGGCGGCATCATGCGCGGCGACCGCATCGCGGAAGGCGTCGTCAGCGCGTCGCGCGAGATCGGATTGCCGGTGCCGGTGGTCGTGCGGCTCGAGGGAACGAACGTCGACCTCGGCAAGCAGATCCTGAAGGACTCGGGGCTGCCGCTCATCACCGCCGACGGGATGTGGGACGCTGCGCAAAAAGTCGTCGCGGCCGCGCAGGGGAAATAGTCAATGGCGATCTGGGTAGACAAGAGCACGAGGGTCATCGTTCAGGGCATCACCGGGCGCGAGGGGACGTTCCACGCTATCCAGTGCCGCGACTACGGAACGAACGTCGTCGGCGGCGTGACGCCGGGCAAGGGCGGGACGACGCACGAGGGATTTCCGGTCTTCAACACGGTCGGCGACGCGCGGAAAGAGGCGGGCGCGAACTGTTCGCTGATCTTCGTGCCGCCGGCGTTCGCCGCGGACGCGATCATGGAAGCGGCGGATGCGGGCGTTGAGCTGATCGTCTGCATCACCGAGGGCATCCCGGTCAACGACATGATCCGCGCGCATGACTTTCTGAAGAAACACGGCTCGCGCTCGCGCCTCATCGGACCGAACTGTCCGGGCATCATCACGCCGGACCAGGCGAAGATCGGGATCATGCCGGGACACATTCACAAGGCGGGACCGATCGGGATCGTGTCGCGCTCGGGAACGCTGACGTACGAAGCCGTGGGTCAGACGCGGCACATCGGTCAGTCGACGGCGGTCGGCATCGGCGGCGATCCGCTGCCGGGCACGAACTTCATCGACTGCCTCGCCGCGTTCGAGGCCGATCCCGCGACCGAGGCGATCATCATGATCGGTGAGATCGGCGGCTCGGCGGAGGAAGAGGCGGCGGCGTACGTGAAGGCGAACGTGACCAAGCCCGTCGTCGCCTTCATCGCCGGACAGACCGCGCCGCCGGGACGCCGCATGGGCCACGCCGGCGCGATCATCAGCGGCGGCCATGGCACGGCGGCGGAGAAGATGGCCGCGCTCAGCGCCGCCGGCATTCACGTCGTGAAGGCGCCGAGCGACATGGGCGCGAAGATCACCGAAGTGTGGCGCGCGCGGGCCTAATCGATCTTCTTCACCTCGCCCGTGTCGAGGTCGTAAATCGCGATGACGATTTTGATCTGCTCCGTGAGGACGGCGTCGCGAATCATCTTGCTCGAGGCAAGGAGTTGCGCGGCAGCGGCGCGCGCGTTGGCTTCGACCGCACGCTGCACGTTCACGGGCGAGCGCGCGTCGTACGGGATGCCGACGAAGGATGTGCGGATGCGCTGGGCGAGCTTCAGCAGCGCCGGCGTGCCCGGATCGGTGCCGCCGAGCGAAGCGCCGACCGCGCCGCAGCGCTTGTGGCCGAGGACGACGATCAGTTTCGTGTAGCCCTGCGACACCGCGTACTCGATCGAGGCGAGCCCGAAGTCGTCGGCGACGTTGCCCGCCACGCGCACGACGAAGAGCGCGCCCAGCGACTGGTTGAACACCAGCTCCGGCGGCACGCGGCTGTCGGAACAGGAGAGGATGGTGACGGGCGGCGACTGATTGTCGCGAAGCTGCGCGCGCTCGTCCTTCAGCAGGTTGTACGCGACCGACCCGGCCACGAACTGCTGGTTGCCTTTGGCCAGCGCGTCCCACAGCGCGTCGGGGGTGATTTGCGGCGGAGCCGGGGCCTTCTCCTGCGCGACGAGCGGAACGGACACGAGTAAAGTGATGATGAAGATGAGAATGCGGCGCATCGATCCTCCTGCGTGGACCATTGTCGCTCTGATTGTCCTTCTCGCGTGCACGCCGCTGCGCGGCGCGTGGCTGAAGGGCAACACGCACACGCACACGCTCGAGAGCGACGGCGACTCGTCGCCCGAGGACGTCGTGAGGTGGTATCGCGAGCATGGGTACGACTTTCTCGTCATCACCGATCACGACAAGGTCACGATCGTCGACGGCGGCGGGATGGTGATGATCCCGGGCGAGGAGATCACCGATCGCCTGCCGAAGAAGCCGCTGCATGTGAACGCGCTCGGGATCGCGAAGGCGATTCCGCCGCAGAAGGGTGCGACGGTCGTCGAGGTGCTGCAGCACAACGTCGACGCGGTGCGCGAGGCGGGCGGCATCGCCGCGATCAACCATCCGAACTTCGGCTGGGCGTTCGGCGCGGACGAGCTGCTGCAGGTGAAGGGCGCAACGCTGCTGGAGATCGCGAGCGGGCATCCGTACGTCAACATGGAAGGGCCGCCGTCGCTCGAGTCGATCTGGGACAAGCTGCTCACGGCCGGCCGGCGAATCTACGGCATCGCGGTCGATGACTCGCATCATCTGAAGCGGCCGTGGGACACCGACATCGCGCCGCCGGGCAGGGCGTGGATCGTCGTGCGAGCGGAAGTGCGCGACGCGAAGTCGATCCTCGACGCGATCGCGCGCGGCGATTTCTACGCGTCGACCGGCATCGAGCTGGTCGACTATGAAGTGAACGAGAAATCGATGACCGTGCGCGTGCGCGAGAAGAATCTCGCGCATTACCGCGTGCTGTTCATCGGCGCGAACGGCCGCGTGCTGCAGGAGTCGGAGGGCAGCAGCGCGACGTATGCGTTTCGCGGAAAGGAGCCGTACGTGAGAGCGAAGGTGATCGATTCCAATGGGCGCGCGGCGTGGCTGCAGCCGAGGTTCGGGAAATGACGCTCGCGGTCAAGCTGGCGACTCCGGTGACCACGCTCGCGCTGATCGGCGGCGGCGAGTTTTCGTTCGGCGAGACGCGCGAGATCGATGAGCTGCTGCTCGCGCGCATGCCCGCCGATCGCCGCTCGATCGCGTTTCTTCCCACCGCGTCGGGCTCCGCCGAGTACGCGGTGCACCTCGGCGAGTACCTGCGCAAGCTCGATCCCTCGGTCGAGGTGATCAACGTGCCGGTCTATCGTGGGCGTGACGCGCGCCGCCCGAAGAACCTCAACGCGATTCTCGGCGCGGGCATGGTCTACCTCGGCGGTGGCGTGACGAACAACCTGCTCGCGACGATCCACGGCTCGCCCGTCGACATCGCCATGCGCGACGCCGCGGAGAGCGGCGCGGTCATCGCGGCAATCGGCGCGGCCGCGTCGTGTTTCGGCATTCACGCGCGCGACATGCGCGGCGGCACGGCGCTCCCGGCCCTCGGATGGCTCGCGAATGTGGTCGTCGACACCGGCTTCGATCCGCAGGACGACGTCGCGCTGCGGCGGTTGATGTCGCTGCCGGACGTCGAGCTCGGACTCGGCATCCCGGCGAAGACGGCGCTCGTCATCGACGGCGGCGGCCAGGGCTCCATCGCCGGTGCGGGACAGGTCGCGGCTTTCCGTAAGCAGTGAATGGCTCGGGCGTTGCAGTCGGGCCGGTCCGAGGTTGACGTCATCATTACGCTCGAACAGACCAATTCCACCGCCGCAGAGACTCCCGTGACGCACGAGGAGCTCGTGCGATTTTTCAGCGTGTTGTCGCACGATCTGAAGTCGCCGATCTTCGCCGTCGACGGATTCAGCGAGTTGCTTCTCAGCGACTACACCGACAAGCTCGACGAGGAGGGACAGGACTTCCTGCGGCGCATCCGATCGAGCTCGCAGTACATGAAGAAACTGCTCGACGAGATGTCGCACATGGTGAAGCTGCTCGCGCGTCCGAACGCGTCGAAGCCGACGCCGCTGCGCGAGGTCGTCGAGGAAGTGCTGCTCAAGTACAACTTCCAGATCGAGGAAGGCGGAGTGCGCGTCGACATGCCCGACGAGATGCCGACCGTTAACGTCGATCCGGAGAAGATGCGCGAGGCGATCGGCGCGATGATCTCGAACGCGCTCTTCTACACCGATCGCCCGAAGGGCGAGCAGCAGATCGCGATCGAGTGCTCGAGCGAAGGCGCGAACGTGCGGTTCTGCGTCCGCGACAACGGCATCGGGATTGATCCGCGCTACGCGAACCAGGTCTTCGAGCTCGGCGGCATGAGCAAGCTCGATAAGTCGCGCGGCGGCGGACCGGGTTACGGGCTCTATCTCGCGAAGCGGATCATCGAGAGCCACGGCGGAACGCTGACCGTCGACACGGCACTCGGCGAGGGCAGCACGTTCTGCTTCACTGTGCCGTCGTAGCGGCCGCGATCGTTTCCGCCGGCTGCGTCACGTCGATCATCGGCGGCGGCTCTTCGCCCGGCAGCGCGATCAGACGCACATCGACGTAGCGATCGGGCGCGACGTCCACGCCGAGGAAACGGGCGGCGGCCTGCGAGAGATCGAGCATGAACTTCTTCGCGTACGGCCCGCGATCATTCACGCGCAGGCGGAGCTTCTTCCCGGTGGCGCGCGAGGTCACTTCGACCCAGCAGCCGAGGGGCAGCGTGAGGTGCGCGGCGGAGAACTTTCGGTTGCGATAGACCTCGCCATTCGCGGTCTTCCGGCCGTCGAAGAACGTGGAGTAGTAGCTCGCCAGCCCTGAGAGTTTATGGTCCGCCTCGAGGTCCTCGTACTTGAACGGGCTCTCTTCCCGCGGCGGCGTCGAGGGTGCCGGCGGCTGCGCTTCCACGCGCGTGCCGAACTGGCGCGTGCACGCGTAGTCGTCCGCCAGCGCCAGGGGCGCGGCGGCGAGGAGTCCTGCTAGGGCCATCCAGGCTCGGGTCGGCATCAGCACGAATTCTATGCCGGATTCGACTGTCGGGCCAAACGTGGCACGTAAACCATTGCGGCTCAGCAATTTCGTCATGGTGCACCGCTTGCAAATAAGTAGTGAGGAGCTGAGATGACGATGGGCGAAATGCAGACAAACCGGCCCTTCCGGGAGCGCTTTCTCGACAACTACGACCGGTCCGAGTTGCGCCGGCAGGTGGAAGCCGTTCGTCCGCGCAAGAAGCTCAGCGGCCTCCGCAAGAAGAGCGCGAGCTGGGCGCTCGGCGCGTCGCTGGCCCTCGGCGGTCTCGGCCTGCCGCTGAAGATGATGCACAAGCAATCCGACACGACTCCGAAAGACCCCACAGCAGCGGCGGCGCAGACCATCGACAGCCAGCTCGCCGGCGACATTGAGGCCGCGGAATCGATCGCGCGCCAGGTCGCGCAGGGCGTCGGCGCGGCCGTGGACGGCGTGGGCTCGATCGCGGAAACGCCTTTGCAGGCGGTCGCCGAGGCGCCGAAGACGCTCGGCATGATCAGCGATGCCGTGCGGAAGGACTTCTTCCACAGCGAAGTGCCGTTCGGCTCGATCATCTACAGCGAGGCGAAGAAGAACAACATCCGCCCGGAGCTCGTCGCGGCGGTGGTGCAGGCGGAGTCGAAGTTCAAGCCGACGGCGCGATCGGGCGCGGGCGCGATTGGTCTGATGCAGCTCGTGCCGCGGACGGGGCGGTGGATGGGTGCGCGCGACCTCACGAATCCGGCGCAGAACATCAGCGCGGGCGCGAAGTACCTTCGCTATCTGAGCGATCGCTTCGACGGCAACGAGACGAAGATGATCGCGGCGTACAACGCGGGCGAGGGAAACGTGAAGCGCTTCGGCGGCGTGCCGCCGTTCAAGGAAACGCGCAACTACGTCACCCGGGTGAAGGACTTCGAGGAAGACTTTCACAACCGCGTCGAGAATCGCGCCGCGGAGCAGACTGCCGACGCCGGCGTGACTGCCGAGATGCGGTAGTGTGATTGAATAGATTTCGTGTCCGGAATCCGACTCGTCGTGGGGGTGATCGTGATGGGCCTCGTCGTCCCGATCACTCTCTATTTTCTGCTGCCGCTGAAAACGCCCTCTCAGGCATTCGCCGTCGGCGCCGTCACCTTCACCTGCTGGGGCGTCGCCGACCTGCTCGCGCGGATTCTCGAGCGCCCGCGTCTCAAGGGACGCTCCGCCGCGCAGGCGTTGCGGGACGATTGGGACAGGCGCTCGAAGGAGTAGTTGCGACCTAAATCCAGTCGCCCATCTTCTTGAGCAACTGATCGATGGTCATCAACTTCTCCGCGCCGTCCGAGTCGCGGCGGAAGATGGCGTGGTACCAGCCCTTCATGCCGACCGGCGTGTAGAGATCGTCGCCGACGCGGAGGCGGCTGCCGGAGACGAGCTTCAGGAACACCTGCTCGTAGGCGGAGCGGGTGAGGCGGCGGTCGGGGAACGGAGTCGCGTATGCGTTCTTTCGGCGCTCGCGGCTCTTTCGGCGTTCCTTCGCCGGACGGCCGTTGCCGAGGAGCGAGATGCCGCGGCGATCGACATATTGCGCCGCGCGCTTCGGCATGAGTTTTCCGGGGCAATCGCCTTTGCGGCGGGAGAGCGCGGCCTTGTTGCGCGTACGGCGCGGCGCGCCGAGGAGCGGGCGCGGACGGAGGTCATCGAGCAGCATCGCCTCACGCGACTTTGCGTCCTTCGCGAGAATTGAGCGGCGCCGCGCACGCGGCTCGCTCGCGCTGACGCTCGCCATCTCGCTCTGATGCTTCTCGCGAGCCTGCTGCCGCTCGAGCACGAACTGGTCGATCGTCTGCGGATTCCATTCGTGCCACGGCGCGAGCATCCGCATCTCCGTCTCGTAGTTCTTCAGCTCGTGAATGACCATCCCCCAGCGGCAGAGGCGTCCGACGTCCTCGTACGCGCCGGGACGGTCGACCAGCTCGAGCAATGACGGCGCACGTCCTTCGAGGATCGCGAAGAGCAGGCGGAAGCTGAACGGATCGGAGTGTTTGCGGATCGACTTGCGGAAGAACCACGCGACCTCGCGCGCGATCTCGCGCAGCGATTTCATCTGGCCGTGCTGCGTCGGCCAGAGCGGCGCGTCGATGTCGCTGGTGTACGGGCTCTGCGCGTAGTGAAAGTCCTTCGTCAGCCAGCCCTTACGCGTCGTGTGCTTGCCCGGCGTCACGCCGGCGATCACTGGGATCGGCAGCTCCTCGAGCAGCGAGAGGTCGTACGACGGCCAGCTCATGACTTCGCGCACGATGCCGACGATCACGGTCGCGGTCGCGATCATCAGACCGGGATCGGGCGTGAAGTCGACGGTGATCTCGATGCGGTTCCCGCGCGGCCGCACGCCGACGCCGGTCGAGCGCCGGTTCGCGCCGGCGACCATCACCGGCGGCGGGAGGAGGTACGCGAGCAGGAGCGCCAGTTTCTTGATGTTGCGATTCCGGTTTTGTCGCGACTTCGGGATCTCGTACGAAACGTTGTAGTGGCTGCTGTAGGCCCTGAGGCGGACATCGTGTCCGGTCCGCTTTCCCCACTGCGTGAGCTGCTGGCGGACGAAGTCGATCTGTTCCCACAGGTTACGCACCATCCGCGCCGTCGAAGCCTCGGCGAGCTCGATGACGGGAGTCACGACCTCGATCACGCCGCGGTCGAAGTAAACCGCGCCACCGGTCGGCAACTGGAGGGAAGTTTTTTCCCGCGCCAGCAGGGGGCGGTCGATGAACGCGCTGGGCGATTTCCAGTAGGCTTCGGGGTTGATTTCCTCCCCGTCCAGCCAGACGTTGAACTCCGACTCCATCCCGATGACGGGATGTTCGAGCCAAGTCTTTTGCGAGCGCTTGAGCTCGCTGTCGAGATCGCTTTTCGAGCTTGGTGACGGCATGCAGGAACCAGGAACAGCGGAAGCGAACTAAGCAAACGGTGGGCCGAATGTTTCGCTACGATTCGGAGTCCGCCGCCACCGCCGCCCGCCGGTCTTTTCGCCGCCGTTCCTCGAAGGCGAACCGCGGCCGGCTTTCCTGCGGCTGTTCCATCCGGTCCTCGCTGATCTCCCTCGGCACGAGGGTGATGTAGCCGAGGTCGATGTGGACGTGATCGTCGGCATCCCTGCCGGTGACGTGGCCGTAGGGGAGGACGTGGATCTCGTCACTGACGTCTTCCGCGAGCTCGTTGTACTTCTCGATCGCTTCCTTCGTTTTCAGGATTGTCGAGCCGATGCGGTAGACGTCCGCGGCGGTGCCCCACATGTGCGGCGAGGCGTTCTCGGAAAGTTTGTGTGAGGGCGAGCGATAGGCGCCATTGACGGCGATGTGCACCGACGAGCCGGCGCGCTCGCGGAGCTCTTCGAGATAGAACGCGAGGATGCGCACCGCGCACGGAACGTAGCGCGGGTACTGCTGCAGTCCCGACGCCTCGCGGAAGTCAGTGAGGATGAACTCGTTCAGCCCGAAATGCGCGGTGAGGCGCGTCGCGAGCGCGACCTCGTGCGAGGGGATCTCGTAGAAGTATCGCGGCAGGCGATGGCGGCGGCCCTGCGCGTCGCGCAGCAGCTCGCCCGGCTTCAACAGCGTGCGGACTTCATCGTCGAGATCGAAGGCGTCGACGACCTTCAGCCCATGTTCGGTTTCGTCATGACTCATACACATTTCCGGCGAGCGTATTGAAGATGTCGCGCGAGACATCCGCGACGGCCGAACCGCGGCCCTGCTCCGCCGGGAACTGCGTCAGGATCACCAGCACGTACGGTTTCCGTTTCTCGAGATACACGATACCGGCGTCGTGATGGACCGTCGAGATGTTGCCGGTCTTGTGCGCGACGCGCGCGGCCTTCGGCAGTCCCGCGGGGATGCCGCTGCGGTATTGCTGGTCCAGCAGAATCTCGAGCATTTCATCGCACGCTTTCTGCGAGTACGCCTTTCCCTCGGCGATGAGGCGAAGGAGCTTGAGCAGGCCGTGTGCTGTGACTTCGTTGTTCAGCCCCGCCTCGAACGCGCGCTGGTCCTCGACGCCGCGCAGCACGCGCATGCCGTCGATCTCGAGCTCGTCGAGCGCCTGCTGGATCGTCGCGATGCCGACGACATCGACCAGCAGGTTCGTGCCGAGGTTGCTCGACTTCGTGATCATCCAGTACGCGAGCTCGCGCACGGTCATCGTCTTGCCAAGGTGGCCGTAGACGTCGGGATCGGCGTCGCGGCCGAGATCGAGCATGAACGGCTCCTGGTTCACGATGCTCGTGAAGCGATTGCGCACATGCACCGGCGCGTCGAGCGCGAGCTCGCCGCGGTCCACCTGCCGGAACACGCCGAGCAGCACCGCGAGCTTCATCGTCGACGCCGCGTGAAAGTAGTGATCGGCGTTGTAGGACCATTGCACGGTCGTCTCGGCGTCGTAGAAGGAGATGCCGAGATTGTCGAGCGAATGCTCTTCCCGGATCCGCAGCAAACTTCGATAAAGCGAGACTTCCGATGCGGCGACGGAGTCTTCGATTACTGCAGCCTTTGCGACCATCTCGTGAATCTTAAGCAAGAAGAGTGCGTGGCACTAGAATGTCGGCGCCCCCATGCCATGTCTCGAATGCGGTTTTGAGCGCACCGAGGAAGGGAAGAGCTGCGCCGTGTGCGGCGCGGAGACGTCGTCGGGAACGATCGCGTTCGAGCACGCGCCGACCGTCGCGCAGGATGAAGCGACGCCTCCGCGGAAGCGGCGCGGCGCGGGACTCGGCGCGGGCGACGTGTTCGCTGAGCGCTACGAGATCCTCGCGTCGATCGGCCGCGGCGGCATGGGCTCCGTCTACCGCGTGCGCGATATGCGCGACGAAGCCGAGCGCGCGCTGAAGGTGCTGCACGCGACCGCGGAAGACGACGCGGCAGCGGTTCGCTTCCGCCGCGAGATCGAGATCCTCTCGCGCCTCGAGCATCCCGGCATCGTCGCGATTCATGACTGGGGCGTCGTCGGCGAGCGGATGTACTTCATCGCCGAGTTGATCGATGGCGATGACCTGCGCGCGGTCCTGCGCCGGCGCGGCGTCTTTGCTCCCGATGAAGTCGCGCGGATCGGCGCCGACGTCGCCGCCGCCCTCGGCGCGGCGCACACGCACGGCGTCGTGCATCGCGACGTGAAGCCGCACAACATCATGATCCGCACGGATGGCCGCGTGACGCTGCTCGACTTCGGCGTCGCGCGCGGCGCGGGCATCGACATGCACACCGTCACCGCGACGGGCGTCATCGTCGGGACGCCGGAGTACATGCCACCGGAGCAGTTCATGGGACAGCGCGTCGATTCGCGCAGCGACGTCTACTCCCTCGGCATCGTGTTGTATGAGCTGCTCGCCGGCGGCGTTCCGTTCCGCGCCGACACACCCGTCGCGCTGGGGATGGAGCATCAGAACACGCTGCCCGCGCCGATCCGCACGCAGCGTCCGAACGTGCCTGCGTGGCTCGAGCGCATCGTGCTGCGGTGCCTCGAAAAGGATCCACGCAGCCGCTACGCCGACGCGAACGAAGTCGCCGCCGAGCTGCGGAGGCCGCGCACGACCGGCGAGCGCCGTGCGCGCGTGCTCGCGACCGGCGATCAGGTGATCGAGGACGATGCGGAGTCGACGCCGTGGGCGCTCACGCTCGTCACGCCGGCCGAGCGCGCGGAGTGGACGATCGGCATGGCGCTGCAGTTCGAGGGACGCTTTTATCGGCTCGCGGATGTGCGGACGTCCGGCAAGAGCTGGTACTACCGCTTCTCGCACTGGCCCGACGAACAGATCCTGCGCAAGGTCATCGACTACGAACAGGACGCCGCCGAGCGCTCGCAGAGCCGCGGGTTGCGCGGGAAGTTGAAGGACTGGCTGTCGTGACGGATCGAACGGTCAGCGCTTCCAGTCGTTGAGCGCCCAGTCGTAGTCGTCGTACTCGAATTCGATCTTCTTCGCCGAGTCGATGAGGCGCTGTTTGTCGGCGGGCATGTACTTGCGAATGAACGCGGCTTTACCGCCGCCCCACTTCTCGAAGTCGTCGCCGAACCAGTCCATGATCTTCGTGGTCCGGATCACGAGCGTGTCGCCGTCGCGGCGGAAGCGCACGCCGAGCGGACCGTTGAGGAACGCGCGCGCCTGATCGTCGAGCTGTTTGTCGATGGTTGCGCCGTTGAAGGCCTCGCGGCGAATCGGCGGACAGCTCTTCGCGGCGCAGTTGATCGCGAAGTGGATGCGCGGGTCGTGGAACCCGTCGCGGATCTTTTTGTTCTCGACGTCGTCCAGCGAGATCGTTTCGCCGCCCACAGGCACGCGGTCTTTCTTGAACACGTTGAGGCGGATGATCGGGTCGGTCGAGATGTCGCGGATGGAGTCGACCGGATAGTGCTCGAGGATCGTGGCGACGGTGTTGACGTTGTAGACGTTGATCCAGTGCGCGAGCTGCGCCTTGCGGTCGAGCGTGGCGACGTTGACGCGCCCGAGCTGCTGCCGCAGCGCCTGCACGTTCGCCAGCTCGCGCGCCTTCAGCGCCTTGTAGTCGACGCCCTGCGCCGGGCTCGCGTACGCCGCGACGATGCGGGTCCACTGCGCGAGATCCTGCGCGCGGAGCGGCAGGGCGGCGAGAGCGAGGAGGACCAGGGCGCGTTTCATGTCTGTTCGAGAGAGTGCAAGTATCGCCCGACCCGTTCGATTCCCGCGGTGATCTGTTCGACCGGCGCCGCGTACGAAATGCGTACGAAGCCCTGGCCGAGCGGGCCGAAGGCGAGTCCTGGGATCACCAGCACGGCCGCGTCGGTGGCGAGCTCCTTCGCGAAGGTGATCGTGTCGCACGCGGGAATGGGGACGAACGCGTAGAACGCACCGCGCGGCGGCGCGATCTCCGTGTCGAGCTCGTGGCGGATCGCGTACACCGTGGCGTCGCGCTGCTGCGCAAACTGCTCGCGCGCGTTCGCGAGCCACGACGCGTTCCACTCGCGATGCTCGAAAATCATCTCCGCGAGCGCCTGCGAAAACACCGAGGCGCACGTGGCGATGTACTGATGCGCGGTGATGATCGGCTTCATGAGGTCGGCGCTCGCGAGCGCCCAGCCAAGGCGCAGGCCGGTCATGCCGTGGCTCTTCGACAAGCCGTCGAGCACGATCACGTTTCTGCCCATACCGCGCATCGACGGCGGCGGCGCGTCGTACCAGATCTCGCGATAGATCTCGTCGCTGACGATGAGGACGCCGCTGCCGGCGATCGTTTCCAGCGTCTCGCGATCGATCACCGCGCCGAGGGGATTCGACGGCGAGTTGACGACGATCAGCTTCGTCTTCGGCGTGATCTTCGCGAGCAATCCCTCGGCGTCGATGCGCCAGTCGGGCGGCTCGAGGTCGTAGTACACCGCGCTCGCGCCGCAGATCTTCGCGAGCGTCGCGTACGAGAGGAAGCCGGGGTTCGGGACGAGCACCTCGTCGCCGGGGTTCACGAACGCGGTGAAGATCGCGAACAGCCCTTCCTGCGTGCCCGCCGTGACGCAGACCTCGGTCTTCGGATCGAAGTCCGTTCCCTCGCACACTTTTTTGCGCAGCGAGAGATGCCCCGCGTTCGCCGAATACTGCCACCGCGTCGTCGCCGCCCGCCGCGCCATCTCGCGCAGCGTCTCATCCGGTTCGAGGTTCGGCTCGCCGATGCCGAGGTTGATCGAGTACGGCGTCGCCAGCGCATTGATCTGCCGGATCAGCGAGAGCTCGATGTCGCGAAGGCGGTCGGAGGGAGTAGAAACGGGGTACGGGGTCCGGTGTTCGGAGTCCACGAACCCCGTTCCCCGGTCCCCATTCACCGCAATGCCTCTTCCAAAGCAGTCGAGCTGTCTGTTTTCTCATCCCGATACTTCACGATCAGCGGCGTGGCGACGTTGAGGCCGTGCTGTTCGGCGAAGGCGCCTTTCATCGGGCGCGAGCCGGGGATGACGACGGCGCCGTAGGGGATCTCTAGCGGGCGCTCGCCGGTGCGGCGGTAGATCTGGCCGCGGACGGTGTCGTAGACCGGCGTCGACGCGGTGAGGATCACGCCGGCGCCGATGACGGCGCGCGAGCGGACGACGCAGCCCTCGTAGATCCCGCAGTTGCCGCCGACGACCACGTCGTCCTCGATCACCACCGGCACGTTGCCGACCGGCTCGAGCACGCCGCCGATCTGCGCGCCCGCGGAGAGATGCACGCGCTTTCCGATTTGCGCGCACGAGCCGACCAGCGCGTGCGAGTCGATCATCGTGTCCTCGTCGACGTACGCGCCGGTGTTCACGAACGCCGGCGGCATCATCACGACGCCTTTCGCGATGAACGAGCCGCGGCGGATCGACGAGCCGCCGGGAACGATGCGGATTCCGTCGGCGGCCTTGAAACGGCGCGGTGGAATGGTGTCCTTGTCGATGAACGAGAGCGAGCCCGACGCGAACTCCGCGGGATGGCCGTAGCGGAACGCGGCGAGGATCCCTTCCTTCACCCACGCGTTCGCCCGCCACACGCCGTTGTCGTCGCGCGACGCCGCGCGAACGGTGCCCTTTTCGAGCTCGACGAACAGCAGGCCGACCGTCTTGACCGCCTCGATGCGGTCGCGGTCGGTCATGTTCTTCAGCGCTTTGACGCGTTCTTCGATCGTGATCATGACGGCAGCAGTCCGCACTCGCGCAGGATCGACTCGAGCTTCGTCCGGTTCGCCGCGGTGATCGGCGCGAGCGGCGGACGAACCGTATCACTTTCGAGAATGCCCATCATCTTCAGCGCGCTCTTCACCGGGATCGGACTCGACTCGATGAAGTTGCCGGTGAGCAGCGGCAGCAGGCGGTTGTGAATGGCAACGTCCTGGCGGTCGACCATCTGCCGCATCAATCGCGGCACTTCGTTGCTCGCGACCGAGATCACGCCGTCGCTGCCCATCGCGAGCAGGGGCAGGGTCCACGCGTCGTCGCCGCTGAGCACGAGAAATCCCTCGGGGCGATCGCGGAGGATCGTCAGGATCTGCTCCATGACTCCGGACGCTTCCTTGACACCGATGATGTTCGGGATCTCGCCGCCGAGGCGAAGCGTCGTCTCAGCGGTCATGTTCAGTCCCGTGCGGCCGGGGACGTTGTACATGATCATCGGAAAGCCGGGCTTCTTCTTCTCGACCGCCTCCGCCTGCGCGCTGAAATGGCGACGCAACCCGTCCGGCGTCGGCTTGTTGTAGTAGGGCGTGATGGTGAGGATGCCGTCCGCGCCGAGGTCGATCGCCTGCTCCGCAAGCTCCACCGCGCGCGCGGTGTTGTTGTTGCCCGCGCCGGCGAGCACCGGCACGCGTCCCCGCGCGCGCTGCACCACCAGCTCGACGACGCGGCGATGCTCGTCCGCCGTCAGCGCCGGATTCTCCCCGGTCGTGCCGCACGGCACGAGGAAGTTGACGCCCTCTTCGATCTGCCAGTCGACGAACCGCTCGAACGCAGTTTCGTCGAGGGAGCCTGTCTGCGTAAATGGCGTTACGAGCGCTGTGCCTACACCACGAAACATTGATTACTCCAGCAACTCATCGAATCGAAACAAACCCTTGCGTCCCCGCACCAGCTCCGCCGCGAACACCGCGCCGCGAGCGAATCCCTCGCGTCCGCGAGCGCGATGCGAGATCTCGACCAGATCGTCGGGCGAGTCGAAAAAGAGCGTGTGCAGGCCGAACTCCGCGCCGGCGCGCGAGGAAACGATCGCGGGATCGAGTTTGCCGCCGCTTCCGCCCTTCACCTCCGACGCGATGCGCAGCGCGGTGCCGCTCGGCGCGTCCTTTTTCTGCGCGTGATGCCGCTCCTCCATCCCCGCCGCGTATTGCGGGAAGCGCGCGAACAGCTCGCCCGCGCGGCGCGCGAGCGCGAAGGTCACGTTCGCGCCGGGAGAAAAGTTTGACGCGTAGACGCAGCCGATGTTCGCGACGCGCTTGCGGACGTCGTCGATGCGCTCGTTCCAGCCGGTCGTGCCGATGACGAGATCGAGATGGTGGTCGACCGCGATGCCGATCGCTTCATCGAGGGCGTCGGCGTGCGAGAAGTCGATGAGCACTTCCGCGGCCGATGGCTCGACGAGCTCGTGTCCTGCCTCGCGCGCGACCCGCTCGACGGCCTGGCCCATCTTCCCGTAGCCGTGCAGCGCGAGCTTCATACCGCGACCGCGACCTCGAACAGCGCGTGATGAATCGACTCCACCGCGCGATCGGCTTCCGCGTCGTCGACGACGATGCTCAGGTTCAGACCGGAGCGGCCGAGCGAGACCATCTTCACGCGGATCCCGCTCAACGCTTCGAACACGCGCGCGCCGACGAGCGAGTCGGCGAGCAGGCTCGTGCCGACGACGGCAATGATGCACTGGTTGTCCTCGATCGCGACGTCGGCGAACTCCCGCAGCCGCGCCGCGAGCTTGTCGAGATCGTGTTTCTCGTCGACGGTCACCGACACCGAGACCTCGGAGGTCGTGATCAGGTCGACCGAGATGCCGAGGTCCTTGAATTCCGCGAAGAGGCGCGCGAGAAAGCCGTGCGTGCCGAGCATCGTGTTCGAGGTGATATTCACGACGGCCGCGCTTTTCTTGCGCGCGATCGAGCGCGGTCCCGTCGGCGCGTTCTCGACGACGCGGCTGATGAGGGTGCCGGCCGACGCCGGGTTGTGCGTGTTGAGCACGCGCACCGGAATGTTCGCGGCCATCGCCGGCTCGAGCGTGCGCGGATGCAGCTTCGCGCCGAACGACGCCAGCTCGGCGGCCTCGTCGAACGAGAGCCGGTCGATCACGCGCGCGGCCGGCACGACGCGCGGGTCGCACGTGAGCAATCCATCGACGTCGGTCCAGATCTGCACTTCGTCCGCGACGATCGCGGCGGCGACGATCGCGGCGCTGTAGTCGGAGCCGTTGCGGCCGAGCGTCGTCGTCGCGCCGGCCTCGGTACGTCCGATGAAGCCGCCCATGACCGGAATGCGATTGCGCTCGAGGAGCGGGAGCAGCACGCGCTTCGCGGCCTCGCGCGTCAGATCCATGTTCGGCGTCGCGCCGCCGAAGCGGTCGTCGGTCCAGATGACCTGCTCGGAGTGCACGTGCTCGCCCGGCAGCGCGCGCATCATCATCGTGTACGCGAACAGCACCGACGAGAGCTTCTCGCCGATGGCCATGACCTTGTCGCGCGCGCGGGGCGTGATCTCACCGAGGAGCGCGATGCCGCGCAGGATCGTGTCGATCTCCTCGATCTGCTTGTCGAGCTGTTTGATGAACGACTCGAAGAAGTCGGACTTCTGCTGCACCAGCCGCAGCGCGACGTCTTCGTGACGCTGCTTCACCGCGGCGATGATCTCGGCGACGCGCTTCGGATCCTGCGCGCATGCGGCTTCGCTCGCGTCGACGAGATTGTTCGTCACGCCCGAAAGCGCCGATACGACCACGATCGGCTTCTGCTGCCGCCGCTCCGCCACGATGTCGATCGCATTCGCCACGCGATCGGCGTCGCCGACGGAGGTGCCGCCGAATTTGATGACGATCATCGCGCGCTCACAGCAGTCCCCTCGCCTGGAGCAGTTCCGCGTTCAGGATCGCCGCACCCGCGGCGCCGCGAATCGTGTTGTGCACCAGCGCTACCATGCGGAGGTCGAGGATCGAGCAGGGACGGAGGCGGCCGACGCTGACGGCCATGCCGCGCTCGCGATCGCGGTCGAGCCGAGGCTGCGGGCGGTCGGGATCGTCGAGGTAATGGAGAGGATGCTTTGGCGCGAACGGCAGGCCGAGCTCCTGCGGCTCGCCGGTGAACGACTCGATCGCCGCGCGCGCGTCTTCGACCGACGCGCGGTCGCGCAGCTTCACCGAGATCGTCATCAGATGTCCGTCGATGACCGGCACGCGGTTCACCTGCGCGGAGATGATCATCGGCGCGTCGACGTGCCGCGTGCCGTCCCATTTGCCGAGGATCTTGCGCGGCTCTTTCTCGATCTTGTCTTCCTCGCCTCCGCCGATGAACGGGATCACGTTGTCGAGGATCGCGTACGACGCCACGCCCGCGTAGCCGGCGCCCGAGATGGCCTGCATCGTCGTGACCTGCACCTGCACGACACCGAAGGCGCGCTCGAGCGGCGCGAGCGCAATCGCCAGGCCCATCACCGAGCAGTTCGGGTTCGTGACGATGTATCCGCGGCCGCGCCGCCGGCGCTGCGCCTCGATGGCATCGAGATGATCCGCATTGATCTCGGGGATGAGCAGCGGCACGTCATCGTCCATCCGATGATTGCGCGAGTTCGAGATCACCGCGCAGCCGCGATTCGCGTACTCGTCCTCCGCCTCGCCGGCGACCGAGGAGTCGAGGCCGGAGAAGAGCAGGCGCGACTCGAGCTCCGCGCCGAGCTCCTTCACGACGAGCGTGGACGCGGACGACGGCAGCAGCGTCTCGAGCCGCCAGTCCGCGGCGTCGCCGTAGGACTTGCCGGCGCTGCGCTCCGAGGCGACGACCTCGTGCAGGCGGAACCATGGATGATGCTCGAGCAGCTGGACGAAGCGCTGTCCTACGGAGCCGGTCGCGCCGAGGACGGCCACGGGAATGCGGTCCGTGCTCACGGAAGAGGGTTTGGTTTCGACGGGTAGTGTTGCAGTCATCGCGGGGCTCCCTTGCAAGAGTGATTGCAAGAACTGATTCTATGATGAGCCCGATGCTGACCGTGGAGGATGCCCAGGCTCGCGTCATGGCGGAAGTGACGCCTCTCGGCGCCGAAGGTGTCGCGTTCGACCAGACCTTCGGCCGCGTGCTGCGCGAGGACATCACCGCCCCGATCGACGCGCCGGCGGCCGACAACAGCGCGATGGATGGATACGCCGTGCGCGCGGAGGACATCGCTGGCGTGCCGGCGCGGCTGCGCGTGATCGAAACCATTCCCGCCGGCCACCTCGCGACCGCACGCGTGGAGCCGGGGAGGGCGATGCGGATCATGACCGGCGCGTATGTCCCCGATGGTGCCGACGCAGTCGTACAGGTCGAGCTGACGGACGGCGGGCTGGAGGAGGTCACGATTCGGCAATCCGTCGCGCGCGGCACGAACATCCGCCGCCGCGGCGAGGACATGCGCGCGGGCGACGTCGTGCTGCGCAGCGGCACGCGGGTCGGCGCCGCGGAGATCGCGATGCTCGCCGGCGTGCAGCAGCGCGTCGTGCAGGTCGGCATTCGTCCGACCGTGGCGATTCTCTCCACGGGCGATGAGCTGATCGAAGGCGATGCCGCGCGCGAGCCCGGAAAAATCGTGAACACGAACGGCCCGCTCCTCGCCGCGCTCGTCCGCGACGCCGGCGCGATCCCGCGTCCCCTCGGCATCGTCCGCGACACTCGTGACGCGACGATCGCCGCGCTCGAAGCCGCGGCGACCTCCGACTTCATCCTCACTTCAGGCGGCGTGTCCGTCGGCGCGTTCGATTTCGTGAAGGACGCGCTGGAGGCGCTCGGCGCTGAGGAGAAGTTCTGGAGAGTGGCGATGAAGCCGGGTAAGCCGGTCGTGCTCTCGCGTCTCCGCAATGCCGTCTGCTTCGGGCTTCCGGGGAACCCCGTTTCCTGCTTCGTCTCCTTCCATCTTTTCGTCGCCCCCGCGTTACGAAAGTCGGCAGGTCAGGAAGGCAGTCTCTTTCCGCCCGCGGTACGTGCGCGGCTCACGGCGCCGCTGCGCGCGGCAGCCGATCGCCCGGTCTACTTTCGCGTGCGCGTCACGGCGCGCGACGGCGAGCTGTTCGCGCAACCGCTCGCCACGCAGGGCTCGGGCTCGCTGACGTCGATGATCGGCGCGAACGCGCTGGCGGTGGTGGAGGCGGGGACGAGCGCCGGCGCCGGCGCGGACGTGCCGACGCTGCTCATCGCGCCGATTTGGTGATGCTCATCTCCGCGAAGATGCGGGTCAGGCGCTGCGACTCCGCGTCGCCGCTCTCGTACGTGCTGCGCAGCAGCGCAACCTGATCCTCCGGCTCCGTCGCGTAGACGGTGAACCCGTGCGCCGGCTGGTCGGCCACATGCGAGGCGCGCGAGGACCAGCCGCCCTCGCCGAACGTCCACGTGACGAAGGTGGAGGAGACGCGGCTCGAGGCTGCGGTGAGCGTCTGGTCGCCGTAGACGTTCTGCTCGCGATTGCCGAGCGCGTTCGCCTCCTGCGCGAGCAGAAGCTCGAGCGTGTCGTCGAGGAAATTGAGAGTGTTACCCGACAACTCGGCAAGCAGCTCGACCTCGGAGCCGCGCCGGAAAAATCGCAGCAGCGCTCGCGCGCCGTCGGGGATCTCCTCATCGCACAGCACGCGCGCGCCGGTCGCGCTGACGTTGCTCAGCCGCACGGCGTAATCGCCGAACCAGCCATCGATCGCCTCGTCGCTCACGGAATCCGCTTCACGTCGGTGATCCAGTACGCCCGATCGGTCACGTGCAACTTCGCCTCGATCCTGCTCTTGTCCGCCGGCAGCGCCCCGACTTCGGCCCCGCGCACGTTGTAGTCCATGACCATCGCTTCCATGAACCCCGGAATCGCCTCATGGTCGACTTTCAGCGAGTTGTCCGCTGCACTCCGCGAGACCACCACCCCGCGCATCGTGTACAGCCTCTCGCCGGCTTCGCTGAGGGGCCGTTCCCTGTCGGTGCAGCCGAGCATCAGCAGGACGGTGGCGAAGACAGCGGCCAGCTTCATTGGAGAGGATTATGGCATTTGCATCACATATGATCCCGCCTTCCAATACGCGTAAGGGGGTTCGTCGTGTCCATGCTTCCTGAGAAAACGTTCGACGGCCGGGTGGGAGTCATCACCGGCGGGGCCACGGGGATCGGGTTTGCGATTGCGCGGGAGGTGGCGCGGCTGGGGGCGAAGGTCGTTCTCGTCAGCCGCAAGGAGGAGAACCTCGCCAAGGCGGTGGAGCAGATTCGCTCGGAGACCGGGCGTGCCGATGCGGCGGGCTATCACGTGCTCGACGTCCGCGATGCTGAGGCGGTCGAGGCGATGGCGGCGAAGGTGGAGAGCGATCAGGGGCGCATCGACTTTCTGCTGAACAACGCGGCCGGCAATTTCATCGTGCCGGCGGATCAACTCACCGTCAACGGCTGGAACTCGGTCATCGGCATCGTGCTCAACGGCTCGTTCTACTGCTCGAGCGCGGTCGGCAAGCGGATGATCGCGAAGAAGAACGGCGGCGCGATTCTCAGCGTGATCGCGAACTACGCGTGGACGGGCGGGCCGGGCGTGATTCATTCAGCGAGCGCGAAGGCGGGCGTGCTGGCGATGTCGCGCACGCTGGCGGTCGAATGGGCGCGCCACAAGATTCGCGTCAACACCATCTGTCCGGGACCGATCGACACGCCGGGCGCGGCGCAGCGTCTCTTCCCCGATCCCGCGATCATGGAGGGCATCCGCCAGACGATCCCGCTGCGGCGCTTCGGCAATCTCGAGGAAGTCGCGCACGCGGCGTCGTACCTGCTGAGCGACTTCGCGTCGTACATCACCGGCGAGAACCTCGTGATCGACGGCGGGCAGTGGCTCTCGGGCGCGGACTACTTCACGCGCCTGAAGCAGATGATGCCGAAGAGTTAGCGCGCGCTAAGGTAATCGATCGCCATGTGCGCGAGCGCACGCACGCCGAGCGGGAGACCGGCTTCGTCGACATAGAAGAGCGGCGAGTGATTTGACGGCGCCTGCTCCGGCGTCTGATCGGGCGGACGCGTGCCGACCCAGACGAAAACGCCGGGCACTTTCTGCTGAAAGAACGAAAAGTCTTCCGCGCCGAGGACCGCGTTCACGAGGCGCAGGTTCGCCGGACCGGCGACGCGGCGCAGCGTCGGCACGATCTTCTCCGTCAGCGCGGGATCGTTGTACGTGATCGGGTAGCCGGCCGTGATGGTCACGTCGGCGCTCGCGCCGGCGCTGGCGGCGATGTTCTCGACGGTGCGCTTGATGCGCGTGTGAATCTCGTCGCGCATCTTCGCGTCGAGCGAGCGGATGGTGCCGATCATTTCCACCTGATCGGGAATGATGTTGTTGCGCACGCCGCCGTGGATCGCGCCGACGGTGACGATCGACGGCGCGACGGTCGAATCGAGCTGGCGGCTGGGAATCGTCTGCAGGCCGAGGACGATCTGCGCGGCGACGACGATCGGATCGACGCCGAGCCACGGATACGCGCCGTGCGTCTGTTTCCCTTTCACCACGACTTTGAACGAGTCGACCGCGGCCATCATCCCCTCGGGGCGATACGTGAGCTCGCCGACGGCGAAGCGCGACGTCACGTGCAATCCGAAAATCGCGTCGACCTTCGGATTCTCGAGCGCGCCTTCGCGCACCATCAGACCCGCGCCGCCCTCTTCGTCCTGGGGTGCGCCTTCTTCGGCGGGCTGGAAAATGAACTTCACGGTGCCGGGGATCTGCTCGCGGATGCCGGCCAGCACTTCGGCGACGCCGAGGAGGATCGCGACGTGCGCGTCGTGCCCGCAGGCGTGCATCACGCCGACGTCCTGACCGTTGTACGTCGTGCGCACTTTCGACGCGAACGGCAGATCGACCTGCTCGGTGACCGGCAGCGCGTCCATGTCCGCGCGGAGCGCGACCACCCTGCCCGGCTTTCCGCCGCGCAGCACGCCCACCACGCCCGTGTGCGCGACCTTCTCCTGCACGTCGATGCCGAGCGCGCGCAGGCGGTCGGCGACGAGCTTGGCGGTGCGGAGCTCGCGATTCCCGAGCTCGGGATGCTCGTGAATGTCGCGCCGCGTCGCGATCACGGCGGGCGTCACGCGCGCGGCGGCTTCATCGATCCGCGCGTCAAGAGAAGTGGCCATCAGAGCTCCAAACGTCAATGCAGTGATCATCGTGGGACCGCGCTCCTCAGCGCCTCGGCCTTCTCGACCAGCTCGCCGAACCAGTCGGCGAAATTCTGCTCGCCTTTCTCGACGGCCAGCGCTTTCGCGCGCGTGGCCATTTCGAGGAACTGCTCGAGGAACTGGCGGAGGTCGCCCGTGTAGCCCATCAGCATCAGCGTCGAGGCCTGTTTCTCGATCGCGTCCCATGCCTGCAGCGCCTGAGCGTACTCGTTGCTGAGGTACTCGAAATTCGCGCGCGGATCGTCAGGATCGGCCGGTGTCATGTTGGTCGTGGTTAGTTTATGTCGATCTCAGTGAGCCAGTGCGCTGAGATCGCGGATGCTGCGCAGCACGCCGCCACGCATCACCGAACGGACTTTGCGGAAGTTCGCGACGTCCGCGGTTGGATCGGCGGCGAGGATCAGCAGGTCTGCCTCCTTCCCCTTTTCGAGCGTGCCGGTGACGTCGTCGACACGCGCGGCGCGCGCTGCGACGGCGGTCGAGGACACGAGCACCTGCATCGGCGTCATGCCCGCGGCCTGCATCGCCTCCATCTCCGCGTAGATCGACGGGCCGTGCAGCGTGAGCGGATTGCCGGAATCGGTGCCGGTAGCGATCGGGATGCCGGCGTCGGCGAGGCGTTTCAGGTTCGCCGCTGCGATGCGCTCGCGATCGGCGGTGCGCGCCGAGCGCCGCTCCACCTGCGCCGCGGTGACGATCGCGGGATCGACGCTCGCCGTCGACTGCACCTTCGCGATCGTCTTCGCGTCCACGCATTGGTTCGGATCGTCGATCGCCGGCGCTTTGCGCGACACGACCGACTCGAACATGCGCACGTAGCCGCGCGCGACGGTGAGCGTCGGCGAGAGGATCGTGCCGTTCTGTTTCGCCAGCGCGATGAATTCGTCGTCGACCGGCACATCCCACACGCTGTGCACGAGCAGTTTCGCGCCGGCGCGAATGGCCGCTTTCGCGACCGTGAGCTCGGTCGCGTGCACGATGAGCGGCAGCTTCGCTTTCGCTGCTTCCTCGCCGGCCGCCGCGACGAACTGATTCTCGTCGAGATACCAGACCTTGATCGCCTTCGCGCCCTGCGCAGCGAGATAACGAACGCCGCCGCGCGCCGCATCTTCAGAGCTGAGATGGATGAACTGCCGCTCCGCCGGCAGATTGAGCCAGTGATCCGCCGTCGACAGCAGCGGGCCGGCGGCGGTGACGTGCGGCCAGGAGTTGTCGGCCTGCTCGTGCAGCTTCAGCGTCCAGGGGTAGCCGCCGACGTCGAAGACGCTGGTGATGCCGGAGCAGAGGAACGAGTGCGCGAAGCGCGCGGGGTTTGCGCGGAGATCGGCGATCGTCGTTTCGTACGGATGCTGCGCGCGCAGATCGAGCGCGTCGGGACGCCCGTCCGCCCATCCGGTCTGCGAGAAATGCACATGTGCGTCGACGAGTCCCGGCGTGATCCACATGCCGCGCGCGTCGACGACGTCGATTCCCTCCGGAACCGAGCAGCCGGCGCCGGCGCATTCGATCTTGCCGTCGCGCACGACCACGTTCGCGTTCCTGACCGGCGGGCCGCCGCGTCCGTCGATCAGCGTCGCGCCGGTGAGCGCGCGCGGCGACGGCGGAATGCCCGGCGTATCGACGGCGCCCGTGAGCGCGACCTTCCAGCCGTCCGGCGTTTGCACGAACAGCCGCTCCGAGATGCCGCTGTGCTCTTCCGCGCCGTACTGCACGCGATAGCGATAGCTGCCGTAAACGACGCCGGGACGGATCGGCGTCAGACGAATGTCCGTCGCCTCGATCGTATCGGGCCACGCCGATCCCGCGCCTTTCGCGAACGACTCGTAGCCGGTCACGAATCCCGCCGGTCCGGTGCGCACCAGCGCGTCGCTTTTCAGGTAGACGGCGAGGTACGCATCGCGATCGCGGTTGCGGATCGCGGCGAGGTTCTGCTCGAAGACGGCGCGCGCGGAGCGGAGGTCGGAAGCGTCGTCAGCGAAGAGCGCGAGCGGGAAGAGCAGCGTGACGAACAGACGTCGCATATCGTTCGAACCTTATAATCGATCCGATGGCGTTCCTCGAAGCGCATGCGCTTTCGAAGACGTATCGCAACGCCGAGGTGCCAGTACTCGTGTTACGCGGGCTGGATCTCGTGGTGGAGAAGGGGGAGATGCTCGCGATCGTCGGACCGTCCGGCATCGGCAAATCCACGCTCCTTC
>Ga0207708_10000028_pt1 | contig 164263 bp, 116 predicted proteins | sample KBSK5101metaG_FD_184340 | JGI IMG/M metagenome (GOLD analysis project Ga0207708, IMG submission 184340) | Corn, switchgrass and miscanthus rhizosphere microbial communities from Kellogg Biological Station, Michigan, USA - KBS K5-10-1 metaG... | ecosystem: Host-associated > Plants > Roots >...
TCTTGCCGCCGTCGAGCAGACGCGCGATGTATGGATGAGTTTTGAAACGTTGAAACTCCGCGTGCGGATCGATCAACGGGTCTTTGTAATCGAGTCCGGTGACGTAGCCGATATTCAACACTCGATTCTGCATGCCGTAGATCCAGCCGCCGCCGTATGTCGCCGAGTCGGAAGGAAAACCGAGCGTGTGCGTCACTCGCCCCGTCGGATAACGATCGTCCGGCAACTCCCACAACTCTTTCACGCCGAGACTGTAGACTTGCGGCGCACGGCCTTCGTCGAGTCCGAGGCGTTCGACGAGTTGCTTGGTTAACGAACCACGTGGTCCTTCACCCAATACAGTGATCTTCGCTTGCAGATCGACGCCCGGTTCGTAATTAGCTTTGCGCTTCCCTTCTTTGTCGATGCCTTTGTCGCCGGTGCGCACTCCGAGCACGCGATCGTTCTCGTCATAAAGCAAATCAGCGCCGGGAAACTCCGGAAAGATGTTTACCCCCGCCTCTTCACACTTTTCGCCGAGCCAGGCAGTCAAACGATTAAGCGAGACGATGTAATAGCCGTGATTCTTGAGTGGAGGCGGCGTGATTGGTGAACGCAGCGCCATTTTCGGTGTCAGGTAGAGAAAGTGATCTTCGTTCACTGGCGATTCGAGTGGCGCACCTTCTGACTCAAAATCGGGAATCAGCTCGCGCAGCGCTTTCGGATCCATCACGGCGCCGGAAAGAATGTGTGAACCAACCGCAGCGCCTTTTTCGATCACCGCGATCTCGACGTCGCCGAGTGAATTGTCCTGTTTTACCAGTCGCGCGAGATGCAGCGCGCCGCTGAGATTAGCGGGACCGGCGCCTACAAAAACCACATCAAACTCCAGAGTCTCTCGTTCCATAGCCACAGATTACACAGATTCCACTGATTGTTCCAAATTGCGAAATCTGTGTAATCTGTGGATATGTCTAATCATCTTGCTAACGAGACGAGTCCTTATCTTTTGCAACACGCCGAGAATCCGGTTGATTGGTACCCGTGGGGCGAAGAGGCTTTCGAAAAAGCGCGACGCGAGGACAAACCTGTGCTGCTCAGCATCGGCTACTCGGCCTGTCACTGGTGTCACGTGATGGCGCACGAGTCGTTTGAAAACGAGCAAATCGCGCAGCTCATGAATGAGAACTTCGTGAATATCAAGGTTGATCGCGAGGAGCGGCCGGATCTCGATCAGATCTACATGAACGCCGTGCAGATGATGACGCATCATGGCGGTTGGCCGATGACTGTGTTCTTAACGCCCGACGCCGTTCCGTTTTACGGCGGCACGTACTTTCCGCCCGACGATCGTTACAACATGCCCGGGTTTCCAAGAGTTCTGATTGGGGTCGCTGAGACTTATCGCGACCGGCAGGACGACATCCGCGAGACGGGCACGTCACTTGTGAATGAGTTGAAGCGCTTGAGTGCAACGGGCGGCTCCGATTATCCGATCGAGCCTGAGCTATTGGATGCCGCTTACGCCGGCATTATCAGAAATTACGATTCGATCAACGGCGGTTTCGGCGGTGCGCCGAAGTTTCCGCCCGCGATGACGCTTGAATTTCTGCTGCGCACACACGCACGCACCGGCAATCGCGATGCGCTCGAGATGGTTAGCCACACGTGCCGGAAGATGGCGAATGGCGGCATGTACGATCAACTTGGCGGCGGCTTTCATCGTTATTCAACCGATGCGCGCTGGCTCGTGCCGCATTTCGAAAAAATGCTTTACGACAATGCCCTCCTCTCGCGGTTGTACCTGCATTATTTTCAGGTAAGCCAGGAGCCCTTTGCGCGTGACGTAGTCCAAGGCATTCTCGACTACGTGCTGCGCGAGATGACGCACGCTGAAGGCGGGTTCTATTCAACTCAGGATGCCGACTCGGAAGGTCATGAAGGAAAGTTCTTCGTCTGGAGCATGGATGAGGTCCGCACCGCGCTCGGCGAAGCGGATGCGCGCATTTTTGCCGAGCATTACAACATCACCGAAGCGGGAAACTTTGAAGGCAAAAACATTCCGACCGTGACACGCGCAGCCGAGCCTGGGTCGCGCGCGTCGATCGAGCAAAGTAAGCGCAAACTGTTTGACCTGCGCGAGCAGCGCATCAAACCCGACCGCGATGAAAAAGTGCTCACCGCGTGGAATGGTCTGATGATGGCCAGCTTCGCTGAGGCTGGGGTCGTCCTGAATCGTCCCGATTACACCGGCGCCGCGCGGCGAAATGCCGAGTTCGTGCTTTCAAATCTCCGGCGCGACGGTGCGTTGCTTCGCACCTGGAAAGACGGAGTCGCGAAGTTCAACGCATACCTTGAAGACTATGCATTTCTGATCGATGGTCTCGTCACGTTGTTTGAAACTACGGGCGAGTCTCGCTGGTTAAATGAAGCATTAACGTTGAGTGACCGGATGATTGACGAGTTTTGGGATGAGGACGGCGGTGGGTTTTTCTTCACCGGCAAGAGTCACGAGAACCTGATCGTCCGTTCAAAAGACTACTTCGATAACGCGACGCCTTCGGGTAACTCGGTCGCGGCTCTTGTTCTCTTGCGGCTGGGCACCCTCACGGACAAGGAGAGCTATCGCAACCTCGCGATTGCGGTGCTGCGTGAGGTCGGTGACCAGATCCGCCGGTATCCGTCCGGCTTCGGGTACGCCCTCTCGGCGGCGGATTTTCTACTCTCGACTCCGAAAGAAGTGGCGATTGTCGGCAAAGACGCAGCCGATATCAGTCCTCTGCTCACCGAAACGTGGCGCCGCTACCTTCCTAATAAAGTGGTCGCGCCGAGCATTGCCGGAGACGCCGCGACGATTCCCCTACTGGAAAACCGCCTGTTAGTCAATAACTTAGCAACCGCATACGTGTGTGAGCATTACACCTGCCAGCAGCCAGTGACTGACGCCGCTACTTTGCGAGACCAGCTTCTATCCACAGATTACACAGATTGATTTAAAGAATCTCTGTAATCTGTGGATAACTTGACGCCAACCCTCTGTAATCGTTATATTTATCACTGTGCTCAACAATGTTGGCACCTTACCAAGCGCGATCATCACTTATACAGTTTACGTTTTCGGAAGGATTGGCCCGGCAATGCTGAAAACCAACTCGCAGGGCATCGCTCTTGTGACGGCAATCGCTGTCGTTAGCGCCCTTTTGCTTCTCTCTGCTGTCGCCGTTCTCTTTTATGCAGCGGTTTTGAACGAGAATCTCGCGTATGGCGTTCTCGGGTTGCTGATCGCTGCGCTGATCTACCTGCTCTATTACTTCAACGAGCGACGTCTTGAAGAGATTCGACACGCGGAAGCCGAGCGCCGGCAGCACGCGGAAGAGATGGCGACCATCCACATGAACACCATCGAGTCGCTCGCCATCGCGATCGACGCGAAGGACCAGACCACTCATGGTCACGTGCGTCGCACACAACTCTACGCGACGAAGATGGGAGAGCTCTTTAAAGTCTCGGAAGCTGAACTAAGTGCTCTACACGCGGGTGCGTTGCTTCACGATATAGGCAAGCTCGCGGTGCCTGAATACATCCTGAACAAACCAGGCAAACTTACCGAAGCGGAATTCGCGAAGATGAAGATCCACCCAACTGTCGGTGGCGACATTCTCAAGCGCGTCAACTTCCCTTACCCGGTCGAAGACATCGTGCGCTACCACCACGAAAAATGGGACGGCAGTGGTTATCCCAAAGGTCTCAAAGCCGAAGCAATCCCACTCGTCGCGCGTATCATTTCGGTAGTCGATTTCTACGACGCCACGCGTTGCGATCGTCCGTATCGCAAAGGTATGAAACGCGAAGAGTCGCTGGCGTTGTTGCGCAGCATGGTGGGAAGCGCGTTCGATCCGAAGGTAGTTCAGATGTTTATCCAGCACGTCGAAGAGTTTGATCGAATGATCGACTCGCAGGACATCAAGGAACAAGTTGCTTCAACATCGGCGTTCGACGATAAGACAGCGACGAAGCCTGATGCAGGCCTTGCGCCTGACATTCTCGGTGTTTCGGAAGAGATCGCCGCCGGATTCAGATCCATTAGCGAAGCACAACGCGAAGTTTTCGCACTGCATGAAATTGCGCAAACGATCGGTTCATCACTCAACTTAAGCGATACCGTGACGTTGATCGCGAATAAGTTGCGAGCCATCGTGCCGTTCGATACCTGTGTTATCTACCTCGTCGACGATCCTTCGGGCAAAGCGATCGCAGCGCACGTGGTCGGCGAAGAGGTGGAGCTTTTCAAGCGCCGCCGAATCAATATCGGCGACGGTATTACCGGCTGGGTGATCGCAAATTCGCGTTCGATGTGTAATGCATCGCCGGATCTGGATCTGATTGGCATTCCGGAAGAAGTTGTGAAACGTTTCCGCGGCGTGCTGGTATCGCCCTTGCTGCGTGAAGATGGTGCATTCGGAGCGATTTCGCTTTACTCACAGAGTCGAACTTCTTACACGACCGAGCACGTGCGTTTACTTGAATCAGTTTGTCAGCACGCGTCCAGCGCACTTAACAATGCGCTAACTTACGAACGGACTCGCGAAAGCGCCCTTATCGATCCACTGACGGAACTACCAAACGCGCGTGGCTTCTACATGATGCTGGAACAGCGCATTGCCGAGTGCCAGCGCATGAACAGGGAGCCACTGTCGCTCGTCTGCATGGATATTGACGATTTCAAAGTCGTTAACGATCAGTACGGGCACTCGATTGGCGATCGTCTGCTGGCGAGTGTGGCGGGTGTGGTTCGTCGCGAGCTGCGACAGATGGATATTCTGACGCGTTACGCCGGGGATGAATTCGTAGCAATCATGCCGATGGCCTCGGGTAAGATGGCAGTATCGATCAGTGAAAGAATGCGAAATGCGGTTGAAGAACAACTGTTCTCAGTACGCACGGGGACGATGGTTGGGCTTGGCGTCAGTTTGGGCGTCGCTTGTTTTCCGGATGATGGTGAGACTTCCGAAGAACTCCTGACCGCCGCCGCACGTCGCATGCAGCAGGACAAAAACTCTCGCAAGACGGTTCTCACGGTCGCTGCCGCCGGCCACAGCACGATCGACATGATGACCTAGGCCACAAAGCACAAGAAAGATTAGCCACAAAAAGGCACAGAAAGCACAAAACAGTTTAAGCAAACCTTTTGTGCTTTTTTGTGGCTAGGCTATAATCCGACCTTTTATGAGCAAACAAACAGCAGCACCACCTTCAGCCGCCAAAGCCGAAGAGCAGCAAAGCTCTACCGGCGTCATGGATGCACCCCCGGACGTGGATTCGAAAAAACTCAAACAGGAACGAGACGAAGCCAAAGAACGACAGAAGGATCGACTCAGTGGACTTTCCCGCGAACAAGCGATCGAACTCTATCGCCAGATGCTTCTGATTCGTCGCTTCGAAGAGAAGTCGGCGGAAGCCTACGTCGCAGGAAAGATCGGCGGTTTCTGTCACCTGTACATCGGTCAGGAAGCCGTCGGAGTCGGCTCTATCTCCGCCATTCGCAAAGACGATTACGTACTCGCCAGTTATCGCGAACACGGACTCGCGCTCGCCAAGGGAATGACCGCCCGCTCGATCATGGCCGAGCTTTTCGGCAAAGCCACCGGATGCTCCAAGGGCAAGGGCGGGTCGATGCACATGTTCGACAAGGAACTCGGTTTCCTTGGCGGTCATGCGATCGTCGGTGGACAAATTGCGCTCGCAACCGGCACCGCCTTCGCCACCAAATACCAGGGCACCGATCAGGTGACGCTCTGTTACTTTGGCGAAGCAGCCGTGAATCAGGGCGCATTCCATGAGTCGCTCAACATGGCCCAACTCTGGAAACTTCCCTGCATCTACATCTGCGAAAACAACCAGTATGGCATGGGTACTTCGCTCGCTCGCGCCATGTCTTTGCGCGACATTTCAAAGAAGGCTTGCGCCTACGAAATGGCTTCCGAGTTTGTAGACGGAATGGATGTGCTCGCCGTTCGCGAAGCCACGCTGCGCGCAGTCGAACGCGCTCGCAAGGAATACCTGCCGACGCTGCTCGAGATTCGCACCTACCGTTTCATGGGCCACTCGATGTCTGATCCCGGTAATTATCGAACACGCGCTGAGATCGAGAAGTATCAGGAACGCGATCCCATCAAACTCTTTACGGCCACACTCCTCGAGGAAAAAGTCGCCGACGAGAAGACGCTCGAAGAGATCGATCGCAAAGTGCGTGAAGAAGTGGAAGACTCTTTACGTTTCGCCGATGAGAGTCCACTTCCCGACCCGAAAGAACTTTATACAGACGTCTACGCCAGTCCGATCGAGCCAGGCCGCAAATAGAATCATGTCGACACTTACGATCCGCGATGCACTTAATCAGGCCCTCAAAGAAGAGTTGGCCCGTGACGAATCCGTTTTCCTGATGGGCGAAGAAGTTGCCGAGTACGACGGCGCTTACAAGGTCACCCGAGGCTTGCTGCATGAATTCGGCCCGAAGCGAGTTATTGACACGCCAATCACCGAGCTTGGTTTTGCCGGTCTCGGAGTGGGCGCGGCGATGGCGGGGCTCAGGCCGGTTGTCGAGTTCATGACGTTCAACTTCTCGATCCTTGCCACCGATCAAATAATCAACTCAGCCGCCAAGATGCTTTACATGTCCGGCGGGCAGTTCAAGATCCCGATTGTATTTCGTGGCCCAGGCGGCTCAGCGTTTCAGGTTTCGTCACAACACTCTCAGGCGCTCGAATCCTGGTATGCATACTTTCCGGGTTTGAAAGTCGTGATGCCTTCGACGCCCGCCGATGCGAAGGGGCTCTTGAAGTCTGCGATTCGTGATGACGATCCGGTGGTGTTCATCGAACAGGAGCGAATGTACGGACACAAAGGCGAGGTTCCGGACGATCCTGACTTTACGATTCCGCTCGGCTTGGCGGACGTGAAACGCGAAGGCAAAGACGTGACGATCGTAGCGCGCTCGTTGATGGTGCCGCTGGCGCTCAAAGCAGCGGAACAGCTCGAGCAACAGGGTGTGTCCTGCGAAGTGATCGATCCACGCACGATCAGGCCGCTCGACATCGGCACGATCGTCGAGTCAGTCAAGAAGACCAACCGCGTGGTGATTGCTGAAGAGTCGCATCCGATTTGTGGTGTTGGCGCCGAAATTAGTGCCGAGATCATGGAGCGTGCGTTTGATTATCTCGACGCGCCGGTGAAGCGCGTGTCGGGTGCGGACGTGCCGATGCCGTACGCAAAGAATCTCGAAAATCTTGCGATACCGGATGTGGAAAGAATTGTCGCCGCTGTCCGTGAAGTCGCGTACTTGGATTAATGAAGAAAGTTTCACGCAAAGGCGCAAAGGTTACGCAAAGCCGCAAAGAGAAATCCGGACTTAGCGCCTTGACGTAAACTTTGCGCCTTTGCGTGAAACTCCCTCTAACTACTTAAGGAACGCCGAATGGCAACGAAGGTAATCATGCCGAAGCTCTCCCCCACGATGGAGGAGGGACAGATCTCGCGTTGGTTGAAAAAAGAGGGAGACAAGGTCTCCATGGGTGAGCCGCTCGCGGAAATCGACACCGATAAGGCGACGATGGAGATGCAAGCGCTCGGAAATGGCGTCCTGCGCAAGATCCTCATCAACGAAGGACAGTCGGCGCCGTTGGGACAACTGATCGCGGTCATCGGCGAGCCGAATGAAGACATCGCGTCGTTGGTGTCTGAGGCTCCAGCCGCTGCGCCACCAAAACAAGAGCCACCGAAACAGGAGCAGGAGAAACCCGCGGAGCAGCCGGCGCCTCAACCGCAAGCCAAAGCCGCAGCAGCCGGCGCTGCTCCAGCGCCACAACCTGTAAATAATGGTCAACCTCGAGCAGCGAGTGCTGATTCAGGTCGTATGATAGTTTCGCCGCTCGCGGCGCGTATGGCCGCTGAAGCCGGCATCGATTTACGTTCACTGCAAGGCAGTGGACCGGGCGGACGCATCATCAAGCGCGACATCGAAGCTGCGATCAGTCAACCGAAAACTGAGCCCGCGTTTCCGCGCGCGGTTCCGTCAGGTCAGGTTCCGCAAATCGGAGCGTCGGCTTATCGTGACGAACCCGCGAGCGAGATTCGTAAGACGATTGCACGCCGGCTTGTTACCTCACTCGGGCCAGTACCACACTTCTTCCTGACCACTGAGATCGAGATGGACCGCGCCGCGGAAATGCGTCGCGGCATCAACGCTCTCGATCCCGATCTAAAGATCAGTATCAACGACGTGATCATCAAGGTGGCGGCAGCGGCGCTGATCCAACACCCTGAAGTGAACGCTTCGTTTCAGGAGAAGTTTGTACGCTACTACGAACGCGCCGACGTCGGCGTCGCGGTAGCGATTGAAGACGGATTGATCACGCCCGTTGTGCGTGCTGCCGATCAAAAGTCACTCAGCCAGATCGCAGCCGAAGTTCGCGAGCTGGCCGAGCGTGCCCGTTCCCGTAGATTGAAGCCGGAAGAGTACACGGGAGCGACGTTCTCGATCAGTAACCTGGGAATGTTTGGTATCGACGAGTTCACGGCCGTCATCAACCCACCTGAAGGCGCGATTCTCGCGGTGGGCGCGATGTCGCCAAAACCGGTGGTGCGGGACAACGAGATCGTGATCCGGCAGATGATGCGCGTGACGATGTCTTGCGATCATCGCGTCATCGACGGCGCTACTGGGGCAAAGTTCCTGCAAACCTTCAAGAAGATCCTGGAGAACCCGCTGTATCTCGTTGTGTGAGCCACACGAATGACGCGGGTTAAAGAATCCTCAGACACCATCAGACCACACCTGGCTCTGATCGCGGTTCAAGTTCTGTTTGGCTCCTGGCCCGTCCTTGGCAAGGTCGTGCTGCGTTCTATTTCGCCGTCGAGCCTTGTGGCACTCAGGCTTACTGGCGCGGCTCTGGCTTTCACCCTGCTGCAACGCAAAATCACGCCGCTTCTCAAGATGCCGGTCAAAGATGTTTTGTTACTGGCGCTGTGTAGCATGTTAGGCGTCGTTGGAAATCAATTTTTATACGTCAAGGGTCTTTCGTTAACTACGGCTATCAACTCCGCGCTGTTGAGCACGACGATTCCAGTCTTCACGCTTTTCGTTAGCATTCTCTTTGGTCATGATCGGTTATCGCTGCGGCGACTATCTGGCATTCTCCTTGCGGCGGGCGGCGTCGTTTATCTCGTGAACCCTGCGCACGCCGATATTTCAATGCAAACGACAGCAGGCAACCTGTTGCTCGTTAGCAACTCCTTGCTTTATGCGATCTATATCGTGATCTCGAAGAGTCTCTTTGAGCGGTATGGGGCGCTCAACGTGATCACCTGGATTTTTCTGGTTGGATCTTTGGTGACGATACCGGTGGGAATCTATTCGTTGCCGCAGGAAAACATCGGCGCAGTAACGGCGGGAGTGTGGCTGATGATCGCTCTCATCATCATCTTTCCGACTGTGGGCGCTTACTATCTGAACGCTTGGGCGCTCACGAAAGTGCCGCCCAGCACAGTTGCAATCTACATCTACCTGCAACCGCTTGTCGCTTTTGGTTTCGCGCCGCTATTGCTGGGTGAGGAATTCAACTCACGCACGATCATCGCCGCGCTCTTAATCTTCGCCGGCGTTGCCGTGGTGACCAAACGTGGGCGCAGTCGCGCGATTCAAGAGATCTCCGAACATCCCGACGCCTTGGCGCATTAATCGCACCTCTGCGGTCTCTGCGTACCTCTGCGATCTCTGCGTTAAAGGGCGATTTTCAACGCAGAGATCGCAGAGGTACGCAGAGACCGCAGAGGAAATACTTTACGCCGCGACTCGTTCGCGTTTGAAGCAGCTTGCTATCTCATCCGCATCGAGGGTGTCGCGTTCCATTAACAACTCGACCAGTCGACCAATCGATTCGCGTTCCGCTGTAACGATCGCACAGGCACGCTCGAGCTGCTCGTTGATCAACTCAGTCGTCGCTTCCTCGACCTTATCGAGCAAACTCTGACTGCGCTGCTGGTCCGGCTGACCGAGATGAATCGGTCCCAGGCGGCTCATACCAAACTCGCTGACCATTGCTCTCGCAATCTCGACTGCGCGCTCGATGTCGTTTGAAGCGCCCGCCGTCATCGTGGACAGCAGCACCTGTTCGGCCGCACGACCACCAAGCAACAACGCGATCTGATCTTCGAGATACTCACGCTTCTTCATGAATCGATCACGCTCGGGCAGCGACTGCGTCACACCCAGCGCCCGGCCGCGCGGCAGAATCGAGACCTTGTGAATCGGGTCGCCATTCTCAACCGCCAAACCAACCGCTACGTGACCGGCTTCGTGAACCGCGGTCGCATAACGCTCGTCGTCATCCATCATGAAACCCTGTCGCTCAGCGCCCATCAAAATGCGGTCGCGCGCAAATTCAACGTGCGGGCGGCCAACGGCCTCAGCGTTGTCACGCGTAGCTGCAATCGCAGCCTCGTTCATGAGGTTTGCGAGCTCAGCGCCTGAGAACCCGGGGGTTCCGCGTGCGATCCACTGAAGGTCGAGTCCGTCCTCGAGTTTCAGATTGCGTGCATGAACTTTCAGGATCGCTTCACGACCAGTGACATCAGCAAGGTTAACCGCGATCTCGCGATCGAATCGGCCGGGACGCGTGAGTGCTTTGTCGAGAATGTCCGGGCGGTTGGTCGAAGCAATCACGACCACTGCGGTTGACTGATCGAAACCATCCATCTCCACCAGCAACTGATTGAGTGTTTGATCCTGATCCGCCGAGGCTGAATCGCCACCACGTCCGCGCTGGCGTCCGAGAGCGTCGACCTCGTCGATAAAGATGATGCACGGCGAAAGCTTTCGTCCTTTGGCAAACAGGTGCCTGACACGCGCTGCGCCGAGTCCGGCGAATTTCTCCTGGAAGCTCGAGCCGGACGCCGTCAGAAATGCGACGCCCGCTTCTTTGGCCGCGGCTCGCGCGAGCAATGTCTTACCGGTTCCCGGCGGTCCGTACAGCAGGATGCCGCGCGGAACACGCCCGCCGAGGCGGCTGAACCGTTCCGGGTTGCGCAGGAACTCAATGGTTTCCGTCAACTCGGCGCGTGCTTCATCTACTCCGGCAACGTCTTCGAAACCGACGTCCTGTTTCCCGCTGTGATTCTCGAGCTCAAACGAGCCGCGCCCGCTCATGCTCGCATAAATGCGCCAGGATGCGAAGCCAATCAGAGCCAACGTCAGGACCGGCAGCATCCAACTCAGTACAGTAGACAGCAATCCCGGCTGTAGCGGTTTGAACTCCACCGGTACGTTGTGCTTGCGAAACATCTGCACGACTTCATGCTGCGCGGCTTCACCGGTGACGGTGGCTTCGACGAGGGTGCCGTCAGGCTTCGTCATAGTCATCGTCTCGCCTTCGACCGAGAGCGCAACGGCGCTACCGGCTTCCGCGAAACTATAAAGCTGCGAATAGTTGATCTTCTGTACCGGGGGTTGCTGACGTACATACGTAACGATGCTGGCAGTGATTAAGAAGGAGAGAGTAGTTATTACCAGCCCTAAGAGAGCGACTTTTCGTGTCCGAATTGATACCCGCGGCGTGGGGGTGGGCATAAAAACCTCCAGAAATGGTACGGCGGAGTGCGCCTCCGGCGACCGTTAATATAAAAACCAAAAATCGGGGTTGAATAGCGAGACGGAATTCCAGGAAGGACCCGCACGCGAAACCGAGATAGGCTCTAAAAACATCAATGCGTCCGCCCACGCGAACGCTGCCCTCACTTTAACAGCGACTAATATGTGAAGTCCAGAACAACTTCGTGAAAACTTTTGTTTCACGACCGGTGTTATGGGTTGTATCTGGACTGAATTATTTCTGCCCGACCGTTGACTGCTACGTTTCCATACGCTCAAAGCAGCCTTTCTGCGCAAAAACCGAAGAAACAGAAACGGCATAGTCGTTGCTCGTTACTTCCACGATTGCTTTTGTACCAACGAAAACTTTGGGGCGTGGTTGACAAAAGGAGGAGAACGAAATGCTTTGGACGATTTTTGTAATTCTGTTGGTCTTGTGGTTACTGGGCGTTGTGAGTAGCTATACGGTCGGCGGGTTTATCCATATTCTGCTAGTGCTGGCGCTCGTCGTGCTGCTCATCAACATAATCGGAGGTCGTCGGACAGTCGTATAAAAGGCAAACTGCACACTGTTTGCCCTGCTCGACGCCCGACATCTATCAGTGGCATTTAGCGATAGCTTCGTCGGGCGTCTATGATCTCAGGCAAGTGGTAGATCAACTTTACTAATGATTCGCCCTACTGGATAAAGATTCATTTGCGGATCCCAGTAGGGCGAACGTTTGTAGAAAAATCGCAGACGAGCTGACGGACTGGCGGCAAACTCCGCATCCGTGGCTAATAGGTGTTCAAACTCCTGTTGCAGTTCCGGATTGTTTGCGAGCATCTCGCGGGCGAGTGCTTCGAGCACGTAGTGTTCGGCGTATTCCTTTTCTTCAAAGATCGCGTTGAAGAAGCCCCAATGGGCGAGCGAGTCAGGCGCTTGCGGTTCGAGTAGATTAAGTATCACTCTGCCTCCCGGCTGAGCGACTGGCACAACAACTGATCCGGGCGGAAAAACTCTCGTTTCTTTCACCGGCTCAACATCGAAGCGAGGCATGTGCCTTCCTTCGAACGGCATACTGGGCCATACGACATTCGTGAAACTATAACTCTCGACTTCGATCAATTCGAAGGCTGCCAGAGTTTTCATCTCAAGATGGTGTGCTTTCAGCACCTCAATTACTTCACTCCACTGCGCGGGAACAACGTAGTAGAGCGGCGGCGCCACAACCGTCGTCACTCTGAACGTTTGATACATCGGGACAGTTAAGTCGAGCGGTTCGCGACCGTAGACCACTCTCAGATCTCCCGAGATCTCGCTGTGTTCCGTCTCATACTGAAACGCCTTCAACTCCAACGGCGTCACATCGTTTGTAAGTTCGTAATCCAAAGGAAAGCTTGGCGTGGAAGCGTAACTCTGTCCTGCTGCGACCGTGCGCGCGTCTGCTTCACGACCGATGCGGCGCAAACGGTCCGGGTCGCGGTTCACTTCAGTGAGCGCGGCGCGGAGAAAGTCGTACGTGCCGATCACTCGCGAGCGATAGTCTTTGATCATGTGAGTCTCGATCAGAATTCCAGGACGATTTCGACTCGGCACGTATCCGGTTGAAAAACGAGGAGAGCCATTGAAGTCGCGGGTGCCGAGAGTGAGATCACGATTGTCGATGAACTCGAGATACCATGAGATCACGTTGCCGGCTGCTTCAGTTGCCGGCGCGACTTTACCGCCGAAGACGTCTCGTTCCCATTCGAGCACGGCGCTGTCGACTCCGGCGTGATGTTCGTGATGGTAGGTGATGTTGCAGCGATAGTCGGCGCCGTCAGTGACGTGACAATCGATAAAGAGATCCGGTTGCCATTGGTTCCACAGTCGCAGCCAGGCGCGCGTTTCTGGGGTGTCGGCCTTCATGTAATCGCGATTGAGGTTTTGATAGGTACTGGTGGTGCGCCAGCCCATCTCGGATGGACCATTTTGATTGATGCGATTGTAAGGCGTTGCTCGTTCGTGACCGTCGGTGTTGTAAATGGGGATGAAGAGCAGGACGACGTTCTCGAGTATGCCCGCGGCGGTCTTTGTGATTGCGATGTCGCGCAGTAGTGCGAAGCCTGCGTCTTTGCCGTCAGGCTCGCCGGAGTGAATACAAGCTTGAATGAGCACGACGGCTTTGCCTTCAGATTGTGCGTTCTGCGGCGTAAACGTGCCTGTTTCCGAGGCGATTACAAGCGGCAGTTCCCTACCTTGCCCACTGAATCCGAAGCTTTCGTAATCGATCGCATCTGAGACGTGGGCCAAACGTCGTGCAAAGGCAACGGTGTCGTTGTAATTAGGGGTTTCGCGGTAATCGGTGCTCTCGGCGTGCGTACGCCATTCCGGAGGAATTGTAGACATAGTTTGTGGTCCAAGCGCAGGAGTTTTTCATCCACAGATTACACAGATTGATTTATGGAATCTGTGTAATCTGTGGATTAAAGTTTGGTACTACAAGAGCGGCACTCACTACGCCGGCGCGCGTTGAGAGTGCCGCATGCTGCACAACGAATGTACATCGTTCGGGAAAACCAACTGGTGATGAACGCACTAACGCCCAATATCAAGATCAGAACGGCGGCGTTCAGCAAAAAATCCTTCAGTCTTGCACTCCTCTCGAATGATAAGCCTGCCCGCGTTCATACCCGGACTGAAACGGCCTGTCAAGCACCGTCCCCGCGTAAGCGGTTCTCAACTCATCCTCGACCGCGGAATACGCCTTACCGCGACGAGTCGGATGCAATGCCGCCTGGTAACCGCGACGATAACTCTCCTCATCGCGATCGAAGTCTTCGCCATAGTGCGCGCTTTCTCCTGCTCGCATCTCCTGCCACCAATTTTCGCGCAGCGTATCGAGATCTTCCGCACCCGCTTCGTTCAGTATTTCCGCGGCTCGATCAGCCTGGTCACCCTCTTCGGCATAAACGATAACTATCGAGTGCCCATGTCTCAGCGAATCTTCGTACAGGTAGACATCTTCGTGTGGTATGCCTTCGCCAAGTCCTTCCTCGAGAGTATCACCGACCGCTGATCCAGCTGCCGCACCAACAACGCCCAACAGCGCCGCACCGACCATACCGAATGCGATCAATGGACCAATACCCGGGATCGCGAGACTCGCAACCGCCAGACCCGCAGTCGCGCCGCCTGCCGCACCCATTGCGCCGCCCACGGCCGCGCCCATTGCGCGTCCCATGCCCGGCGCTTCGGTGTCAGTCACCGGAACACCTGCTTCCAGCCGTTCCGGCGCACTTCCGGGGGCTACGATTCCTATCCTTTTTTCCGGAATACCAAGGTTTCTTAATTCGTTAACTGCTTTGTCAGCGTCATCTCGTGATGTAAAAACTCCTGTTACCGATTGCATCGATTACTCCTCCCGTTTTGAACGTTCAACTAACTTCTTAAAGCTAGTGACATTCCACGGCAAGCGTTAGGAGTGTTTGACACAAATCGTTGAGGAATTCCGCAAAGCTATGTTAGAGTCGGAGCAATGTACGACATCGTAGACAAGCACTGGCCAATGTCAGAGGGCGACGGAAAAGCCACGAGAAAGAAGCGGCCGCGCATCCTCGCGATTACCACCGACTGCTGCACCGGTTGTTCCGGTTCGCCGGCGTGTATCGAGTACTGTCCAATCGAAGCCTGCATGTTTTGGGTGCCGGATGAAGACCATCCGCCGTTTGGAAGAATCGAAGTCGATCCTTATCTCTGCATCGGTTGCCAGAAGTGTACGAGCAAAGGTCCGGATGGTGCGTTTCTCGATGGTTGTCCGTGGGACGCGATCGAGATGGTGCCGACCGATGACTGGGAAGCAGTGCATGCCATAACACTTCCTGACGCGCCGCCCGCACCACCGGCTTAATCCGCGTTTATCCGTGTAATCGGCGGCTAATAGCCTGCGCTGTCAGGCTTGCTTGTTCCTTCACGCGCTTGGAGACCTCATTTGAAGTCGCATAACTCCGGACTAGCGGCAGATCTTCCGCAGTTCCAACCAGCGCGAGTCCGCGCAACGCTTCCCAAACACTCTGCTCGTCTGAATTGATCGTCAGCAGATCTTCATCACGCTTCACTTGTGATCCATTCGGCTTTGCGATTTTTTCGATGCGCCCCGGCAGCGGCGAACGCACTTCGACAACTTTCCCGTCCGGCTGTTCAATGCGAGCGAGTAATGTTCGGCGCGCCACTGTCGAGCCCTCGCGCATACTGCTCGTGACTACGCCATCAGCGGGCGCTTTCAACACGTATGGCCGCAGCACCGAGACGAGCTCTTCACGACCACTGCTATCTTCAAATCTCACGAGCGCGAGCGCCGCATTCCTACGAACAATCGGTTCGGGATCCTTCAAGAGTTTCAAAAGCGCATCGTGAAACTCCGGCGCCTTGTTATCAAATCCCATCAACCACGCAACCGTGAGTCGAAACTCCGTCTCAGGGTTGCCGCTCAGCGTGACTACCTGCGGATACCAATTCCTCGCAGACGGATCCCCGCGTTCCATGCGTTGTTGAACCTGAAGCAAAGCGTGCTGCACGTGACGCGGGTTCTTTTCATCAGCGAGATACTTCGAGATATTCGCATCAGATAACCCACGTCCAAACCACGAGAAGTACCAGGCCAGAAACGTCGCGGCGACGAAAAGGACGGCAACGATCAGGATTGGACGCGACGCAGACATCTTCAGGAGGGATAAATCCGGTAAAGCATAAGATAAACGATCACTCCCGTGATCGACACATACAACCAGAGTGGCAGCGTTATGTGCGCGATGCGTCGGTGACGCTCGAAGTCCTGGCGGAGGGCGCGATAGAAGGTAAGGATCACGAGGGGCACGATCACGATCGCGAGAATCGTGTGAGTGGTCAAAATCACGAAGTAGATCGGACGAGCCAGGCCCGTTCCCTGAAAACGTGTCGTGCCATGGTAGTAGTGATACGTGAGATACGAGACGAGAAAAAGGAGCGACACCACAAGCGCGCTTACCTGGCACGCGCGATGCGCCGCAACGTTACGCGACCTGATAAATGTATAGCCTGAAAAAAGTAACAGCGCGCTCGTGCCGTTCAAACACGCATTGAGGTGCGGGAGATAAGAAACGTAATCAGGAAGCATGACCACAAAAAGGCACAAAAAGCACAAAAGACAGCATTAGTTTATGTGCCTTTTGTGCTTTCTTGTGGCCCAAGTCTTGAAACTATAGCTTTGACGTCCGGAGGAACGGCGCGGCCTTTCGCATCGAGTAGTGGCGGTGTATTAGGGGCCGACCTGATTTGACCCCATTCGCCCGCCGAACCGGTAACTACCGCAGGCCTCTTCACAAACGGCAGCGGTAGCCGTCCCTCGGATTTGAGATAAAGCAAGGGATTGATGGCAAACAACAATGCCATCATGAGGCTGACCGCGATGATGAAGAGGTTGTCGATCGTAAGAAAATCGCCTGAATTGAGCACGCTGATGATCGCCATAGCCAGAAAACCGAGCGCGACCAGCAGGCAGATAAGGTTGAGTAGTCCGAGTTCTCTTTTCATTTAGATCTAGTCGTTAGTGCTTCGCTTTTCCAGCCGGCTTGCGGCGCTCGCCGACTTCTTCGTAGCCACATCTTTCACACTGCCACAAGGGAAATGAACCGGCAGGATCCGCGCCACTCTGGTAGACGGCGCGATCTGAAGGAATGATTTTGCCGCCGCAACGCGGGCAAACACGCCCCCGCGTCGTTTGTATCTCAACATTCAATGCCAGTGGATTATCGTCAGCCATTCGCGTTAATCAGTGGCCCTTGTATTTCCTCAACACGACAAAGATCGTACAGAAGATCGAAACCGGCGGCACTAACAGCACCAGCACGCCGATATTGAAGTTGCGAACGAATCTCGAGTTGGTGACGCTCGTCAACGACGCGCGACACATCGAGCACTGTGCTTCAGCATAAGTATGTGCCAACAACAGCACTACCGCCGCAACACAAATCAAAACCAGAACTCGCCGCCAACTCATGTTCATAACTACGGCTCCTCAACCGGCGCCGGCGCGACTGGTGGCGCCTCTTTGAACTTGTAGCGTAATCCCGCCGAGCGAAAACTGTCAGGGAAAAACACAAACAAAAGCATAATACAAACTACGAGCATTGGCACAATCGTCAGAATCAAACTGAGTCGCTCAAACTTCAGGTGCATGAAATACGCCACAATCAGCGCGGCCTTGATGATCGACAGACCAAGCAGCACCAGCAGCATCAGGTGGATCGGCATCGGCTTGTAGGCCAGGAAGATCTCAACCAGCGTCAGCGCCACCAGCCAGCCCCAAATCGAAATAAACAATTTGTTAGTACCGGCGAAATGTTCTTCAGCGTGTGCGTGTGCAGTCATTTCGGTTCTCCTCGCCTTTACAAACCGCTGTGATGGCCAACGTCAACTGACATGATGTAAATCAGCGGGAACACAAACATCCAGACGAGATCGACGAAGTGCCAGTAAAGACCGCTAATCTCGATGTCTTCGTGTTTGAGTTTGTTCACGCGCAGCGCGACGATCGTCAGATAAACCGCGCCCGTGGCCACGTGGAACATGTGCAGTCCGGTGATAGTAAAGAACGTAGCGCCAAAGAGCGGCGATGGTGGCACACCGTCAGTCGTCGTAAATGCCTGCACCCAGTGTTCGGGCAGGTAGAACGGCCGCATTCCTTCGTGAATCAGGTGATTCCACTCGATCAAGTGGAGCACGATAAACGCGGCGCCGAAAAAGATCGTCGCAAAGATCCACTTCCTCGCTTTTGCTTTGTCGCCTTTACTCGACGCGGACACGCCAAACACCATCGTCAAACTCGACGACAGCAGGCAGAAAGTCATCACCGACGAGAAGACGATGCTCGGATAGAAAGGAAATGGAGTCGGCCAGACGTTCGACGCGCGCAGATAGCTGTAGCCGATCAGCAGCGCCGAAAACGTCAGCGAGTCGGAAACGATGAACAGCCACATTCCCAACTTGCGATGGCCCACGCGATAAGGAAGGGCGCCGCCTTCCCAATCCACTGCCGGGAAATGTCCCACCTGTGCTTCAGTGCTCACCTGTCACCTCCAAAGGAATAGCAGTAGGAATAGGTAGATCCAAAGAGCGAACATGAAATGCCAGTAAATCGAAACTGCGTCCGCCATGCCTTGTCGTCTCGCCGGGTCTTCCGCATGCCGACGTGAACGCAACCACAAGAGACCGAGTCCTAACAAACCGCCGGCGACGTGTACTGCGTGCGCGCCAGTCAGCAGGTAGAAGAACGAACTATGCGGATGGGTCGAGATGTAAATTCCCTGCCGCGCCAGTTGTCGCCATGCGAATAACTGCGAAGCCAGAAAGCCGAGGCCAAGCAGAACAGTCAGCGATAGATAACGGTTGTAGCTCGTAGACGAGTTTTGTTTTAGCTTACGTCTCGCAATTTCAATCGAGACGCTCGCGAGCAGCAGCAGCGCAGTGCTGCCGAACATCACGCGCGGGATCGCGATCGGGAACCAGTCATTCATCACGCCCGAACGCACGATGTAGGCGCTCGAGAGCGACGTGAACAGCATCACTATCGACGCCAGGCTCACCAACATCCCGATTCGATAACGATTTCCCGTCGGAGTATCAATTGCTACGTTCATTTGCTTACCTGAAAATTAGTAACAGTCCAAACAGCCAGAGCCAGATGCCGTCCATCGTGTGCCAGTAGAGGCCGACGATTCCGGTCCACGTCAGATTCTTTTCAACCTGCAACGGCCACACGGGTCGAAGGCTTCGCAGCAGTATGTACAAAACCAACCCGATGCCGCCGAGCAGGTGCATACCGTGCAGCGCCGTCGCGAAATAGAAAAACGAACTACGTGGATGACCGGCGAAGTAAACACCTGCATTCGCGAGCTCGCGCCATCCGATCAGTTGCGACGCCACAAACGCGAGACCAAGTGCGAGCGTCACTAACAACCAGCGCTTGTGCGCGCGCAGCCTGTCTCGTTCCAAAGATCTTTTAGCTCTTTTGTAAGTTCCACTGCTTACAAGGATCAGCAATGTGCTGACGAAGAACATTCGCGGCATTGCCACCGGCCGCCGCTGCTCTCCTGACGAGAAAATGTAAACACCGGAAAGCGCTGCAAACATCATCACCACGGCGGCCAGTACGACCCACATTGTGATTCGGTAGCTGGCCGGGGAAAACTTCGGTTTCGAGTGGTCCCCGCCGTGCCATCCATTCCCGCCTGGCTTCTTACCGTTTGGTCCGGGAAACTTCCCGCTGGAACCGATCCCCTTGTCCGTTACTTTCTTAGTGCTTGTGACCATTGTGGCCATTACCGCTCGGCACGTCGGCCCCGACGTCTGTCTGCATTACGTAATCATTCGGCGCTCCGGGAACCGCAAACTCGTATGGTCCGTGATAAACCGTCGGCAGCACGCCGGCAAAGTTATCGTGCGGCGGCGGCGTGGCGGTGGTCCATTCGAGCGTCGTTGCCTCCCAGGGATTGTCACTGGCTTTCTTACCTTTGAAGATGCTCCAGAACACGTTGAAGTAGAAAAGGATTTGCGCAAAGATCGTGATCACAGCCGCGACTGACACGAGGACCACGAGCGGATGCAGACTGTCGAGAAATCTGTATTCAGCAAAACTCGAATAGCGCCGCGGCATACCTACGATGCCCATGATGTGCATCGGCACGAAGATCGTATAGACGCCGACAAACGTAAGCCAGAAGTGAATTTTGCCGATCGTCTCGTTCATGAAGCGCCCAAACATCTTCGGGAACCAGAAGTAGAGCGCCGCAAACATGCCGAAGATCGATGCCACGCCCATCACCAGGTGGAAGTGAGCAGTGACGATGTAAGTGTCGTGCATTGCCAGATCAAGCGAACTCTGCCCAAGTATCAATCCGGTAATACCGCCGGCGACAAACAGTGACACGAATCCGAGTGCAAACAGCATCGCCGTGGTGAAGCGAATGCGCGCGCCCCAAAGTGTGCCCAGCCAGTTGAACGTCTTCACCGCGGAAGGAACGCCGATCGAAAGCGTCAACACCGAGAACGCGATCGCTGAGTAAGGGCTCATGCCACTGATGAACATGTGGTGGCCCCACACAAAGAATCCGAGCAGGCCGATCGCGAAGATCGCAAACACCATCGCGCGATAACCAAAGACTGGCTTGCGTGCGAACGTCGCGAGAATGTGGGACGTCGCACCCATACCGGGCAGAATCGCGATGTAAACCTCGGGATGACCGAAGAACCAGAAGAGGTGCTGCCAGAGGATCGGTGAACCGCCCGTGTGCAATGGGAAGTTTGGATTCGAACCCGAGAGCAAACCGCTCACGTACAGTCCGCTCGGAATGAAGAAGCTCGTTCCGGCGATGCGATCGAGCAGCAGCAAAATTCCGCCGCCGAGTAATACCGGAAACGATAACAACGCCAGCACCGCGGTCGTAAACCACGCCCAGCAAGTGAGCGGCATCCGCATCAACGACATGCCTTTGGTGCGCATGTTCAGCAACGTCGTGATGAAGTTCAACGCACCCAGCAGCGAGCCGATGCAGAAGATCGCGATACTAATGACCCAAAGATTCATGCCGGCGCCCTGGCCCGGACCGGCGACCTTACCGAGTGCGCTCAACGGGGCGTAACCGGTCCACCCGCCGATTGGTCCAACCGTACCGCTGCCCCCGGCGAATGATGGTCCAAGTCCGGCAAACCATTCACCGATGCTCTGATTCCCCTCGACGAAGATTGCAAGCAGGATGACTATGAAGCCGACGAAGGTCACCCAGAACGACAACATGTTCAGCACTGGAAACGCCATGTCTTCAGCGCCAATCTGGATTGGCAGGAAGTAGTTGCCAAAACCACCCTGCGGCGCCGTCGTGAGCACGAAGAAGACCATGATCGTGCCGTGCATGGTGACGAGTGACAGATAAAATTCCGGCGTCATCACTCCACCAGGCGCACCGGTCGGAAATAGTGTCTCCAGAATGGGCCAATGCGTGCCCGGCCAGGACAAGTTAAGTCGCATCAGCAGCGACATAGTCATGCCGACCGCCACCGCCGCCAGCGCCAGCATGATGTACTGGATGCCGATGACCTTGTGGTCCACACTGAAGATGTACTTACGTATGAAGCCCGTCGGTGCCGGGTGCCGGTGCACGCCCTCGTGACTCTCAACTGACATCTGTCGTCTCCTCGTCTTGTTATTGTCGATTTCCGATTGCCGATTGCCGATTTTCAAACCGAGTCGCGAAGATAAATTGGCAACGGCAATCAAATCATTGATACGTCGGCAATTGATATTGATTCAACAATTCCTGCACGCGTGCCTGAAACTGCTCCTGCGGCATGGCTTGTAGCGACTGAATCTCTTCCTCAGGCAGCACGAGCATGAAGCTTCTCATCTTGAAGTGCAGCTGGCCGCACAGCTCGGCACAGGCAAGCTCATACTTTCCAACCCTGTTGGCGGTGAAGTGAACCTTGATCTCCATGCCGGGAACAAGATCCTGCTTGAAGCGGAGTTGTGGTACCCAGAAATTGTGAATGACGTCCTTTGATCGCAGCCGCAGTTCAACCGGACGATTGACCGGGATCGCAAGCGTGCTCGTCACGGCATCGTCGGACGCACTTCCATCCGTGCTATCAAGCCCGACGAAGTTGAGGCTGCCGTCGTCTATAAACTTCGGATCGGTGCGACCAAACTTCCCGTCCTTGCCGGCGTAGTGGAAGTTCCATTGAAACTGTTGCGCCACGACTTCAACTGTGTAAGAACCCGGAGGCGCATCGTGCAGTCGCAACGAAGCCCAGACGCTCTGGCCCATCAGTCCCAGGGTGATGAAAATAACAGCAGTAATCACCGTCCAGACCACTTCCAGACGATTGCTGCCGTGAGAATAGACTGCACGATCGGCGGCGCTGCCGGTGTCACGATACTTCCAGACCATCCAACCGAGGCCTACCTGCGCCGCAGTGAAGGCAATACCGACCACGATGATCGTGATTAGGAACTGCCGGTCCAGGGCTGGAGCATGCTCGGAAATCGCGGCTGGAAACCACCATTTGCCGCTGACAAACAACAGCACCGACAGCAGCGTGATAATCCAGATAATAACCGCCAGAACTCGTCCCATCGGTTACCTCTCCTTTGGTGTCTGATCTGTGTAATTCGTGTTGGCTTACTAAGTATTCAAAACCATCAAGATAAACAGCAGCGGCAAGTAGAGTACTGATGCCAGCAACAGACGACGTGCGTGTTGCCGTGACATCGAAAATGCCGCTCGCAGACTGCTGTAGAGAAAAAGCAGTCCGAGCACAATGGCTCCGACGAAGTAAATTCTTCCTGACATTCCCATCAGCGTTGGCAGCAGGCTTACCGGCAACAACATCAGCGTGTAAGCGACGATCTGTTGCGCGGTCACGCGGCCATCAGGTTCAACTACAGGCAGCATTAGAATGCCGGCGCGACTGTAGTCTTCGCGATACATCCATGCGATCGCGAGGAAGTGTGGGAATTGCCAGAGAAAGAGAATCGCAAACAGGATCCAGCCTTCGAGACTGATCGATCCGCGCGCCGCGGTCCAACCGATTAGTGGTGGCACCGCGCCCGGAAAAGCGCCGACGAGCGTAGACAAAGTCGTGCGCGTTTTGAGCGGAGTGTAAGCGAATAAGTAACCGGCGATCACAGTTAGTCCGAGTAAGGCGCTAAGCGGATTCACGAGCACGAGCAGATAAGCTTCGGCGAGGATCGTGATACCCGCGCCGAATGCAAGCGCCTCCCACGGTGCCAGTTTACCTGCAGGCAATGGGCGGTTCGCGGTGCGTCGCATCAAGCCGTCGAGTTCGCGTTCTGCGTATTGATTGAGCGTCGCGATTCCCGAAGACAAGAGTCCGATACCGATAAGGGCTCGCAGCATTGCGAGATAGTCGACGTGCCCGACTGAAGCGAGCGCAAAGCCTGCCGCCGCGGTGAGCATGATCAGGAACGTGATACGTGGCTTTGTCAGTTCGACATACGCAGCCACTCGCTCACGGAACGACAATCGCGTCCGCTCGACCACCGCAACCCCCGAACCCCGCAAATCGATAGCAAACTCTTCCATTAAATAACCTATGATTCCTGTGGTCTTGCCGCCCACGTTGAATGTGCGTCAGCGGCCGGCAAAACACGATACGTTCTGAGCGTCAACACGATCGTGCTGACAAAGACGAGCGCGCCGCAGGCGACGTGAGCAACCGTGATCCCGACCATCGGATTCAATGGCTGCGGATCGCCTGGTGATTTCAGACGTGTTAAATAAGCAGCCACGCCGAGGAATAACTGGACCACTAACAACGAAAGCGCGATCGTAGCCGGGCGCGTCAAAAACTTTTCGCCTTTGTGACGTCTCAACACAGTCAGGACAGTGCCGCCGAGTGTCAGTGTGACTGCAATTGCCCCGAGGACGTGAGTCACTACCAATTCGACGGGCAGCTTCTGATCCCACGTAGCCGAATGACGCAAAGTGGCGCCGAGAATCAGTTGCAAAAAGATCGTCACGAGGGCCGCAGTACACAAGTAACGGAGCGGCAGACTTTCCTTGTCTTCTTCCAATTGCCTCGCTTCAATCCAACTCCTGGAAGTGAACACAGCCAGGCTGACTGTGGTACAGAAGAAAAGTTGGGCCAAGGTCGCGTGCGCACTTGAAACTGCCAGCGGCAGCATCAGTTTTACTGTCAAACCACCGAGCAATCCCTGCGCGATCACCGCGAGTAAAGCAAAGACGCCGAGCTTACGCACCCACGATCGCTTTTCTTTCGCAAGAATGTAGATCAAGAGAACGATCGTCAGCATGCCCACTGTGGTCGCGACCATCCGGTGCCCGTGTTCCCAGAAGAGGTTACCGACCATCTTCGGGAATACCTGTCCGTTTGACAGCGGCCAGTCAGAGGTTGCAAGTCCGGCATCATGACTGGTGACCAACGCACCCGCGATGATCAAGAAAAACGTCGCGCAAGCGACGAGAATGGCGAAACGATTAAGACCCCGGTTCATTTCCAATTGCCGAACTCAGTTAACCACGGATGACACAGATACAAATCCGGATTTCTATCCGTGTCATCCGTGGCTCAATACCTAATGCTTACCCAACATCGGGAATTCGATCGCCGGCATCATCTGCAACGACTGTGTGGTGGAACTAGTCGCTGCGCCACCAAAACTGAAATCAGCCTTGGCCGAACCACCGCCAGCCACTGTGACCTCCATCGTCTTCTCGGCAGCGCCACCCTCGCGCCATGCAACCACGGTGTACTTGCCTGGCGGAACACCCTTGATCTCATACGAACCATTTTCGCCACTGACCGAGTACAACGGATGCTTCAACACGCCGATATACGATCTCATCCACGGATGCTGGTTGCACTTAACCGGCACCAGAATCTCCGACCGTGCAAAAGTCTTCTCAATCGGCGGTGCGCCGTTTGGCTGTGACTGGTTCCATTCAGGATTGCTCTTCGGCGTCCAATGAATGTTGTGCTGAGTCGCGTCGCTGTTGGTGATTGAGATCTTTTGATTGACCATGACGCCCATCACGTGTGGTACGTAGTGGCAACCGTTTTGATCGAGCTTGATAGGCGTCGTCGGAGTGTCCCAGCTATAGTCGGCAAACTTCTTGCCACCTTCGACACTGCCTTCCTTCACATACACAAACACGTTAGCAAGTTTTCCGTCTTTGACTACGGTGTCGTCAGTCATCAGGTTGGGATTCTTCTGACCGCAGACCGCATCGGCCGCCGTGTCAATCTTCTTTGGAGCCGGAGGTGTACCTTCGAACGAGATAACGCCGCTGATGGTACCCGTTGCGCCGGTCCATTTTTCTGAGGCGCCTGTACTCGGAGAGGCGCTACCAGTCGCATTGGTGTCGTTAGCAGGCTTACTGCATGCGTTGCCCAGCGCGAGCAGAGACAGTGCAATCGATAACACAAGCCAGACTCTTGTCTGCTTATTCATGATCAATTCCTCCAAACTAAGATAACTTTCATGTTAACTGTAGCACGCTTAGGTCTACAGCATTAAATCCACAACTAATTCTGAAGCGCCCACGCGGCTTGCCGGCCTAATGCCGCAGCTCTCCGCACACGCACACGAGCGTGATTTCGCTTTCGCCTCGCCTGCGCGTGATGCTGCGTCGTCGTAGCCGTCGGCGCGGCGGTGGTCGGCGGCGGTCCCGCAGCTAACAATTGACGCTGCTCGTCAGGCGTCATCAGGAACATATAGCGAACGAGCAGTCTTGCGTGGTCGTCCTGGTATGCGGCGACAGTTGCCGGTGGATTCGGCAGATTCACTACCCATCGATCACCTTCGTGCTTGAACAATCCGGTTGGCATTGCCGTACCGGGACTGATCTGCGACGGATCCAGCAACCAGCGGAACGTCCAATCAGGTTTGAGACGTTCGCTTGCCAGCAGGAAGTTCGGCGCGATCGCCTTCGCATCGCGTGCCGGATCGCCGGTTATGTGACACTTCAAACAAGGGGTCCCCGAAGTGAACATCTGCCGTGCAGTAACCCTTTCCTGGTCAGTCAACGGCGGCATCAGCTCCTTTATATATGGGTCCTGTTGCCCAGACATGGCCATGAAGAAGCGCACCAGGATCTGCAATTCGTTCGGCGAGAAGTTGAACGTCGGCATGCGGAACTGTAGATACGGTCGCACGCCGTTGCGGTCCAAGCCGGGCTGCGGCAGTAACTTCGCCGTTTGATTGTTTGCTGCCGGACTCGCGCCGGGTGATGCGGCAGGTTGTGGGCTCGGCGAAGGAAGCGCAGCGATCTGCTGTTTCTGCTCCGGAGTCTTTTCACCACTCAGCGAGGGATCGTGCAGGAACCTCAACAACCAGGCCGGATCGACACGTGCACCTTCACTCGTCAATCGCGGTGGCAGCAGATCCTTGCCTTCCGGCGTCTGGTAGAACGCAAGGTCCATAACCACCGAGCGCTGTCCGACCTGAAGCTGATGACAACCCATACAGTTGTACTTCTTGACCACCCACCAGCCGTTTTGAATGTCCTGTCGGCGCTGGTCCTGCGGGTTGTAGAAGAGCGTGCCCGGAACGTTCGCGCCTTCAGTACCGACACTGCCAATCAGGAATGTCGTCAAAGCAACGCGCCATTCCGGAGTGAGGTAAGGCTGTGGCATGCGCAGTCGATCTTTCGGATCTTTCTCTTTGCCTTCGTCGTAGATCGACGGCTGCGTGATCTTGTGCTCAAAGAATCCCTTGTGGTTGTACCAGGGCTTCTCTTCTTTTTGTTCCGGCCGCAGTTTCAGAGGATCAAGACCTTCCTCCGCGTGTTTGGTTTGGAGTGCGAAGTCGAGACGCTCGATCGGAGTTGCACCTTCGACAGTCAACTCTTTACCAATGCGCTGTTCGTCTTCGAAGCCTTTGATCTCATGACAACCGGCGCAGCCATATTGCTTGATTAGCTGCCGGCCTTTTTCTTTAAGGTTAGCGTCGTCCATGAACGCCGCTGACTCATAACCCGGCGGCGAAGAGAGTGAGAAAAGATAGGTGGCGATGTCGCGCGCGTCTGATTCGGACAGACGGAAGTTTGGCATCACCGTCATGTTCTGCACCTGCAACTCCGCGCCATCGTTCGGGCAGCGCGAATGCAACTCAGTGTCGAAAACAAACGGCAGGTTTTTCTTCGCGTAATCTTCCGCGGTCAAGTCGCGTTTTTCTTTTGGACAGTAAGGCGCGACGCGTTCGCGCGGATTGTGAATCCAGCGGACGATGTAATCGAAGTTTGCTTTTTCACCGACACGCTGCAGGTTGGCGGCAAAGTAACCACCCATCTTGTTGTCGCCTTCGCCGATTGAGTGACAGGCGAGACAACCGCGACCTTCGAAAAGTTCCTTACCGTGTTGTGCGTTACCCTGTCCCTGTTGCGGCAGTTTTGAATCGAAACTCTCCTGCCAGAGATAAGCCGCGATGGCCTTGATCTGATCTTCGCCATCCTTGTCGCGCATGTGTGCGCCGGGCGTGCCTTCCGGCAACGTGCCGAAGCGCCAGAAGACCGGCATCTTCGTGTCCGGACGAAACGCCTGCGGATTGTGCAACCAGACCGGCACCCATTCCTTGCGCAGCTTAACGCGTACGTCCTTGAGGTTTGGTCCAACCTTCTTCTGATCCTGCATCAGATATTTTTCCTGCAGTCTCATCTGGTCGATACGCGCCGCCAGCAGACTGTTTGTCACGCGCAGGCTTTCAGCGTGGGCCAACAGTCTCTTGACGTCATCCTCGGTCGCGCTTTCTGCAGCCGAGGCTTCAGTGTCAGCCCGGCTCTGTTTCTCGTTGGCTGTGATCTGGTCTTCGAGTTGTCCGATCTGCTGACGCGTTGATGCCAGCGAATCGGTTTCGCGATCGAATCCTTCATAACGATGACAACCCATACAGCCGCGCTGCATGAAGAGATCGCGGCCGAGATTCAAAGTCTCCGCACCCTGCGTGACGCGATCTTTCGCGTGACACTGCTGGCAGCCGGCTTCCGTGTTCTCCTTTTCAAACATGGGCCAGAGCCAGAAACGATGGCGTCCATGACCCTTGACGTCGCTGGTGGTCGCACGGCCGTTGCCCCAGTGACAACTGGCGCAACCAAACTTCTCCGGATTGTGAAGCTGAAGTATTTCGCGGTTCGGATGGCTTACAAACGCGCGCGAAAGGCTGTCGGGCTGACCACTTGGACCAACAAGACTCGCCGGAGTTAACTCGAGCGGCTCCCGAATGCCGGCATGACAAACCTCGCAACGATCGACGATGTTGTATGCATTGACACTGATCTGATGGCCCAGGATCGAGTAGTCGTAACTTGCCATCTTCGTTTTTAAGCCTTCGATGGCAACGGGACCAAGGCCAATCAACTGGTTTTTGAGGTAATCGTCACGCTTTTTCCCGAGCTCGGAGGGCGTCTTCAGCAGTTCGGCTTTTCTGCCGAGACGCTCCGCTTTTTTGTCGCGGAGATCGTTGTAGAATGCTTCCAGTTTGGCGTAGTCGAACTTTTGAGTTGTGGTCGACTTACCATCGTCAGAAGGCATGTCGACACTGACTATTTCCTGCTTCTTCGCTTCCGCTTGCCGGCGGTAACGTTCTTTCGCGGAGCCGTTAGCAGTCTCAATGTTGTAGTTGATGACGGTGAGACGACCACGCTGGTTCTGGAATGGATCGGTGACCGCGTCGAGCTTTCTCTGGATGACTGCCACTTCGGAGTCGATCTGTTTTATCTCAGGATCAACTTCAGCGCGCGCAGCTTTCTCCGCCTCGTCAAGCTGTTGGTACTCAGGACTCTCCTTGATCTCCGTTTCGCTCTTGCCCGCGTTCGCCTTGATGCGGTCGAGATAATGAGCGTAGCGACTGACGAATTCCTTCTGCATTCCCTTCCAGGGACGCTGTCCGAACGCCTCGTCGTAAAGCGCCCACGCTATCGATAGCGTCATCAGCAGCGCACAAACCAGCATCCAGCCGCTGGTTGAGCGACTCACGATTGGATCATTCGCCGGTAAGTCGGCTTCCCTTTTGATCAACGATTCGCCGGGTGCTGGTGAATCAGCCACTATGATCTAACCTCCGCACAACTCAGATATTGAACCAGGGAGTTACCCAAACGTACTTGATCGTCAAAGCCAGACGCAGAATCAGTTTTACCGGCAACGCCAGCAGCACACTCACGGCAAAGAATTGAAACGTGAGGTACTGAAGCAGACTGGTCCGCGCCAGTAACTTCTGCTCGAACGCATTCTTTGGAAAGAGTGCCTCGTGAAGTCCATGCAAGCTAAACGATTTCGGAAATCGAATGCGCTTGAAATCAACCGTCATCAACCAGTGAAAGAAAAGCGCGCCGACCAGGTAAAAGCCGCTCACGACCAGCAATCCGAAAATAAACTTGCCCGGATTCGCGGCCAGAAAGCCGAGGTGAAGCGTTTTGCCGAACGAGCTCTGCGCGATCATGTCGTGCAGGTCGACGTTCTTATCGAACACGACTGCGTTGTGATCCCACGTCTGTCCCGGCCAGAACCAGATCCAACCCGGACCACGAATGAACGTGCCGATCACGATTAAAACGATCCACATTAAAAAGCCCGCCCCAAACATCCACAACGCAAAGCGTCGCTGTTTCAGTGTGTAATAACCGTTGCCGAGTGGATTCGAATCGACATACGGAAAGACCATCAACCCGACCATGATGATCGACGGCATCACAACGCCGGCGATCCACGGATCGAAGTAGACCAGCATCTCCTGCAGTCCGAGGAAGTACCACGGCGCCTTCGACGGATTCATCGTCAGGTTCGGATTTGCGGGTTCTTCGAGCGGAGCGTTGAGTGTGATGGACCAAACAAAAAGAACCACCGTAACGATCACGGTGGCCAGAAACTCAATTCTAACCAGGTAGGGCCAAACGTGCAGTTCTCTTGCCCAACCTGGCCGCCACGGCTCGATTTTGCGATGATGTGTCTTCGCCAGTTTGGAATCGGATTCAAGCTCGTTGATGAGTTGATCGTTACGTACAGCCTGCCTGACGCCAAGCCAGGTGAAAAACGGCACCAGGAAAAGCATCGCCACAATCGGCACGTTGTCAGGCGCCGAAGAGATGGTCCAAAGCTGGTGCCAGTCCTGAACGTTGATCGCCCAGAGTACGACGATCAGCAAAGCGACTATCAAGATGGTCCATTTGTTGAACAGTCTTCGCATTTTCTTTCCTGCGACCTCTGCGTGTCTCTGCGTCCTCGGCGTTAAAAAGGTTTCTCAACGCAGAGAGCGCCGAGATACGCAGAGGGCCGCAGAGTAAAAGTCATTTCTTCTTAGCTATCGCCTTCATCTCCGACTCGAGCATCACCGGCGCTGGTCCGGAGATACCTCCGTCTTTCCTGATGCGCCAGAAGTGAACCGCCATAAAGATCGAAGCTACGAGCGGAATTCCGATACAGTGCCAGATATATGAACGTAAGAGGGCGTTTGAATCCACAATCGAGCCGCCTAGTAGCCCAAATCGAACGTCGTTATAAGCAGTCAAACCCAGTTGCGGTCCGAACGGGCCCTCGTGGCCGAGCATCGGCGTCGCCCGCGCCATGTTGGTACCGACTGTGACCGCCCAGAAACCGAGTTGATCGTCAGGCAACAGATATCCGGTGAACGACAAAAGCAGTGTCAGCACGAGCAACACGACGCCCACGCACCAGTTGAATTCACGCGGCCGCTTGTAAGAACCGGTCAGCACGACGCGGAACATGTGCAGCCAGGTCGTGATCACCATCAGGTGCGCTGCCCAGCGGTGCATGTTGCGCAGTAGTTTTCCGAAGGGCACGTCGTGCTCGAGATAGAGAATGTCGCGAAACGCATCGACCTTGGTGGGGTGGTAGTAAAACATTAACAACACCCCGGTAAACGTAAGCACGATAAAGAGATAGAACGTGATGCCGCCCATGCCCCACGTGAACGGGTAACGCACTGCGTCGCGATTGATCTTGGCCGGGTGCAGGTGCAGAAAGACGTTCGAGAGAATCGCGAGGGATCGATTGCGCGGATCGGAGCGATCGTGTGACACGCGGAAGATCGACTTCCACAGTTGCGTGTCCTGCGGATCCTTGTACTCCTTCGCCTCTTCGATCGCGCGCTGCTTGAGGGACTGCCCACCCTCCTTCACGCGCTCGATCATGCTCCGGTTGTCTTCCTCACCGGTCGTGAGTTGCTTCGTCTCTTTTGGATCAGAATTCTCTGCCATATCCGTGTAAATTCGCGTAGTCCGCGGCTTCAGACTCTGATGAACGCGCCGTCATCGTCAAAATGGCTCTTCGCGCCCTTTGGCCATTCGTAAAGCGTGCCTGTATCGACGACAATCTGCCCTTCCGCGTCCAGCGTCACCTTCGCGCGATCCATGGGGCGCGGCGCCGGGCCTTCGAAGTTTATGCCTTCACTATCGTATCCACTGCCATGGCATGGACATTTAAACTTGTTTTCACTGGCCTTCCAGTCGGGTGTGCAGCCGAGATGAGTGCAGCGGGCGTAGATGACGAAAAGCCGATCGGACGTTCTCGTCACCCAGATACGATATTGTTGCTGCCATTTTGTATCGACGCCGATCGCGTAGTCGGCAGGCGCCCCGATACGAAAGATGCTGGAAGGTTCAAGAATCGAGCGCGGCAGGAAGAACCGCACGAACATCAGGAAGAACGTAGTTAGAGCGCCGGCGACGGTCGCCCACACGATCCGTCGTCGCATTTTGTTCACCGGCGGATCGCCCGCGGTCTCTACGACAGCGGCGGGCGCGCGCGGTGCGGCTGTACCTACACTTGGGGCGGACAATTGATCGGCTTGAGTATCCAAGTCCAGACCTCCGTCAAATCACTTCCGAATTGCCAGGTGCTGCGAACTTTCCGTGGATACACTTCGACTTTACCAACAGAGAAAGACTATACAACTTGACCCCGAACAGGGATTCCTCTCTGTGCAGTAACCCGAATTATTAGCTTAAACATGAAGAGCGCCGCACCTAACAAAACAAAATATAATATGGTCGGCGGCGTTATTTATACCTAATTTCCCAATTGGCTGGCAAGAAGTATCGATGTCTAAAGCTCATGTGATCATTTATTCGCGTCCCGGTTGTCATCTTTGTGACGAAGCTAAGGCCGCAATCCTAAGCGCCGGATGCAGCGATCAATTTGTTTTGGAAGAGATCAACATCGAATCCAGTGGCGAGCTATTGAACAAATACTGCTACGACATACCCGTGATCACCATCGACGGCGTCGAAACCTTCATCCACCGCGTTACGCCGCAGCAGTTCCGCGAAAAGATCTTGAACCGGAAGAAACCCTTTCAGGGTTAACACGTCTTTTAGGATTTAGTACCTGGGGTTGTCGCTTGCGCTCCAACACCAGGCTGAAATTAGCGAACGCCTCCGGCGTTATCTGTACACCGACATCAATCTCGGCCAGGAGTTACGCCCGGACAAGTGAAAGCACCCGGACCGTACACGCATAACGCCGAAGGCGTTCGCTAATTTCAGCCCAGAGTTGGAGCGAAGCGACAACTCTGGGTAGAAATAATTAAAAAGTAGCGTTAACCCTGTAAGGGTTCCTTCCGCTTACTAGTCCCAAACGTATCGCTCGTCGTACTCCATTCCATATGCCTTGAGAAAGGCACGATACTCGTCCTGGAACGTGACGCGTTTGTGATGTTCCTCTTGATTCTCAATGTAGCGAATCACGTCAGCAAGATTTGACTGGCTCACCGAAAACGCTGCGTAACCACCTTGCCAATAGAATTTCGCCACCTTCGGCCACGCTTCTTTGACCCACCCGGAGGACGTTCTTTTAACCTCCTTCACTACCTTTGCAATGGGAAGCGTCCTTGAGAGAGAGAACAAACTATGCGTGTGGTCCTCGACGCCACCCACGATCAAGGTCTCGCAGTCGTGATTGCGAAGCACCTCTGCGAGGTATGCATGCATTTCAGCACGTAACATCTTGTCGGTGAGAAACGGATAACGATTTTTAGTTGAGAAGATCAGATGCGTCCAAAGACGCGAAAGCGATTGAGCCATCGTGAGGTAGTTCTCCTTGTGAGGTATTAACCCTTACAGGGTTGGAGCGGGAGTTTAGCATGGGGTACCCAGAGTTGTCGCTTCGCTCCAACTCTGGGCTAAAATTAGCGAACGCCTTCGGCGTTAATGATGGAAATCCATAATGCTTAGTGCCTTTAATGTGCAACGTCTTCGGCGTTTACGCGGATAATGAACGCGAATGTGCAACGTCTTCGGCGCGGATAATGAGGGCGAATGTGCAACGCCTTCGGCCTTTATGCGAGTGAATAAAGCCGATGGGTTTTTTATGCCTTATTGTGGCTAAAAATGGGTTTGAGCCTGGAGCTCTTCGATAGATTCGTACAGCCGGCTGCGTTCGGATTCGCTGGTTGATTGGCGATAGGCCATGATGAGGTCTTTGAGATTCGCTAGTTCCCTGTACAGACCCGCGTTTTCGATGGGTGGCGTCAGGTAGGAGATGAGTTCGGCGTAGGAGCGGCGCTTGGCGATAGAGCCTTCGGAGGGGTTGTTTACGCTGTAGATGTAGAAGTTTGGCAACTCATCGATTAACCGATCCGGCCAGCACTCGCCTGACAGGCCGATCTGTTTGCCCGGCATAAACTCCAGCGCGCCGTGTGTGCCGAAGTGAATGACCCCGTCGGCATTCCATACCTTCGCGAGATAGGTGTAGAAGCCCATGAAACCGTGATGCGGCGAGCCACTGCGCGCCATCATCAGACGCATCGGATCGCCTTCGTAGCCAAACGTCGGCTGCACGCCGATAAAGACGTTGCCGAGCGCGAGTCCCTGAATGTTTATCAATCCCGGCGGTCTGCCCCAGTCGCGCTCAACTTCTGTGACGTAAGGGCAGAATCGCCGGTATTCCTGAACGTTCATTCGATACGCGACGTTCGCGGCGGCGCCGAAGCTGTCGGAGTTGCCGCCCAGTAATCTCGCTCGAAGATCGTCAGCGGAATCAGGGAGTTCAACCGCGTAACCCTCATCACACAGTCTCTTCAACACGTCAAATAGCCCGGGGAAAACGTCGAGATCTGCAGCGGTACCAATGTTTCCTTTGTTAGGAGGAAAGCAGAAGAGCGCGATCGCGAGCTTCAATTCGTCGCGCGAAGCGGTCTGCAAGCGATGCCAACGCTTCAGACGTCGAGCGAGGCGGCGGCACCGATCTTCGAGGGCGACGGGTTCGTGACCGCGAGACGGAATGCCACCATAAATAAACGGCTCGGTAGCACCGTCGATCTCAGGTATCGCGATCTGCATCCCGGCCTGAACCGGGTTCAGACCAGTTGCTGAATCACTCCACGCCTCGATCGTTTGCGTGTCGAGACTGACTGCGGAACGATACGGAAGATTCAGTTCACGCAGGAACTCCGCGGCCGCAGCACTATCGTTCATCGCCGGACCACCTACGAAACTGAAACCAGTGAGCGACACGATCTGACTGATGCGCGCGTTAGTCTTGCCCTCGTCGACAAAAAACTTCGCGACCGCTTCTCGGTTGTCCATGAGCGTTGCGATAGCAGGAATCACGCTCAGGCCTTCAGCCTCGATTGAATCGATAAGCGCGTCGTAATGTTTGGTCGTCTTACTGATTACCTGCGGACGCATTAACAACAGTCCAATCGTCGTGTCAGGATCGAGCGGCTTGCGGTACCACTTTCGATATTCGGCAAACGATCGAAACAACGCGGGCGCCTTCGGGTGATAGATCGCAACCGATGGCATCTGCTCCGGTTTGGGAACGCGCGCTTTTACCGAAGCATAGTGGACCAGCGAGTAAAGCAACATCGATTGAATGTTCACCGGAGTCGGCTGCAGGAAGTAGCAAAAGAGATAAAGGTAATGTTTCGCATCGGTGAGTGCGCCGGCCGTTGGCACAAACTGAAGAATACCCGGCAGTCGATCGATAAGTTTCAGATACTGTGTGTGACTGCGTTTATCTGACTTTCCACGCCTGGCATGATTCCCAACCCACGAACCAACCGACCGTAATAGCTTTCCGCCTTTCCCGTTCTGTCGTTTGAAGGCGGCGATGTCGAGTCGTCCCATGCGCGTTCGTCGCATCAGCTCCGGCATGCAGTTAATGACGATCACCGCATCATGATGCGACTTATCAAGCGCACTGATCAGGCGAGTAGCGTTCTCGCCATCCATGACGTGGATCACAAAGACGATGTTCGCGTCTTTGAGATCAGCTTCGACTTCCAGCCACTCGCGGTCACTCAACGGCGAGCCGAAGTTGTACGCAGCGACGCGCAAGTCGAGTTTGTGGGCGCGATTGAGCTCGCGCTCCGCGTTTCGGAGCGGTCCGAGTAAGCTTGAGCCAACGTAGAGGACGGTAATATTCACGCTACGCCCTCCAGTTGATCCTCGAGACTGCGGCTGATGTCGCGCAGTTTTTCCAGAACACTATCTTCGACATCCCAATATCCGCGTCCATTCGCTTCCAACAACCGCTGGACAAGCGAATGCGCGGAGTGCGGATTCAAATCCCGCAAACGCTCCAGCATCGACTCATCAAACAAAAACGTGTTCGCCACTTCCGAGTAGATCCAATCATCAACCGCATCCGCTGTGGCACTCCACCCGAAAGTATTCGAAACGTGATTCTCGATCTCGGCCACACCTCTAAAGCCGTGCTTCAACATTCCCTCGTACCACTTCGGGTTCAACGTCTTCGCCCGCGTTTCCAAACGAACCGTCTCTTCAAGCGTCCGAATCTTCACGTCACGCGAAAGCGAGTCAGACAGATAGATCGCCGGCCGCGCCTTGGCACGCTTCTCGACTGCCTTCGATACACCGCCGAGGTATTCGAAGTAGTGGTCCACATCAGTCAATCCGATCTCGAACGTATCGATGTTTTGGTAAGTCGCTTCGACACGCGCGAGCGCGCGGTCCATCGCCACACGCGCTTCCCTTCCCTCAATCGCCCTTCCCTTCGAATCGCGACCGTAAGCAAAACACTTGCGCGTCACAAACAGATCGCCGAGCGTCTCTTCGCGTTCCCACTGCGAATCCATCACCATGAAATTCACGTTCGTGCCGTAATTGCCTGGCGCATTTGAGAAGACACGCACCGCGGCTTCATCCGGATCGCATACATCCTGCTCGACCTGTTGCAGCACGTGTTTGCGTACGTAGTTTGATTCGAGTGGCTCATCGAGTTGGGCCACTAAACGAACTGCCTTATCGAGCAATTGCACGGTCGGACTAAATAGATCGCGAAATATGCCGGACACGGTCATCACGACGTCGATCCGCGGTCGTCCGAGTTGGGCCAACGGAATCGCTTCCACATTCGTGGTCCTATTCAAAGCATCGCGAACCGGACGCGTGCCGAGCAGCCAGAGCGCCTGGGCCACTCCTTCGCCCTGTGTCTTGATGTTGTCGAGCCCCCAGAGCACGAGCGCCATCGCTTCCGGATAACGGCCGTTCTCGTCTTTGTAACGCTCGAGCAAACTGTTTGCGACCGCTTCACTGCGTGAGAAAGCCGCGGCCGAAGGAACGCCGTAAGGATTGATTGCGTGCGTGTTTCTTCCGGTCGGCAGAATGTCCGGATTTTGAATGATGTCGGCGCCAGGCCCGGGTTCGATAAACTCGCCTCGCAACGCGCGCACAAGTGAATCGACCTCGTTGTTGGTTTGTAGTTTCGTGGAGACCGTTTCGAGTAAAACAAAAACCGGGCGCGTTTCTGCCGCGCTCAATCCTTTTTGTTCCAACAAACGAACAGCCCCGTCTGTGCCGGCACTGACAAACTCGCGCACAGCCTCGTCAACCAGATTTTCCGGAAGAGCGCGCACACCCGCTTCAGGACGATCGAACGAAGCGATCATCTTTAGTAGATCGATCTTTTCGCCGGCAGACGAAGGACGCCCGAAGACGTGCAGACCGGTAGGGATCAATCGCTGTTCGATCTCCAGCAACTGCTCGTAAAGCGCGAACACTTTCGCATCGCGCTCATCTTTGGAATTTATTTCAGACACGGATTACACGGATTTTTGCGGAGCGATCTTCACGAAACCAGCATGCAGAATGCCTGCGAGACGCCGCGTGTCTTCACTCGATTCAAACTCTTTCTGCGTGTCGACAACAATCACACGCGCACGCGTTCGATTGAGTGCAACGGTGAGCTCTCGCAGTTCCGACTCAATCTTCACCTGCCTGAACGCACGCAAGTTTAGACCGCCACGCCGCAGCGGTACGTTCGAACGCCCATCAGTGAATAACAGCACCACGGTCTCACCAAACTTATTTCCGACGATCTCGAGCAACTCAATCGTGGTCACGAGCCCCAGCGCGAGCGGCGTGCTGCCTCCCATGCGCAATGAGTCGAGCACTCGCCGCGCGCGCAGTATGCTACGCGAGGGTGGTAGATCGACGTTAGCATTCGTTCCGTGAAACGAAACAATCGCCACGCTGTCGCGGTTTAAATACGACTTACGCAACAGCTTCAGAATCGTGCTCTTCGCGCGCGCGATTCGATTCGCCGCCATGCTGCCTGATGCGTCGATTGCGAAAACAAACAAGGTGCCTTGTTTGTGTTTCAGCAACTTGTATCGCAACGCCTGGGGATTAACGGGCGCGAACCGTCCTTCGAGGCTTGCGAGCGCGCGCAACGTCGCGTCAATCGCAACGCGCGCACCCGCACTTCTGAACGTAACAGCGCGCGTATACCGGCCGCGTTGTTGGACCAGCGCTGCTTTCCCTCCGCTCGTGCGACGGCTTTGCGTAAGCGACTTTTCCTTGCGCTCGTTACTTCTCAAGTGCTGATCGAGTTTCACCTCACCGGATTTCTTCTCGACCGCGGGCGGCGAGAGAACGTCAGCATCGTTCGGTCTTGCACTTGCGCCCGAAGCTGACACACGTTGTCGCGGAGCTTGTTTGTTAACTTTGCCCGGGCGATCCTGAGGCTGCGTGTCGCCACCACCATTACCACTCGACGATGGCGGCGGGCCTGTGTTTGGAAAAACCTCGTCCACTGCCTGTTGAATCTGCTCGCTCGTCGCAGTTTCGTCGAGCGCGTCGCGACGCAATCGATGACGAAGCGCCATTGCCGACACGCGCTTCACGTGTTCTTCAGTTACCGCACGACGGCCTTCAAACGCTGCGAGCGCGCGCGAAGCACGCATGATTGTCAACTCACCACGGTGACCGTCAACTTTGAGATCCGCGCAGAGCTGCGCGATCTTCTCGAGCACTCGACGTTCCATCGTGAGTTTGACTAGCCCCGCACGCGCGCGTGTGATTCGCTTCCGAAGTTGCTCCTGATCTGCGGCAAACGACTCGCAAAACGCTTCGCGTTCACGATCATATGCTTCGCGGCGCTCAACGATGTCAACGCGATTCTTGAGATAGTTTTCGGTAGTGACTTCGGCATGAAGTCCGAAGCGATCGAGCAGTTGCGGACGCAGTTCGCCTTCTTCCGGATTGCCCGAGCCAATCAAAACAAAGCTCGCCGGGTGTTCGACGGAGACACCTTCCCGCTCTACTTTGTTAATGCCCGTTACGGCGACGTCGAGTAACAGATCGACGAGGTGATCCTCGAGCAGGTTTACCTCGTCAATATATAAGAAGCCACGATTGGCGCGTGCCAGTAAGCCTGGATCAAAAGTCTTTCGCCCAGCCGAGAGCGCTCGTTCGATGTCGATCGTGCCGCAAACGCGATCTTCAGTCGCGCCCAGTGGTAGTTCAACTACGGGCACTGCCGTTTGTTTAGTGTCGAGCTCAACCTTCGCGCTGCACTGGTCGCAGAGATTCTGTTTGTCCTGTGGATCGCAGTTATAAGGACAGCCGGCTACGACAGTGATCTGCGGCAACAGGTCAGCCAGCGCGCGCACCGCCGTCGACTTCCCCGTGCCTCGATGGCCCATGATCAAAACGCCGCCGATCAATGAATCGACAACGTTCAAGATCAAGGCCAGCTTCATTTCTTCCTGGCCAACGATAGCCGTAAAGGGATAGGTTTTCTGTCTCAGTTTGTCCACAGGTTACACAGATTACCTGATTTGAATCATCCGTGTAATCTGTGGATGAAATTTTCTTGACATTGCCCCCAAACCGGAATAGAGTGCGCTCCACCTCCCGGCTTCTAAAGTTAAGGCCCAGCAAAATTCGATTTACTATTCGGACAGAGTCCGCGCCTCTGCCCTCTCTCTCACAATCAGGCTCGTTCCTGGTTTACTTCTTACGTGAGGGGACTCTTTTAACTCTGGTCGTACCCCCCTAAAGACTCGAGACTGCCTCTGTAGTCCAAGTCAAGCAGGGTTCTATTTCCAATCAAGCAAAACCGTGCGGTTTGCCGACGGGCAGACTGTCAAGTTTTGTGTCGCAACCCGTTTGTAGCTCCTAGGAGGTAAAAGTTAAATGAGGAAAGTCTTACCTATCCTGACTCTAATTCTCTTTGCGGTCGCGCTCTTCGTTCCCTTGAGCTCGCCCGAACCAGTCGAAGGTCAAGCTGCCACCGAGGCACTGACCACCGACATGGACGCCAAAACTAACGACCTGTTCAACGGTTTCGGCGCGTTGGGCACACCGATCGACGAATGCGTCGCTGGACCTGTAGCACCCACCGCGCGCGGGAATGGCAGGTTCGAAGACAACAAATTCATCTTCTCCGAACGCGAGACTATCGAAGATGGTCTTGGACCAACCTACAACGACGTAGGCTGTGTTGAGTGTCACCAATACGTTGATGTTGGTGGGTTCGCTCAACAAATGGAATTCAGAGCCGGTCACATTACGAACGGCGCATTTGTTGACGCACCGGGCGGACAATTGATTCACGCCCGCGCAACGGACTCCGACATCGTCGAACACATCTCGACAGCGGAAACCGTGAAGGCATTCCGCGTAGTAACCAGCACTATTGGTGATGGCTTTGTCGAAGCACTTGCCAATGCGACACTCGAAAACAACGTCGCTGCGCAGCCACTCGCACAACGTGGAACTCTCACCAACGTACCCGTCACCGAAGCCAATAATGCGCTTCGTCACGGTCGCTTTGGCTGGAAGGCGCAACAGGCGAGCCTGCTTTCGTTCGCCGGCGATGCTTATCTCAATGAGATGGGTATCACCAACCCGTTCGACGGTTTCGGCGGTCGCAGTTCAAGCGCCGCTGATGCCGGAACGCATGAGAACCCGGCCAGCACCGCTGAAGGCGTTATCAACGTGACGTTCCCGTCTCCTTTCGATCCGGTTGCGGATCCCGAGGACGATGGTGATGACGTGCTTGCATTCGCCGACTTCATGGCAGCAACACGCGCGCCCGGTCGCCAGAACCCGATTCCGGCGGCGGCTACACGCGGCGATTCACTCTTCAACGCCGTTGGTTGCAATGTTTGCCACACGCGCACTCTCACGACAGCAGCGCCCGGAACCTCCATTAACGGCGGAGCGTTCACGGTTCCCGCGGCTCTCGGTAACAAGATCATCCACCCGTTCAGCGATTTTGCACTACACAATATCGGCACGGGAGATGGTATTGTCCAAAACGCCGGACAGAGCTCAGCCAACCAAATCCGCACGGCGCCACTCTGGGGCATCCGCGCGCGCAACCGGTTCATGCATGAAGGCTTGAACGTCACCATATTCGATACGATCCAACTGCACGCCGGTCAGGGAACGACAGCTAGAAATAACTTCAATTCCCTTACCGCCGCTCAGCAGAACGATCTCATCGCATTTGTGCTGTCGTTATGATCTACTTGCGCCAGCCGAATTGACGAGGCACTATCCCGAAGCTCGCCAGAGCACGCTCTCCGGCGGGCTTCGGTTTCATTCCCACAAAATTCGTTAAGAGGTTAATTCAAGTTTATGAGACAGACTGCAACAGCGTTACTGACTGTTTCACTCCTGGCCTTATCTATGTTCAGTGGCTGTAGCCCGGCGCCGAAACCAAAAGCCGAAGCGCCACCGGCGGCGGCATTCCAATCGACTCCTGAATCAGCACCACCACCCGTGACGCCAACGGTAGCGATGGCGCCGCAGCTTCCTGAAGTTCAGAATGCAATCAAAAGAGTTTTCAAAGATGCGGTCGTGCTACACCCGGGTCACAATCCAAACTTCTTCTCAGGTGACTTCAATGGTGATGCGTCGCAGGATCTGGTAGTGATTCTCAAGCCGGTCAAGCTTGATGAGATGAACAGAGAGTTTGCGCCGTGGTTGATCCGCGACCCGCGTTCGAATGTTTCCACGCGAGTGCGGCCTCCAATCAAGCAAGACGAAACGTTACTGGCAGTGATTCACGGTTTTGGAAACAATGACTGGCGCGACCCTGATGCGACACAAACGTTTGTGCTCAAGAACGTAGTTGGGAACAACATGAAGGTGCAAACCGGGAAAGAGTTTATCGAGGCGAACACGGGCCGAAAGTTGCCACGTCCACAGGGCGACCTGATTGGCGAGACAATCGATGGCACTCAAGGCTATCTTTACTACGCAACTTCTAATTATTCCTGGTACGACCCAAAGACGTTCAAGGAAAACGAATCAACCCCAGGCCCGTTCCACCGGGCGCGAATGAGATAGGCCACAAAAAGGTACACAAGACATGCGATATATTCTTTTCTTTCTGTTTCTTGGTCTCTCAGCGCTCACTGTTCAAGCACAGAGTCCGCCGGCGGTCGATATGATCAGTGCCGATGAGTTGAAGGCTAAACTCGCCGGCAATCAACAAGTGACGATCATTGACGTTCGTAGTTCTGAGGCTTACTCGTCGGCCAGCCAGACGATCAAGGGCGCCATTCACTTCAAGACCAGAAAACTCAAATACCGGCTCGCTTATCCGCCGTTAAAAGATCTACCCAAAGATCGAGAGATCGTTACTTATTGTTCCTGTCCGAAAGATGAAGCGAGCATCGCGGCGGCGCAGATTCTCCAGGCGGGCGGCTTCAAACGCGTCCGCGTGCTTCAAGGCGGCTGGACGGAATGGTTGCGAGTGAACGGTCCCGTCGAAGCGCGCTCGAAGACATAGCCGATTCCCGGTACAATGGCGCCGGAGGACGACCGACATCTTAGAGGTTAGTAAGCTCGGCTGCGTACGTGGAGATCGCAGGCTTTTTAGCGGGCTCGATCTGTCGGTGTCTCCGGGAACGTACATCCAGCTCACCGGACCGAACGGAAGCGGCAAAACCAGTTTGCTCCGGATTCTGTGTGGATTGCTCGCTCCTGCCGAAGGCAAGATTAAGTGGAATGGTGCGAATATTCGCTCGTTAGGTGAGGAATATGTCGCAGACGTGACATACCTGGGTCATCGCCACGGAGTAAAAGAAGAGCTGAGCGCCCTTGAAAATCTGAGAATCACAAACGCTCTGAATGGCGTTGAAGTCAGCATAGAACGTGCCCTCGCTGTGTTGAAAGAAATGGGTTTGGCCGGACGGGAGTCACTTCCGGCACGACTCTTGTCAGAAGGTCAACGACGCAGAGTAGGGCTGGCGCGACTGCTGGTTTGCAACACGAAGCTTTGGCTGCTCGATGAAGTGCTGACCTCGTTGGACAAAGGCGCGGTCGCCCTAGTTAGATCTTTGATTGAAAACCACCTGACTGGTGGTGGCATTGCGATCGTCGCGACGCACCAGGAATTAGAGTTGTCGGCGGGCCACACCAAACGACTCGAACTCACAACGTGAACGCACCTTCGAGTTTATCGATGTTGCGCTGGCTCGTTTGGCGCGATCTGATGCTGGCGTGGCGTCGCCGCGCCGACATGCTTTCGACGGTCTTCTTCTTTGTGATCGTCGTTAGTCTTTTTCCACTCGGCATCGGGCCGGAAACGCAGTTGTTGCGAACGATCGCGCCCGGTGTTGTTTGGGTGGCGGCGCTTTTGGCGTCGATGCTTTCGCTCGGCAGGATGTTTGCGAACGATTATCACGACGGCACGTTGGAACAGTTATTACTGACGCCACAGCCGCTCTTCTTAGTGGTGCTGGGGAAGACGCTCGCGCATTGGATCATTGCGGAAGTGCCGCTCGTATTGATCGCGCCGTTAGTCGGAGTGCAATTCGATCTCAGTAGCGAAACGTTGCGGATACTTTTTGTCAGTCTGTTGTTGGGAACGCCGGTGTTGAGTTTGATTGGATCGGTGGGAGCGGCATTGACACTCGGGCTACGCGGCGGCGGCGTGCTGATCTCGATACTCGTGTTGCCACTTTATATTCCGGCGCTGATCTTCGGTTCAGGTGCGGTTGAAGCGAGCATCATGGGAACTAGCCCCGCACCGCACATTTACTTGCTCGGCGCATTTGCGATCGTGTCGCTGCTCTTTTCGCCGTGGGCGGCAGCCGCCGCATTAAGGATTTCACTCGAATAGAGCCACAAAAAAGCACAAAAACACAGAAAAAACCATGAACATCTACAAATACGCATCACCCGCAATGTTCTACCCGATCGCCGGAAAGATGATTCCATGGTTCTCGACCGCGGCGGCAATCCTGTTTGCTGTCGGAATGTTCGTCGGATTCTTCATCGCGCCGCCCGACTTCCAACAGGGCGAAGCTTATCGAATCATCTTCATTCACGTGCCGGCTGCGTGGATGGGAATGTTTCTCTACGTGCTGATGGCGATCTACGCGGGAATCGGTTGGGCCTTCAATGCGCGTCTCTCGTCGATGATGGCTTCGTCCCTCGCGATTACCGGCGCGATGTTCACGGCGATCTCGCTCGTCACCGGCGCGTTCTGGGGTAAACCAACGTGGGGAACGTGGTGGGTCTGGGACGCGCGCATGACGTCCACACTCATCCTGATGTTTCTCTACATTGGATTCATATCATTACAGGCAGCGATCGACGATCCGCGCAAAGCCGACCGCGCGGGCGCCGTGCTGGCGCTGGTTGGTGTAATCAATGTTCCAATCATTTACTTTTCAGTAAATTGGTGGAACACACTGCACCAGGGCGCTACGATTCGCATCTTACAGAAACCAACGATTCGCGGATCGATGCTGGCGGCACTGCTCATCATGTTGGCAGCCTGCTGGCTTTACTCCGTGGCCGTTGTGCTGATGCGCCTGCGATGCATTATTCTGGAGCGAGAACAAAACGCGGCTCGCTTCGCGGAGGTGGGAGTATGAACTGGCCGGACCTGTCTATGGGAGGCTACGGCTTCTACATTTGGGGCTCATATGCGTTTTCATTGATAGCCATCGTTTGGGAGCTAGTGAGCTTGAGTCAACGCAGGAAGGCGCTCGCGCAGCAACAACGGCAATCATCTGATACTGTTTCTGCGCCAGTTTTAAGAGGTAGTGCTAATGAAACGACGTCATAGGCGGATCACATTCATCGCTGTCGGACTTGCGGCACTTGGGCTCGCGGCCTATCTCGCGGCGAGTGCTTTTCGAAACAATCTCGTATTCTTTTTTAGTCCCACGCAAGTGGCAGCGAAGGAAGCACCGGTCGGCCGCACGTTTCGGATCGGCGGCCTGGTTCAGGAAGGCACACTCAAACGCGATGGCCTCAACGTCCAGTTCGTCGTAACTGACACTGAGGCCAACATTCCGGTGGTTTACAACGGCATCCTACCCGACTTGTTTAAAGAAGGCCGCGGTTGTGTCGCGCAGGGCAAGATCGGCGCTGACGGCATTTTCCACGCCGAGCAGGTGCTGGCGAAACACGACGAAAACTACATGCCGCCCGAAGCCGGACAGGCGCTCGACAAAGCCAAGCACGCACGCGAAGCCGCAAAGACAGTAGTTGATAATTAAGAACTTTCACGCAAAGGCGCAAAGATATTAAGAAGAACGCGGGGAAGAATTTCTTTGCGACTTTAGTTTTCCGTTTTGCGCCTTTGCGTGAAACAACTCGAACGAATAAATGATCCCTGAAATAGGTCAATTCGCACTAATCGTCGCGCTGCTGCTGGCCGTGACGCAGGCAACATTCCCACTCATCGGAGCTTCACGCGGCAATCGCACATGGATTGCGCTCGCGGCGCCTGCCGGTCAGGCGCAATTCGTCTTTGTCGCGATCGCTTTCTGTTGTCTCGGCTATTCGTTCATCACGAATGATTTTTCCGTTCTCAACGTCGCAAGCAATTCAAATTCACAACTGCCGCTGCAGTACCGGCTGGCCGCCACCTGGGGCTCGCACGAGGGTTCGTTGCTCTTGTGGACACTCATGCTCGCGCTCTGGACAGTTGCGGTCTCACTCTTCAGCCGTCACCTCCCGGAAGAGATGACGGCGCGCGTGCTGAGCGTAATGGGGATCGTCAGCGTGGGCTTCCTGTTGTTCATGTTGCTCACGTCGAATCCTTTCACACGACTGAACCCGGTGCCGGTCGATGGTCGTGATCTGAACCCACTGCTACAGGACCCGGCGATGGTGGCCCATCCGCCGATGCTCTACATGGGCTACGTCGGTTTCTCCGTCGCATTCGCTTTTGCGATCGCGGCTTTAATCGGCGGCCGGCTCGACGCGACCTGGGCGCGCTGGTCCAGGCCATGGACCACAGTCGCATGGATGTTTCTTACCTGCGGCATCGCACTCGGCAGTTTCTGGGCTTACTACGAACTCGGCTGGGGTGGTTGGTGGTTCTGGGATCCGGTTGAAAACGCGTCATTCATGCCCTGGCTCGTGGGCACGGCGTTGATACATTCGCTTGCCGTCACTGAGAAACGCGGCGGGTTCAAGAGTTGGACTGTGTTGCTCGCTATCGCCGCGTTTTCGCTGAGTTTGCTCGGAACTTTCCTGGTTCGCTCCGGCGTGCTGACTTCGGTTCACGCTTTTGCTACCGATCCCAAGCGCGGTATTTTCATACTCGCTTTTCTGTGCGTGGTTATCGGCGGCTCGCTGCTGCTCTATGCGTGGCGCGCGCGGCAAGTCGGACTCGGCGGCAAGTTCGACGTGATCTCGCGCGAGTCGTTGTTGCTTTCCAATAACGTTCTGTTGACGGTGGCGGCGGGTTCGGTGTTGCTCGGAACACTTTATCCGTTGATTGTCGATGCACTCGGTGGCGCGAAACTCTCCGTTGGACCACCTTACTTCAATCTCGTGTTTGTGCCGTTGATGGCACCCGCGATGTTTTTGATGGGCATTGGACCAGCTGCGCGCTGGAAGAAGGCGAGTCTTCCCGATCTGGTCACGAGGCTGCGCTGGGCTTTTGTCGTTAGTCTTGTTGCTGCAGTGGCGTTGCCGTTTATTTTTGGACAGTGGAAGTGGCTCGTCAGTCTCGGTTTGTTGTTGGCGATCTGGATCCTCGCGACGATCGTGGTGAACCTTTGGGAACGCGTGCGGGTAACTTCAGGACAACTCACTACGTTCCAAAAGTTGCGCATGCAGAGTCGCAGTTACTACGGGATGCAGGTAGCGCATCTTGGCGTGGCCGTGTTTATCGTTGGCGTCACGCTCGTCACCGGATACCAGATTGAGAAGGACGTGCGGATGGAGTCCGGCGACGTTGTAACCGTGGGCGGCTACGAGTTTCGCCTGAATCCCGTACCTTGCGATAATGAGCCGCAGAGATTGTGCCCAGTAAGAAAAGTAACTGGTCCAAATTATGTCGGAGCGCGCGCGGAGATCACTGTCAGCCGCAACGGAACTGAAATCGAGAAGATGTTTCCCGAAAAACGCAGCTACACGGCGACCGGCAACGTAATGACTGAGACAGCGATCGACACCGGGATACTGCGACATCTTTATGTCTCGCTCGGCGAGCCGGCCGGTGGTGGCGCGTGGACAGTTCGTGTTTACTATAAACCGTTCGTCGGCTGGATCTGGGGTGGCGCAATCCTGATGGCGCTCGGTGGCGGGCTTGCGGTCAGCGATCGACGTTACGCCCTCGCGGCGCGCAAGGAGCGCGAAGCTCGCGAAACAATAAAGCCCACGGAAGTTCCGAGCACCGTCGTCGCATCGGTACCGACGGAATCGTAGAATTCTTCTTTGCGGCCTTTGCGTCCCCTTTGCGCTCTCTGCGTGAAACTCTTTTTCACGCAAAGGACGCAAAGATTACGCTAAGACCGCAGAGAGAAAGCAAGAAATGGTTAAGTATTTAATTCCACTCGCTCTGTTCCTTGTTCTCGTTGTCTTTCTGGCGATCGGGTTGGGGCGTGATCCGCATGAAGTTCCCTCCCCTTTGATCAACAAAGCCGCACCGACGTTTCGTCTGCAACAACTGAAAGATCCTTCAAAGACCTTCTCCTCGGAAGACATGCGCGGCAAGGTCTGGATCCTGAACGTCTGGGCTTCGTGGTGCGTAAGTTGTCGCGATGAACACCCGCTGTTGATCGAATACGCCAAAACAGGCGTCGTGCCGATCTACGGCCTGAACTGGAAAGACAAACCCGAAGATGCGCTCGGCTGGCTCGCGGATCTAGGTGATCCTTACGTCCTGAGCGCCACTGATTTCGATGGTCGCATCGCGATCGATTACGGAGTTTACGGAGCGCCCGAAACCTATCTCATCGATCAAAGCGGCACCATTCGTTTCAAACAGATCGGCGCGCTGACACCCGACGTCTGGTCCAATAAGATCCTGCCGATGGTCCAGGAATTAAATCGACGGGGAACATCTCGATGATTCGCTCGCTTTTCATTTCAGTATTACTACTCTGCGCGGTCACACCATTTGCATTCGCAAAAGAAGCTCAGCCGACCGGGGACGACCCCGCAGTCGAGCAGCGACTCCATAAGCTTTCGCAGGAGTTGCGCTGTCTCGTCTGTCAGAACGAAACACTCGCCGACTCGCGCGCCGACCTGGCGGAAGATCTGCGCCGCGAGATTCGCGAGCAGATAAAAGCCGGTAAGAGCGACAAAGAGATCATCGAGTTTCTCACGGCGCGCTACGGACAGTTCATTCTCTATCGTCCACAAGTTACGCCGACAACTTACCTGCTTTGGTTTGGTCCATTCGTCCTGCTGCTCGCCGGATTGTTTCTGCTCTTCAACTACATCAAACAGCGACGCGATTCATTACCGGAAAAACCTCTGAGCGCTGACGAACATCGTCGCGCAGAAGAGTTACTCGCCTCTGCCTCAGGAAAGGAGACGACGTGATTCTTTTCTGGGTAATCTGTGCCGGACTTATATTGATCGCGCTGTCATTTGTGTTGCCGACAGCCATGAAGCGCGCCGATGAATCAAACGTCGCGATGGAGGACGAACGAAAAGAAGCAAACATCGCGGTCTATCGCGATCAACTTTCCGAGCTCGAAGCGGATCTGCGCAACGGCATCGTCAGTGAGGAGCAGTACGCACAGGATCGCGAAGAGCTCGAACGGCGTTTGCTCGAAGACACGGCGACGACTAAAACCAAAAAGACCGGCACGGCGCCTGCTGTGGCGCGGAACACTGCATACGTGCTCGGCATCGGACTGCCGCTCGTAGCCGTGATCTTTTATCTCAACGTCGGTAGTCCAAACAGTATTTCCGAACCACCGCAAGTATCATCGGCGCCGCAACAAATGGGGGCGCCTCAGGAACGAACGCAGGAACAGATCGCAGCCAATGTCGATAAGTTAGCAACCCGGCTCCAGTCAAATCCGAATGATCCGCAGGGTTGGATCATGCTGGCGCGCTCTTACAACTCGATGGAGAAGTGGAACGAAGCGACCGGCGCGTATGCGAAGGCCACCGAACAGAATCCTAACAATGCTGACCTTTGGGCTGAATATGCGCTTGCCACAGCTATGGCCAACGGCAAGAGTCTCGAAGGCAAACCGATGAAGCTGATCAATCGCGCACTGAAAGTTGACCCGCAAAACGCAAAAGCGCTACAACTCGCCGGCAGCGCCGCGTTTCAGGCGAAGGACTACAAGAAAGCGATCGACTACTGGCAACGCGTACTTAAACAGGTTCCTACGGGCTCCGAAGTCGAGCAAGTGATCACTGAACGAATCGACGAAGCGAAGAAACTGGAAGCGGGTAAGTAGAGAAAACATGTCGAGAGAGAATCTTCTTTTTGCAATCATCGGAATCCTGTTGGGATTCATAATCGGGTTCATGTTTGCTAGTTCGATGAGCCAGAAGCAGGCGTCGCAGCAGATGGCCTCGGCGTCGCAGGGTTTGCCGGCGGATCACCCGCCAATTGCCGGGGGTCAAAACGCTCCTGATCCACAGGCGATGCGCGCGGAAGTTGCGTCTCAACTCGAAAAGGCTCGGAACGAACCAAACAATTTCGACGCACAGATCAAGGCGGCGCAACTTTATTATCAGATTGGGCGCCACGATCAGGCGATCGAATTTCTGCTAAAAGCGAATGCACTCAAGCCCACCGACTATCAGACCGTCGTCGCTCTGGCGGTAACAAACCTCGATGCCGAACACTATGAAACTGCCGAGAAGTGGTATCGAGCCGCGATGAAGATGAAGTCGGACGATGTTATGGTGCTCGCCGGACTCGCGGACGCAACTTTGAAAAAAGGCGACGCCAGGGCGGCTGAAGATGCGATAGCGAAATTGGAGAAAGTCGATCCGAACGCCGAGGATCTGCCTAACTTTCGTACCAGATTGGCAAGCCTGAAATCAAAATAAGCCACAAAAAGGCACATAAGACACAAAAGAAATAAAGCCTTATTTTGTGTCTTATGTGCCTTTTTGTGGCTAAGGTGAGATTGACATCCGCACCACATTTATCAGCAGGACGCGCTGGATTCTCCCGTCCTTCCCCGTCACTACTACCTGGCCATTCTCGACAGTCACACGTTTCACCGTACTCATCGAACGGTTAATCAACGTTCCATCATTCGTTTCGATCACTAAACGTGGACCAACTTCCGGTTCAGGCTCAGGTTCGACCGGAGGAGGCTTCGGTTGTGGTGTCTCGCTCGCAACTGTGTCTCGCGTGCGCGGCGTTGTTGGTCTGCGTACACTGGGCCGGCGTGTGCGAGTGTTTCGTACCGGCGCCGGTTTTTCAGTTTTCTCTTCGACGGGAGCGGGTGTCTCGACAGGTTTTGCTTCCGGCGTAGGTTCGGGTGTCGGTTCCGGTGTCGGTGTGGCTGCGACTTCAGTTACCGGAGGCGCCGGTTCTTCAATCCTTGCCCCGACCGATGACACGCGTTTTGTTTTACGACCACTAGCAGGTGTTTCACCCGGCGACGTTGACGGTGTTTCCGTTTCGGCGATATCGGGTCCGCCCTCGATTGGTTGAAACGACCCACCGAAAGTCACACGATAAATTCCCTCGTCGTCATTTGGGCTACGCGCTTCGACGCGCAGTATCAGATCTTCGCGCTTACGCAGGTAGACGCCCTTCGTCACTGGCGTCGAAATCTCAGCGTATAAAGTGAGCTTGAAGAGCGGTCGCAAAGTGCCGGCGGTGAAGACGTCGACGTCGCCGTTGAGATTATTACTTTGAATCGTGATCAGCAGATCGCCGGGCATGCCGGTGAAAGCGTAGTAGTGATCCGTGAGTCTTGCGTCTCCCAGATCGCGCGCCGCGATGCGAGCGGTGACGGTATTACTGCGCACCGGCCAGGGTGCGTTTGGATCGGTCGACTGTGCGCTAAGAGAGCCCGCCAGCGAAAGCAGCAACGCGAGCACGAACAGTTTTTGCACGAGAAACTCGGAACGAACCAGTGCCATATTAACGCCGCAAAGCATATCAGATCTGGGTTATCCTAGTCCCATGAAGTTGCTTTTGCTATTCCTGATCTTGTTCGCTTCCCTCCCCGTATTCGCGCAGTCGTGGACGACAAAACTCGATAACGACATCCGCTTCTACCAGGCAACTGAGATGGGCGTTGTTATCGCCGGCACGGAAAAATCACTCTACGCAATCGACGGTGGCAGCGGCCAGATACTTTGGCGTCGCAAAGACACTTCGCTTGATGAAACCGACGTCGCGCCCGTGCCTGGCACTGATCTGTTGTTGCTGAGTTTTGAAAAGGGCGACAAGGCTCGTATCGAGGCAGTTGATGTGTTGACTGGCGACTCGATCTGGCGCAGCGAGAAGATCAAAGGCGCTGTGATGCAGATCTCGGTTGATCCTGCAAACAACTTGCTCGCCTTGGTGTTGGCTAAAGACGCGAAGAATCGCGCTCGAGACGGCTTCAAGCGTCGCCCGTTGTTGCACGTTCTGGATCTCGCAAGCGGTGACGAGCTCTGGAAGTATGAAGCCGGCGAAGTCGAGATGATGCCGGCGCGCTGGGTGGAGGATTCAGACAAGGAAGTAGATTACACACTCGACAACTACTATCCACCGGTGTTTGTCGATGGGCGGCTCTACGTCTTTTATGAAGGTGTGACTTCATTCGACGCGCGCGGCGGCAAGGAGCGTCTGCGCGAGAAGTATCGCGTCAATGAAGACGGGCTCGCGCTCACGGAAGCGGAGCCGATTTTTTCCGAAAGCTTCATCTACGTTTCCGGTCACGGTCGCGTGCGCGCGATCTCCCGTCAGAGCGGCGACACGGAGTGGGAAGCAAAAGATCTCGGGCTCACACCGGAAATGATTCTCGCCGGTGATGTGCTTTACGTTCGCACGGGCGGACAGTTCACGCGATTGAAAGACGGTGAGATCGTTGAGCGTGGTTCTTACGGCGTGAGCGCGATTGATGCTCGTTCAGGGAAGGTCCTGTGGCGTTACAAAGGCGCTGACAAAGGTATAACGAATCTACTGCTTCCCGATCGCAACACCATCGCGATTGCGGACCGCGACGAGCTGATGCTCATCGACGCAACTTTAGGCAAACGAACGTTCCACCTGTCTCATAAGATCGAGCGACCGTCGTTTGGTTTGATAAATGAGAGTGGTGATATCGTCATTGGTGGTCAATCGGAGATCGCGGCGTTTGATATTTCGCGAGGACGTGAACTCTGGCGCGCACGCCACACGCCTCCTGGTCGCGGCATTTTGCGCACGATTGGCGCGATCGCCGCACGCGCTGCTTCACTATATTTTCGTTACAGTGGTCCAGGAATGACAGCGTTTCGCGCGGCTTCGGCGTTTTCGAACTTACAGTCTCTCGCAACGGCGGCCACTCGAAGTCGCAGGGCGCCATTAGCGCGATTCAATCGCTACGGGATTGCGTCACGACAGCTCGATCGCCTCTCGCGTTACCTCTGGCATCGCGAACGATTGGCGACACTGCGTGGGCAGTGGATGTATTTCTACACGGGTCATGGATTGGTCGGAGTGAACGTGAACAACGGTCGCACCGACCGGGAAATCCGTTTGTCGGATCTCGATGAGCGCTTCATCACGGACGAAGTGCTCGGGACCATGTTTACCGCTTCCGGCGAGAAGTTATTTAGCCACGGATTGAACAGATAAATACAGATCGGTTTTTAAATCCGTGTCATCCGTGGCGCAGTCGTAACGCATTCGCGATCACCGACACTGAACTAAAGCTCATCGCGGCGGCCGCGATCATCGGACTTAATAAGATCCCAAAGAACGGATACAACACGCCAGCTGCGATCGGCACACCGACTGAGTTGTAGACAAACGCGAAGAAGAGATTCTGTTTGATGTTGCTCATCGTGGCGCGACTCAACGCACGTGCTCGGACAATCCCGCGCAGGTCGCCTTTTACGAGCGTTACGTCAGCGCTCTTCATCGCTACGTCCGTGCCGGTGCCCATCGCTATTCCGACCTGCGCTTGCGCGAGTGCCGGTGCGTCGTTGATGCCGTCGCCGGCCATCGCCACGATGCGTCCCGCACTTTGAAGTTTTTTCACCACATCAACTTTCTGATCCGGCAAGACCTCCGCGACGACCTCATCGATCTCGAGTTTACGAGCGACAGCTTCAGCAGTCGTACGGCTATCTCCGGTCAACATCACGATGCGAATGCCTTCCGCGTGTAGTTGTTTGATTGCTTCCGGTGTTGACTCTTTGATCGGATCAGCAACGCCAATCAGCCCCGCAGGCTTTTCATCGACGAGCACGAACATGATCGTCTGACCATTCGCTCTCAAACTCTCTGCCTGCTTCGTCAATTCATCCGCTGTGACCTGGAACTCTTCCAGCAACGCACGATTCCCCACTGCAACCCGATGACCATCAACTTCTCCAACGACGCCCTTGCCTGTCAGCGAATGAAACCGCAGGGCGTCAGTGAGTTTGACATTACGATCGCGCGCGCCCGAGACGATCGCTGCCGCGAGTGGATGTTCGCTGTTTCGTTCGATGCTTGCTGCCAATCGCAAAAACGTCTGTTCATCCATCGCGGTGACAACGCTCTGAAGCTGCGGTTTGCCTTCAGTCAACGTTCCCGTCTTGTCAACCACGAGTGTGTCGACCTTGCGCATTACCTCGATTGCTTCAGCGTTTTTGAACAAGATGCCGTTCAGCGCGGCCTTCCCGGTCGCGACCATGATTGACATTGGCGTTGCGAGTCCGAGCGCGCACGGACACGCGATAATGAGTACCGCCACAGCGTTGACGAGGCCATGGGCCATTCGCGGTTCCGGTCCCCAAATGCTCCAAACCACGAAAGTGATTACGGCAATCAATACAACCGCCGGCACGAAATAGCCGGAAACGACGTCGGCCAGCTTCTGGATCCGCGCGCGGCTGCGTTGCGCCTCGGCCACCATCTGTACGATCTGCGATAACAATGTTTCCGAACCGACGCGCTTGGCACGCATTACAAACGAACCGGTGCCGTTGACAGTCGCACCCACGACGCGATCATTTGCACGTTTCTCAACCGGTATCGGTTCGCCAGTGATCATCGACTCATCGACCGTGCTTGAACCTTCGAGCACCGCGCCATCGACCGGCACCTTCTCGCCCGGACGCACGCGCAGTCGATCGCCAACGTGTACCGCGTCCAGCGGAACATCTTCCTCTTGCCCGTTATCACTAAGGCGTCGAGCAGTCTTGGGTGCGAGCCCCAGTAGTGCTTTGATCGCCATGCCGGTTTGACTGCGCGCGCGCAACTCGAGCACCTGGCCTAACAGCACGAGCGTCACAATCACAGCGGCAGCTTCAAAGTAAACCGGCACGTTGCCTTCATGATCACGAAACGAAGCCGGGAATATCGTGGGTATTACGACTGCAGTCACGCTGAACAAGTAGCCGACACCCACGCCGAGCCCGATCAACGTGAACATGTTCAAACTGCGATTCACGATCGATTGCCACGCGCGTACGAAGAATGGCCAACCGGCCCACAGGACAACGGGCGAAGCGAGCACGAGTTGTAGCCACGCTAACGTCCTCATTGAGAAGATTTGTTGCAGAGGTTTCCCAGGGATCAATTCACTCATGCCCATCGCCAGGAGGGGGATCGTGATTATTACTGCGACCCAAAACCTGCGGGTCATGTCCGTCAGTTCTGTGTTCTCTTCTTCCTCGAGCGAGGCAGTGAGCGGTTCGAGCGCCATGCCGCAGATCGGACAACTACCTGGACCATCCCGAATGATTTCGGGATGCATCGGGCAGGTGTATTTCCGAGCTTTTACCGTGAGCTTCGGCGTGGCAGGCTTGTTTAAAAAATTCTCCGGATCTTTTTGAAAGCGATGTAGGCAGTGTGTGGCGCAGAAGTAGTAAGTCTTTCCTTCGTATTCGAAAGAGCCGGCGGCGTTGGCGGGATCGACAGTCATGCCACATACGGGATCGATTACGCCCGGCGAAGATTGGACCACAGGTAATGAGCGACTCATTTTCTTGCTTTCTTACTCAAGCGCCGTATCGGGTTCGAGTGCGCGAGCTCTGTTTCTTCGATTAGTCCGCAGACGTGGCCGTCGAGTTCTCCTGTTTCTTCCCACCTGGCGAGCGCTGCTCCGAGTTCTTTACGGTAGCGGCGCATTTCTCTCAGTTTTTCGTCGAGCTCGGCGAGACGATGGCGCACAATCTCGCGCACTTCGCGGCACGGGCTGTGACCCGCAGCTTTGTCGGCGATGATCTGCTTGATCTCCTGTAACGAGAAGCCGAGCACCTGCGCGCGTTTAATAAAATCGAGACGTGTTAGCACCTCGGTATCGTAAACGCGATAGCCGCTCTCGGTGCGTCCGGGCCGGCCGAGCAACCCACTGCGCTCGTAGAACCGCAGCGCCTCGATCCCAATCCCGCTCGCCTTCGCCACCTCCCCGATTTTGAGTTTCAGTGCCATTGCAGAGCTATTCTAAACCCTGTAGTCAAATACAGAGTCAAATGATTAGGCCTTCGGCGTTAAGGAATGATTTGCCAATAACGAATCTCTGACACCGGCGCTTCGACAGCGAGGGCGCCGGCGTAATCGTCGCCGACGTCGATATTGAACATCGCCCAACGCGATGCGTCCCCTCGCTCCGCGCGTAATAACGCCGCCGGTTCTCCCGGTGCGAGCGTTACGTCAAACGCACCGAGCGGCTCGGACAAACCGCGCCCGATCGCTTTAATGTACGCTTCCTTCCTGGTCCAACACCTGAAGAACCCCGCCACCTGCTCTTCTTTCTCCAACGCATTAAATGCCGCAACCTCGACGCGCGAAAAGAAACGCCGTGCAACATCCTCATTCGCAAAGTCCGCGCGAACGTGTTCAACGTCAACACCAAGCTCGCGATCGCGCGACACTGCCAATAGCGCTACCCCGTGTGAGTGCGACATGTTGAAGCGCAGCTCTTCGCTGACCAACGCGGGTTTACCGTACGCGCCGTACGAAAACCGTAACTCCACCGGGTTCACCTCGAGGTATCGCGCCAGCACATATCGCAACCCGCCTCGACCCGCCACAAATTGTTTGCGATGCTTCTCGAAATGAAAGCGTCCGGCACGTAAAAGTTCATCCGCCTCCAACGTAGCGCGAAACTCAGCCAGGACACTTTCCGGCTGGTCCAACTCAAGACGCCAGACGTGTACCTCACCCGTCGCTAACGTCAGCGACGCAGGCGGTTCAGACCATATCGAGACTTCAGCCATGTTCAAAAACAAGTGTAACAAAAAGAACACTTTCCATCTGCGAGAGGCGCAGGATAGAATCGCACCAGCCCAGGTTCAGTAATAGTCTCCCCCCGAGCTATTCCCCCGGCATTCTTTGCGAAAGTTTGCATTAATTTGGTTGGCCTCTAGGAGGGGGTCTGGCAATGTCGCGAACTACCTATTCACTGGTCCGCCTCGCAATGTGTGGACTCTTTCTTTGCTCAGTTGTGATTACGGCAAATGCTCAGTTCCGGGCCGGCGTCCAGGGCACGGTTTCCGACTCCGCCGGCGCACTCGTACCCGAAGCCAAAGTGGTCCTTAAAAACACTGAAACAGAAAGAACTCAGGAATCCACTACGAATGAGGAAGGCTTCTATCGCATCACTGGCCTTGCTCCGGGAAAATATGAATTAACGGTCGAGAAGGCCGGTTACAAGAAAAGTATCGCGCAGAGCCTGAATGTAAGTGCAGAGAATATTCAGGGCCTGGACGTCATCCTCGAGATCGGGGAAATCACCGCCGTTGTAACCATCACCAACGACACTACTGCACAACTCGAAACTGAAAACGCGAATGTCAACAAAGGAATCACGACCACCGAGGTCAAGCGACTCCCACAAGCCGGGCGCGATCCATACGAACTGATCCGGCTTACGCCGGGAATCTTTGGCGACGCGGGTCGCAGCCCCAATGGAAACGCGTCTGGGTTACCGAATTCTCCGGGACCCGGCGGTTCGGACAACTCAATTTTTCAGGCTGAGAACCAACCACAGATCAGCGCCAATGGTCAACGCATCTCCGCAAACAACTATCAGATCGACGGCGTGAGCGTGAACAGTCTCAGTCACGGCGGCGCGGCTGTTGTCACACCGAACCAGGAATCGGTAAAAGAGATCCAGATATCATCAACTACCTATTCGGCAGAGGATGGGAGAAACTCGGGCGCTCAGGTCAAAGTGGTTTCACAGAATGGCACCAACGATTTTCACGGCAGCGCGTTCCTCAAATACAACAGCCCCAAACTCAACGCCTTTAATAAGTATCCAAACGACTTTGGTCGCGGATTTACGGAGAGAGTCGAACGCTTCTTCCGTCAGTTCGGAGGCAGCCTTGGTGGTCCACTCATTCTGCCGCGCTTCGGTGAGGGTGGTCCATCCACTTACAACGGACGCGATCGCGCGTTCTTCTTCCTTTCTTACGAAGGACTGCGGGAAAATTCGACGACGCCCTCGATCACTTACGTCGAGACGCCGCAGTTTCGACAAGCTGTCATCAACGCGCGACCTGGTGGCATTAGTGCTCAAATATTGGGGAGCGACGGTGTTAACCCGCGCATCGGCGGCATTCTGACACCGTCTTGCGCCGACATAAACGGCGGCATTCCGTGTCAGGTAGTTGGCGGTGGTCTCGACGTCGGATCGCTGACCGGCGGGTTGGGCCAGTATGTTTCATTCGGAAATCTCGGTGGCGGCGGTCTCGACGGAATACCCGACATTCAAAAAGTCGTCATCGCTGCGCCCACCACGAACCGGCCCAAGCAATACAACGCGCGCTTCGATGTGTTGCCCAACTCAAACAATCAACTGACATTCAGCACCTATCTCACGCGCTCGTTTCGAATCGGCAGCGATACTGGCAACGGCGCACGCCCGCAAGGCGACATCACCTCTGCGCCACACAACACAGCTTACACGGTGCTCTACAACCGCACCTTTTCTCCGCGACTGCTGAACGAAGCGCGATTCAATTTCACAAAGTTTGCTTACAACGAGATTGAGTCGTCCAGTACAACCGACTTCGGCATTCCGCGGGTCGAGATCGAAAGTTTGTTGCGTGACGGCCGCATTCGCTTCGGCGCTAACCAATCTGAAGCGACGCCCGGAGTGTTTTCTGAAAGGACGATGGAGTTTCGCGACGTGGTCAGCAATGTGCACGGCAATCACGGATTGAAGTTTGGTGGTGAGTTTCGTCGGGAATTCAACGACAATAACCTGAACGGTGCTGCGCGACCGTTGTTCACGTTCGCGAGCCTGTTCAACTTTGCCAATGATGCGCCGCTTTTCTATCAGATCAACGCCGATCCGGCGACCGGTGGACCAGCAAACGCACAGCGTCACTTCCGCTCGAGCAGTTATGGTTTCTTCTTCCTGGACGACTGGAAGGCGCGTCCGAATCTGACTCTGAATCTCGGTCTACGTTACGAGTATTTCGGTGTCTTGCAAGAGCAAAACAACCAGGTCGCGAACTTTAGTTTTGGACCAGGTGGTGGCCTCGCGGGCTCGCGGGTCGACCCGACGAGTAAGCTCTACAACGGGGATAAAAACAATTTTGCCCCCCGCTTCGGATTTGCTTACAGCCCGAAGCAGTTTGGCCTCGAAGACAAAGTCGTCATTCGCGGCGGCGCCGGTATCTACTACAATCGCATTCCGGAAGTAGTTTTTTCCAACACGCGCGGCAATCCGCCGTTCTTCGCGCGCTATCAGATCTGCTGCGGCACAGCGGCGACTGACTTTGGTTCTCCATTCGCCGGCGGCCAGATTCTTTACGCACTCGGCAGCAGCAACTCGCCTTTTAGTTATCCTGCAAATCCGGCGCTTGCAGTCGGTATCGACCCCGCAACAGGTGCTCCTCCGAATCGTACCGTTGAAGTCTACGGCGCGCTTCCTGAGACACCGGTGGCTTACGTCTACGCCTATTCGTTGGATATACAAGGCAAGCTGCCGTGGGATCTCGTCGGCACGATCGGTTATCAGGGAAGTTCGAGTCACAAGTTGATTCGTCTCGTTAATCAAAACCTGGTGCAGCCAGTGGTTCCGGCGAATTTCTTCGCTTTCGCCGTGTTCATTCCTACGCCGGACGTGAATGCGAATTACAATGCGATGAATGCACGACTGACTCGTCGCTTCACTCAGGGTTTTCAGTTTGACGTTCTCTATCGTTGGGCCAAGAGTATCGACACGCTGTCGAACGAAGGTCCGGGAGCGGAGACTAATCAGACGTTTCCACAGGACCTGCGGCAGGAGCGTGGCCCATCCGACTACGACGTGCGGCACAATCTGAACATTTCCGGTCTGTGGGATCTGCCGTTGTTCCGCAATCGCCGCGATTTCGTCGGCAAAGCGCTTGGTGGCTGGCAGCTCGATGGCATCATGACATGGCACACCGGTTTTCCGTGGACGCCCCATACTGGACAGTGTGTGCGTTCCGCGAATTCCAACAACTTCGTCTGTCCGTCGCGTCCACCGCGATATTTCGGCGGCGCCCTTGAAGACACCAGCAACGATGCCTTCATCAGGCCCGGCGGAAACTTCCCCGGCGGCGGCCTCGCCTTCTTCGATCCAAACAATCCGAACGGACTTTTGCCGCCGGGTATCGGTCGCAATTCGTTCCGTGGTCCAAGATATTTTGCGGTCGATATGAGCCTCGGCAAGCGCACTGGCCTGCCCGCGTTTCTTGGTGAGGGTGCGTTTCTCGAAGTCAAGGCAAATTTCTTTAATATCTTCAACAATCTGAATCTTGCTCCGTTAGAGTTCTTCTCACCGACAGTTGATAGTCGTGACTTTGGTCGGGCGCAGAGTGCACTGGCGGGACGGGTAGTGGAGTTCCAGGCACGGTTCAACTTCTAAGCGTAGATGCCGTTTAGGCCACAAAGAGGCGCAAAAGGCACAAGATTTTTATTCGGTGCCTTTTGTGCTTTTTTGTGGCTGACTTTTTCTCACCCGGTTTGGGCGCAGTCCTTCATCGAGGATCTACAGCAACGCTCCTTTCGTTATTTCTGGGAACAAGGCGATGCACAAACCGGTCTCGTGCCCGATCGCGCTCGCATGGATGGCTCGTCGCTCCCGGAGAGTCACACTGGTGTTGCCAGCATCGCCGCGACGGGATTTGGTCTGACTTCACTATGCATCGCCGCCGACCGTAATTGGATCGACAGATCTCAGGCACTCGAACGCGCGCGCAATACGTTGCGATTCTTCGATGCGCGTGCTTTTCAACAACGCGGCTGGTTCTATCACTGGATGGACGCGAAGACAGGTGCGCGTCGTTGGAACAGCGAAGTCTCATCAATCGACACGGCCCTCCTGCTCGCAGGTGTGCTCACAGTACGCCAATGTTTTAGTAATGACGCAGAGATTGTTAATCTCGCCGGCCGGATCTACCGCCGAGTCGACTTTCGTTGGATGCTCAACGGTCACCCGTTACTTTTGTCACACGGCTGGAAACCCGAATCTGGTTTTCTGAAGGCGCGTTGGGATACTTACAGCGAAGACACGATTCTTTACCTGCTTGCGATCGCATCGCCCACGCATCCGATCTCACCCTCATCGTGGTACGCGCTCTGGCGCGATCGTTATCGTTATGAAGGTCACAGCTATTTCACCACCATCGGTGTGCCGTTGTTTATGCATCAGTACGCACACGCCTGGATCGATTATCGCAATCGTCGCGAAAACAAAGGCGACCGCATCGACTACTTCCAAAACTCCGTCGCCGCCACGCTCGCGCACCGCGCGTTTTGTATGAACCTGTCGTATGACTTTCCTGCCTATGGACCAGACCTCTGGGGCATCACCGCGTCTGACAGTGCGAAGGGTTATCTCGCCTGGGGCGGTCCACCACGCGATCCGGATATCGACGGCACCATCGTTCCGTCCGCCGCCGGTGGCTCACTGATGTTCACGCCTGAACTCGCAATCAGGGCGCTGCAAACGATGCGCGAAAAGTACGGCGATAAGATTTACGGGAGGTACGGTTTCGTCGACGCCTTTAATCCTAAGACCGGCTGGATTGACACGGACGTCATCGGCATCAACGCCGGCATAATCCTCCTCAGCGCCGAGAACATGCGCACTGGCAACGTGTGGCGCTGGTTCATGCAAAACCGCGAAATGCGGCTTGCGTTGGAGAGAGTTGGGATAATTAGATATCCGACTAAGGCGTCTTTGGAACACACACGAGCTATCCAGAAGAGCGATTCTGCTCTAAATCACGGTAAAAGTAGTGTCACTATTCGCCAGAGGTTTCAACGATGACTTTCACAGTGGAATATGAGCGAGAGGATGATGGTCGGTGGCTGGCGGAAGTCGTGGAACTACCGTGCATGAGTCAATTTCTTCGGCCAGAGCGAAGCGCGTTCTCACGGCGCTTATGCGCATGCCCAAGCCGATCGACCTGTCGGAACTCGCGCGCGTGGTCAATCGTTATCTCAGCCCTTAACGCCTGAATTTGTGCAGACAAATCTCATTGCCCGCGTTATCATTAGCGCGCGATCATGAAAGGAACTCACTATGGTCTCCTCAAGCTGCCGAGCTCTCGCTTGTATTCTCTTCTTAGTCGCTGCGGCTTTTTTGGCACACGCGCAGCAAGATCAAACTGGCAGTATCAGTGGGAAAGTTACATTCAAAAAAAAGGTCTGGCCTCAATTCTCGTCATAGCAGTAGACCCTAACTACAGGGACGGCGAGGAACGCTCGCATGACCGTGCACTCACTGATATCGACGGAAACTACCTTATTAACAACGTTCCCGCAGGCGATTATGTAGTCTATCCGGTCGCGCGTGCACTCGTCGTAGAAAATGGCCAGCGAGTGACCATTACCGGAGGACAAACTATCCGGGACATTAATTTTGCGATGGTCCATAGCGGAGCGATTACAGGAAGAATCACAGACGCTGATGGGCAACCGCTGAAAGAAACCGTGAGTGTGGTCCGCGTCGAACCGGAATCCGTTTACGAGCGGCACAAGTTCGCCAGTTTCCGTACCGACGAGCGAGGAATTTACCAGGCTTTTGGCTTACGTCCAGGAAAATACAAAGTGTCTGTAGGACAACCGTTGCCCAGACAACTTCCTTTGTCAAGTTATCCGGGATTCGTGCGAAAGATCTTCAGGGAAACCTTCTATCCATCGGTAACTGATCCTGAAAAAGCAACAATTCTCGAAGTAACTGAGTCAAGCGAGATTAAAGATATCGATATCGTGGCCAGTGCCGCTTCCACCTTCAAGCTCACGGGCCGAATCATCGACGGTGAAACCAGCCAGCCTCTTCCCAACGTCCGCCTTGTCGTCCAGCTAAGCAACTTTTCTGCCTCATCAGGAGGATTCAGTTCCGACAGTAACGGAGAATTCAAGTTAGAGGGTGCCACACCCGGAAGCTACAAGCTCTTCATTTTGTCGCACAGTGACTGGCGAGCCGATCCTTTGACGGTTGATGTCATCGACAAAGATCTAACCGGACTGGAGATCAAAGCCACGAGGGGGGCCAGTCTGGCAGGTGTGATAGTCCTGGAGAACTCAGACGATAAAGTCGCTGCACCGAAGCTGAGCGACTTACTTGTTTTTGCCTCCGTTCCGAACCCCTCCACCATACCGGATTACAGTCCGATCAACCCGATACAGGTAAATCCGGATGGTAGTTTTAAGATCGCTGGGCTAACGGCAGGGATGATCCGACTTCGTCTGTGGCAGAGAAATGACTCTCCGTTGAGCGCGTTGGAGATCGCAAGTGTCGAGCAAAACGGCGTGCGACAATCCGGCGATATCAACTTGAAAGATGGTGAGCAAGTCGCCGGACTACGCATCGTAGCAAAAGTTGTTGAGCTCACAGGTGCAATACGTGGACAAATAAAGCTTGAAAACGGCGAGCCATTGCGCGCCGCTCGCGTCACAGTCTCAATTGGCCGGCTGTATGAGAATTCGTCAAAATCGCGACTAGGCGGAATGTCATCTCCTGAAGTGGATTCGCGCGGCCGCTTTTTGATCGAGCGTTTGGCGGCAGGCACTTATGAACTGAGTGTGACGATGGCCCCGCCGGGTGCACATGCTCTTGACGAGGTAGGGAGACAACAAGTGACTGTGACTGAAAATCGGGTGAGTGAAGTAACTGTGACAGTAAAACAAAAACCATGAACTGCGGAACACAAGCCGTGCCAACACCTCACAATGCCAGTATTATGTCCTGCACGAAACGATTCGCAGCATCGTATTGATATTTTTGCCGACTCCTGATCCACCATCCGAGCAATTTCATTTAATAACCGAAAAATTTCACTTTATGACCGAACCCACATTATAAGTGTTTTGGGCCATGATCCGATTAACCCCTCGTTCTAGTCCTTGCTCTCCGCGCAGGTCCACGCACAATCCCGCAAGTTAGTTATTGCTCCATTCATCCGAGCCGGCGAGCGTTGATCGTAGTCTGATTTTCTTTCATAATCCGGCCATGAAAAAATCAAAGACAACCAAATCTAAAACAGCGCGTCCTCCCCGCGTTCAGCTCACCAAAGAGGAAGTCTTGAAGCGAATGAAAACGTTTTCTGAACGAAAGGAGCGGTTCCTTGCCACTGCTCGAAACGGGTAAGAGTTGAAGTCTACATTCCGGATCTTTCCATAGCTGATTACGAAAACTTACTGCTGTCATTCGAAGCGGAATTCACCTACGCTTTTGGTGGTTGTACAATCTTGCGCGGACTGGAAGGTTGCTACCTCGCGCGGTTTGGAAATCGCATTCATGACCGGACTAACGTGATCTATTCCGATATTCCTTTGGCCTTGTCAATTGAGTTGGCTGCCGTAGCCGGATATGTCAGGGAAGTGAAACGAGCGGCCACTGAAGCATTGGCAGAGGAAGCCGTCATGGTTGCGGTTACGCGCGTCTATCATTCGATGTCGGTCTCGGCCTTCTTAAAAAGTCTTGCCAAAGCGCATTCTCGTAAGCCGGCGTGGGCCAGGTGTGAGAAAATGACTGCCAAAGGAGTGTGAGATGCGAAAGAAAACTTTTTGGGCCTTATTCCTGATTGCCGCCACTTTCTACCTCGTTCTTCAACTCCATGGGACGCAGACTGTTTATTCGCAGGGTGGGCGGACATTCACGCCGGAGGAAAGACCCAAGCGGATAGCCGTCGAGAATGAGCTACAGTCGATCGCGATCGTCGAACGTAAACTGATGATTCCCATGCGCGATGGGACGCGAATCGCCACTGACGTCTATCGCCCAAAAGACGCGTCGAAGAAATTTCCCACCATCTTTGTCCGCACTCCTTACAACTTTAACTTCTGGGACATTCGGAACGGCGTGCCGCGCGATCTGACGAACGAGCTCGAAGCGGTCAAACGCGGTTACGCGTTCGTCGAGATGAACGAGCGTGGCCGTTTCTTCTCCGAAGGTAATTACGACATTCTCGGTCCACCACTGACCGACGGCGAAGATGAGTTCAAATGGATCTCCACGCAACCATGGTCCAACGGCAAAGTCGGCACGATTGGTTGCTCCTCAACTGCGGAGTGGCAGTTAGCAGTAGCGGCTCGAGGCAATCCGGGTTACACGACCATGATTGCGCAGGGTTTTGGCGCCGGTGTCGGTCGCGTTGCTCCTTACTACGAGCAAGGCAACTGGTATCGCGGTGGCGCAGTGCAGATGTTGTTCATCGCCTGGCTTTACGGCCAACAGAACCAGGTGCGCCCGATGTTTCCGCGAAACACTTCACAGGAGGATCTGATTCGCGCGTCGAGGGCATTCGATCTCGCAGCGCAGTTGCCTCCTGTCGACTGGTCCAAGGCTCTGGCTCACCTGCCGGTAAAGGACATCATGCAAGCTGTGGGTGGACCAACCGGCATCTTCGCCGATCGCATGCCTGTCGATACCGGCGGCGCGATGATCCAGCGCGAGCCAAACGATCCAGCCTGGGACAAAGGCGGCTTGTGGCACGACAACATGCGAATCAACATTCCCGGATTTTGGTTCATGTCGTGGTACGACGTATCGGTTGGTCCAAACCTTGCTGCTTTCAATCACGTTCGCAAGACTGCCTCACCTGAGATAGCGAACCAACAATACGCAGTAATCGCGCCGACGCTGCACTGTAGTTTCAAACGCGCGACCGAGAACACGATTGTTGGTGAGCGAAGTGTTGGCGACGCACGTTTGAATTACGATGAACTGACGTACGCGTGGTTCGACCACTTCCTCAAAGGCGAGAACAACGGCATTCTCGAAAAGATGCCGCGCGTGCGTTATTACACGATGGGTTTGAATAAGTGGCAATCCTCTGACACGTGGCCGCCGCGTGGCGCGCAGCCATTGAGCTTCTTCCTCACGAGCGGCGGCAAGGCTAACACTCTGAATGGCGATGGCGTCCTCGTCGAAGCAGCGCCCGCCGCCGACAAGCCTGACAGCTTCGAGTACGATCCGATGAACCCTTTGCCGTCGTACGGCGGTAATGTTTGCTGCACCGGCAACGCGATCACAGGGGGCGCTTTCGATCAGCGTAAGAACGAAACGCGATCCGACGTTCTGGTCTACAGCACTGAGCCGCTGCGCGAGGGCGTCGAAGTCAGTGGTCCAATCGAAGTCACGCTGTACGTATCGTCAGATGCGAAGGACACGGACTTCACGGTGAAGCTGATTGACGTTTATCCTGATGGCCGTGCTTACAATCTGGACGAAACGATTCAGCGTATGCGCTATCGCAATGGTTACGACAAGCCAAACGTCTGGATGGAGCGCGGCAAGGTTTACAAAGTCACCTTGCAACCGATGACCACCAGTAATTACTTTGAAGCCGGTCACCGCATCCGGATCGAAATCTCGAGCAGCAATTTCCCGCGTTTCGACCGCAATCTGAACACCGGCGGTCGCAATTACGACGAAACTAAAGGCGTTGTCGCTCGTAATGCAGTTCATCACTCGCAGCAATATCCGTCGGAGATCAAGCTGACGGTCGTTCGCAAAGGCTCAGTAAGTTCCATAACTCGTTAGACAGGAGAAAAATTGATGCGCGGTGGACTCGCCGGCGTTATCGTTGCCGTTGTGATCGCAGTGTGCGTTTTCATCTGGTTACAAAAGCGTAAGAGTTTATGAAGGCGGAATAGTGACGTGAACAATACCATCAAACCAAAAGAACTCACCATACGCGGCCTGATCCTCGGCGCGCTCATCACGACGATCTTTACCGCAGCGAATGTGTATCTCGGTCTCAAGGTTGGTCTCACTTTCGCTTCGTCGATCCCGGCAGCGGTGATCTCGATGGCGATCCTGAGTGTCGTGAAAGATTCGTCTATTCTCGAAAACAACATCGTTCAGACTGTGGCGTCAGCAGCGGGCACACTCTCCGCGATCATCTTCGTGTTGCCCGGACTCGTGATCGTCGGTTGGTGGACCGGATTTCCGTTCTGGGAATCGTTTCTCATTTGCCTGAGCGGCGGCGTGCTTGGTGTGTTGTTCACGATTCCACTGCGGCGCGCGCTGGTAACTAACTCCGACCTTCCCTACCCCGAAGGCGTTGCGGCCGCTGAAGTGTTGAAGGTTGGTTCAGGCACGCGTGGCGAAACCAAGGACGAAACCGGCGAAGCGCGCGAAGGCCTCATCGCCGTGATTCTCGGATCAGTCGCTTCAGCAGGACTCGCCATCCTTACCGCAACACGCATCGCCGCGGCCTCGGTGACAGGCTTCTTTCGTCTCGGCGCGACTGCTTCAAGCGGTTACGACATAGCGTTTTCACTCGCACTCGTCGGCGCGGGACACCTCGTCGGATTATCAGTCGGTATGGCTATGCTCACCGGTCTCATCATAGCGTGGGCCATCGCAGTGCCGATCCTGACTTCGCAACAGCCTGCCGCCGAAGGCATCGCACTCGCTGCGCATACGGCAACGATCTGGCGCACACAAGTTCGTTTCATCGGCGCGGGCGCGATTGCGGTTGCTGCAATCTACACTCTTGCCCGCCTCGCCAAACCAGTCGTCGGCGGACTCGTAACTACGCTCGCTGCATCGCGCGTGACTGAACGTGAAGACGATCGCGATCGAGATCTTTCTCCCGGTTGGATCATGATACTCACGGCCGCGTGTCTGCTGATAGCCGGCTGGCTCGCATTCACATTTGCTCGATCAACCGTACTTGCGCCAAGCGCCTTGAAGCTCACACTCGTCGCCGTGCCTTTCGTTCTAATAGGCGGTTTTCTCATTGCCGGTATCTGCGGTTACATGGCCGGACTAATCGGCGCCTCGAACAGCCCGATTTCCGGTGTCGGCATCCTGTCGATCGTACTTTGTGCGTCAATACTCATCGCCATTGTTGCCCCGACGGCCGGAACGCGACCGGCGCTCGTCGCATTTGCACTCTTTATCACTGCAATCGTCTTCGCCTGCGCGACGATCTCCAACGACAACCTGCAAGATTTGAAAACTGGTCAACTCGTCGGCGCTTCACCGATGCGACAACAGATCGCGCTGATTGTTGGCGTGGCGGCGGGTGCCTCAGTGATCCCGTTTGTGCTTAACCTGCTGGCGAGAGCCTACGGTTTCGCAGGCGCGGCGAACGTTGGCGTACTTGATCCTGAACATCCTTTGCCCGCGCCACAAGCGACGTTGATCTCAGCGCTGGCCCAGGGCGTCATCGGCGGCAGTCTGCAATGGAAGATGATCGGTATCGGCGCAGTTGTCGGCGTCGGTCTCATACTTCTCGACACCCTTCTGGGCGCGATGAACAAATTGCGCATTCCGCCGCTCGCGGTTGGCATTGGTATCTACTTGCCGATGTCGGCGACGTTTGCGGTTGTCGTCGGTGCGGTGATCTCTTACTGGTACGACGGCATCGCGCGTCGTTCAGCGAATCCTGAACGCACGGAACGGCTGGGCACGCTCGTCGCCTCGGGTTTGATCGTCGGCGAGAGTCTCTGGGGTGTGATCAATGCCGGCTTGATTGTCGGCTTGTCGAACGACGCGCCGCTTGGCCTCGTCCGGGAAGGTTTTCCCGCTGCTCCATGGCTCGGCGTGCTGGGCTTTGTCGGCCTAATCATCTGGCTGTATTCGTGGATGGTGAGTCGCTCGCGAGCCGTGCGGTGAATCAACAAAATGGCACAAAGGTCTTCCATGTGCGTCTAATCAAACAGAACTCTTGTTTCCAAGGAGCACACCTTTGCGAAAGAAATTTCTCCCTCTTTTGATCCTCATCATTATCGCGCTCTGCCCGGTCTACGTTCGCGCTCAACTGAAAGACCCTGAAGCCGAGTTGCGTGAAAAGGCCTACCAGTTACTCGAAACGTTGGCTGGTCAACTGAATACGATGCAGTCTCCGGAAAACCGCGCGCGTGTCGGGTCGAATATTGCCTGGTCGCTTTGGCCTCACAACGAAGCGCGCGCGCGTGAGTTGTTCACCATGGTCCAACAGGACATAAACGCCGGCTTGCAAGTTACGGAAACTGACGATCCGGAAGATGTGCGCAACTTGATGGTTTTCCTAAGACTCCGAACAGATACCATCAATCGAATTGCGAAATACGATCCTGAGTTGGCGTATGACTTCTTTAAGGCGACCGCGCTAAGCCCGAATCTAAAGTTGAGTGAGGAAGCGAAAGCGGGTGAACAGACTCTTGAGACCGAACTTGCAAAGCAAGTGGCTGCCGGTAGTCCGGACCTCGCACTGAAACTCGCTCGTAAAGTGCTGGCTCGTGGGTTTTCAGATGATCTGCGAAGGATCGTCAGGCAATTGAACCGGAAACACAAGCCGCAAGCAGCCGCGCTCTTCAAAGACATCGTTCAAAAACTCAGCGAGGCTGATTTGGCGAAGGATTGGAACGCGCGGAATTTCGCCATTGGTTTCGCCGTCTCTTTTGGACCGTCCGAAGTCGACGAAGCAAGTTTTACTGAGTTGGTGAACCTGTTTGTAAAAGCGGCGGTGGCGAATGGTTGTAACCGGAAGATGAATGATGACGACGATCGCGCCGACGTCTGCCGATCACTGGGTCCGATGGTGGCGCTTATTGGAAAGGTTAATCCGTCTCGTGCCGCACAATTGGAGCAGTGGAAAGATAGCGGCCAATATTCTTATTGGCAACCTTCACCGTATTCTGAAATGGAGGAAGTTGCACGCGATTCGACCGTCAAAGATGTTCTTGCCCTCACGGCTAAGTATCCGGAAATGGCGAATGAAATTCGCTGGCGTGCGTTTCGCAAGGCGCTGTATGACCGCGACGTCGAAGCAGCGCAAACGATTGCGGCTGAAGACAACGGCAACCCCGAACAACAAAAACAGATGCTTGCAGAACTGGGGGCTGATAAAGAGCAAGCTGCACGCGATGACGAAAAGCTTGCCAATGTTCAAAAGTACCTCAATGAAATTAAAGGAACTCAGCAACAGGTGATATTTCTGACCTCGGTCGCGGATCAACTTGGCGAGACTAATCGTAAAGAGGCCATCAAGTTACTGAATCAAGCGAGTCGACTGGTCGATACGATGAAGCCGGGCCGGGACCAGATCGCTTCGCAGATGGTTCTGGCAATGGTCTATTGTTATCAAAAGAGCGATCGTGGTTTTACAATCATGGAGTCGCTGGTGCCGAAATTAAACGAGTGGGTTGAGGCTTCGGCCAAGTTGGATGGACTTGAAAGACGATATCTTCGCAACGGCGAGTGGAGCATGATCGGCGAAGGCGTTCTCGGCGAACTCTTAGACGGACTGGCTCAGAACGCCGGTTACTTCGCGCACTGCGATTTTGATCGCGCGGTCAACCTCGCATCTCAATTCGAAAGAACCGAGATACGTATCATGGCTCAATTAAAACTGGCCCAGGGCGCCCTCGCTGGTCCATCGAAACGTCTGTTTTTAGGCAACGCGTATTACCGCTAATCAACCACGTTGGCCACAAAGAGGAACAAAAAGGCACAAATGTCGATCGAACATCTAACAATACGGCGGGCCGAGGCGGAAGATTGTGTAGGCATCGCAGAGATGTTCAAGTCTCTGAAAGTATATTCAGGGACGCTTCAGGTGCCTTATCCGTCGCGCGAGTATTGGCGACGCAGGATCACTGAGAATTCCGAGAGCGCTCATTACCTCGTGGCGGTCGTTGATGACCGTATCGTGGGCATGGTAGGCATCGATACGTTTCCAAACAGGCCGCGCCGCAAACACGCCGGCGCCATCGGCCTCAGTGTTCATGAAGAATGGCAGGGTAAAGGCGTCGGCGCCGCCCTGATGCGCGCCATTCTTGATCTCGCCGACAACTGGCTCAACCTCACCCGCGTGGAATTGGAAGTTTTTGCTGACAATGAAGCGGCGATACATCTTTATGAACGTTTCGGCTTCGAAGTCGAAGGCACGATGCGACAACACGCCTTCCGTGATGGGTCGTACATTGACTCCAAAATAATGGCGCGACTCATCGATCGGACCAGACGCACACGTTCTACAACTTTAGCGGTCTAATTCCCTACTCGAAAGGAAAACACATGCCAATTCAAGTAATCCTAAGTAAACAAGGACCATTACCGATAACTGTGAATTTCAATGCCCTGAGCGACGCGCCAGTGACCGTGGAAGTCAACGGTTCGGTTTGGACGCAAACTGCAAATAACATGATCGGAATTCAGGTTGCGATTGATAATGCGGCAGTCGGAAAGGCACAAATCTTCTCGAACACGGCCGCCACACACCGTACCGTTGTACCCGTATATATTCCGCTTCAACTTAAATTCGGCCAACACTCCCTTACGCTCAGCGCGCTACCGGGTACCACAACCGTGTCCGATCAAAACGACTTCTACACCGCAGTGCTTCATTATTAGCAAATGCTAAAAACAATCCACAGATTACTCAGATTCACTCGGTGTAATCTGTGGATACTAATTTGTAGCGGCGCTCTGCTTGAGCGTGATCATGTGATTGTCGACTTTGCTGATCTCGTCGAATAGACGCTTGATGTGATCGTAGGTCGTCACTGGAAACAGGATGGAATCGTTCCCGCCGAAGAAAAAATTGCGCTTGTAAATCAATATCCTCTGATCCTGCGTCACTCCCATGTTTATCTCGAGCTTACAGATCTCCTGGACGTTGATCGGCGCCGGGCGATCCGCGTTGTCAAGCGCATAGCCTTTGGGCAACGTCACAGTGATCTTGTCTTCTTCGGACCAGGGGAAACGAAAGTAGATCGGATAGCGTCGCGTGCCGGCACTGAATAACGCCTCGATGCCTTTATGAAAATATCCCGGCTGGAAGAAGAGTCGCTTGCCGGTGCGTTGCGCATACCCCGGCACGCGCACGTGATACTTGTACATGAACGGTTTAACGGGATCGGTCGCATTCTCGACGATGATATTCGTTAACTCAGCCGAACTCATCCTTCCCTTCACCGCTTCTTTCAGGTTCTCTTCACGTTGAACCGGGGAATCATCGTCGTTGAGTTTTTTGCGTTCAACAGCGAGGTGACCGGTGTATTCGATACTAACGTCACCTTCGAGCGTGCCGTTCTCATCAAGAGTAAATGTGGCGGTCCGTTTCTCTTTCGATTTGTCCGGTGGTGACATCGGTGTTCTCAACCATTCAGGTGTCGAGTCGGCGATCACACCATCGACACCCTCTTCCTGCCACGGCAACATCGGCGGTGTCACGTATATCGAACCGAGGTCGAAAAACTTCCACGTCTCACCGGATCGCACCGCAATACTCGTAGGCTTCAACGCTCCCGGAACTATCACGTTGCGATCGAAGAAACGACGGCCACGATCCGGTAACAGGACCACGTGCGCTTCATAGCCCGCTGCATTTACCAGAGCAGCAAACAGGAGGTTCATATCACTGCCCGAGCCGACGCCGCGCTTTAACGTGTCAGACGGTTTCTTGTTCTCCTTCAACTTCTCCAGGTCTTCATCGGTAAAGCCTGCGTTCTTATCGTCAGTGTTCCTGATGTTGGTCCGGCAAAACTCAAAAATCTTCAGCACCTTCTCATCGACGGTACGCGCTCCCTCGACGATCTCCGCCGCCTTCTTCTTTATGTCATTGTCGACCTTCATGTACGGCTGAAAGATGTAATACGTTTGCGCGGCCTGAAATGAATAACTCGAAAGCACGCTGAAGAGGCCGTGATACCTCACTAACGCCCACGATCTAACGCTATCCTCGGGCGGCATCATCGGTTCTTCACGAAAGGCCGGCACGCGATTGACCGTGGTCACGTCAAACCCATTCTTCTCGCGCTGAAAAGTAAATTGGTCCATATTGAACGGCCGCACATCCCACGACATGTTTTGTGCCGGCTTGATTCGATAAGTCACAGCCTGAACGGGAATGTCGCGTTGAAACTGGAGGCGCATGTTGTTGGCGGAGGAGTTGGACCTGACTTCCTTCCACTTGTACTCGATGATCGCGCCCGGCTCGATACCCGGAAATGCGAAGGTCTTCGTGCGCAACTTCAGCCCGCTCACCTTCACGACTGTCTTTTCGATGATGTCATCTTTGAGCAGTTCGATAATCGAACCGTCAGGCTTGATCGTGCGCGCGGCAACGTCTTTGATTTTGACACCACCGATGTATGGGATGTCGATCTTGCTGTACTGGTCGCGGCCGCGTTCAGTAAAGATCTTGATGCGCACGTAGTGGTTGAGCACCAGATCGTTTTCACCGCCATCATCGATCCGAATGTCCCAAAAGATCGCCTCGGCGTCGGCGTTGGGTTCAACTACGGCCCCCTTAAGCGCAAGGTCCGCCGGGTCTACCGGACGCCACTCCTCACCGCCCGCTGACGCGCGCGACCAGTGAGTGCCGGTTGAGGCAACTACCAACAGCAACAGTAACGGAAACAAAAGCAGGCGAAAGATTTGGGGATTCATATTCGTCTCTGGGTCTGTCTTCATCTGAGGATCAAAGGCTTCACGTTGAGGACGCCAAGGAGTTCCATAATGCCATTATTCTGCAATCTTGAGAATACCTAACGTTGTGCTATCGTCGCTCCTGGAGAACATAACTTGCCGACCACGCTTGATGACCTACGGCGCTACGCCGTCGCGCGGAATTTTCCCAAGCCAACTACACTGAATCGCGCCCTTAAGCAGATGGGGTTTGTGCAGGCCGATCCCATTCGGGCGCCGGCAAGGGCGCAGGATCTCATACTGCGACATCGTGTGAAGAACTATCAGGCCGGTGATCTCGAGCGTCGCTATCCGGAGCTCGACGTCGAGGAAGACTTCTTCGTGAACTACGGTTACGTCTCGCGTTCGTTGCAGGCGCTGATGCACCCGCGTTCGAATGCCGGTTCGCCATTTCCGTCCGGGCAAAAGAAGAAGGCAAAACTGCTGTTCGATTTCGTTCGTGAACGTGGTCCAGTTCACCCGCGTGAGGTTGATGAATACTTCGCGCACGGTCGGGTGACGAACTACTGGGGCGGTTCGTCGAATGCCACGACGCACCTGCTCGATGCGATGCACTACACCGGACTCTTGCGCATCGTGCGCCGTGAGAAAGGCATTCGGATTTATGCAACACACCAACATGCGCCCGTTCCACGCGGCATGGTCGAGCGCCGCACCCGGATTGACGCGTTGGTTGATGTGCTTGTTCGCATCTACGCGCCTTTGCCTGGCCCGAGTTTGTCCTACTATCTAAGACGTCTGCGCTATGCAGTGCCGCAGTGGCAAAAAGATTTGCCGGCTGCGTTGCATCGAGCGAAGCAGCGACTGTCTCACGCTCGCGTTGACAACGTTGACTGGTACTGGCCGGCGGACGAAAAGGCGTCTGGTCACAGTATGCCCGAGATTGTTCGTTTGCTCGCGCCTTTTGATCCTCTGGTCCACGACCGCGATCGTTTCGAGCTCCTGTGGGGCTGGGTCTATCGCTTCGAAGCGTACACACCCATGGCGAAACGGAAACTCGGTTACTATGCGATGCCATTGCTCTGGCGTGATCGTGTGATCGGTTGGGCCAACCTGTCAGTTAACAATGGCGCGCTTATTCACGACTTCGGTTACATTGATTCAACTCCACCGCGCGATCCTTTGTTCAAGCGCGAACTAGACGCAGAGCTCGATCGTGTGCGCGACTTTCTGCGACTCAGCAACCCATATACTCCATCTTAAAAGTAACCGTCTGCTCGGCTATCGTGTGACCATTTTTGGATTTTGTTAGCGTCCCTCGAACCGCAGCCTTGTGCTTCCCTTCCACAGTGGTGAAGTCTTTAACCAGGAATTCGCCTTCGAAACGATATTGAAAGCCATGTTCCTTACTTGGTTCAGTGGTGAAGTACAAATACCGCTCTGTTACCAACGCGAAATTTGCCGGCGTCCAGTCACCGGTACTCTGATCGCCATAGACTCCTATGTAGTCGGAATCCTCGTGTGCGTGAGCGCCAGACAAGCCTAATGCGATGCATTCAAAGTTTCTGAAGCCTTTCGGCGCAGGACCCATGATGTAAAGAGCGCCGTAGTGATCAATCTTCTCCTGGTCGTAATCGAGAATCAGATTTGGCGCCGGCGCGGCGGGCTCAGGGAATGGCACGGTCGGTGCGACGACGGGGGCAGCGGCTTCGAGCGGTGCAGCTTTGAGATTCGTCGCGGGTGTTTCGTTCGTAAACAGGTAACGACTGAGTGAGTCTGCACCCATGCCGATCCCGAACGTAATCAATATCGCAACGATCCAGAGTATGACGCGCCTCATGTGTGAAGCCTCCTTTTTGACGGAATGAAGCATATCCGCGTCGGAGGATGTGGGCGACGTTATCTCCAACGTCAATCAACTGTGGTTAGCAACAGTGCCGCCGTGTTTGCAGAGTAGGACGGTCTAACACGATAATCCTCCGCATATGGAAACACGAAGAACCCTTTACGACGAGATTGAGCCTTACGACAGTGGACACATCCGGGTGTCGCCGCAGCATGAGCTTTACTACGAGCAGTGCGGCAATCCGAATGGCAAGCCTGTCGTGTTTCTGCACGGTGGGCCAGGAGCCGGACTGATCCCGGATTACCGCCGTTTCTTCGACCCGCAGGCCTATCACGTCATTCTTTTCGAGCAGCGCGGCGCCGGACGCAGCATTCCGCACGCATCGCTGGAGGACAACACGACGTGGCACCTGGTCCAGGACATCGAGTTGATTCGCGAACAGTTCGGTGTCGAGCAGTGGCTCGTCTTTGGCGGTTCGTGGGGCAGCACGCTCGCGCTTGCGTATGCTGAAACGCATCCGGAACGAGTGCGTGGGCTCGTGTTGCGCGGCATATTTCTCTGCCGGCCGAAAGAGATCAAATGGTTTTACGAAGACAGCCAGGGCGCGAGTGCGATCTTTCCTGAGACGTGGGAACAGTATGTGCGCATCATTCCTGAAGCGGAACGCGGGGACATGATCCGCGCGTATTACAGCAGGTTAACGAGCGACGATGAGAAGGTGCGACTGGAAGCGGCGCAGGCGTGGTCCATCTGGGAAGCGAGTGCTTTGAAGCTGTTGCCGGACCAGAAGATGATTGATGACTTTAGTGAACCGGAGATGGCGATCGCGCTCGCGCGGATTGAGTGTCACTACTTCATCAACAACTGTTTCTTCGAAACCGAGAACTATCTGATTGAAAATATCAATCGCATTCGACACATTCCAGCAGTGATTGTGCACGGTCGCTACGACATCGTTTGTCCGTTTATGAGCGCGTGGGATCTGCACCGCGCGTGGCCCGAGGCGTCGCTCAACATCATCGCCGACGCGGGACACGCCGCAACCGAGCCGGGGATTGCAGATGCCCTCGTTCGCGCCACAGATTCATTTCGATAGGTTTTTTCACGCAAAGGTGCAAAGCCGCACAGAAACGCTCTCACTGCTTCTTTGCGGCTTTGCGCCTTTGCCTGAAACACTTTATTTAATAGCGATCGGGTTGATGATCGCTTGTACACCACCCGTGATGCGTGCTGGACCAAGTGTAAACAAAAACTCCCACGCCTGATCCTTCACCATCTCTTCGGTGTTGATGTTCTCGAGAACGTGAATGCCGTTGAGCGGAATCAGGATCTGGTGAACTTCAAAAACGCCGGCGTCTTTTTCAAACGGCACCGCTTCAAAACTCCACGTGTCGGCGCCAATCATGGCGACTTCCAACGACGCAAGATACTTCGCACCATCGCGACCAAGTCCCGGCGCCACCGATCCGAAACGTTTGTTGTCTTTGCCGAGCAGTTTTAGCCAGCCCGTGTAGAACAACACCACGTCGCCCTTTTCGATCGACTTGATGCCCTGCCGTTTCATCGCGCCTTCGATCTCAGCGCGGTTGAAGGCAGTGCCTTCTTTAACGATGTCAGTGTTGAAGTAACCGGCCATATCGAGCAGCACGCCACGCGTGGCGATCGCCGGCACGTGTTCGACACCGAGTTTCTTCAGACCGTCAGTCATCGCGAAGTCCGTGGATTTGTTGCAGTTGAAGTAGAGGTTGTCGATACCGATATGGCCCAGGCCGTCGATTTGCGTACCGATGCCGGCCCAACCGTTGATCAAGTCGTCGTTGTAAGTGGTTTTGGTTGGACCAAGAGTCGTGCCCGTATTTTGGCCGGGTTGCACTATCGTGACTGCCCACGTGCGTGGCGGATAAGCAGGTGTATCCTTATTCGTCTCGATGCCGAGTCGATAAGCTTTGCCTTTTGTTACCAGTTTAGTGGCGGCGAGCGTCTTGGCTGCGGTGATGTAATTCACGTTGCCGATCTGATCGTCTGGGCCAAACTTCGAAGCAGTCAGACAGGGCTTTTGTTGGGCATGAGCCGCGATGCTCAGTAGCGCGAAGACTGCGATGAGTGTTAGGGGATGGATTCGCATAGTTTTCTTGTTAAGCTTTCAGCAGGGATTTTACGTGGACTTCATGTTTACAGCTACACCGATCAGACGCGGCAGCAGGCGATATTGACAGCGCGACCCTCGATCTCGATACTGAAGGCAAACTTGAACCAGCCTCAAAAGAAAACCCATATATGAAACGTTCATTCGATTTCAAACAACCGGCGGCGCCTCGCCGCCCGTTAAAGATTTATGCTTTTGATCCGATGATCGGGCGCAGGCAGGGCGGGCGTATCATCATCGATATTCCTAACGAAACCGATCTCGAAGCCGGTCCAAAGGGCAAGAGGATCAAAGTCATCGATTACGACGGCGCTAACGACGTTTTTTATTCGCCGGTAAATCTGGATGATCCAGCCATTCTGATGCAGAACGGGCTGGACCCTACCGAATCCGACCCGAGATTTCACCAGCAGATGGTGTATGCCGTTGCGATGAAGGTCCTGGAGAATTTCGACATCGCCCTCGGCCGAAAGATCAAGTTCAGGACCAGGCCCGGAACGCCGGAGCTGCGCCTCTTCCCGCATGCGTTTCAAGGTGAGAATGCTTTCTACGATCCGGGAATGAAGGCAATACTATTCGGCTATTTCAGGGCGGATGAAAAAGATCCGGGTCCGAATATTCCGGGGCAGAACGTTTTTACCTGCCTGTCTCAGGACATCATCGCGCACGAGGTTACGCACGCCATCGTCGATCGTCTCCGCCGCTATTTCAGGGAACCAACGAATCGCGATGTTGCCGCTTTTCACGAGGGGTTTTCCGATATCGTGGCGATCTTCCAGCATTTCACCTTTCCGGCGGTTCTGCGCGAGCACATCCGGGAAACACGAGGAAACCTTCACTCACCGAATAATCTGATCATGCTCGCAAGCGAGTTCGGATATTCGACCGGCGAGGGTAAGGCTTTGCGGTCCGCGCTCGACCCCGTGGACGGTAATGGTCCTGTAAATCCGGAAAAAAAGCCCATGCCTGACCCCACGCTTTATCGAACTCTTTTAGAGCCACACGATCGCGGATCGATCCTTGTTGCCGCGGTTTTCGATGCGTTCTTTAAAACCTACCAGGCGCGAATCGACGACCTGATAAGAATAGCAACCGGCGGCACGGGCAATCTTCCCGAAGGCGACCTTCATCCCGACCTCGTGAACCGTATCGCACAGGAGGCGTCGCGCACCGCGCAAACTGTCCTCAACATGTGCATCCGTGCGTTCGAGTATCTCCCACCCATTGATATAACCTTCGGCGATTATCTTAGAGCGCTTGTTACCGCCGACTTCGAATTATCACCGAGCGATGATGTTGGGCTTCGCGCAAATATGATCGAGGCTTTTCGTGCGCGAGGTATCTATCCCGATAATGTTGCTTCACTGGCGGAGGAGTCGCTCCGCTGGGAAAGTTCGGAGGGCAGCGGGTTGCCGAATCTGCCGATCTATGACGATCCCGACAAGAATGCGGCGGCTGATCCGCAACAGGTCTGCCTCTCGGCATACTGGCTTGAATCCATTCTGGATAGCGCCTATAAAGCCAGTTCGTCTCCCGAAAAGCAAAAGAGCGATTCGCTCCAGCCAAACGTAAAACTTAAGCCTGAAAAGGACGATGATGAAGAGGATGCCAGCACTGCCATCCTTAACGTGTTGCGCACGTATGCAAAAGACAACGCCGTGGCCCTTGATCTCGACCCCGATCGCCCTATCCGCGTCGAAGGTTTTCACCCAGTTTTCAGGGTGAATCCACGAGGCCAGCTTCTCGTTGAGATGGTTGCGCAATTTACACAGCGCGATGAGAAATTCCAGGAGCATTATGACGTGTCGGGAGGTCTTAACCTGCGTGGCGGGACGACCGTGATCGCTTCCGCTAACGGGGTCGTCAGGTATGTAATATCGAAGCCGCTCGAATCTGAAAAGTTTTCCCCACAAAAGAACGCCGAGGCGAGGATGCGCCGCGAGCGGCAGGAGGCCTTCGTCCGTGAGCTGGACCAAACCGACATGAACCTCACCTGGAGCAATTACGGCTATTTCAGGAATCGGATAGCCAGGAGCCTCAATTTCAAGGCGATTCACAGAACACTTGGAAAATAAATATGACGCAAGACAACCATGTTTCTATAAGAATGTACAACATCGGGTTTGGTGACTGCTTTCTGCTCAAGTTCCCCGCTCCTAAGCGTCACCGCAAGGTTCTCATCGATTGTGGTGTTCACTTTCTCGGCCGCAATAAGGAACAGCCGTTCGACGATGTCGTGAAGCAACTCATCGAAGACATAAAGGAAGATGGTGTTCCCACTATCGATCTCGTGATCGCAACACACCGGCACCAGGACCACGTTTCAGGTTTTGAAAACGAGGTGTGGAACGATGTCGAGGTCGGAGAGGTTTGGATGCCGTGGACCGAAAACTACGAAGATAAACAGGCAATAGAGATTCTGTTGTCCCAAAGCAGCAAGGCTAAAAAAGTTCACCAGCTTCTAGACAAGATGCTCACTAATCCAAAACTCTTCGGATTGGAACACCAGGAGCAAATAGACCAGATCAAAGAGATCAAAGGGTTTTCCGAAAATTCGCTGAAAAATCCCGAAGCGATGAATATGCTGCATCACGGTTTTAAGCGAAAGAACGATATTCCCAGAAAATACCTCCCGTTCCGTGATCGCCAGCTCAATACGATTAAGCCGGATTTTCTTCCCGATGTGACCGTTCATGTGATGGGCCCGTCTTTTGACGACAAGGTGATTGCGTCGATGGAACCGCCGAAGGCCGAACAGTGGTTCAAAATGATGGAGGATCGGGGAAACAGTGAGACGCCGCCGGTATTTCCGTTTCACGCGGACTGGAGCAGGAAACCTGCCGAACTCGCGACAGCCAATGAGATACTCGGGCGGAGAGACAGGCGCAGGATACAGACCGTCGACGACGATACGGCCTTTAACCTGGCGAAGGGTGTTGAGGACGCCGTAAACGGCACCAGCCTGATGATGATGTTCCATGTCGGAAACGCTTATCTCTTTTTCCCAGGCGACGCCCAGCACGGAACGTGGCAATCCGCCTTGGAAGACGATGAATGGCGCGAGCTGCTTACAAAGACCAACTTCTATAAGGTCGGACACCACGGCAGCCACAATGCGACACCCAAGGAATTTGTGCACAAGGTTCTTCGCGCGGAATCAAAGTGCAGAGCGATGGTATCCGTTTATCCGGTAAAGATTTTTGAGCAGATTCCGAAAGACAAATTGCTGGCTGATCTGGTGGCGCTGCCGGCGGAATACGTAAGAAGCGACAAAGTGGTCGATCCGGGAGACCCGGAAGGGTTTGTGAGGACGCCGCTTTATGTCGATACCAAGATCCCGATCTAGTTTTTACACACCCGTGGTATCTATTCGTTGATGTGAACTTCAGGCTTGTTTGTTCTCACATCAGTCACATCTGACGTTTATCGCTCTTCGCCACCACAAAGCGCCTTTGTGCTTTTTTGTGGCTCTACTTCACGTATTCCCAGTGCCAGGGTTCGTAGAAGTAAGGACGAAAACCGAAGCGCTCGGCGTTGCGCACGAGCCATCGATAGACAGGCGTCTTGACTTGAAGCGCGCGGTTCGAATCGCGGGTATCGACAGGGCTGCCACCAACGTAAAGATCCAGTGCGCGTCCGGTGAAGTGTGGACTATTCACTGCCAATCCAGCGCTCCCGGCGTTCGGCGATTTTCGTCGTAACTCGTCCTGATACTCGCGCGAGCGAAACGCAGAGACTATCTTGAGATACTGTCCCGTTGGTTTAAGGTCCTCGGCGGCAGCAGCAATCATCCGCTGGTAAGCCTCGTAAGTATTGCGCTCGACCTGGCGCATCTCGGGAGCGCGGCCCGGATCGTAGAAGTCAGATGGCGGCGCCGTAACCAGTTCTTCTGCTGTAGCTGGAGTGCGGACCTTGAGTCGATTGCTCTGCCAGTGCGACACGAGGGCCATCAGTGAGTTTTCATCGAGAATACCATTTGCGCCCAGACCTCGTTTCTTTTGCCAACCGGCGAGAGTAGCCGCGAAGTCGTCTGTAATTGTGTCGTGTTCTGTATCGAGAGTTTTGTTGATCAGCAGGTCGTAGAGATACCAGCCACGCTGCTGTTTTCCACCGAAGGTCCAGGTGAGTTCATTTCGCAGTGTTGCGTTGCTCGCGGCTGCGGCACTGAATGCTGAGTTTTTCGTGTTGCCGGAACTGGCCCGATCGGTGATGCGCACCGCTGGTTTCACGGGCGCTTCTTTCTTCTGGCGCGATGCTTGACCTGACACGGCGAGCGCACAAACAACGACTATAATGAGCAACGTCAAATTCTTCATAATCTTCAGATCTTCGTGGGGTCCATTGAAAGATGCGCGAAGATCATTTAAGGGTTCGCTATCAACGACGACGTTTACGTGTCGCTCGAGGGTTGCCTCGGTGACGGGTTGCCTTGCCGGATTTTTTCTTTACCTGCGCCGGTTTTTCGACTGTATGATGTGCCTCCGATGGTGGTGGCGCACCGGCTTTTTCAAGTGAAGCAGTGATTAAATCATCACTGGGCCTGCTTCCATTCAGAAACGCAAACACATGATAATTCGCATTGCGCTCTCGTATCACTTCAATGCGTCCTTCATTCTTCACACGCGCCAGTTCACGCATAACAAAGTTTTGTTCGGCAACACTCATGTAGCGATAGTCGATATCGAATGCGAGTCCGGTTGAATGTGGCGGCGCATCAATCGTCACCGCATTGCGATTCACTCGCCGCAATGAATGTTGATACTCCTCAGGTCTAACCAACGAACTCACGGGCAACGGACGCGCAAATTGATTGTGATACGCCGCCGCCACTTCCTCCATGATCTTCAACGCCTGCGGTCGCAGCGAGCTCAGCATGTTCATCTTCAACGCAAGCCGGTCCGAAGGATTGTTGAGATCGTAAGAGCGTCCATTAAAACTTTTGGCCAACCTCTGGAGCGAGTCGTAATCGGGCAATGTTTGCTGCTGCGTTTCGGATGGTTGCGAACTCTGATTGAGAAGCTCTTTGTCTTCTTCATAACGACTGAACGGATTATCGTCGACCCGCTGCCCGACGCCGAACAACACGTACGTATCAGTGACCGCCGGAACCGGAACCATCTCACCTCGTTCGATCATCGCCGCGAGATCGAGATAGTCCAGGCAGGTGTGAACTTTGTACTTTTCAATCTCCGCAACCTGTGTAGCGAGAAACCAATACCGTTCCTCGTAGTGTTTGAGCTCGGGCGGGATCTCGAGCGCTCCCGCGCCGACATCGCCGCGATCGGCTTTGGCGATTTCGACCGCGCGGTTCCACGCGTCGGGATCTGGTGCGCCGGTAACATTCGACGAACTGTACTGTGATTGACCGGCACCCCTTTTAATTAGTTTGAAATGGTAAAGTGCCCAGCCCGTACCGGCGATAAGTGCGATTACGATAAATGCAAAGACGATCCTCTTCATTCACGCACAATATAGGCGAACACAACAAAACCCGCCACAGGACTAAAGTCGTGTGCGGGTTTACAGGAAAGATTTTGCGCTGCCGCGGATTGTTGTAACAGTAGTTTATTTCACGTCAACTCCTTTTGTCCTCACGGGCACGTTTCGAGTGGTCCAAGTCCGACTACGTCGAGGACGTCAACGTTAGTCTTGTCAGATCTAATGAAGGCCACAGCTACCGCATGTTGAGCCAAAGAAAATTCAACTCATTCAAGCTTATGAATTCTTGATCTGTAACAACCGCAGTGCTTTACGGTGACGCCTAGTATACGCGCCTCTGAAGAGCTCTCAAAGCGCAAGTAGTTGGGTATCAAGCTGAATTTTCGCAAGCAAAAGATAATGAAGGGATCAGGACAACCGTGGAGGAATTCGTTAACCTGCGTGGGTCAACAGCTTAACTCGTGATCATGATTTCAACTCGCAATGAGCATTGCTAATCATCCTAAACGTCGAGTCCTTTTCAGTTGACAGTCGATCAGAAAGGAGTATTATTAGCGGGCTCACGTAGGCGGTAAACCATTCCTGACGCGGTCTCCCTGCCGTTAGTTACGTAGTAACTCTTAGCCTTCCCAGCGGGCTTAGCGCCGTTGGTTTCGCGTTAGCAGCTTAACCAAAACTTTACGGATCAATTTTAGCGAGGTTTTATTCTTAGGTTCGAATAAGTTCAACGCCCTGGACTTTATGACGACTCGCTGTCGGTGACCCGTCGTTAGTTCACGGCGTTTCTAAAAAGGAGCCCACTCAGCGAATCCTGAAGAAGTTTTTACTGGGTTCAAACTGAGGAAAGAAACGACCTGAAAGTTAAACTCCGTCACTACTGGCTGGTAATGACGGAGCTGTAGACAATCACACTTTACTGCATAAGCGTAAAGGTGCGTCGCCTGACAACCCGCATCATAGCGCAAGTGCAGTGCTGACTCAAATTTACCGGAGTCAAACATGCACAATGCTCCTCCGCACGGTCCACACCTATTCGTAGCCCGCTCAAGGGGATCTACCTACTGCTGCTTTATGCAGAGGGCCCCCAGATTGCGCCTTGAGCAATGGTCCAAGTCGACATCTTGTTGCTTTAGCTAACCAGGTTGGGGCGGAGAGCTTTTGCACCTGACTCCATCTTCAAAAATGGAGCTTGAGCATGAGCATCGATATCGAACAAGACAGTTCACAATGGTACGTTGTATATACTAACCCGAAGCAGGAAGGACGAGCTGACAGCAACTTACGAGCCTGGGGTGTTGAGACCCTTCATCCCAAGCTCCAGGCACGCCGGTTCAATGAGTTCACCGGTGCACCTACTGTCACCACCAAGCCCTTGTTCCCCAGGTATTTATTTGCCAAGTTCAATGCGCATCGACAACTGGCTAAGATCTCTTTTACGCGTGGCGTTCATTACGTGGTGAGTTTTGGCGGCCAACCGGTTTCAGTTGACGAAGACATTATTCAGATTGTTAAAGATCGTGTCGATCAAAGTGGATTCGTCAAACTGGGAGAAGACCTGAAGCAGGGCGACCGAGTGGTGATCAAAGCTGGACCACTACGAGAATTCGAAGGTGTCTTCGAGCGTAAGCTCAAGGACAACGAAAGGATCAGTGTGCTGCTGAGCACGATTTCGTATCAGGGTCGACTGATAATAAACAAGGATCTGATCGAAAAGGTAAATACACACCACGCTTAGCAGCGACAGCGCCAACGGCGCGGAATATGTTTGTAGGGGCCTCAGCCCTCATGTCTTTCGTGGATTTCGTTACCAGGGGCGACGTGCTCCGCTACGCTCGCACTTGCCCTGGCTTATCATATTCCGCGCCTTTGGCGCTGCGGCTCATAATACGCCGAAGGTTCGTAAATACGCCGAAGGCGTTCGCTAATTTCAGCCCAGAGTTGGAGCGTAACGACAACTCTGGGTACCATAATTAAAAAGAAGCGTTCAACCCTGTAAGGGTTTCTTCCGCTTACTAGTCCTCGCGAATTGCGAAGTACCTCTGCAAGTACGCATGCATTTCCGCACGCAAAATTTTGTCGGTTAGAAACGGAAACAATTTTAGTTCTCCTTGTGCGGTATTAACCCTTACAGGGTTGGAGCGGGGAGTGTGGCCTGTGTACCCAGAGTTGTCGCTACGCTCCAACTCTGGGCTGAAATTAGGCAACGCCTTCGGCGTAAAGCAGAATATACTCAGTTGGGGTACTGCGCTTGAGCGCCAACGGCGCGAATATGATAGCCAGGGGCAAGCGCGCAGCGCGTCGCCCCTGGTAACGTAATTTAAAGAGGCTCTCAGCCCTGAAAGGGCGAAATACGTTTGCGTATGCCGGCCCTTCAGGCCTCATGTGTTTTCGTGGATTTCGTTACCAGGGGCGACGTGCTCCGCTTCGCTTCGCACTTGCCCCTGGCTATCATATTCCGCGCCGTTGGCGCTGCGGCTCATATAAATCGCTATCATATTCCGCGCCGTTGGCGCTGCGGCTCATATAAATCGCTATCATATTCCGCGCCGTTGGCGCTGCATCAGGTTGGGAGTATGAGGAGGTTCGTGGCCAGGAAGAGGCGACGCATGCGCAACACCGGCAATTGGCTTTCGCTCAAACTCGAATAGATCGAGAAGTCGAACCAGAGTTTGCCACTCTCCTTTAAACCAGTCGGCGCGTTGGTCCTAAACCAGAACTCGATCGTGTCGGAGACGTCTTTAATAAACGAACTGTCCGGTCCAAGCCTCAAGATCGAAATCGACGTCGGCATCGACAGCAGAATTGGAATCGTCACTTCGAGATCAGGCATCAGACCGGCCGTCTCACCCGAATCCTGAAGTCCATAGCCATATGAAGCGCCCAGTCGAATAGTACGATTCTCATTTCCAACTGTCTGCGCCTCCTTGAAGAAAGCGATGAAGAAGTCGCTCAGGTATTGAGCCAGCTTTGACGGTTTTTGCGCCGCATAGTCGGCAATATCGATCTTTTCGTCAGGATCGAGCAGCGGTGTCAGGACATTGACGAACCTCACTACCGGCGACTGGAAGACGAAGGCGGGATTGGTAGTCTCACCCTGGATCAGATCCTCATTGCGCTTTACCGCCGCTCCGGCCCACGCATTTTCGATCTTCAAGATGTCGAAATCCTTGAACACCATGCGACGCGTGCTGATGTTCCGCCCGCTTTCATAAGGCAACACCCTCTCATCCTGCAAACTGATAAAGTAATAAGAGATCGAATCCATCGTCGGCGCAAATGGCACCGTCTTGTAACCTTCGATCTGAATCTCCGGTAACTGCGATAACCGGAAGCCCAACGCATCCGTCGTCTGCACTGACACGACCAACGCGTTGACACCATTCACGCTTTCCGCGCGCTGTGTGATCACGAAGTGATATTCCGGAGAGTCGAGTGGCGCAGGACTGTAGAGAGCGTTAGTGTTCTGCCACGTATGCCACGCCTTCGCGGTCCGTTGGGCCAACCATGCGAACGAACTAATCGCATTGCGAGCATTTTGTTCGTCGGTACCCGTCGCGAGGAAGCGATCGAGATCCCTCGCAATATCCGGATAGGCACTGCTGAATTGGATCAACGCCGCAAACAGATCCGGATCATCCGCGTCACTGAATTTTGCCTGTAGCCCACTCGAAACCGGCACATTCAACTTGATGTCGGCAAGGATCTTGTCGTGCGCCGCGCCCACATACTCGTACTGACAACTACAATCCCATCGTCGAGCTTCAAGCAGTTTATCTTCATCGTTCTTGAGCAGGACGTCATCCCCGACAAACTGCTTCACGTGCGGAATGAAAGTCTGCTCACTCAACGACGGCGGCGTTGGATAAGCACGCAGCGGCACCGGAATAGTCTGCTCGCCAAGCGGCACGAGGATTTTTCGTTCCCCTGGCTTGTCAAAACTGTCGGGCAATACAAAGGTCAACCACGACGACGCGAGGTAACCATCGATACCTTCAACGGGATGAATCTCATGCTCGATCGCGTTGATCTGATAGAACAGATCAATATTGAATACATCGTCAAACTGCTTTCCGTCTCTACCCTGCTGTTCGCGATTGGTATCAAACGAGAACGTCAGGCGTGTCGTGGTTTTCGCAAGTGAGAACCTGCCCGTCGAAAACGAGTACGCATTTTTCTTCTCAACGTCGTTAGGATCGTCAGGGTTTTGCGAAACAGGTTTGCCGAACAGACGCGGCGCAAACAGATCGGTGTCCGGATATTGAGAGTGAGTGACTGCAACCGGATACTGCATGACTACGTCGACGGTGTAAGCCGAGGTAAGACTGACGAGTAACTGCTGGCGCATCATTTCGCGCGCGTCCGCCAGGGCATCCGCGGGAGTAGCGTCCACAAAAACATTAGCGACATGCTTGCTGATAGCGCCGGCCAGTGAGTCCTTCGCCGCCACGATCGCCTCGTAAGGATACTTCTGTGGATCAGGAGGGTCGCTATCCGGAGGCGGCATGCCTGATTCGTACTCCAGTTTCCAGGTCGAGGCCGAGAACTGTGGACCAAGCACTTGTTCCATCGCATTCAAAAAGTCACGGCCCATCTGGTCCAGATCGACACCGCTCTGCGAAGTCTTGACTGGTATCTCATTGCCGATGAACCTGCCGGTTTGATATGGATACACGAGCACAGGCTCCTCACGTGAGAGCAGGCTGCCCGCGAGCGGTTCGACCGCAAAGAACAACGGATTCTTACCATCGATATTGAAAGCAATACCGGTCGACGTCGGTGCGAAGCGAGCGATCCAGATCTCTTCGGCGACCTCGCCCAGGCCCTTCTTCGGCGCCGCAACCAACACCTTCAACCTCGGAAACGCCGTCTCTAATCGTTTGGCAAATTCCTGGAGCGACAATGGCGGCACAGGCTCGGGCTCCGCGGCCTTTAGCGCGGCCGCCTTTTCCTGCCCTGCATTCGCGGGAACGCGGCTGGTCACCGTGCTCACCGAAGCAACATCCTTGAACTCGTCGTTAACAAGATCCAAATTGCGCGTGATCGCGACACGGACGACGAGCGCAAAAAGATTCTTGCCATTTTCATCGGCGACCGGCTGCGACATCGCTCTTTCCGCGGGCGCCGGCGGTGCAGGTTGGCCAACACTGATCGGCGTCAGGAAGTTGATGATGCTCAGCACGAACTGGACCATCACGTCCAACGGAGACGAGGTATTTAACGCAACATCTCCCTGCATCGTTGAACTGAGCGTCACGCGGACGTCCGGCTGAGTCAACTGGTAATAAATCGTGCGGAACTTACCGAGATCCGTCAGCGCCATCGCCGCAATAGCATCGGTATCGGGCCCTTTATAAAGGTCCGCGTTGAATCGCAGTGTGACGATCAGCTCAGGAGACGCTTCACCCTGTGCGATAACGTAGTCAGACGTCACTGCCGGCCACTGGTCCAATGGGATGAGATTGTCGATATAGCCGATCGGAAATCCCTTGTTGGGCCAATTCGGATCCTGCAAGCTCGAGTCGAGCCAGTTGCCGAAGAGATCCTGCCAGTTAAAGTTGACGAGGACCGTATTGCCGACGCCGTTGTATGGATTCTCTTTCGGGCTGGGCAAGAGTTGACCCGCGTCTGTTGGTTGAGTGACAAACGGAAAGACAGGCACAACTGACTGGTAGATCCACCTGCCCTGATCCGGTCCCGCTTCAGGTGTCTCCGGACTAATCGGCAAAGCGGAGTTAGTTGCTTCAAAACCGTTGGCTGCTTTGATCCGGTAACCGAGCAGGTTATACAACTCGGCCAACTGGTTCTGCGGGTCAAAATTAAAATCATCCGAAACGGCTGCTGGACGCTTGAACTTAAATGCGATGTTCCCCGCTGGAATCGTCGCGATCGCTTCTTCGAGCCGGTCGTCAAACTGGATACTCCCAGCGATCAAACCTTGCACGTCCTTGTTTGCATGGGCCAGAGTCACGACGGTGGTGGAGAAGCGCTCCGCCAGCGACGCCAACGAATCTTCAGCCCCTGCTCGCCAGACAGTTTCCGGCAAGCGAATGAAGCTGCCTTCAGACGAGCCGTTTGCTTCAGCGATAGCTTGGGTCGTGACGTTGGCGCGCGCAGCGATTGTCTCGAGCGATTCACCCGCGCGAACCCGATACGTCAACGGCGGAATTCGCAGATGCTTGCCGGGTGCGAGTTTCGCGTGCGCATTGTTGTACTGAGTCGCAAGTTGTGAAACCGTTACTCGGTAACGTGCGGCCACCTCCGCAAGACTTTCATCAGGCGCAAGGGTAAAGTCTGAAACAGTCTGCGCCACCGGTTGCGCGTAGAACACCTCGTGGTCCGTGTCGATCGCCTGGCGGACGACAACGTTGTTCATGAAATTCCGAAGCACGTTGTCAGTGATCGTGTAGGTGACGAGCAACGTCAGTTTGCCGATGCCGTCCTGACTAAACAGATAGTTCGGCAATCCCTGCTTCGGTTTCCCTTCGTAATACAACACGTAACCGCCGCTGTTGACGACCGCCGACTCCCACATGAGCTTCAGAAACTCGATATCACTTTGGCCCAATGGATCACGCTGCGGCGATCCGGCCGCCAACTTGAGCAACATTGCTTGACTGAGCTGAGGTGGATTCGACGCCGTCGAAAGGTTGGTCTGCAATAAAAAGAACGTCGGATCGGGATCGGACTTCAGTCCGTTCGGTGGCACTTCCTGGTCCGGCACGGCTGGATCCGGCGGATAAAGAATTTGGATCTTATCGATCCTTGGTAATTGCGCTTCGGCATACCAGACCAGAAGGTTTTCGAGGAGCCTTCCGCCACCGGAATCGATGCCGGTCATTTCGTACGTATTGGGCAGGAAGACGCCGTCGCCTGATGCAGTCTGCCGCACCTGGATTTCGATCACGGTGGACCACGAGTAGTCTGTGATCAGCTTCGGCTCATGAGTTTGTCCCGGACCTTCCTGTAGCTGCGTCCAAAGTCTGACCTGGGGTTGTAACGCCTGTTTGCCCGTGATCACGTCCATCAGTTCACTGGGGAACTGCCATAGATGTGGCTCAACCGTTTCGGGCAGTCGCTCACTGCCGCGGTTCGCAGTCACGAGAGCGACCGGTGTGTGCCATAGCACGGCGGTCGGCAGCGTGAAGCGACGCGGCTCGACTCGCAACAACTTCGCCGTCTCGAACGTGACCGGTGGACCAAACGGAGCAGTCTTCAACCTGGCCAACGAATCAGCCGCCGCCGCAGTGACCGTATAGGTCAAACGAGTGCCTCCTCCGAGCTGGAACCATCTACTAACCGTATCGGCCACATTGAGCGTGACAGTGCTGTCAGTGACGAGGTTCGAGCCATCAAACTGCTGGCCGGTGAGTTCATAAAGCGGCGCAGGCGCACCGGCTTGCGGACTATCCGCCGGTGAAGGTGGCCGCAGACCTTGTAAGAGCACTCGAGCAGCAAGTCCCGACAAATTGTTGAATGATTGATTCGCCTGAAGCGCTTCGACCAGCCTGCCGACGTTTTCCTGTTGCGCGTAAGGCGCAAGCAAAGGCTCGCCGGCCGGGAATAGTTCCGGAACATCGGCGTTTGCCTGGATCAGTTCAGTAAGTGAAACCCCGTAGACGCGACTGACGTCCAACAAACTTTCGGGTTCGTGGTCTGAAGTGATGAACGTCGCACCCGGAAGTGCGATCTGTGTCGCGGGTTCCGGTAGTGCACTCTTCAATAATGGATTCGCCGATCGCAGCGTTAGGATGTCGTGATTCACTTTCGCTGCGATTGATTGCACGGTGTCGCCGCGCTTCACGGTGTACACCGCGCCGGGTACACGTAGTTGCACACCCGCGCGAAGTGGCCGCGTTGCATTCGCGAGCGCGAGTTCTCGTACGTCGATCCCGAGATCGGTTCGACGGTTGATGAACTCGGCGAGCGACTCACTCTCAGTGAGCGGCGCCTTTTGAGTTTGCAAATAGCTGATCGCGTCCTGAACTGTCGAACGCGCGAGCATCGCAAAGAAGTCGAGGAAGATGAACGACGCAAGGGACTTGTTTTCTAACTCCGGCATGACCTTGAACGACGCCTGGTCCTTCTTCTCTGCCGCAGACTTGTAACGAACAGCCATCTCTCGGAAGTACTTCTTGACTTCATCGAGATACGCGGCACTGGCCGGAGTCTGCGTGAAGAAGTCGACATCAACGCCGGTGCTGGTTGTAAGTTTCAACAGCGGCATGATCGGGAAGACACTGACTTCGTCATCTTCGACTATCACCGCACTGGTGGGTGGAGGAGCCGGCGGCGGAATCGTCACCTCAAACTTGAAGAACTTTTCGAGAAACTTAAGAACCTCATCTTCAGTGAAGGGTTCGAGCATTCCTTCCTGAGTCAGGTAGCAATAAATTTTGTTCAACTGCTCGATCGTAATGTCCTGCGTCAGCAGTTCGGCGAGAGTGGTGTTCTCCTTTTTGCTGTTCAGATAAGCATTGAGTGTCCACAACAGTGCGCCACGAGCAATCTGGTCAAACGGAGGCGGCGGCGGTGACTCGACCTTTTCGACCTTGCTCGACACGTACGTCATCGCGACAACGTATGGCTTGCGTGGACTACCAGCGCCGAGTGGTCCATCAGTGCCCGCGGTAAACTGCGGCACAAACTGGAGCGGCACTGACACTGGAGTGTTGACCAGCAGCGGCTGCCACTTCATCTCCGGAATCTCCGGACACTCTTCATCGCCGAGCGCAGTGAGTTGGCGCGTGAAGCGCTTCTGGCTGAGCGACCGTCCCCACGGAGGATTGGGATCGGTTTGCCCAATCGTGAAATTAAAGCTCATATTCATCTTGAACGAGAGCTTGATCGTGATCTTAAAGAGTCCGAGATTTATCCTGACCCTCAACGACAGCGAGATCCTTACTTCGAAGAAGACGTCGATCGCTTTATACGCCTCGAGAGTCAAACGAAGACTGACCACCACTTCAACTTCAAGATCGGCCTGAATGATTCCGAGATCGACGGAACCATAAATCTTGCCGACGAGCGACACGCGCGCCTGGATCATGTAGTAGAACGGATCCTTCGCGGCCGCGGTGAGCGTGGATGAGGGTGCGGGAGCAAGCTGGCGCGAACCGGCGCGAACTAACTGCGTATCAGTTGGCGAACCCGACGAGAGTTGCGCTGGATATGCGTTGTACCACGCGAAAATACCTTCGAGAATTCCCTGGACCGTGACACTCATCCCGGCCTTCACTATGCCGTAGTCGAGGTCCTTACCCAACCCGATGCGCAAGCCAATTCCGAACGCGATTACAGGACTAAAGCTGCCGTTTGTAACTGTGGGAACTTTGTCGCTCGTTGCGCTGCTGAGTTTGCCGAAGTAGAGACCACCCGATCCGACGAAAGGAAATGCCTGGACTGAGAACGAACGTGTGAAGTCGCCATTGGCAGGAAAGCCAAGGTCGATCATGAAGTCGCCGTTCGTATAGATTTGCACCTTCATGCTGGGCAGAGTGACGGACACGGCGCCGAATTGCAGGTTGCGAATGTAGAACGGGAGCGTCAGATCGATCTGCCACATCCCGATCGTGTCGTTAATCTTCTTGTAGAGGATCTCGAACTCGAGCCCGTTAAAGATTTTCAGCTTCTCGCCGGCCTTGGAGCCGGTCACGCTGATCACCACGCCGTACAACTCAGGATCGTAGAAGACGATCCCCACTTTCACTGCCTGAAGAACCTCGAAGTCCGCACCGATCAACCAATCGGTCGCTTCGTTGAAAACGAGACTGAGGTTCTTCTCTTCGTCGAAGGCTGACGTGAGCTGGCCGATGGCGCCGAGGATCGAAGCCGGAACAGGCTCGAGCGCGCGGGTCTCATCGTTGAACACCGCCATGTGCTGGCCCAGCCCAAGGAAGGTCAGCTTGAACACTTCCGAACCTTCGCCGGGCACCTTAGGCGTTGAATCGGGATCTGCAACGTCCCATTTCACCGGATCATCAGGTTTAATGTCGTTCCCGAGAAACTGACCTTCAGTGATCTTAAACATCACTTTCTCGGTCTTGACGTCGTACTCGAGCTCGAGTGTGCCGATACGCGCGAAGCCGAGATTGATGTTGGGCGAGTAGCTCAGGCTGGCGGTCTTTGGCGAGGAATCTTCCGGTGAAAACTCCACTATAAATTTGAAACTCTTCAGCGGAACACTATTGAGCACGTTCCACGGCGCTACGAGTTTGATGTCTTCGCCCGGGTACACCGCGTTGATGAGTACTTCGATCATCTCGCCCAGAGACTTATCACCGGCTTCAAAGGTCAGTGTCTTCTTTTCGGCTGACTCCTTGAGAGTTGCCGTCCAACCGAGGAATTCAAAGATGTATTCCTTGGCCTCATCGTTGAACTTTGCGGTGACTTTGAACTCGAGGCCACCTTCGTCGTCTTTGCCGCCGAAGCGCAGGAAGCCCTGAATCTCACCTTCATCTTTGCGTTTGTCGTCTTCCAGTCTGGAGCTGATTTTGACAAGGGCGCCGATCGTTACGCTGAGAAGTTCGATTCTCCACTCGGCGCCGATCGCGAAGTCGTAAGCCTTCGACACACCAGTCTCAAATCCTGCCTCCAGTTGCGTGATAACAACATTGGGAATGAACTGCTGATATGAAGGCGGCAGGTAGATCCCGATGATTGTTGGTAGATCGATCTTTCCCTTTTCGGCGAGCCCGCCACGAAAACTCCAACCATCTTCGGCGCCGTTGTATGCCGCTGAGACTTCCATCGCCACCGCGCCGGGCGGAGGATCATCGATGGACCACGTATCGGGCGGAACTGCTCCCGGCGGCACGAGCCAAAACGCCGCCCCAAAACTGCCGGTTGCTTCCCCCGCAACGTAGTTGAAGTTGAAATTGACCTGCGTGAGGGTGAAAATCACGAGGCCAAGATTGAACGAGCAGTGGGCAGTGATGACCGTCTCAAACGTGAACGTCGAGTTCCTTGGATCAATCAACAAGGTCATCACCGTGACCTTGAGTTCCGTACACGGTAGACTCCCGGCAATCCTGTCGCCGAGAATCCACCTGACGAGGGCAATGAGATCGATCTTACTTTCCTCTTCGAGGAAACCGGTGACGATGTAACTCGGATACTGCGCGTCGACGACGATCGTGAATTCCGCCGGACCTTCGAGGAGCTTGACCTTTGCGTTCAGTGAAGCATTAGGCTCGTACTTCTCGTTTACGTAATTGATCGTGAAAGCGAAGTCGATCTCCTGGAGCGTGAACAACCCCGGGATTATGGGCCATGGCTCTATGATTCCAGCGCCGATGGAAATGCTCGATATCTGCGGCACCTGCGGAATGACTGACATGCTCCACTGGCCGAGCTTAAAACGATTCACGAGCGGCAACTGCGATGGCAGAACATTGCCCAGATTTGCGCCCCGCGCGAGCGTGTTGAGCGCTGTCTGCGTGACGAAGAGCAGTTGGTCCATGTCTGCCTCAAACGTCAGCAGGCTGAATTCTTCCGTAAAGTGCGCAGCGATATCGACCGATTCCCTGCCCTGCTCGGAATCGACTGTAATGCGTGACACTAGCTGCATCTGCGGCACCGGCTTCGTTGTGGTGCCAACTTGCGGCGGTCTCTTTACGGCGATCCTGAATCCGTCGAGCAACTGGTAGATGAATTCCATTCCCAGCGCACTGCCGGGAACAGGATCTGCCAGGACCATCACCGGTACGACTGTCTCAGGTGTCTTTTCACCCTCGAAAACAATTGGGCCTTTCACTTCGACTTCGGTTGAACCATTCAACAATTTGCTGATAACCGCGAGTGTCCCGGCCAGTTCCTGTTTGCCGTCAAAGAACAATCCTCCCGGCTCCGTCAGCGACGCATTTGAAGATCGCAACGTCAGCACCGCCGCGGCAAACTTCAAATCTTTGTAAAAGGTGTCTTCGAGGATGGGAAAAGCGGAACTGAAATTCCAGACGGTTGTCTGAGAGAAGAAACCATCGGCATCGATCGTCATTGCCGCTACGTTGTTTCGTACGGTGAAGACAGCAGTGACATAAGTATTTTCAAAGGGAAACGATCCACCCTGGCCCACAACGGTGATGTTCTGGCCCGGATACTCGACGATATTGACTTGATTGACGATCAGATCGGCATCGAGTAGGTAATCCCGAAAAGCTTCAGCAATCGGTATCGATTCCAACGCGCCGGGAGGCAACGTGAGTGTGCCGTTGTCGGTATTATCTTGCAGAATCGTTTTGATTTGGTTGAGATCCATAATGACTGGTTCGCGGTCGTCTTAGAAAGTAAAACTCACATATACGGGCAGGTGATCGCTGATGGCGTGTCTAACGATGTGCCACGCGTCTTCAAAATCACGAGGCGGAATATTCTGGATCAAGTTACCGTCGAGTATCGGCCCGGGGATGAAAGCGCCGGCCTCAGGCGCCATCAATGCCGTACCAACAGGCAGCCTCGTGGATTCGTTGATCAGATCGACTACGTGGCCGCCTAAATCGGTCGGCTTTCCGGCGCGCCTGTATTTGAAAATGTTGTCGTAGGCGTTCTTGCGATACTCAACCGAAGTCGGAAATCCGCCGGGTGGAGTAAAGTTCACCAGCGAGGTCTTGGCATTGGTCGACTGCATCGAAGGGAGGGTGTTCAGCAGTTTGTCATATGGACCTGGATGCAGTGGATCGAAGTCAACATTGAAATCACCGCTGATCATTGAAGCGTCCATGTTCACCGTGGCCCCGTTATCCAGGATTGCGCGCGACTGGGCCAACTCACCAACGTTGCGAACTCCGATAGGCGAGTGAATTCCAAACATCGTGTGATAGGCGACGATGCTGAAATTTTTTCCGTCTGTTGTGCGAAACGCTACGTAGTAGGGTTTGCGTCCGCCGTTCGTAGTGAGGCTGGAGTTGAAACGCAGGACACCGCCTGGAGTGCCGTTAGCAAGCAGCGTTTGATTAGAGAGAGCGTTGATCGGGTCGGTGCCGCCGCCGATGCCGGGCGTCAGTGGTAGAACTCTGTCGATCCGGTAAAGCACAACGTAGGCTTCATGATTCTTCTGACTGTTGATGCTGATCGATCGCCATTGATTGGGAGGTGCTTCACCATTTTTCAGATTGATCGCGGGAATGAGCCGGGCGACGATATTGTTGACGGCACTATTCTTGACTTCGAGTAACGAGATGATGTCTGGCCCTGCCTGTGAGGCGACTTCCGCGATGTAGTTGATCAGCGCGGCGCCATTCGCGTTGTTAACCTTGTTATTGGAGAACTGGTAGATATTCCAGTGCAACAGCGTGATTCGGGCCAATCAAACCTCCTCCTCGAAATTATTGTTTACGCCGCAGGCGTTTCCTAATTTCAGCCCAGGGTTGGAGCGAAGCGAGAACCCTGGGAATAGCCAACCAATATATTCTTTGAACCCTGAAAGGGTTCGCCTCGGGATGAACCCTTTCAGGGTTGCAGGATTCATTTTTATACTTACACCAGGGTTCTCGCTGCGCTCGAACCCTGGGCTGAAATTAGCGAACGCCTTCGGCGTTAGGCGGAGCCATCGGTGAGCAATGCGGGCTTCTTGTTGGCCAGGTATCTGGCGGTCCATGCAAGGCTGCCGGGCTCCAGTTGTCGTAAGGGATCGCCGAAGAGAATCATGTCGATAGTGCCCGAGGTCGGCAGCTTCTTGCCTATCACGCTCAGCCCCGCGTTCTTGAATAACAACTGGTACTGCAAATCTCCGGTCTGACCGAGCGGTTTCTCCTTGAACTCAAAGTACTGAATGCTGAGTTTCAGCACACCCTGAAGACTCAACAGTTTTTTACCCCCGCCCGTACCCGGCAACTTGATTTGCGTCTCAGCCCGTGCAGTGGCCTCAGACGGGCTCCACGCCACCAGCAGTGCGGCCGAAAAGCCTGCGCGTGCCGCAAGCGCACCCATGCTGCCGAGGTTGAGCTCGAAGTTGATCGCATACCAGTCTTTCGTCAGTCGCAACGCTCTAAAACCTTTCGGCGTGCGCACCGGCAAAAAGCCAAGATCGGCCGGACCACCACGACCGTCACTCTGCAAAATCGACGTGACCTTTAGCGGGAAGCGATTGAAGAGACTGTTCGCACGAACCTCGCTTTGCGATATGTCATAACTAGCCTGGCCTGCGTCAAAGGCAAACACACGATTATTGGTCGTGCCGTTCGCAAGCAGCGTGAAATCCATCGTGATGCCGAGGTTCGAGAAGTAGAGGCCTTGCCTTTCCGACTGCTGCGGGGTCTGCAGGCTTCCAAACGAGAACATATCGAAGCCCGCCAGTTGTTTGAAATTCAAATACCCCCAGAAAGAAAAGCGCGTAAAGATGTGCTCGTCCAGTCCTGACGGCTCACTTCGCAACGTCTCGAATCGTGCTTTGACGATCTGCACGTAGTTCAAAACGTGACTGTCAATCAGGAACTTATACGTCTGGTTCGGATCGGTGTAGAACGAATATGAACGCTGGCCGTTGTGTACTTCATAACTACCATTCAAATCGATCGACTGATTATCGATTGGATCGGGAGGATAGCCGCCCTGCAATGACGCTGGCTCGCCAAACCATCTGGTAGTCGTCAACTGAATCTTGCTGGTGAAATCGAGCAACTCGGAGTTTTCGAAAACCACCTCGAGTTGCAGCACCTTGAAGTCGTAAATCTTACTTTGGGGATCGATCGCCGGCACCACTTGCGTCACGTGAGTGATGAGCCGGTCCTCACTATGCACCGCCAGACTCGTTTTTCGTGAGATGAAATCACGATCGATATAACTAATCAGACCGAAGAGCGAACTCTTATCCTGCTCGAGCCGGCCGCTCTCGGACTTCACGAAGCTGGTCTCAATACCAAAGTGGTGGGCTTCAAAACGACTGAGATCAATGCCTGCCAGCAAACCTTTCAGGTCAGCCGGAAAGTTCTTCGTCTCAACAGTGACTCGCAGTGCGAGTATTCCTTCCCACGCCGGATTCGAAACCAGATTTACAAACTTCTTGAAGCGATAATTTTCTTCAGCACTCGTCTCGGCGTTGGCAATGTAGCTCTGAAGGAACAACGACAACCGGCCCGGATCTTTGTTGAAAATCGTGGGGCTGGTCCACGCTTTTGGATCGGTGACCAGGTCTTTGATCGCGCCGCGTCCGAATTTGAAGATCAGGATGTTGCGAAAATCGTTGTCGCCTCCTGAACCCACATTGATGTCGAAAGGCCAGCCTGCAAGCGTGATCTTGTGCTTAAAATCTCCGAGTGGAACCGGGAGTGAGACTACGAGGAACATCTGATTTGATTGCAGTGCTTCTCTCAGCTCGTCACGCAGATTCAGGAACTCCAGCTTGCTCCCGTCTTTAAGGTTTTGGGCCAGCAACACTGACTCCCACTTCAGACCTCGAATCTTCGCTATCAATCCCTGCGGAGTCGTGGTGAAATCGGGATCTGGCAGAGGAGTTAACGGCAGGAGCTTGGGTATCTCGGAAATCTTTTGCTTGCGGAAACGATTCAGAATCTGCATTTCGAAATCGCGCACACGTCCCGGCGGAAAGCCGCCAGGGATTTCACTGCCCGCAAGTCCGGCGTAGATCGCTAACGGATAACTGTTAGCCAACGCAGCATTCTGTAACGTCGCGACGGGAGCCTGATACAACGCAAGCATGTTTGAGCCAGGCACAATCGTCTTCGGATCGTAGAGCGCTGCTTGTTCCGGCTGCGAGTAATAGACAGCTTCGAGACCTGCTCGATTGGGAGCAATACTGACCCAGGCAGTGGGCCAGGTATCGTCGAGCAGCGGAGTGTCAGCGACTGCCTTGAATCGATGTGCGCCGCTATTTTCAATTCCACTCGCGGCGTTGGTAAGCGGAAAAACTGGCGCGAACGCGGGCTTCCCTGGATGGAAACGGATCGTCGTTTCCGGAACCGTAAACGTTCCGGGCGGAAACGCTATCGACTCAGTTCCGGCCAGTCCACAGAGAAGATTAAACGGATCGAGCGATGGATTCTCGCCGGTGTCTCTCGACTGGCGAAGCACTTCGTAATCACCATCCGGCACCATATAAAACGCCTGCTCACCGGGTTTGTCCGGAGGGCGCGGCTGCATCACGAGTCGTGCGGCGTGATCGCCAGTGAGTACGGGTCGCAGCCAGAGAGGCTTCCCATAAATCGTCCGCAGCCACGTCGCAAGCACGTTACCATTCGGGGCAACTTCGATCTTTCCCTGCCCTTCTTCAGTAACTGTCACCTTGTAGCTGTTGCCTGTGAACTTCATCCACGAGCGCTGCGGATTCAACGGCGCGAGCGGATCCCAGTTGACCTGAAACTCAACCTGGTAACCACTCGCCGGCGCGAATATCGGATAGAACTGCGATACGACCTTGCCGTCCTGCGCGTAGGAGTAACGCAGTCCGACGTCCATTCCCTGACCTGAGTCATTGGAGAAATCACCTACAAGAGACAAGCTTTGCAACACGTATCGTTGCGGGCCGAGCAGCGGCAGGTTCACACCGGTTCCATCAGGTTGCGGTATGTCCGGCGGTAAATTAGGCGGACGACCATCCGGATACTGGAGCGGGTATCCAAAGCTAAACTGGTAAATTCCCGTATCTTCCGAACTGAAGGCTCGGACCACTCCGTTAGGCATAAACGGAAGTCCGTAACCACCGAAGCGAAACATCGCGGCAGTGGTAATTACCACTTCGCCGGTATCGTCCTGATTGAGATCCAGTTTATAGACGTTGTTAATTTTCGCCGGATTCTCCTGGTATTGCACCCAGGCAAAACTGGCGTGGGCCGGAACACCAAAAGGATACTCTTCGGCGACTGCGGCGAAAGCACGAATGTCCTTCGGCTCACTCGGCAGGATCAGAAAGTAACCGCGCAAAGTGGACTTAGACCACCACTCGGTATCGACACTGACTGTGGGCGGCAGATCCTTCTTTGCTACTTCTTGATCGCTGACGTAGTAAGTAAGAAAGCCGGGATCGGTTGCATGCTCCGCCTGATACAGGCGTGTATCATCGACATGGGTGAGAGTTATCACGACGTCGTAAGTAAAATTCGGAAGTTGTAGTAACTTGGGAGGCTATCTGGCCTATAAATTTGACTTTGAGTTAAATATAACAGCTCTCGGTGCGGTGGACTCTACCCTTTCAGTAATCGTGAGTCAAGAAATTAAAACAGTAAATTTTCTACAAGGGCTCATAAAGTTAAAAATGTCAGACGAAAATCAGTTGCGTGATAGTTATCGAGAGATGCTGGACCAGTTTCTCCGGTCCATACCGGCTTTTCCGGAGCACCGTTTTCAGGGACGCGGCATCGTGCTTTGTGGTGGCGGCACTGTTTATTTTCCATGTATTTGGGTTTGCATTCGAATGCTGCGGAGTTTTGGGTGCACGCTTCCGATCGAGTTGTGGTATCGCGGGCCACGTGAAATGACTGATGAAATGAAGGCACTGCTCGAACCGTATGACGTTGTCTGTCGCGATTCGTTTGCAGTGGCTCGGGAGTTTCCGGTGCGCAGGTTGGATGGTTGGGAACTCAAGCCGTATGCGATTCTGAACAGTCGCTTCGCCGAGGTGCTTTACATCGACGCTGATAACGTCGTGGTTCGGAATCCGGAGTTTCTCTTCGATACCGTGCTTTATGCAGACACCGGTGCGTTGTTCTGGCAGGACTTGCCTAACGATACGTCTGCCCTGTCTTATTTGAAGGATAATGCCTGGGACTTGCTGGATCTGCCGTTTCGAGATGAGCCGCCATTCGAGTCGGGACAGTTACTCGTTGATAAGCGGCGCTGCTGGCGGCCGCTGCAACTAACGTTACATCTCAACGAACATTCAGATTATTACTACACCGCATTCTTCGGTGATAAAGACACTTTTCACCTCGCGTGGCGCAAGGTCGAGCAGGAATACAGCCTGAATCCGCACGTGCCGGGAGTGCTGAGCGCGCAGCGTGCGCTGGTCCAGTTTGACCCGGACGGGAAGAGACTCTTCCAACACCGGTGCAACGCGAAGTGGACGATCACAGAGAGAAACCTTCGCATCCCCGGGTTTTTGTATGAGGAAGAATGCCTCGCGCTATTGCAGGAGTTGCAGGATCGCTGGTCACCGAACTCTTGTGTATTCTCATACACACCGGTTGAGCAGGCCGCGTTTGATGAGATCGTGCGCCGCCAGACGTTTCGCGATGAGAGTGACGGAGGTATCTGGACCTTCCATTCCGACCTCACGGTTTCTTTCAACGGAGAGCCCTTTAATTGGCAGGTTGAAGAAGAAAAAGACGGGACGGCCGTACTTCTTATCATGGACTCCGACAGACGTCTCTCATTCCTCCGCAAGACACCGCCCGGCAATTGGGCCGGACGCTGGCGCTACGGTGATCGCTCTTTCCTTGAACTTTCTCAGTGACTTCTCTGCGTTCCTCTGCGTATCTCTGCGTTTCTCTGCGTTTCTCTGCGTTAAGTATGATTTTTACGCAGAGGAACGCAGAGATACGCAGAGGGCCGCAGAGAAGATTCTAGATACTGACGAGCGCGGCGGCGGCGAGTGCGCAGACGCCGCTGTACTGTAGCGAGGCGTTGACGTAATCAGAGTTCGGGATGGGTTTATTGTCTTTAGGAAGTGGTTGATAGTTTTGGTGTAGCGTACGCCAATCCATACCGACGATCGCTCCCGGATAGTTGGTCCACACAGCGTCTGCATTCGCACGCAAAAACGCCGCATACTTAGCCGCCTGCTCCGGTCTTAACGTTGACACGTTCTTCGTGTACTCACCCAGGTAAGTCGCAAAGAGACCTTTGAACGGCGTGTCGCCGGAGTTTTGCAATTTCCAGTCGTTAGTCTGGCTGTCCCATTTAGCATCGCCGCGATCCTGCATGATCTGAGTTCCCTCCCAGACCATCTTCGCCATCGTCCCTTCGGCAACTTTGTCGGCAACGTCGAGATATTCGGTCTTATTCGTCGCCTTATAGAGCATCCAGAGAGGCGCGAGCCCCTCGCCTTGCAAACTGAGCACCGGCACATTCTCCGGATCCAATTCACACTTCCCGGGAACGAGTGCTCCCCAAATCAATCCCTGATCGTCCAGAAACTTCCACTTCACGAGCCAATCCCAGCACTTTTGCCCCAGGTCCAAATACACTTGATCGCCAAGCTCGAGGTACAAAGCCAAAGCTGTTTCCATGAAACCGAGAGTTGAATTCGACGCCTTGAACGTTGTCCTCGGATTGTACGGAGGCCCCGGCGGGAACCATTCACGCATCCACCAAATGCCGCCGCCGCAATACTCCGGCGTAGCAAATTGATCCCAGCCCTGACTGAGCTGGTCGCATACAACTTTCGCATCCGCGAGATAGAGTTGCGCCAGGTCCGTTTTGGATTGGCTCTTGAAGTATTCGTAGGCGTGCATGAATAAGCGGCCCCACCAGGTGAGGTCGTCGTAGTACATGCAATTTGTGAGATTCCATTCTCCCTTTACTCTCGCAGCTTCCACAGTGGCGGTATAGTCGACCTTGTTGGTCTGCGTCATTAAGTCGGTCAGTAACGTACAGATTACAGGCGCACGCCAGTAGTCGTCGGGAACCCAATTAGTCGGCGCTGAAGATGGAAACCATTGATCGGTGAGGACGCCGGCTGCCGTAAGAGCCTGGCTTAGATAGTCCGGTGAGTTTGGCATTGGAACACTCCTACTTCAGTTTTGAACAAACATGACTGTTCCGTCGCGGCCCGTCACCCGATAAGGTTGAGGCAAACGATAATGACGCAACGCATCCATTAAAACAGACTCATGATTCCGAAGAGAATCGACCGATCGACCACCAAGAAACGCCATCCGGCGATGGTGAACTTCCGAAAAAACATTCTTGCCGTGATACGAATAGATATTGAGAAAACCGGCGTCCTCGAATGGCACTACTGACGCGTTTGTCGCAATCTGTTGGAGCAACACGCTATCCTCACCCGCCGAAGCGAGTTCAGTGGTCTCGGGATAACGAAAGCGAGCATCTCGATGGGTCATCATTGTGCCCGGAATTAATTGCTCGACGCCCTGAGTATCGCAGTTACGCCAATCAGACCAGTAAAGCGATCGCTCTGCAAAGAAAAACTGAAGCTGATCGGTGAAACAACAGGCGTGGGCTTTGGCTGCGTTCAGGTGCTCGAACTGGCGTTCAAGACGCTGCGGATGGTTCAGATCGTCGTCGTCCCACTGACAGACGATGTCACCCGTGGCGGCGTCGAGCGAAGCGTTTCGCAGTGCGCCCAGCGATCGCTTTCCGACCGAAACGAGTCGAATGTCGTCACGCCCAAGCCAGCGCAGGTAGTCGCTAATGGCTTGTTTGTAACGAGGAGTTCCATCAGTGACGATAATCAGTTCTCGATTGGGATAAGTCTGCCGGCAGTAACATTGAATTGCTTCCTTCAAGAGCACGAGGCGATTGAGCGTGACGGCGAGACAACTGATCTTTGGTTGAGTCTGTTTTGAAATCGCAGGCGCGTGTGAGCCGTTACGAGGTATTCGGTCGGTATCGTAGACGCAAATAGGCAGCGCATTGAATCTGGTCCCGCCGGTGCCGGCTGCCGCGAACAATTTTCGAGCTAGTGCGGCGTGTTCTTCAGCAAGTGACGGATGCCGGCGGACAATCTGTTGCAGCAAGCTGCCCCGGAAAGCCAGTGGATAAGTACAACGCCAATCCTCGATCAGTAAATTCTCTGACTCAACGTCACCAATGGGAGACACAACACCTGCTGCTCCGTCGGCGTATTGAAACTGCCCATACGTCACGAGGCAGCCAGGGTCGGCAAAGCATTGTTGCAACTGAGCCAGTGCATCTGCCGAGACAAGCCAGCCGTCACCATCGAGCAGCACTACGACATCATTCTCATCACAGTGTTGCGCCACGAACGACCAGATGTTTTCTGTTTCCCTGCAGCGCACGAGCGTAACGCGTGGATCTTCAACCGGGATCTTTTGGTTCAATCCATCCGTCGCGCCACGATCGATGAACACCATCTCAAACGGCACACAGGTCTGATCCAGCAAACGCTCGACACAATTATCGAGCTGGTGACCGGAGTTGCGAAACGGGATAAAAACCTTGAGCCTTGGCTGCGACTCTCCTGACAGCGCATAGACTTCCGCTACTTTCGTCGCGCACTGCTGCCGGTTGACCAGAATCTGGTCGTAGATGTTTGGCGGCATCGAGCGCCGGTCTTGCAGCAACTCGTCACAGTATTGAAGCCCTGCTTCATATTGACCAAGTTGATAACAACAGGTAGCCAGCGCCATCTTAATGACGTAGCGATAAAGTCGCTCTTCAACGAACAAAAAATCCTCTTTAGGATAAGGGATCGCGACCGCCTGTCGCAGGAACATGTGCGCGAGGTCAAAAGACCTGGCCCAACGATAATAGAACGCAATCCGGTAAAGCGGTTCCGCGCGGGTGGGCCGGTACTGATAAGCATCCAGATATGCCGCCAGTACTTCGGGCCATTCTCGCTGCAGATGTTTCTTTGTCTCGGCGATCTGAAACAAAGCTACCCACGTTTCCTCAGGCCAGCCGCCGGTTTCTGCGCACTTCTGGTAATACTCGAGTGCTAACTCCGGCTCTCCGGCCGCGGAATAACTCTGTCCCAGATGAAACAGAATTCGCGAGTCGTTTGGTGCTTCCTTGTGAGCACGCAGCAGTTGTTCGGCGTCCTTCTGATAGACGCCCGGTTGCGCAGCCCGCCATCCATCGCGGTGACTGTCGATCCATAGTCCGTGCAAGCGTTCGTAAGTAGCAGTCGGCGGCCCGGTCAAACACTCATGAACCGCACTTTCATAACGCCAGCCGGATGTGTTTCGAAATAATTGAGCCCGCCAGAACGTGACCGGGGTTGAGGAAATCTTCAGGTAGTAGGCATCGTGAGTGAGTTCGGGAAGGATAAAGTCGTGGTCCGCGACCAGCACTTCGTCGGCATCGATCACGAAAACGTAATCGGATTTTCCGCGCGCGAACTCGAGTGCTTCAGAACGGTTATGGGCGAAATCAATCCATGGTCGTTCGATCAGCTCTCCCGGCACGTTACGCATGCACCGCTTGATGAGGTCTTGCGTACCGTCGGTCGAACCCGTATCTACAATCACCCAATGATCGATAAACTTCCTGACGGAATTGAGGCACCGTTCGATAACGGGCGCCTCATTCCGCACGATCATGTTCAGACATATCGTCTGCTTTAACTGCGACATTCCCGCACAGTCCCCGATGAAGAGCTAGAATGTTTGGGGATAGGGATACCGCATGTTTCCTTGAACCGTGAGCGGATTGGGGCGACCAAGGTACCACCCGATCGCCTCGATGAAAGCTCTCGCCTTCTTGTTCCCTGAAATTCCCTCGTTGATGAGCCAATACGCAATTTGATAGACGTCAGGTATATCAGCTATTGGCAAAGACTGTAATGCTGTAGTAAGTGGCGGAAACGTCGGCTTTTGATATGGCGCAGTAGCCGGTCTTGGGCCCGTACCAGTCAAATACCAAGCAACTGTCTGCAGGAAAGATGAAGCGCTGATATGGGTAACAAACGGATTAACATCGGCTTCCCACGCCATTTGCTGGATCATCGGCAACAGGTCCGGAGCATAGGGTCCCGTAGGCGGTTTCGCCGCGGCAGTTGCCGACGGCTTGGCTAATATGACGCGCCCAACGTTGGAAAGAAACTGATAGACTTCGTCTCTTCCGCCTACTCCAGGACCGCCTTCATTGATAGCCCAGGTAAACTGTTCGAGCAGATCCGGCACGTTCGTCATCCACTTGTTAGGACCAGCAGGCCCGGTTGCTCCGGTTGGTCCCGTCGGTCCCTTGAGTCCGGTAGCGCCCTGTGGTCCGGTCGCGCCCTGAGTGCCGACGCCCGTTGCGCCCTGAGTGCCGATGCCTGTTGCGCCCTTTGGTCCGGTCGCGCCCTGAGTGCCGACTCCCGTTGCACCCTGTGGTCCGGTCGCGCCCTGAGTGCCGACACCCGTTGCGCCCTGCGGTCCGGTTGCGCCCTGAGTGCCGATGCCTGTTGCGCCCTGCGGTCCGGTTGCGCCGGCAGTGCCGACGCCGGTTGCACCCTGCGGTCCGGTCGAGCCCTGAGTGCCGACGCCGGTTGCGCCCTGTGGGCCGGTCGCGCCCTGAGTGCCGACGCCCGTTGCGCCCTGTGGGCCGGTCGAGCCCTGAGTGCCGACTCCCGTTGCGCCCTGTGGGCCGGTCGAGCCCTGAGTGCCGACTCCCGTTGCGCCCTGTGGGCCGGTCGAGCCCTGAGTGCCGACTCCCGTTGCACCCTGCGGTCCGGTCGAGCCTTGAGTGCCGACACCGGTTGCGCCCTGCGGTCCGGTAGCACCTTGAAATCCCGTGGCGCCTTGCGGTCCGGTAGCACCCTGAGTACCGACGCCGGTTGCACCCTGCGGTCCGGTAGCACCTTGAAATCCCGTGGCGCCTTGCGGTCCGGTTGAACCCTGAATTCCCGTCGCGCCCTGCGGTCCGGTCGAACCGATCTTATCAACGCCAGTAGCGCCCTGCGGTCCAGTGGCGCCTGTCGGTCCGATTGGTCCCGTAGATCCAACGACCTGGCTAAGTGCAAGATAGTTCCAGGTGGGACCGGGAAATCCTGTCGGGCCAGTCTGACCACCCAGGCCGGTAGCGCCGGTCCCTCCGGTCGCGCCTAATGATCCAATCAGTCCGGTCTGTCCTGTAGGTCCTGCGGGACCACTCGGTCCCGTGGGGCCAGTTGCGCCAACAGGCCCTGTCGGTCCGGTTGGTCCTTCTGGTCCAGTCGGTCCCGTTGGTCCGGTCGGTCCAGTTGGATCTTCGATGTCGGCAGTCTTATGCGACTGGGGTTTGTCGTTTCTTTTTTTCGTTGCCATTCGCGGCCTCAGTGAGTTTCTTCGTTTGCGACTAGGAAAAAGTGAGTAAATTAATTACTTTTTCCCGGACTGAGCGATCCAAGGGAGTAAGTTGGTGCTGCATTGTACCTTTGTGCGAGTGTTAGTCAAGTTAAGTTCGTGAAATTTTTGATTACGGAGACAAATTGAATGCGAATATTTGCCCTGGGGCTGCCTCATACGGTGACCTCACCAAGATTCTCTTCATGCGCTTACACGATGAAGGTCTGGAATCTGTGTCGCATGATGAAGGACCGTGGCCACGAGGTTATTCATTTCGGCAACGAAACATCACATCCCGTCTGTGATGAAAACGTCGCGGTCGCGTCTTACGAAGAATGGAGCCGCGTCTACGAACATCCGGGAACTGACTTCTTCGACATCTCCGTTGAAACACCCGAGCGACAGGAATTTCACCGTCTGTTCGCCGACAACATGCATCGCGCGCTTGATGAACGAATCGGAGATCGTCACGACGCCATCATCTGTATCAGTTGGGGAGGCCCGCAACACGACGCCACGCAACCACTGAAGCATCGTGCTTTCGTCGTTGAAAGCGGCATCGGCTACCAGTATCCATACGCCGATTATCGTGTTTTCGAGTCGTATGCGTGGTTACACATGATCATGGGACGTGACAATCTCATGCAGGGTGGGACGTGGTACTGGTCAGTGATCCCGAACGCGTTTGACACGGACATGTTTGAGTATCGTGAGTCTCCGGATAGTTACTTTTTATATTTAGGACGGCTCACGGACGACAAAGGCGTCTCGCTGGCCGTCGACGTTGCGCGTCGTGCTGGTCGTAAGTTGAAAATGGCCGGCCAGGGAAACCCGGATCGATTCATTTCCGGCGCGCCACATGTTGAATACCTTGGACCGGTCGGAGTTGAAGATAGAAGAGAACTGCTTGCGGGTGCGGCAGCATTGCTGTGTCCGACGTTTTATGTAGAACCGTTCGGCGGTGTTGCTGTTGAAGCACAACTCTCCGGAACGCCGATCATTACTACCGATTGGGGCGCGTTTACCGAAACCGTGTTGCCGAATGTCACTGGCTTTCGTTGTCGAACAATGGATCAGTTTGAATACGCGGCGCGTCACATCGGCGATATCGATCCGGCGAACTGCCGGAAGTGGGCGATGAATTATTCACTGTCGAACGTCAGTGGCATGTATGAAGAGTATTTTCAGATGCTGCTGAACCTGCGTGGTGAAGGTTTTTACATGTCACATCCTGAGCGAACGCAGATGAACTGGTTGCGAAAGTCGTATCCGATTGCTGCTACCGAGGAGTTTGAAATCGGTCCGCACTCAGCGCCCGTTTTGCCGAGTGTGTGGGAAGAAGCGCAGAAGTACGAGCGAGCCTGGTGGGGGGTGGAACCGCAGTCACACTGGGATGAAGAAGTTGAGAAACAGGAAACCTACGCACGGCTCATGGGTTTGCCGGCGGATCTGGACATGGGGACGAGAACTATCCTCGACGTTGGTTGTGGACCAGTGTCGATGTTGCTGCGTACGACGCACGGCGGTGCTGTCGGAGTCGATCCGCTCACGATGTCCGAGGAAACGAAGACGAAGTTTGCCGGGGCTAATATCGCGCTTCATCAGAGCAAGGCAGAAGATTTTGAACCGGCCCAGCGTTTTGACGAGGGTTGGATGTATAACTGTCTACAGCACGTTGATGAGCCGAACAAAGTGATGGCGATGCTCGTGCGATCGGCAGATTGCGTGCGGATTTTTGAGTGGATTGATTTGCCGATGTGCGAAGGACATCCGCACACGTTGCGAGTCGAGCAATTCGAGCACTGGCTGCCTTCGGATGAGTGGAATTACGCGATCTGGAATGTCGGTGAGCTGCGTTTAAACGGCAACGGCGCGGCCGGTCGCTACATCGCCATCCACGCCTCGAAAAAATAAATTTGCACGCAAAGGCGCAAAGGTTTCGCGAAGACGCAAAGTTTATTTAACTCTTTCTCTGCGCCTTGGCGAAACCTTTGCGCCTTCGCGTGAAACAGGTTATCGTGATCACATCCCCCCTCATGGTAATTTTCGAGGTGGTTTATGTGTATTAGCAAGAGACTGGTAGCCGCAATACTTCTCACGTTCACTCTCCTGGTTCCAACGGTAGTAGCTAAAAAGCGTGACGGCGCTCCACTTAAACGAAGCGAACTGAAAGAAGCGGAACGTCGCCTCCGTGAAATGGGCTACTCAACCGGGCAGGATACGCGACAGGCTTTAATTACTTTTCAAAAGTGGGAAGGCCGCAAGGTTACCGGGAGTCTCACACGCGCAGAGTTCAACGCAATTCGCGAAGCCAGTGCACCGCGTCCGAAAGACACCGGTTACAAGCACGTCGAAGTCGATCTCGATCGGCAGGTAATGTTGTTGACGGACGAGGAAGGTGCGGTGACGAAGATACTTCCGGTCTCAACAGGCAGCGGCAAGCAGTACAAAGAAAAACGCATGAGCGGCCTGGCTTACACACCGCGAGGCCGGTTCAAGATCTATAACAAGCTGGCAGGCTGGAGAAAATCGCCTCTCGGATTGCTTTATTATCCGAACTACTTCAGCGACGGACTCGCAATCCACGGCAATCCGGAAGTTCCGCACGAACCGCGCAGTCACGGTTGCGTGCGAATTCCGATGTCGGAGGCGAAAGAGATCAGCGAGCAACTTCCAGTCGGCACGATCGTGCTCATCTACGACTCGCAGTCGTTCGTCTCCGCGAAAGAGTGGATCGAGTAAGTTTTTACTCGAGTCGATTCGCGCTCTCGATAAGCTGACCTGCGACGCCATACAACCCAAAACTCACCGAAAATCTTTGTGCTTTTGGTGCTTCTTTGTGGCTTAATGGTGATCCCATGCTCAAACGATTCGCTTTCATAGTTGTCACACTCATTGCGTTCACAACTCTTCTTTCCGCGCAGCCGGATCCACTCGCTAAGAACGTCACGATCTACCGCGACACGTACGGCGTCCCGCATGTCTTTGGGCGCACAGACGCGAGCACCGCATTCGGCTTTGCTTACGCTCAGGCGGAAGACAACTTCTGGCGCGTCGAGGAAAACTTTATCCTCGCACTGGGCCGCGCTTCCGAGTTATACGGTGAGAAGACGCTCGATGAAGATCGACTCAACCACGCTCTGGAAATACCAAGATTAGCGCGCGAGGAATACGCGCGTCTCGACCGGCACATGCGTTCGCTGTGCGACGCCTTCGCCGCCGGATTCAACTACTATCTCGCGCGTCATCCCGAAGTGCGCCCGCGACTGCTGACAAAAATCGAATCGTGGTACACGCTCGCCTTCATTCGTTACAACTATTTCCAGAACGGCTTCGCACGCGATCGCAGTCTGCGACGACTGGGCATTCAAACTGCCGCGCTTGACAACGATCTAAAGCCGCACACCGGTTCGAACGGCTGGGTAATTGGACCATCCAAAAGCGCGACCGGCAACGCGATGCTTTTCATCAACCCTCACCTTCCCTTCTTTGGTCCGGGCCAGGTTTACGAGGGTCACGTTCACAGTGATGAAGGTTGGAACTTTACCGGCTACACGCGCTTTGGTTTTCCGCTCCCGTATGTAGGTCACAACGAAAACGGCGGCTGGGTCAGCACTGATAATGCAGCGGATCTGACAGACGTATACTTCGAAACATTCGACGATCCGTCTCGCCCACTCGCTTACAAATACGGCAACGGATATCGCCTCGCGGTGGAGCACGTCGAAGAGATCAAAGTTAAGACACCGAACGGCCTCGAGACGCGCAAGTTCACGATGCGCAAAACGCATCACGGTCCAATCCTCGCTGCGCACGAGGGAAAGCTACTTGCAGTAAGGATGGCAAAGTTTGAATCAGACGGATGGCTGCGCGAGTGGTACGACATGACACGCGCGACGTCGCTCGCAGCAATGAAGCGCGCCATGACGCCGCTAAATATGCTCTTCGGCAACGTGATGTACGCCGACCGCCAGGGCAACACGTGGTATCTCTACAACGGCGCGGTTCCGAAGCGTGATCCGCGTTTCGATTGGACCAAGCCGGTCGATGGCAGCGACCCGGCGACGGAGTGGCAGGGCTATCACAACATCGACGAGTTGCCGCAACTCACGAACCCGAAAACCAGCTGGATGCAGAACTGCAACACGACGCCTTTTCTGTTGACGAGTGAAGGCAATCCGGATCCAAAACAATTTCCGAAATACATGGTCCAGGAAGGTGATAATCCTCGTGGCGCGATCTCGCGAGAGATCTTATCGAGTAAAGCAAAGTTCACTTTCGACGAGTGGAAACAAGTGGCGTTTGACACGCGCGTGATGAACGCCGGCAAGCGTTTGCCGGGATTGCTTGCGGCGCTCAAGCAGAATGACGACGCACGGCTACGCGAAGTCTACGACGAGCTCGCTCGCTGGAATCAACGTAGCGCGAATGACTCGGTTGCGATGACCATCTTCAGTCTCTGGCACGATCGTGTTGGGGGAGATGAAAACGCAAACCAGTTGTCGGCGCTTACCGAAGTTCTCGACTCACTGCAACGCGATTTTGGAACGTGGAGAGTTGCATGGGGTGAACTCACGCGCTTGCAACGTATTGACGAAAGCAAGGATGAAGACTTTCAGGACTCGAAGCCGAGTCTCGCTGTTAGCGGTGTAAATGGTAATGATGGCGCGGTGTTCACGCTCTACGCCACACCCGAGCGCGGGCAGAAACGCCGCTACGGTGTTGCCGGTGGAACGTACATCAGCGTGGTCGAGTTTGCACCGAGAGTCCGCGCGCTCTCGGTCCACACCTTTGGTGCCAGCGGCGATCCGAAGAGTCGTCACTACATGGACCAGGCGGTTCTCTACGCGCGCGGCGAATTCAAACCCGCCTGGCTCACCCTCGAAGAGATCCGCGCGAACCTCGAATCCTCGCATCATCCGGGCGAAGAACACGGATCTGATCCGCGTTCTCCGCGTTAATCCGTGTTACCCGATCCATAGCACCAGGATCTGTCTGGCTGTTCCATCGGCTGTGGTCCAATTGATTGTTTGGCCGTCCGAATCGAAACTCACGTGATCCGCGGCGGCGTTCACCGTTGGTGAAGAGCTTTCCGTCATCAGTTTTATCAGCTTAGTGGTGTCGAGATTCCGATATGCAACCGTCGGACTGACGTTGTCAGTTTCTCCGATCCAGAAGCTGGAACGGTTGCTCGTTCCGGTGGCCCAACCAAAGCTGGCTCGTGCGTGCGCCTGCGCAGCGTCGTTGTTTCCCGACACATCATTGGACGAGATCATGATCGACGCTTTCGGCGTGAACCCCGCGCCAGTGATCGATTGGTTTCCGGTCGAGGTAGCCTGATTGAACGAACTCACTTTGAACTGTGGCCCGCGCAGCGCCAGATAGTAAAAGACATCTGCACTGCCTCCGGCCGTGTTGTAGTTCAATGTGAATCCATCCGAGTCAAACGAGACGAAATCAGCTTCAGTGAACGTCGTCGTCGTGCTGAGTATTCGCTGCGTCGACTGCCGGTGTTTAGCGCCTTGTGGGTTGCTGCCGTTCTGGTTGCGCCATGCCACCATGCCGCGAGCACTCGAACTCGTCGCAAACCCAAACAATCCACTTCCGTTTGTAGACTGATCGAGCGGCGATGTCGAGAACTTGCCGGCCCACACGAGCAGCGCGGTCGGTTGAAAACCTACACCCGTATACGACTGGTTTCCTGTACTGGTCTTTGCGGCGGCTACACCTGTTTTGTAATTCGTGAGTCCGGTTCCGCCGAGCGCCATGTATTCGACAATCATGCTGCTCGAGGTCGCCCAGTTGATCGTGAAACCGTCTGAGTCCATCGAGACGAAATCAGCACGTGAGCTGCCGCTCGGCGTGTAGATAACGTACGTGTCCTGGTTCCACGCTGCATGTGACGAAGTGCTGAGATTGTTACTCGAATAGTCACCTGAAGTTCTGCGATCGCTCGACGAAATCCCGACACCAAAACCGATGACGGAATCGCCCGCTGAGCCAGTGCTTGTCGCCATGTTGTAACGGAACAACACGACCTTCGGTTGAAATCCGACACCCGTAATCGACTGGTTTCCAGTGCTGCCGGAACCAGTAAAGGAGCCGGCCTTCACTGACACTGTTCCTCCGCCTCCGCCACCGTTCCAGTCTCCGGTGATGGCTTTAATCGTCGCCGTCGCATAGGCATTGCTGCTGGCGCCAATCTTGGTTGAGAGAGTGTCGATATCGGCGCCGCGATCCGTGCTGTCAGATGCCTGGTGCGTTTGGCCTGCGCGATACAAACCGCTCGTCAGCTTGAAATCTTTATTAGCGACGCTGTTGAAACCAAAATTGGCGGCGCTCGTTTCGGAAAACGTTCCGGTCGGATACCCGGTCGTGCTCATGTTCTGAAACGTGTTGTTGACCGCGCTGTAGTTTCCCGAACCATTGCACCACGCATCGAGCGCACTGGTCCCGGTTGCCCCACCGTTAGCGAAAAAACCTCCAAACGTACTGTCGACTGCGAAGAGATTGTTTTCGGCTTTGAAGTTGACCCAGTCGCCACTGGTGTTCCCGTCGAAGATGAAAACCTCCCCCACGTTTGCCGGCGAGTAGACCGTGTTGTGCTGGAACCACACGTCGGTGCCGTGCATCGTCGCGGAGTTTCCGAGATATGTCGCGACTCTGGGTGTGTCGGTAGTGGTTCCTGATTGCAGTCCGAAGCCGGAGAATTGGTAGGCAGTCTCCACCAGATTGTGCTTGACCACCACGGAATCCATGGCCACACCATGCCCGGTTCCCTCGTCATCGGGAGACAAGAATGTCACAAACTGGTTGAAGCGGCGAAACCAGTTGTATTGAACTGTGGTGTTCTGAATGGTCGCACTTGGTGTTGCATCCTGTTGCGTGCGGACCGTCAGCAGGAAACCGTTTCCATTCTGGGCCATGATCCATGCGCCATCAAAAACATTGCCTTCGATCAGATTAGCGGTGCCGGCGAGAAACTTGATCTCGAAGTTGTTCTTGAAAGCGGTCCAGGGCTGGTAGAGGATCGCTGAAACGCTGCTCTGGTTGGCACTGAACGCCTGTTCGATGGTCAGTGTGTTTGAATCTGGCGCCGATGAGACTGTGCGGATCTGTCCTGCCTGTGGCCCCGAGGTAAGCTTTAGCACTCGTATACAAGTGCCGTCGGGCAAAGTAGGGCAACCGTGGCCTGTAGCCGTCACAGTCGTCCCGCTCGACGAGACCGTGAGGTTGGTACTTCCTTCGACGTCGTTGGTGTCGAATACCGACGGATTCCAGGGGTTATACTTCTGCGGCGCTTCGAGGTAGTTACGCGTGAACGTGAGATCGCCTGGAAGAATGCCGGCGGCGCCGCCACCACTTATAAAAACCTCGCCGATGGCGCTGAGATAGTTATTGTCGATCGTCACTGGTCCAGGACCACCCATTAGCAGGATCGCCTGCGACTCAAGCCCCGCCCTGCGAAATCCACTTATGTGGTTGTCGTGAGCGTTGATATTGCGGCCGTTGAGGAATAGACCGCGGGCAGCATTTGCTTCTGTAGCTTCAAGCCAGTTGTGATCGAGCTCGATGTTGTTGGGAGTATTTGCCGAGGTCGTTTCAGCGGCATCGCCGATGACGATCATGCCGGCGTCCTGCGTGACGCCGCTTGCCTGACGCAGATCGAGGCCGGTGATCCGCCAGTTGTCGGCATCGTTGCCGCTGGTCGAGAAACAAGGATCGTTATTGAAATTGCTGCAAACGACGATCGCCATGTTCGATCGATCGCTGCTCGTCACGCGAATGCCGTTGGACGGCAGTGAAGCGTGCGCTGACGAACGAATGGTTACGGTTGAAGTGAGGCCACTCTTTAACGTGAATGGTCCCGTGTAGGTTTGACCTGCGGTGAGCGTAATCGTGTCGCCGCCGGCTGAATTTGTGATGGCGTCAGCGAACTCCGAAGAATCGTCGGGGGTGAAATCAGTCGGCACTGGCATTACGCCTAACGCTGCCAGGACTGTCGGGTAAGGTCGCAGCGTACGCAGCGGTACGGTCAATGACGTCATGACCGCGGGACCTGCCTGCGCAGAAAACAATGCTAACGTGAGAAATAGAACTCTAATCATATTTACTCCTTTTCGTTTTTAGCCGCAGATAAACGCGGAAGAACGCGGATCTGATCCGCGTTCTCCGCGTTAATCCGTGTTATCCGATCCACAGCACCAGGATCTGCCTGGCTGTTCCATCGGCGGTGGTCCAATTGATTGTTTGGCCGTCTGAATCGAAGCTGACGTGGTCTGCGGCGGCGTTTAGGGTCGGTGAGGCGCCGCCTTCGGTCATCAGTTTTATCAGCTTAGTGCGATCGAGATTGCGAAACGCAACGGTAGGACTGACGTTGTCTGTTTCGCCGATCCACAGGCTTGCTCTCTCGCTCGTTCCCGTGGCCCAACCGAAGCTTGCTCGAGCGTGTGCTTGTGCGGCATCGTTGTTTGACGAGACATCGTTGGCTGACATCATGATCGCCGCTTTCGGCGTGAAGCCCGCGCCGGTCAGTGACTGGTTGCCGGTCGTTGTCGCCTGGTTGAACGAACTGACCTTGAACTGTGGTCCACGCAAAGCGAGGTAGTAAAAGATGTCGGCATTGCCTCCCGCAGTCGGGTAGTTCAACGTGAAGCCATCCGAGTCGAACGACACAAAGTCGGCTTCGGTAAACGTTGTCGTGCTGCTGAGAATGCGCTGTGTTGATTGCCGGCGTTTTGCGACTTGCGGATTGCTGTTGTTGAGATTGCGCCACGCCACCATGCCGCGCGCACTTGAGCTGGTCGCAAATCCGAACAGCCCATTGCCATTGGTGGATTGATCGAGCGGCGAAGTCGAGAACTTGCCGGCCCACACGATCAGCGCAGTCGGCTGAAAACCTACGCCCGTATACGACTGGTTACCGGTTGTAGTCTTGGCAGATCCTATGCCGGTTTTGTAGTTGGTAAGGGCGGTGCCGCCGAGTGCCAGGTAATTCACGACCATCTGGCTCGAGGTGACCCAGTTAACCGTGAAACCGTCCGAGTCCATCGAGACGAAATCCGCACGCGAACCGCCGCTCGGTGTGTAGATGCAATACGTGTCCTGGTTCCATGCCGCGTGCGACGAAGTCGTGAGATTGTAGTTTTCATAGTCACCCGCAACCCTGCGATCACTCGAAGAGATGCCGACGCCGAAACCGGTGACTGAATCCGATTGTGAACCATCAGCCGGCGACATGTTGTAACGGAACAACACCACCTTTGGCTGGAATCCGACGCCAGTTACAGATTGGTTTCCGGTGCTTCCGTTCCCGATGAACGAACCGGCCTTTGCCAACACGGTTCCACCGCCGGTGGACCAGTTTCCCGTGATCGCTTTGATCGTCGCGGTGGCATAAGCATTACTGCTCGCGCCGATCTTCGATGAGAGGGTATCGATATCAGCGCCGCGATCAGTGCCGTCAGATGCCTGGCGCGACTGTCCTGCACGATACAAACCGCTCGTCAACTTGAAGTCGAGATTCGCGACGCTGTTAAAGCCGAAACCGGACGCACTCGTTTCAGAGAATGTTCCCGTCGGATAACCGGTGGTGCTCATGTTCTGAAACGTGTTGTTGACCGCGCTGTAGTTTCCGGAGCCACCGCACCAGTTGTCGAGCGCAGTGGTTCCTGTGCCGGTCGAATTGTCCCCGAAAAAACCTCCGAACGTATTGTCGAATGCGAAAAGGTTGTTTTCGTTTTTGTAGTTGGTCCAGTCGCCACTGGTGTTGCCGGTGAGTACGTTAACCGTCGCCATGTTCTTGGCTGAGTAGGCAGTGTTGTGCTGAAACCACACGTCGGTGCCGTGGTTCGTACTCGATACGCCGTTGAACAGGGCGAGCCGGGGCGTGGATGTGGGGCCGCCTGATTGAAGTCCCGGTCCTGAGAAATCGTAGACCGGCTCGATCAGATTGTGCTTGACCACAACTGAATTCATAGCCACACCTACGCCACCGGCAGTGAAGTCGTCGGGAGACAGGTATCGCACAAACTGATTCAAATGCCGGAACCAGTTGTACTGCACCGTGGTGTTCTTGATCGTCGCAGTCGTTAGCACTCCGTTTTCAGTGCGAATAGTCAGCACGAGGCCGGTGCCGTCCTGGCCCATCACCCACGTGCCATCAAAAACATTGCCTTCGATCAGGTTCGTCGTTCCCTGGAGATACTTCAACTCGAAGTTGTTCTTGTGACCGGTGAAAGGCGTGTAAAGCGTGGCTGAAACGCCGGTCTGGTTCGCGCTGAATGGCGTCTCGATTGCCAGCGTGCTGGAAGTCGGAGCGCTCGAGACTGTACGGATCTCGCCCGCCTGCGGTCCGGAAGTGAGCTTTAACACTCGTATCGTGGTATTCGGAGTAACACCTTGACCGTGGCCAGTACACGTCACTGTCGTGCCGCTCGATGTTAGCGAGCAACCGAGATTAGTAGTTGCCTGCACATCCGTTGTGTCGAATACCGACGGATTCCAGGGATTGTACTTCTGTGGCGCCTCGAGGTAGTTGCGCGTAAAAGTGAGATCCCCGGCCAGAATCCCTGCAGTGGTGCCGCCGCTCATAAACACTTCGCCGAGAGCCATTAGGTAGTTGTTGTCGATCGTGAATGGTCCCGGACCACCGGCCAGCAGGATCGCCTGGCACTCCTGTCCTGAGGTACGAAATCCGCTGATGTAGTTATCGTGGACGTTGATGTTGCGGCCGTTGAGGAAAAGGCCTCGAACTGTGCCTGCCTGCGTTGCCTCGATCCAGTTGTGATCGATCTCGATGTTGTTAGGGGTGTTGGCCGACGTGGTTTCCGACTGGTTGCCGATCAGGACCATCGCCCCCGAGTTAGTAACGCCATTTGCCTGGCGCATGTCGAGACCGGTGAGTTGCCAGTTGTCGGCGTCGTTGCCGGTAGTTGAGAAGCATTGTTGATTTGTGAAATTGCCGCAAACGATGATCGCCATGTTCGAGCGATCGCTGCTCGTCACGCGTACTCCGCTGGCGGGGAGTGAAGCGTGCGCTGACGAACGGATAGTGACTGTTGAAGTCAGTCCGCTCTTGAGAGTGAATGGTCCCGTGTAGGTTGTGCCTGCGGTGAGTGTAATCGTGTCGCCGCCGGCTGAGTTTGTGATCGCTGTAGCAAACGCTGCAGAATCTGCGGGGGTAAAATCAGTTGGTACTGGCATGACGCCTAACGTTGCCAGGAGTGTCGGGTAAGGTCGCAGCGTACGCAGCGGCACGGACAATGATGCCATGACCGCAGGGCCTGCTTGAGCAGAAAACAATGCTAACGTGAGAAACAGAACTTTAATCATGCTGAACTCCTTCCTGATCCCACAAACTAGGCAGTTGAGGGTTGTGTGATTGTTTGGTTGTCTGTCTGATCAAAACTGACGTGATCGGGGAGGCTGGCTCACGACGGTGTGCCGCACGTCATGATTGAGGCGGGCGACACTAACACTGCTTTGTGTTTTCTGTGTAACTTAACTTTGGAAAAACTGCGTAGCAGAGGAGGTTGTCTTATGGGTATTGAAGTGCGTGGTGTTTTGACGTTACTGCAAGTTTTCGACATGCCTACATCCGTTCGTTTTTATCGCGACGTGCTTGGGTTTGAGGTTGTACAAACAACGACGCCGCGCGAGGGCGATCAGTTTGACTGGGGACTGTTGCGACTTAACGATACGGAGCTGATGTTAAATACTGCTTACGAACAAGACGATCGTCCCGCGGCGCCTGATGCCGCGCGAATAAAAGCGCATCGCGACACGTGTCTTTACTTCAGTTGCCCTGATGTTGATGGTGCTTATCGCCATCTTCAAGCGCATGGAGTTGAGGCGGAGGCGCCGGAGATCGCGCCATGGGGTTCGAAGCAGTGTTACCTGCGCGATCCGGATGGTTACACGTTGTGCTTTCAGTGGCCGGTTAAGGAAGAGTAAATTAAAAACCGCGTTCATTTGGAAAACCCGCGGCTAATTATAGGAAACGCATGGTTCCGATCTCGATACTCGATCTCGTTCCAGTCATCCTTGGTGAAACACCACGCGAGGCGTTGCGCAAGAGCCTCGAACTCGCGCAACACGCGGAGAAGTTTGGTTATAAGCGCTACTGGGTCGCCGAACATCACAACATGACGGGGATCGCGAGCGCGGCAACGTCGGTTGTCATCGGATATCTTGCCGGTGGGACGTCGACGATTCGCGTAGGTTCGGGCGGCATCATGCTGCCGAATCATTCGCCGCTCGTGATCGCAGAACAGTTTGGCACGCTCGAATCACTTTACCCCGGTCGCATCGATCTCGGACTCGGCCGCGCGCCGGGCACGGACCATCGAACCTTGCGCGCATTGCGTCGCGACCCCACGCGCGCTGATGACTTCCCTCAGGACGTTTTGGAACTACAACATTTCCTCGCGCCGGCTGAATCCGGACAAGCCGTGCGTGCTGTTCCCGGCGCAGGCACGGAAGTACCGATCTGGATCCTGGGGTCGAGCACCTTCGGCGCCCAACTCGCCGCCTCACTCGGACTTCCCTACGCCTTTGCCTCTCACTTCGCCCCCGACGCTTTGCTCGTTGCCCTCGACATCTACCGTCGTCAGTTCAAACCCTCTGCGCAGTTGGACCACCCATACGCGATGGTTGGCGTGAACGTCGTCGCTGCTGATACTGACGACGAAGCGCGCCGTCTCTTCACCACGGTCCAACAATCCTTCACCAACCTCGTCCGCGGCGCGGGGGGCAAAATCCAACCACCCATCGACAACATCGACGATTACTGGACCCCCACCGAAAAGCACCACGCGTCACACATGCTGAAGTATTCAATTGTCGGTTCGGCTGAGACTGTACGGAGCGGATTGGAAGAGTTTGTCACGTTAACAAACGCGGATGAATTGATGATCGTAACGAGCATCTACGATCACCCCGCGCGCATCCGGTCGTATGAGTTGGTTGCTGTATAATACCAGCGGATTTCGCCACGCTTCACGCTGATTCCTCCCAACCGTCTGCATCCCAAGCAAGCGATTCCTCGTCACTTGAGAACTCAGCATGGCCAGGAGAAAGAGACTGGTACGCGGCTCGAACAGTGGCGCCGATCAAGCGGGCCAGAGGTTTACCATCTTGCACGATTATTACTTCGCCACCTTCTGAGGCAAAGGCGATTAGGTCTGCCAACTGGCTAGGTACCTGTTCAATGTTTACTCGTTCAGTTCGCATAGCTGAATAATAGGAGCGTGTGCAAAACACGTCAACAAAAGCGAGTATTGGGCCAGCATTTATTTATATTATAGTGAGAACGAATTCTAAAGCGGAGTACCTTGATGAAGAGCTATCGTAAAGAACTGTGGTTTAACGTGCCCACGCGACGTGCGTTTATTAACATCACGCCGCAGGTCGAGGAGTGTCTGCGGGAGAGTGGGGTGGTGGAGGGGTTGGCGTTGGTGAATGCGATGCATATTACCGCGTCGGTCTTCATCAACGACGATGAGAGTGGACTGCATCGGGATTATGAAACCTGGCTCGAACAACTCGCTCCGCACGAGCCTACGAGTCAATACCACCACAACAAGACTGGCGAAGATAACGCTGACGCCCACATCAAGCGACAGGTGATGGGCCGTGAGGTTGTGGTTGCGATCACTAAAGGTAAGTTGGACTTTGGGCCGTGGGAGCAGATCTTTTACGGCGAGTTTGATGGTGGACGCAGAAAGCGTGTGCTGGTGAAAGTTATAGGCGAATAAACGCGCCTTAGTTTGTACAACGTGCGTTGAGTATGAACACTTAACGCCCCATGCGATACACGGCGTACGCAGCGATAAGGCCCAAAACCACCAATGCCGCTGCCCCGCCATAGTTGATCAGGTTTTTTATTGATTGGTCTTTCCTTCTGAAGAACAACCACCCTAATAACAATCCACCGACGAGCCCACCGAAGTGCCCGGCGTTGTCAATGAACGCAAAGCCGAAAAGTCCAAACAAGCCAATGGAAACTATCGCTTCAATCATCTGCCGAAGATATTTCTGCGGATATCTGTTGCGATCAAAGTAGGCGGCAACAGTGATGAAACCTAACAACCCCATCAACCCGCCAGATGCGCCTACGGACGTACTGTTTGGGTAAAGTAAGACACTAAAGATGCTGCCAACGGGTGCAGTGAGAAGAAAGACTAGCGGCACCAAAGGGCGTTGCACGCTTTGTTCGATTATTTTCGAGAAGTGGACCAACGCTAAAGAGTTCATCCAGAAATGGGTAAAGTTCGCATGCATCAGGGTCGCGGTAAATAGTCGCCACAACTCTCCATTGCGCACGGCCGGCTTTACCAATCCAGCCACCTCGATCGAGTTACCTGCAACAAACTGAACTCCACCAACAACCACCATGCATGCTATTAGCATTACTGTGTAACCACTCAGCGCCCGTTTTTCCAGCCATGCCGCAAAACGTGCCGCGCTCGCATCGCTTATAGCATCGGCTTGCGTGTAGTAATGCGAACGCCAAAACACCCAAGCTCCTTCCACCAGACCAACCGCGCCAAACACAAACAAAAAACTGCGATAGACCATGCTCCATCGGTGAAAAACAATCGCAAGCATGATAGCGACGGCGATGAGTGCGGCGCCTATTAAGATGGGGGTCCACGCGTGGCGCCGCAGATTTCGGCGAAATGACTCAAGAAGAAACGGAGCCCTCTCAGGTAAAATTGGTTCCGGACTCTCCGGCATCCAAACAAAATTGAATTCCGCTCCTTTTTCGACACGCTCAATCAGGTGCTCACGCGTGCACGCAACCGCCTGTCGGTGCTGGATGTAGCCGTAATCGGAATCGCCAGGCTTCGCTGGAATGTTGCCCGGCGAATCCCACTCGTGGAGTGATGTATCGAAAATATTGTTGAGTGGAGGTCTGGGCGGGGGATTGTGTGCGACCATTTGAGAACAATACAATCTCTTATAAAAATGAGAAAGAGTCCCGATGTCATCTGTGGAAGCAGACTTTAATCGCCTTGCACTTCTCGACGACGAAGGCTGGACGTCGAACAACCACTATAACAATTCCCTGCTCAAATACGTTCCTGCGAATTGTGAGGACGCACTCGAGATTGGCTGTGGCACTGGTGCGTTCGCGAGGCTTTTGGCGAAGCGTTGCAAGCGAGTAGTCGCGCTCGATCTGTCGCCGGAGATGATCCGTGTCGCACGATTGCGATCGACGCAATTCGATAACCTCGAATTTCAGCTCGCCGACGCAATGCGATGGGACTTCCCTCAATCACACTTTGATTTCGTCTGTTCGATTGCCACGCTTCATCACCTCGAACAGCGTGAGTTGTTAGTTAAGATCAGAGACTCGCTAAAACCGAATGGTATTTTGGTGGTTTTGGATCTGGTTGAGTCGGACAGTTTGGTTGAACGAATGTGTGATGTTGTCGGGTACGGTGTGAGTGGAGGATTGCGGCTAATCCACAACGGTCGATTGCAACCGCCAGTTGCGGTTCGCAAGGCGTGGGAGCAACACGGAAAACACGACTCTTACTTAACCGTTCGTCAGGTGCGCGCGCTCGCAGACGAGATCCTGCCCGGCGCGAGTGTAAGAAGGTGCTTGTTGTGGCGCTACTTGCTGGTCTACCAGAAGCGCCACGGATACACACAGAAATACGCGGATTAAGAGTCGCGGAGCAATGATTCTAACTCTTTAGTCGCATCTGCGAACGTGCGTTTCGCGGCTTCCAACGCATGCGCGGCTTCTGCCGCTTCGGCCGCGACGCTTTGAGCGCGTCGAGTTGCTTCTTTTGCCTCGGCGTTGGCCTTCTTCTGAGCCGTATCTAAACTCTGCGATTTTGCGCGCGCGTCCGTCAACGATCTCTTCGCGTCCTGCAATGAAACTTTCGCGGCCGCAATCTTTGCCTGCTGAATCTTGCGTACGTCGGCAATTATCGCCTTTTTACGCGCGTCCGATGTTGACTTGCCAGGCGCCCGTTCGATCGACCCGCCGCCAGACATCAACGATGCGAGTGATTCAAAACTCGGAGGATCGACATCATTGGTGAGATGTCCGGGAGTTGGACCATCGGGGAGCAATGCGTAAGCTGACAGCGCTTCGAGTGTAGCGGTAACGCGACGGATCGTATCCTGCGACGGATTATGACCTGCATCGCGCAACAACGTTGTCGCGAGTTCTGACAACTCCACGAGCGCACCGCGTCGCGCGTCGAGCGACTCACGCCGCGATGTTGGTCCATGACGGAAGCTTTTACCGGTTGCGATTAACTGATCGAATGCGTCGCGATGGTCCCAGTAAAGTTGATTCACAGCCCATGCCGAGACTGAAGGTTTGGCGAGTAACTTTACACGCTCGGCATCGTTCGTACGTCCTTCCTTCTTTAGACGAGCAGCCAGTGCGTTGCGCGCATTCGTGAACTCCGCCACAGGCAGTCGGAACAAGTCGTCAATCTCGTCATCGAGCTTGCGCTTCACCAGTGAAATCATGTGCGCTGGATAATAGAAGACTCAGAACCAGTGCGACAAGCCCCGTTGATCAAGCGTTCGCGGTCAAACTTAGGTACGCAAGCGCACTGATCTACTCGATCTTCACTGATACGCTTCCTGCGGAAATTTCCGTTCAAACAAGGGGGGAATGTATGAACAGCCAACAGTTAATCAAGTACACGCACGTTTGGTTTCTAGCTGTAGTGATTGCGTGCGGGCTCGTCGTTATTGCCGTGAAGGCTGGAGGCACGATTCAAAATCAAAACTCCAACCAGAACAGCAACAGCAACGCCAACGCAAATAGCACGCAGAATCGCAACGCTAACCGCAACTCCAACAACACCAGTGCAGCAGGCCAACAGGCAGGTATGGCCAGCATGAGTTCACCGGATCGAGATTTTCTCATGGACGCAGCAATGGGCGGCCTGATGGAAGTTGAACTCGGTCGTATCGCCGCACAAAAAGGCATGAGTGATTCGGTTAAGCAGTTTGGACAGCGCATGGTGGACGATCACTCGAAGGCAAACGAAGAACTGATGTCGTTGGCGTCGAGCAAGGGGGTCACGTTACCGACAGCTCTGGATGAAAAGCACCAGAAGGATGTGACGAAACTCTCAGCTATGTCAGGGGCAGAGTTTGATCGTGCCTACTCGAAGATGATGCTCAGTGATCACACTAAAGATGTTAAGGAGTTTGAGAAGCAAAGCACTCGCGGCGCCGATCCCGATCTAAAGGCGTTCGCCAGTAAAACATTGCCGACCCTCCAGGAACATCTTCAGATGGCCAGAAGTCTCGAGCCTAATCAACGCGCTAACAGCAATAGCAACAACAGCAACCGTCCGTAAAGCTTCGCTTCTGAGACCGCGGATTCTCGCGAATTTACGCGGATGAGCTATTATCTGTGTTCATCTGCGAAATCCGCGGCCAATCAGGAGTGAAAATGAAAACCTCTTTATCCGTCCTAATCCTTCTTCTGGCGATTTCCCCAGCGGTCTTATCGCAGCAGGATCCGGCGCACAAACTCATCGAGTTTCACATGGCGCTGCTGAAGCACGGGCCAAAATGGACTGCCGCCGAAAACGAAGAAACGAAACGTCTACACCAGGAACACGTCAACTATGTGTTGTCGCTGCTCGACTCCGGCAAGGCAATCATCGCCGGCCCGTTTACTGACGGTGGTGAAATAGATGGAGTGTTTGTATTTCGCGCGAAGTCCGCTGCCGAAGCGAAGGCGTGGGCTGAAGCAGATCCAACGGTGGCGGCCGGATTCCGCGTAGCCGAAATGCACCCATGGTGGTCGGAAGATATATTCAGCAAACCTTCGAAGCCTATGAAGCTCGTGCCGACGTTTCTTGCGTTCCTCACTCGTGGTGAAAAGTGGACCCCGGAAAAAACTCCCGCGACGGAAGAGATTCAAAAAGGTCACATGGCCAACATCAATCGTCTCGCACAGATGAAAAAACTGGTCGCCGCCGGACCTTTCGGCGACGATGGACGATTGCGCGGCATCTTCGTATTCCGAGTAGTGTCTTTAGAGGAAGCAAAGACTTTGACCGCAACCGATCCGGCAGTTCAGGCGGGCCGTCTTGCCATGGATATTCATCAGTGGATGGTGCCTGAAGGTGTGTTGCCTTAAGGTAAAACTCTATCTGCCGCCTCTTTCGACGAGATCACCGGGTAGACTTCGAATTCCACAATGTCACTCCAATTGGCGATCCATTCGTTGATCTGGCTGACGTCGTCTGCTTCCATTAGTTGAAAGCACCGTTCAAGTTTTACATCGACCCAGCTTCCCAGGTAGTTCAATCCTTCGGGCGCCAGCCGGCCGTGTTCGCGGAAACGGCGATACACCGGGAGTGGATCGCCGTTCTTGAAGTGTTCCACGATCATGTAAAGCAAAGTCGTTCCTCCGTATCTCTGCGGTTCTCTATGTTAGGAGACTATTTAACACAGAGGCCGCAGAGGTACGCAGAGGGCCGCATAGATTACTGAACCTTCGGTTCGCCGTAAATGAAGTCGTCCATCATCACGACGTCCTGTTTGTCAACATCATCTGCTCCCGGAACCGCATTACCGCTCGTGATGCGCACGCGCGCGATCCGCTCGTCGGGAAAAACAACTCCGAAGAACGAAAGACTATGATCACCCGGTGAAGCCGGTACAAAACTGCTGAACAACAACTCATCATGCACGCCAAAGTATTCGATCAGCGTGCTCGACTTGCGATTGCCGCGTTTTTCACCTGGTCCACTTCCGTCCGGTTGATCGACATCCGTGAACACTACTCCGAAACCCTTCGTCGCGGCCGCTACGTTGCCGCCACCGGGCAAGAAGAAAGTCACGTCGGTGACGTTGCTGCCGATCGCGCTAAATAAACGCGACTGGCTGAACGGTGCGAAGATTGTTGTGTAGCTTGGATTGTTGAATACACTCGCGGAGGCCAGTCCACTCGGAGGAGCCTGCACGAAGCCGATTCCATCGGGTGTCGTGAACAGCGCGCCACGAGTAGTTTGAAACCCAGCGAACGGGTTGGGCGAGATCGTTGTGGTCAAATTCGCGGGGTTGCCGCCATCCCAGTTGATTTCACGACGACCGTCGTTGTGAGCTACATCGTTGCCATTGTTTTGGCCGCCAAGTGCATTACGGTATTCAGAAACTGCGCTTTGAATTGAAGGAGCCGATGGCCCGGCTCCCTGGAAAACGGCCGGCGCGACGAAGTCCGCCGCTGTTGATTCATTCACCTGCCCGCTTACGTGACGAACTGCGAATGAGAATGAAACCGACAGCAAGCCTAACGCGAGCCCCGCTGTCAAAAGCATTTTCTTCATTGTTGCCTACTCCCTTATCTATTGATTAAAACGGAGCGCAGCATAGTGGAGGCTGCTTCGGCAAGTCATAAACTAGTTGTAATTGTGGAGTAACGTTTCTGTAAGAGCACGCTGAATCAACGATTCACTACGCCGTTCAAGCTACGGTTTTCTAAAGATCGCGTCGTCTATCGCGATGTTGTGTTCCAGTTTCTCAACCTGCACTGTGAAGTTGAACGATTCGTAAGCAAAGCGAATCTTATGCGGCACCTTGAGTCCATTAACGTCTTTGTAATCGTCCAGGTGTACTTTCACGAAAACTCTGCCGCGGTTGTTTTGCTTGCGAGCCATGTCCCAGCGCAGAAGCAAACCGTTTTCAACGTCGAAGAACAGTTTTTCGGCGGGACCTTTGGCGGGCTTGCATTCAATGACGCGCACTTCGCGCCCACCTAACCACGCGTTGTACTCCAATTTCATGCTTTCAAAGAGACTCTTGATTCTTCCAGCGCTGAAGACCTCCGCGTCCCGCTCCATCTCCGCGATTTCTTCCTCAGCATTGGACTCGCTGAAAGTCCCGGCAGGCGTTTGCACCCAACGCGTCTGGCCGTCGAAGCCTTTCTTGAGTGTTCCGAAGCGAGGAAACTCGATCACGGTGAGAGTCTTATCCGGTTCCTTTCGCCACCCTGCGATCTTTCCATTCATTCCGGAAAGCTGAAAACTTCCTTCCATTTTGTAGCTTTTAATGGCATCGATCGCTTGTCTTCCGCCGAGCGCTTGTTCGTAACGTTGCAATATCTGATCGATGGCGGCTTGCTCCTCCGGGGACGAACGAGCCCCTGGCTGAGATCTGGAAGACCCCAGCCGAGCACAGGAAAGCTGTGTGGTTATTACGATAATTGCCAGGAGTGTTAGAAGCTTGCGAAGACTCATGGGCATGGATCCGAATGACGAGGATTGGTGTCTGGGAAAGAAGCAATGCGACCGTGGGAACCGGTCCGACTCACCTAGAATAGCGCGTTGCAGGCGCGCGCGTCACTAGTTAATTGTTGGAGAGAGAGGTTATTCTTAGGCCGCTTAAAAGCCATGAAAAGACTCCTCGCCCTATTACTCCTCGTAACGGTATGCGCAGGTTACGTTGTCCCTCAATCCGGACGAAGGACCAACACGACGCGGACAACGACAGTGGCGCCGGTGCAGCCGCCACTGAACCCTGAACCGGAAATCGTGCAGCCGAAACCTACCGCGGGGACGTTGACCTTTCTGCCTGAGAAATTGCTGGAACGTAAGATCAGGCCGCTCGAGGGCAGCAGCTTTCGTCTTGCTGACTTTCACGGCAAAGTGCTGGTCATAAATCTCTGGGCTTCGTGGTGTGGTCCATGCCGGAGGGAAATTCCGGAATATGAAAGCGTGCGCAAGGAGTACGTGGGACGCGACGTGGAGTTCATAGGATTGACCACCGAAGATCCGGAAGGCGCGTCGGAAAAAGTAAACCAGTTCGTCCGTCAAACGCGTTTTGGATTTCGACTTGGCTGGGCCGATCGTGAGATGGCGCTAACTCTAATGAACGGCAGACGCTCGATCCCACAGACACTTGTGATCGACACCGGCGGAGGTATCGTTGAGCACTGGGTTGGCTACGCTCCCGGACGTAGCGCTCAGCATCTGCGAGAGGCAATCAAGAGCGCGTTGCCACGACAATGAGCCAAGAGGAAGAGCCCGTCCCCGCGCCTTCCTGGGCCGCTTTGTGATAATGTAGAGTCCTGCTTGCTCGAACAGTTCCACACTTATGAAGCGCTTTAATTTTAAAGCCGGACTTCTGCCTCGTCTGTGGCGAAGCAGGTTCCCGGCCGCGGCTACGCTTACATGTTTGTTATCGCTGTCAGTATGCGCACAGCAAGCTGAGCCTCCCGTCGTGGTCCAACCGGGCGCGCCGGGTCAACCCACCAAATCATTGCCGCCATCGACGCGCGCGACGTTGCCGCCGCATTCGCCGAAAGATGTCGAATTCATGCAGGGTATGATCATGCATCACGCGCAGGCTGTTGAGATGACGGCCTTAATCGATTCGCATACGCAGAATAAAGAACTCCGAACTTTAGGCGCGCGCATCAGTCGTTCGCAATCAGACGAAATGGATTTTATGAAGCGCTGGCTGACCCTCAGAGGCGAGTCGACTTCGATGACAATGCACCATATGCCGGCAATGGACATGTCCAGTCATTCGATGCTTATGCCCGGAATGCTTACGGAAAAGCAGATGGCCGCTTTGAGAAAAGTAAAGGGCAAAGAGTTTGACCGTCTGTTTCTAACGGGCATGATTCAACACCATAAAGGCGCTTTGACTATGGTGAAGGAGCTGTTTGACACTGCCGGCGCGGGCCAGGATGCCGAACTTTTCAATTTCGTCACCGATGTCGACAGCGGCCAACGCGCTGAGATCAAGATTATGCAAACCATGTTGGGCGAAAAGCTTAATTAGAGGAGATACGATGAGTCGAGTACACGAGGTTACTTTACGTTTACTAATGGCTTCCCTTGTTCTGTGTTCGTGTTTTGCGGCGACGACGCTGGCGCAAACACCATCGCCTTCGCCGTCTCCCGACGCCGCGAAGACGCCAGACCAAACCAAGCAAGAGCAAGCAAATCCGTTTGCTCCCGAACCGGCGCAACCGTTGCCGCCGGGGATGAAGGGTTCAGACACCAATGACCCCCGCGCCAAACTTGCTCCCGGAGTTTTCGACGCAGGTGAAGCCGCGATGGGCATGAAGCATGTCCTGTTGCTCAAGAAGCCCGAAGCTTTTCAACTCGGCTCGGACAATCCTGATGATCCGAAGGTGAGTAAAACTATCGGCCAGCTCGGCATCCCGGCCAACGCAGAAATACCGAAAGGATCACGACTGGCCATCGCACAACTCGCTTTCGCGAACTCCGATATGGCGTTCCAGGGCAATCACCTGTTTCAGGGAAACTTTTACGGGATCAACATCTACGATATCTCCAATCCGGCTAAGACCAGCCTCGTGACGTCCATGATATGTCCGGGCGGGCAGGGCGACGTTTCAGTTTTCAAAAACCTGATGTTCATGTCGGTGGAAACGCAGAACGGCCGCGTCGACTGCGGCACCGAAGGATTTCCGCTGCCACCTCCGCCGGCGCCCGACAAGCCGAACCAGCCCAGTCCACCACCGGCGCAGAAAGGCCGTTTCCGCGGTGTAAGAATTTTTGACATCAGCAACATCAAGAGCCCGAAGCAAGTGGCGGCAGTGCAAACTTGCCGCGGTTCACACACGCACACGCTCGTCGAAGATCCGAATGACAAGAACAACGTTTACATCTATGTCTCGGGAACTTCTTCTGTCCGCCAAAGCGAAGAGTTGGCCGGATGCTCGGGTGAGACGCCGGACAAGGATCCGAACACAGCGCTGTTTCGCATCGATGTGATTAAGGTGCCATTGGCGTCGCCGCAGGATGCGAAGATCGTCTCGAGTCCGCGTTTGTTCAGGGATCCTCAGACGGGATCGCTCGCGGGACTGAGCAGTGGCGCTATACACGGCCAGGGCGAACCTTCCCTTACTAATCAGTGCCACGATATCACCGTGTACCCGGCGATTGGACTCGCTGCCGGCGCTTGCTCCGGAAACGGAATTCTGATCGACATCAAAGATCCAGCGAATCCGAAGCGCCTCGACGCTGTTAACGATCCAAACTATGCGTACTGGCATTCCGCTTCGTTTTCGAACGATGGGAAGAAAGTAGTGTTCACTGACGAATGGGGCGGCGGTCTCGGTGCGCGCTGCCGCGCTACCGATCCGAATCAGTGGGGCGCTGATGCAATCTTCAACCTGGAAAATAACAAACTGAAATTCGCGAGCTACTACAAGTTGCCCGCGGCGCAGGGTATCAGTGAAAACTGTGTGGCCCATAACGGCTCGCTGATTCCGATCCCCGGTCGCGACGTGGCGGTGCAAGGTTGGTATCAGGGCGGCGTCTCGGTAATGGATTTCACTGACGCGGCGCATCCGGTTGAGATTGCCTATTTCGATCGTGGTCCAATTGATCCCAACATGCTCGTGCTCGGTGGTGACTGGTCGGCGTACTGGTACAACGGTCACATCTACGGTTCAGAAATCGCGCGCGGACTCGACGTCTTTGAACTGACGCCGACGAAGAGTCTGACGCAGAACGAGATCGATGCTGCGAAGGCAGTTCGATTCAGTGAATTGAATGTGCAGAACCAGCAGAAGTTCGAGTGGCCGCAAACGCTTGTCGTCGCCAAGGCCTACATTGATCAGTTGGAGCGCTCGCAAGCACTGCCGGCCGATCAAATCGCGACGCTGCGCCAGGCTATTGACAAAACAGACATGGCGAAGCTCAAAACCCTGGCAGCGTCAGTGGAACAGAGCGCCGCCGGCAAGAGTGCCGCCGATTCGGCTCGATTGAATGCATTGGCAGAGATCTTGAAGAACCCCACGCATTGATCAAACCTACCGCGCCAACGGCGCAGAATATGAAAGCCAGGGGTAAGTCCCGACTTTGTCGGGACGTCGCCCCTGGAAAAAATAAAGAGATGCGAAGCAGCCCTGAAAGGGCGTAATACTATTTCGGCCTTTCAGGCCTGTTCGCCTCTTTTGTGTAATTACCAGGGGCGACGTGCTCCGCTTCGCTTCGCACTTGCCCCTGGCTGTCATAGTCCGCGCCGTTGGCGCTGCGGTTTCCGACTTTCTGCAAAGCCATGCAGACGACTTCTCTTCAGGCTGTCATCTTTGATTTCGATTACACTCTCGCTGATTCGTCTCAAGGCGCCATTGAGTGCATCAGTTTTGCGCTCCGTGAAATGGGACTCGAGCAAGTCTCGGCGGAAGCTGCCTGTCGCACGATCGGCTTATCGTTGAGTGAGACTTTTCTTGCGCTCGGTGAACATCACGAGCCGCAACGATGCGAGGAGTTTCACCGGCTGTTTGTACAGCGAGCCGAGCAAGTGATGGCTAAGCTCACCGTACTTTACGACTCGGTTCCCGCCACGATCGAGTCGCTGTGTGAACGTGGTCTCAGATTGGGTATCGTCTCCACAAAGTACCGCCGCCGCATAAACGAAGTTCTGGAACGCGAAGCTCTGTCTTATTGCTTTCATGTCGTGATCGGCGGCGAGGACGTCGAGCAACACAAGCCACACCCGCAAGGGTTATTCGAAGCTATTGAAACACTCGAGTGTTCGCCTGCGTCGGTCGTGTATGTCGGTGACAGCGTCGTCGATGCTGAACTGGCAAAACGTGCCGGCGTGCCTTTGATCGTTGTCCTTTCAGGCACGACGCCTGAGCGCCACTTTGATAGTTACAAACCCCTGGCAGTGCTGGATAAAATAAGCCGTCTACCGGAGTTTCTTTTTGACTCGCAGCGCCAAAGGTGCGGGATATAAAAGCCAGGGGCAAGCGCGAGCGAAGCGAAGCGCGTCGCCCCTGGTAACGGAATTAAAGCGCCCAAGCCCTGAAAGGGCGTAATAACTGTGGCTGTATTTCGGCCCTTGACGCCTCACGCTATTAGCGACCACTCTGTTTTCAGTTTTAGATCTTGCACTTAAATCCTTTCAACGAATGATTTGCACTATGCGTAAATTAAACCTCCTTGTCATCACAGTGTTCTTACTGACGCACGCCGGCGTCATTGCTCTTCGTGCGCAAACCGAGCCCGTCACTCGACAGGAAACACTGCGCGGCTCCGTGACGCCCGAACGTGAATGGTGGGACGTATTGCACTACCACCTCAACGTGGAGTTCTTGCCAGAAACCAAACGTTTGAAAGGGTCGAACGAAATCGTTTTTAAGACTCTGAAACCGGGAAACAAGATGCAGATCGACCTGCAGCCGCCGTTGGCAATTACAAAGATCACTCACGGCGACTCGCAGCTTAAATTTGAACGTGAAGGCAATGTCTACTGGGTTACGTTTGAAAAGGATCTTCCAAAAGGTACCGAAGACAAGATCGAAGTTTTTTACGAAGGCGTTCCGGTTGTGAGTAAGAACCCGCCGTGGGTTGGCGGGATAACCTGGGGACGAGACGATCTTGGAAACCACTTTATCGTAACCACCTGTCAGGGAATCGGCGCGAGTATCTGGTGGCCCAATAAAGATCATGGCGCTGACGAACCTGATCGCGGAATGCAAATCAGCGTTACCGTGCCGGACAACCTTGTTGCCATTTCGAATGGTCGCTTGAAAAAGACGGACGAGGATGCTGCCGCTAAGAAGAAAACGTTTCATTGGGAAGTCGTGAACCCAATCAACAACTACGGCGTCAACGTCAACATCGGCAATTACGTAAATATCTCTGACACATACCAGGGCAAAGGTGGTGTGTTGGATATCAACTACTGGGTTCTGCCGCATCAGAAAGAAGCCGCGATGAGGCAGTTCAAGGAAGTTCGCCGCATGCTCGAGGCCTTCGAACATTGGTTCGGGAAATATCCTTTTTATGAAGACGGTTACAAGCTGGTGACGGTTTCATACCCCGGCATGGAGCACCAAAGCTCGGTCACTTATGGCAACTGGTTTACGAACGGCTACCTCGCGCGTGATCCCTGCGCCTGCGGAGTCGGCTTTAAATTCGACTTCATCATTGTTCACGAATCGGCGCATGAGTGGTTTGGCAATAACATCTCAATGAAAGATGCGGCCGACATGTGGATTCATGAAGGCTTCGCTAACTACTCGGAAAATCTTTTTGTGGAATACTTTTTCGGGAAGAAAGACGCGGAAGACTACGTGATCGGCACTCGTCGCAGTATTAGAAACGATCGCCCGATCATTGGCGTTTATGGTACGAACAGACAAGGCTCGGGAGACATGTACCCCAAAGGCGGGAACATGCTGCACACGATTCGTCACATCATCAATGACGACGCGAAATGGCTCTCGATCCTGCACGGACTCAATGCCGACTTCTGGCATCAGACCGTAACAACCGAACAGATCGAGTCATACATAAGCAGGAAGGCTGGCATCGATCTGAGCAAGGTATTTGATCAGTACCTGCGGACGACAAACATTCCGTTATTGAAGTACAGCGTAAACGGAAAGACGCTATCGTTTAGCTATGAACGAGTCGTTAAGGGATTCGCCATGCCGCTTCGCGTGACGATTAATGGCAAGGAAAGAGTAATAACACCGACCGAAGTGAAGCAGACTCTTGAATTCCCGGAAGAGATCAAAACGTTTGAGGTCAATCGCAACTTCTATGTCGAGACCGCCAAGAGTGATTCGTGAACTTTACGGCGACCCAACGCTACCGCGTTGCGGTACTGACCTCATCCAATATTGATTTTTGTGCTTCTTGTGCCTTTTTGTGGCTCCGCAATGGTTGGATCTGCACAGTAGGTTTTTCACCGAGGACGTGCTGTCGATATAAACGCGCCATCTCTTCGCGCGCGGTCTTCGGGATGTTCATTGAGTCGAGATCCGTCTGCGCCGGCGCATCGACCGCCCTTGCATCAAGCGTGAACGAGTGGTCGGTTGACGGAAGCGGTACGCTCTTGCCTGCTGCAAAAATCTCGTGACGACCATAGGTTTCGTACCATTTCGCGAGGCTCGCGGTCAGGTGCATTTTTTCAACGATTTGGCGCCAGCCAACTCCCGTGTTGTAGGCGCAAAAGGAGATCTCACCTTCCTGAGTTGCGTAAGGAATGATGCACATTTCAGTGCGACGAAAATCGTAATTGAATAAATCCTGGAACCACATCCCCGCGATGAAGAGGAAGTTCCAGCGGTCGGTGTTGCGACGCGCAATTCGCTGCGTGTTGGTTTCGATCCGCACGACTTCGTTCATTTGCTTGCCACTGCCGCCAAACTTCTTTCTAAACTTCCCGAGCAGATCGACAAGCCGGAAATCCTTAGGCGCCATAAACGGATCGTAGTTGCGCAGCAATGCGAGGGTCATGCCGACGATCGACAGAAGCGTACCACGAGCGGCATCGTTTACCTTTTGAATATCCTTCGCGAATTGTTCGGCGCGGAGAAAGGCTGTCATCGGCACGGCTTCTTTCGTGAACTTATCGACCATCACCGCCATGCCGGTGCCACAGTTTGGATGACAACCGCAGGCAAGTTGCCCCCACTGCGATTCAGGACCATGGACCAGGTCCGCCCAATCTGAGAATGTAGACATGAACGAAATCGGAAACCAGTCCCGAGTAGGCTCGCCGATGCCGGTCTGTTTTTTGACGTCATGTGCGAGGTGCGACAACGTATATCGCTGCGCGTGACGTCGATCCTCCGAGATCGATTCGTCACGACCTGAGAACGAGACAGGTTGAAACGAGAGCAGCGCAACCTTCTTCGGGTTATCAAGTGCAAACTGAATCACACGGCCGACCTGTTCGTTGTTGACGCCATTTACGATCGTGATCACCGGCACGATACCAACGCCGGCGTTGAATAGATTCTCGATTGCCTGGAGTTTGACGTCAAACAGGTTGCCGACGCCGCGATGTGAATTTGGACCATTCCCGATGCCGTCGAACTGTAGATACGCGTAACGCAGACCGGCTTCAGCGGCTGTGTGCGCGAGTTCAGGACGTTTCGCGAATTCGATTCCGTTAGTCGCCGCCTGGACCACTTTAAAACCGACCTCGCGCGCATAACGGATGGCGTCGATGAAGTGTGGTGAAAGCGTCGGCTCACCACCTGAGAACTGAACAGACAATTGGCGCCGCGGTCTGATGGAGATTGCGTTATCGAGTAACTGTTTGATGTCGTTCCAATCCAGCTCGTGTACAAAACCGATTTGATTGGCGTCCATGAAACACGGGTCGCACATCATGTTGCAGCGATTCGTCAGATCGATCGTCAAAACCGCGCCGCGACCGTACTGGATTGAACTGCTTCCATGATTGTGAAGCTCGTCGTCGCGATGTGCTTTGATGTCACGTCCGGGAAACGCCTCTTCGAGATGCTGTGAGAACGCCGGATCGATCGACACAACATCTTCGAAGTGGCCATGTGTGCGGCAATCCTTGACCATCAGGATTCGGCCTTCGCGTTCGAGAATGGTGGCTTTGATCTCGCCGACTTTCTCATCGAGCAACACGCTAAGGTCTTTCTTACCGTCGAGAATCTCTTGTCTTGTTTCGCGCACACATGCCGGGCAGAGTGAATCGGTTTGACGCGGCCATCCGAGTGGCGGTTTGGTTTTCTGCCAGGATTTCAGGAGCGGTTTGTCGGACCAGAGTGGCGTAAACGAAGGGTTAGGTCTGAGCTGGTTGATGCGACCGAAAGCGAACCAGGCGGCGTTCGCAATAACCGCTAATCCCTTCTCAACATATTTGCCGCAGGCGTGCATAATGCTGACGTTATTCTACGCTCGAACCAGTCTTTTTCAAGGGATTCTATACGCCTTCGGCGTATTGGAGATAATGAGCGGACATCGACGAGAACAAGTCAGGAAGTGGGGCTTGCTCCTGCTCTTAACTAGATGATGCACGACCGACTTGTAGCAATAATTCCTGCGCGGATGGGGTCGTCGCGGTTTCCTGGTAAACCGCTGGCGCCGTTGCTCGGGCGACCGATGATTGAGCACGTGCTCAGACGCGCCGAAATGTGTACACAACTCAGCGCGGTATACGTCGCAACCTGTGACGAAGAGATCAAAAACGTCGTCGAACGATTAGGCGGTCGCGTAATAATGACTTCGCCAAAACACGAACGAGCAAGCGATCGAGTTGCCGAAGCAGCGGAACAAGTCGAGGCCGACATCGTCGTGATGATCCAGGGCGACGAACCGATGATCACCCCGGCGATGATTACCGCGGCTGTAACACCGCTGTTGGACGATCGATCAGTCCAGTGCGTAAATCTGGTCCGGCGCATTACGAACCAACAGGACTACCTCGATCCCAACACCATTAAAGTAGTCATGAACGTAAACGAGGATGCGCTCTATTTTTCACGCGCACCGATTCCGTGGATCGAGTTTACAAAAGCGAATCACCTGCCGGTTTTCAAGCAGGTTTGTGTAATTCCCTTTCGAGCTGAATTCCTGCGCGAGTTCGCGCGGTTACCACCGACGGCGCTTGAAAGAGCAGAATCGATCGACATGCTGCGCATTCTTGAACACGGACGGTGCGTGCGCCTCGTGGAAACAACTGTAGAAACTCACGCTGTCGATACCCCCGAAGACTTGCAACTGGTCGAGAAGCGCATGGAGACACTATGAGGTCGCGAGTCTTGATCAGCGCGCCCAAATTCCTTTCCGAAGTTGAAGAGTTTCGTTCGCGTCTGGAAGCTGCGGGCATCGAGATTGTTATCGTTCCGGTGCGCGAACGTTTGAGCGAGAGCGAGCTGCTCGCAGTGGTGGGAACGATCGATGGCGCGATTTGTGGCGACGATCAGTTTACTGAAAAAGTGATACGTGCAGCGCCGCGGTTGAAAGTGATCTCGAAATGGGGCACCGGCATCGATTCGATCGACACCCGCGCAGCGGCACAACTCGGAATCCATGTTTGCAACACACCCAACGCTTTCACAGACGCAGTCGCCGACACGACACTCGGCTACATTCTCAACTTCGCTCGCGGTTTGCTGTCGATGGACCGAGACGTGCAACGCGGCTTATGGACCAAGCCGGATTTGATTTCGTTGCAAGAATGTACGCTCGGCGTAATCGGCGTGGGAAATATCGGCAAGGCAGTCGTACGCCGCGCACGTGCATTCGGCACGAGAGTGATTGGAACGGATCCAGTCGCGGTGGATTCTTCGTTCCTTGCAGAGACAGGTCTTGAGATGACGTCGCTGCGCGAGTTGCTGGAGGAAGCCGACTTCGTTTCCCTTCACTGCGATCTCAATCCCACCTCATTCCACTTAATCGGGCGCAACGAACTAGCCGCGATGAAGTCATCCGCATACTTAATCAACACCGCGCGTGGTCCAACCATCGATGAGCCAGCCCTCGTTGGCGCGTTACGAGAGGAATGGATTGCCGGTGCTGCGCTCGATGTGTTTGAAATCGAGCCGCTGCCGGCTGATAGTGCGCTGCGCGAGTTTTCAAACTGTCTCCTCGCCACTCACAACGCCAACAATAGCCGCCAGGCTGTGAAGCGTGTCCATGAATCGACGATCACAAATCTCCTGAACGTGCTGCAAGCGACGAAATGAACGAACGATCCTCAGGCTGGGAGTTGTATCGCGGCGTAAAAAACATGCTGCGATGTGACGAAGCCGAAGTGGTGCAAGGTATTGCTGACTACGTAGTTTCGCAACACTGGTCTCTGCGTTTGCTTTCCAACTTGATCGAACGAACTCGCAATACTCCGGTGCCCGGCTTCATTGGCTTAATAGGCTGGTTGAGATGCTTTCTTTCCGTAAGGCCGGGCCAACGCAACGATGGCGCGGTCTGGATCGCGCGTTTGAGTAACGAACGACGGGCGATCCAGGCAATACTTCCGTTCGTCCAGGGCTTACCATGGACTGAATTGAGATTCCACTCGCTTCCTGACGCGGCAGCTTTGCGCGCCCTCACTAAGCATCACTCGCCGGAGCGCATCTTCAAACTTGTGCGACGACTAAGACGCCATGACTTCTTCAAAGTCTTACGTCTTATCGAATTCATTGGTTATTACACGCGATATCTCGAAATTTTTCGGAATAGCCGCTTCAACCTCGCCGTGATGTCCAGCCATAGTAATCCGCACGGTCTCGCGTTCAATCTTGCTGCACGAAAGTGTGGCGCAAGCGTCGTTCTGATTACGCACGGCATGCCGATTCGTCCGGTCGCGCGACTCGTGTATGACATCGCGGTGGTCCATTGTGAGTTTGCGCGAAGGATATACTACGAAGAGGGTTGCCGGATGGACGAGGTGTTCACTCATGGGCGGCTGCAGGATTACGTTCCAATGCCCCGGCAGCTACCGGAGCGGCTTAATGTCGGAATCTTTCTCTGCAAAGACGTGAATGAGAAACGACTGCAAACTCTCGTGAAGCAATTGTTAGCTGAGCCGAACGTGTCGAGTATCAGAATTCGCCCACATCCAAAGAATCTTTGGCGTGGTCTTCAACATTGGGTTGCGGACCAACACGAACCACGTCTTAGTGTTAGTTCGAGCGATTCGGTCTTTGACGATGTCGAGTCAGTGAATGTCGTGCTGGCTGGAAACTCGAGTGTACTCATCGATGCCGTCACGGCCGGTCGTCCCAGTGGCTACGTCGCTGATCTGGATCATGGTCCACACGACCTGCATCGGTTCGTCGAGTGTGGTTTGATCTATCCGCTGAGCGACGAGTGGAGTCCCGATTCGATACTGCAATTCTACCAGCGCGACGGCTGGTTGAACGTACTTCGCTTGTTCGCCAATATTGATGAAAGTGAAGAGACAGTCTCGATGAAAACGGCGGCCAGAATGCGACAACTCGCTTTATAATTAGGAGGAAAGAATGCGAAAACTGACTATCGCGCCACTCATCAATTTTGGCAAGCCTGATGGAGATGATCAAGTCGTACACTCAGCAGCCATAAATTGGCTGTGGTAAGATTAAGTGCAAATTTATCTACATTGAGGGTATAACGCATGAAACTTGCACGGGACATAATGAGCTTGTCAACCTTCAAGCGCGATAGCAACAAAGTTATGCGCCAGATGAAGAAAACGAAAGAGCCGGTTGTCCTGACTGTCAATGGTAAAGCGGCTGTAGTAGTACAGGATGCCGAAAGCTATCAGAAATTGCTCGAGCTCAAAGAGCGGTCGGAGGTAGTTGAGATTCTGCGTCAGCGTCTGGCGTCGCGCGGTCGCAAGAAAGGACGACCGGCAGAAGTCTTTTTCAATGAATTCTTCGCTAAGAATAACATTCCCGTTGAAGATTGATGAAAAAGTACAAGGTAATCCTCCATCCGGATGCAGAGTTGGACATAAACTCATCCTTCAAATGGGGTTGTCGAACCTGGGGAGAAAGAAACGCCAGATTGTGGGTTCGAAAACTTCGACATGCCTTCCGACAGCATCTCACATCAATGCCGTTGAGTTGTCCGCTGGCGCCCGAGGCCGAAGAACTGGGTGTTTCCATTAGGCATTTGATTGTCGGGCGTTATCGAATTCTTTTCATTGTTAAAGGAACCACAGTCACAATTCTCCATGTTAGAGGGCCATACATCGCTGCCCTGGTTTCCAGCGAATAGTCTCCGTCATCAGCGTAGGTGTTTATTAAAGAACTCGAGTGTGCGCGACCATGCGAGTTTCGCGGCCTCTTCGTCGTAACGAGGTGTCGTGTCGTTGTGAAAGCCGTGCTGTTTCCCGTCGTACATGTGAACCTGGTAGACCTTGTTGTTGGCTTTGAGCGCCGCCTCGTACGCGGCGATGCCTTCGTTAATGCGCTGGTCGTTACCTGCGTATTGCAACAACAGCGGCGCGAAGATCTTCGGGACGTCATCAACGCTCGCCTGGCGTCCGTAGAACGCGACTCCCGCGTTTAGATCTTTACCTAGTCGCACCGCGAGTTGATTCACCATTCCGCCGCCGAAACAAAAACCTACCGCACCGAGTTTGCCCGTTGAGTCGGAGCGCGCTTTGAGCCACTTCGCGGCCGCGACGAAGTCTTCGGTCATCTTCTTTCCGTCCACTTTGCGAAAGGCTTCGGCGCCTTTTTCGTCACTGCCCGGGTAACCGCCGACAGAGGTCAACCCATCGGGCGCGAAGGCGATGAAATTGGCAACCGCAAGTCGCCGCGCAACGTCCTCGATGTAAGGATTGAGCCCCCGGTTTTCGTGGATGACGAGCACAACCGGCCGCTTCCCATTCTTTGACGGCCGCGCCAGATAGCCTTTGATCGAGCCGTTCCCTTCCGGCGACTGCACGGTCTCGTAACCAACCTTGATGCGTTTGTCGTCGGCCGGAACCTGCTGCGCCCACGCATAGTTGGGCCTGAGGCTCTCAAAGATTGTCGCCACGGTCAGTCCACCGACCGCAAACTTCGCGGCGCCATCCAGGAAAGTGCGACGGTTGATGTCGCCATGCTGGTACTCGTGAAAAAGGTTCAACAACTCCTGCGGGTAATCACTCGCTACTTTACGTTCCATTCGTGGGCTCCTTGTTATGAAGCCGCGGGGTTCGGGATGAACACGGATCGGATCCGCGTTCATCCGCGAAGATCTGCGGCTTCATTAGTCTACTGTGGGAACCCTCCCTTGAGCCACGTCTGAAGGGTCGTTTGGATGTCCTGCCCTGACATGGTGTTTCCGTTTACCACTACTGAATAACCGGCGTCGGTAATGTATGGACCACCCAGAGGCATCTGGGAACCTGGTCCTGTTCCCATTAGCATGGTGTAGAAGAGCGAGCTCAGCGGGTTCTTCTGGTCCATGATCGGATCGCCGAAGTTAGGAACCGAACCAGTCGTGAACTCCTTGTAATCTGCGTCAGCATTGCCGGTCGCACGCCAAAACGGGTTGCCGTTATCTTCATTATGGGGCGAATCGGAAATCGGGTTGGTTGTGTCTGCCGCGGCAATAGCATCCAGGATGCTCTGAATGTCGGCAAAGTGTGGACTTGCAATCGGGGCCATGAAATCTATCTCCTTCTTTGAATTGGTTCGAGTAAGTTAACGACGACGTACTGGTCGCTTCGAGACTGGTTTTGCGGACGGCTTCTCCATCGGCTGACTCTTCTCGATCAGCGTCTTCAGCTCTCTGAAAGCCGGATCCTGCATCAACAAGCTTGGAATCTTCGGTGGAAATGCATGATCTGCCAGGGACCAGAGAAAGTCCGTACCTGTTTTCGTAACAGTATGACAGCTCATGCATCCGCCGGTTGCTATCGACGACTGATCGAAAGTTTCCATCGTGGTATTGGCGAAGCTCGTTGTAGCTCCAGTACCCGGAAAAGAAAAGGCCGGCGTTCCCGGATTGGCTGGAGTATTGCCGGGCACCGGCCATTGCGTCATTACCAATTGGTAGTACTGCCATACGCTTCTGGCTTTCTTCAATGCCTGTTGATAATTAGCATTTGTTTGGACCGTCGAAGGAAGGCCCTGGACCACCAACGTACTAATGGGTTTAGTCCGGGTGACGTTGAAAGGAGGAGGCACTGGAGTGGGTAGCGGATTAACTGAATACGGATTCTTGGGAGGCATCGGCGTGCTGGTGCCGTCGTTGAACCCGAAAGTTCCCGGCGCACCGGGCTGCGCTGGAGGCACGTTATCCACCTGCTCGAAAGTGGACCAAATCCACTGTGGTCGAGTGGGGGTCTTCTGCACAATGTGCAAGCCCACCAATCCCATCAATTTCGGCGAACACTTGCCTGACACCGGATCCATCACCGTAGCCATGCGCGTGTAGTAACGCTCGGGATGCTTGGCATTAGTCATATCCATCCACGCTGACTTGATATCCACAGACTGTGGATTGAAAGTAATCGTTGACGGCAGCTTAGCCCGCAGGTACCAACTGTTGCTGGTGATCTGGTCAAACTCGATTTGATTGTACGCAGTCAGATAACTAACATAGGTTTGATTCTGTGCCACTAACGGTCCTACCAATTTGCCAAAGCCAGCTTGGCCGAGGTCGCTGAACTTCGAGAACGACGCCAACACAAGATCGCCAAAAGCTGTTTGTACTCCGCAGGCATTCATCGTCGGTGGATCGTAGGCGTTCCATGCCGATGGAGTTGAGCCATCTACGTGGAAGACTTCCCAAAGTCCTTTGTACGTCTCGAACACTCGCGGTCCCTTACCATCAACCGTCTGGTTAGTGTCCGGCACTCCGCGCTGGTTCTGAAGAGCCGGCCAGACGAGCGCGATAAAGCTGCGCCACGAATAGTCGTCGAAAAATGCGATCGCATTGGCCGCCGAAGGAAAGGACGAGGGAATACACACGTCGCACGGAACTTGTGGTGAGGTGATATTGGTAACTGGCGCGTTGGGGCAACTTGCGACCGACTGGCACGGATAGGGCGTTGGGCTTGCCTGCGCTACGGGCAAATTGTCAGTACGGGAATGAACCTGTTGTTGCCACGGACCAGGAAGTAAAACCATGGCCGCACCGGAAACTAACAGACACGCGATTAGAAACAATCTTGAACTCGAGGGGGAAATTGCTTTCATGCGGTTTTCTCCTTACGGACGAACAGAGTCTGGCCGAACGATTTACTTGCTTTACTGCTTAAGTTGAGAGCGATCGAGGACAGGCTTATCGCAAATGCTAATCCAGGGATAACCTTTGCACGTTGAAAGCTAATTGCTAGAGGTAAAGACAGGATCAAGCGTCCCTTAGTTTGACGCGGCGGACTTTATCATAGCGCAGAGCTTGAGACAATTCTTTTGATCGGAGTTTGTGGTGTAAAGATGTTGGCGCGTGTCACCATGGAAAAATCGTGGGAGTACGTAGTCGCAGGTGTGTTTTCGATTTGCATCAGCGGCTTGCTGATAGTTCTGTTACTCCGACTATAGATCCATATAATCGTACGAGACGTTCCTCTCAGAAAAAACCTCGGCATAATTAAAACAACATACGTTATGATTCGCACGAGACTAACCCTAACGTTGCTCCGTTAGTCATCCCTTCCAAACCGGAGATGATCATGAAGCTGAAATATCGAAGCTGGTTGTGTGCTTTCTTGTTGTTCGCTCTTGTCGGAACACAGTTACCTCGGACAATTGCGCAGACCAACGAGACCAACCCATACGCGGCGTTAACCAAAGGGCAAATCGTTCACGGTTTTCGTACCGATGCCGTTTACCTCGACGCCACGGATAAACCAATCGGCGGCCACTTCATCCATTTGCGAACTGGCTTTACACTCGACCTGCTTCAAATCCAGTCCGTTCCTCAGGCGGCCATCTATACCAACACGTTTACAGTTTCTGACATGGGCGAGCCACACACTCAGGAGCATCTTCTGATCGGCAAGGGCAACAAAGGTCGAAATATCAACGTGATCCAAAACATGTCGTTGACGCAATCGAACGCCTCGACCAATCAAACGTTCACCAACTACCAGTTCAATACAGCCGGAGGAGCCGAGTCGTTCTATACCGTGTTCGGTGAGTACATGACTGTATTGCTGTATCCCGACTATACCGAAGAAGAAGTGCGACGTGAGGTGCGCAATTGGGGCGTTACCGAGAATCCTGACAAGTCGCTCCGGCTTGAAGAAAAAGGCTCGGTCTACAATGAGATGACCAGCTCGATGAACAACCCTGACTGGCGACTCTACGACAATTCAATGCGCCTGATTTATGGCCCGGCGCATCCTCTCTCGTTCAACGCCGGCGGCGCTCCCGACGCTATTCGGAAAATGTCTCCCGACGACATCAAGCGTTATCACGATGCTAACTACCATCTCGGAAACATGGGCGCCGTCGTGTCCGTGCCCAAAGACATGACACCTGATGTTGTGTTGACGCGTCTTGACGCGATCTTCACCAAAGCCGAACCGGCCAGTTCAAAGCGCGACTACATGAGCGTTGCAAAACTTCCGGCTCCCAAGTCGGCTGAACCCGGAACAATCCGCATCATCGAGTATCCAAACCAAAATGCAGAGCAGCCGTCGTCGATACTTTTCGGCTACCCGGCAACGCTCAAACTCAGCTTAACTGAAAGAGTTCTGCTCGATAACTTTCTCTCCGTTTTTGCCGGCGACGCGAACACCAACCTCTACAAGAAGTTTATCGACAGCACCACACGTGAACTCGACACTGGTGCGAAGGGGATGTACAGCTACGTTGACGATTCGGCCGGCGCTCCCGTTTTCATTGCACTGACAGACGTTCCGGCAACGAATCTCAACGTAGACAAAGCCGCACTCATTCGCCAGAAGATCATGGAGGAATTTGCTCGGGTTGCCACATTCAAAGACGGCTCGCCGGAGTTAAAGGAATTTAACGATCGCTGCCGCAACTCTCTAACAGCCTATCGCCGCAGTCTCTCCAAGTTTGTAAACACACCACCGGGATTTGGTTTCCGCAACGGCAGTAATGGATATGGTTGGTTGTTGCAAACAAGATATCTGAACGAGGAGGGTGATTTCCGAAAGTCAGTGACGCTGAAACCGCAAATCGAAGCAGTGGAGAGTCTGCTTGCGAGTGGTAAGAATTTCTGGCGCGACTACCTGGCCAAATGGAAATTCGCGGAGACAAAGCCTTATGTCGCGGTGGCCCATGCAAATCCGCAACTGATTACGCAGGAGCAGGCCGAACGAACAGCGCGTGCCGCGGCACAAACTAATGAGCTGAAGAAAAAATACGACGTGAACGACGGCCAGGAAGCGATCAAACGCTACAAAGCTGAATACGACGCGACCACCGCTGAGCTCGAAAAACTCGCGAAGCTCAGTGACGCAAAGTTTATCGAAAACCCGCCGCTAACCAATGACGATCAGATCGACTACACGGAAACTTCTGTCGGCGATGTAAAACTCGGTGTTGCCAGGTTCGACAATATGACTGGCGCAACCACAGGCATAGTGCTGGGCCTTTATGCGATTCCCGAGAAGGACCTCGTCTACGTTTCCTGTCTTCCCGATCTGCTTCGCGCGGTCGGCGTGATCAAAGACGGTAAGGCAATCTCTTATGAAGAGATGTCCGAAATGATTCGTAAGGAGATTCTGAGTCTTCAGGTTCAGTTTACGGGTTCACCATTTACGCGTCGGTATGAATTAACGGTACGCGGTTCCGGTAACGACGCGGCGGAGTCAGAACGCGCGGTAACGTGGATGAACCTCGTTCTCAACAGTCCAAACTGGCGCAAAGAAAATCTTCCACGTATTCGTGACGTAGTCGATCAGCAACTGAGCGGATTGCGCCGGCGGATGCAGGGACAAGAGGAGCAGTGGGTCAACAATCCCTCAGACGCCTATCGCTTTCAGGACAATCCGCTTTACCTTTCAGCATTTTCCTTCTTAACTCAAGCACACAATGCCCAGCGCCTTCGCTGGATGCTGAAGAGTGCGGGCGACGAAGAAAACAGCAAAGCAATTGACGCGTTTCTGTCGAAACTCGCGAGTGCGAAAGGAACGCGTGATGAACTGAAGTCGATGCTCGCTGCGATGGGCGGAGACAAGAACCAGACTGTCACGGCCGAATTGAAACCGTTTGTCGACGACATGAGCACACTGCCGGCAACGGCGAAGGCTCTCGCAGTTGATGCCGCGACGGACCTCTCGCAAACGCTCGGCGATATTCCTGATTCTTCTTTTGCTTCTGACTGGACGGACCTCTGCAACGAAATACGCCAGGACCTCGCGCAAGCTCCGGAGAGAACTTTGGCGGATCTCGAAAACGTGCGTCGCCGGATCGTAAATTCGCACAACACGCGGATGTTCTACATTGGCTCGCTGGCAGTCAAACAGAAGTTGGAGCCAATCTATAAGTCGGTTCTCGCCGGTTTTGACAAGAGCGATTTCGTTAAAGAAAACTACGGCAACCAGCGCCGAATTGAAGCGCGGCTCGCGGCACGACGCCCAGACGCTACGGCTCCGGTTTACGTAGGTTTGATGGCACCGAACATGTCAGGCGGAGTGATGATGAATAGTGCCAGGCTAACTGAGTATTCCGAAACTAGTCGCGAAGCTATTCTGAATTTTCTCGCGTCGAAACTTTATACCGGCGGCGGCGCGCATTCGGTTTTCAATAAAACGATTGGCGCGGGCCTGGCTTACAGTAACGGCATCGGGAGTAATCCCGCTACGGGATTGATGTATTACTACGCTGAGCGAACACCTGAGCTACCGCAAACCTTACGTTTCGCGATCGGCGAGGTGAAGCGCCCGATGAGTGATCCGCTCGCAGAGTATGTTATCGCGCTTACGTTTAGTTCTCGCGCCTCGTCTCCTTACGAAGTTCGTGGAGAAGCGATGGCGTCAAACATGGCTGATGGAATCACGCCGGAAGTAGTGTCGCGTTTCCGGCGGGCGATTTTGGAGGCGAGAAAAATACCGGATCTCTCAACTCAACTCTATCAACGGAAAGACAGCGTTCATGAGCGCGTCTTTCCGGGCTACGGCATAAAGGGCAAAGACATCCCCGGCCGAAACTTTTTCGTGATTGGACCAGAAAAGCAGATGACTGCTTATGAGGCTTACTTGAAATCTGTTGAGGGTCCAGACACGCAGCTCTACCGGCTCTATCCACGCGATTTCTGGCTGGTGGTGAAGTAGAAATCGTGAAGGGTTAAGACAGGTGAAATATTTTGATCGGGGTCAATCTTACAAGTTTGAAAGTCCCGATGGAGCACGTCCGATTGCACTCTGCGGATCCGGCGTGAAGTCTTCGCCGGGATTGATGAATTGATTGCGTTCGAAGTTGTACTGTTTGTCGTAGAGTTGCCGGTAGCGGCCATCCGCTGCCAGCAAATCTTCATGGGTGCCGCGCTCGACGATCTCGCCGCCTTCCAGAACCAGGATCTGGTCCGCGCTGCGAATCGTCGAGAGCCGGTGTGCGATAACGAAGGTCGTGCGACCACGCCTCAATGAACGCAGCCCATCCTGAATCATCGCCTCACTTTCACTGTCGAGACTCGAAGTCGCTTCATCCAGAATCAGCAGTTTTGGATCGGCCAAAATCGCACGCGCGATCGCAATGCGTTGACGCTGACCACCCGACAGCTTTACTCCACGCTCTCCTACAATCGTGTCGTACTTCTGCTCGAAGTTTTCGATGAATTCTTCACAATGAGCTATGCGGCTCACTGCCTTGATTTCATCGATCGTCGCGTGCGGATTGGAAAACGCAATGTTTTCGGCAATTGTCCCGTCGAATAAAAAGTTATCCTGCATCACTACGCCGAGGTAAGAACGAAAATCGCGCAGTCGTATTGTCTGCAGATTCTTGCCATCGATTCTGATCGTCCCTGAAAGCGGTTGATTGAAATTCATCGCGAGACTGATGAGCGTGCTTTTGCCGGAGCCACTGGAACCAACCAGCGCGGTGGTCGAACCCGCCGGCGCTGTGAAAGAAACATTCTTAAGCACAGGCGCTCCGGCGTTGTACTCAAAAGACACGTTGTCGAATTCCACTTCACCCTGAACTTCAGGCAAAGGCGCGCGGACGGAATCTTCTTCGTCCTCTGTCCGCATGTTCATCACTTCGCGAATGCGATCGAGCCCGGCGAAAGCTTCGGTGATCTGTGTGCCGATCGATGCGAATTGAATCAGCGGCATGGCCATCATTCCCGTGAACATCACATACATGAAAAGATCGCCAACGGTCATTTGCTTACTCACCACAGAAGCACCACCAACCAGGATGATTACGACGCCTACGGCGCCGACAACGAGTGATGAAAAGGCTTGCGTTGCTGATACCCCGGTCATCGCTTTGGCGATATTGCGAAAAAGTTTGTGAGCTCCACGCGCGAACGTCAGCGCCTCGCGTTTCTCCGCGGTGTAAGCTTTGACGATGCGTATGCCTCCCAATGATTCGGCCAGGCGGCCCGTAAGCGCTGCGGTAATCTCGCCCCGTTCACGAAACAGCGGACGCAAACGGGTGAAGGCATAGGCAAGCGCGCCGCCAAATCCTCCGAGCACGAGAATCGTGATCGAAGTCAGACGCCAGTTAAGCCAAAACAGAATTGCGAGGGCGACGATGGCTGTGATGATGCTGCCGGTGAGTTGGACCAGTCCCGTGCCGACGAGATTTCGAATACCTTCGGCGTCGTTCATGATCCGGGAAATTAACTTACCCGTCTGAGTCGAGTCGAAGTAGCTAATCGGCAACCGGGAAATCTGCGTCTGGACTTTCTTGCGCATCTCGGTAATCGCACGTTGGGCCGCAACACCCAATACTTGTGACAAACTGAAAGATGTCAGCGCTTGAATGATCGTCGCACCGCCTGCTGCCAGTGCAATCTTCCAGAGTAAGTCCGTGCGGCCTTGCCCGATCACCACGTCGATCAAATACTTCGTCGAAGCAGGCAGCACAAGACCCATCGCCTGATTGACGATCATTAGGCCGGCGCCCAGTATCAGGCGGCGGCGATGCGCCCAGACCAGCTCTCGTGCATCGGACCAGGCTGAGGACCAGCGTATTTTTCTTTTAGCTTCAGGCATCAGTTCTCACTTACGGTATTATCAGGACGACCTTGCCAAAGGTCTCATTAGATTCAAGGCGTCGATGAGCATCCCGGATCTGCTCGAGTGAGAAGACGGAATCGATCACTGGTTGAATACTTCCCTTCTCCAGCAGTGGCGTAACTTCTTGTGCGAATGCGTTGGTGATTGCGATCTTCTCTTGCAGTGATCGAGCGCGCAGCACCGTACCGATCACATGGAGACGTTTGCCCAGGATCTGATAAAGGTCGACATTAGTCTTGTCACCGGCGACTCCACCGATCAGAATGATCCGGCCCTTCAGCGCCATCGCTTCGAGGCTGGCCGCGAAATACGGACCTCCATTCAGATCAAGAACCACATCAAATCCGCGACCGGCGGTCGCATTCTTACCAAAGGCGGAAAGCTCCGACAATGCGCCCGGTTCCGGCACTACATATCCCAACTCGAGACCGAATGCCTTTGCGCGCTCGATCTTGTCAGGCGTGCGGGAGGTGCCGAAGGCACGACCTCCCAAAGCTCTGACGAGTTGTGTTGCGGCGAGCCCGACGCCGCTTCCGACGGCATGGACCAGGACGTTTTCTCCGGCTTCGAATTCTGCCTGTTGAAGGGCGTCATGTGCGGTTATGAAGACTTCAGGAATCGCACCTGCGTCAGACAAATCGAGATTCGCCGGCACTGCGGCGATTGCGTCCTGATGAGCCGTCACAAATTCGGCATGGGCGCCACCACCGATGATCCCCATCACGCGATCACCTTTACTCCAGCGGCGGACGTTAATGCCCAACTCCGTAACTTCGCCCGCAAATTCCAGCCCGGAAATATTCTCCGGGACGCCCGGCGGCGCAGCGTATCGACCTGATCTTTGCAGAAGATCGGCGCGATTGAGTGCAGTACCATGCACGCGCACTAGGACTTCCTCCGGTCCAGGCCGCGGAGCCGGAACGTCCTGGATCTCCAGTACCTCAGGACCACCAAAACGAGTAATAACAACAGCTTTCATAGCTTGGTTCGCGGTACATCAAAATTCTATCATCGAGCTATGCAAAATGATCGAGAAGGTCGCCGCACTCTACGCGGATGAATTTTTCACGCAAAGGCGCAAAAGTTACGCAAAGGTGCCTTCGCGTTAACTTTGTGCCTTTGCGTGAAACAACTGCTAATAAGGAGTTGACTTCAATAATCAACGAAACGTTTTTAGTGTTTCGGCACATATAGGTTGGAACCTTGTCATGAAAGACGATTCCCGAGACCGTGACCTCACGAGACCTGGGATGAAAGGATACCGGCATGAACCCCGAAACTTGGTCGAACCTTCTTTACACGTACGGTCCGAACGCCGTTCTGATCCTCTTGATCTTCGTCATTGAAAGACAAGTACGCTCGGCATGGCGAAAGGCGGACAACAACAACAAGCGAGAGCAGACTTTCTTTCTAAGCCTTTACGGACTGACATGGCTGGTGATTTTCGGCGTCGCATTTTTTTCCATATACGCCTGGTGGCTTATCAATCTTAGCCGGCGGCCGCAGATCACCGGGACCATTGAAAATCTTCCGAACGTGGAAATACTGGGGACTAGCTTTGCCGATCTCTACCTCCATAAGAATCCTAAGGGCGGCGGCTACTCGGATTACGACTTGCTGCTAATCAATAAAGATCAGAAGCAGTGGGCTGATGGCGCGAAAGTAAAATTGACGATACAAGCGCCGCGCGCCAACTCCAGGGATGACGACCTTTATGAGTACGAACTTCCAATCCGGTCAGAGTTCTACAAAACCGGAGTGTGCTTAAAACGGAAGCAAAATAAGCTATTTCTTGATCACAATAATCAAGAGACGGAGCTCCCGGGAGGATTGCTGCCGAGCAATGCACTGCCCAGTGGTACCCAGCTCAGTAATGCGGCGCCAACTTCAACTCTGATGAAGTCAACCTGGGATCTCATACCTACTGCGTATGCTCAAGAGAAGCAGTATAACAAGTCAGTGAAATCGGAATTTTCCAGCTATGAGTTTACGGTGGGTTTGGAATCGCCGGATGCGATCGTGCGGCGTAAGACCAGATACGCTCTCTCTCTTCAAGATCAGCATGTTGCAATTCCCTGGATCGACGGCGTTCTGAGAGACAAGGCAAGCAGCTATCGCCTGCGCCTCGGAGTGCTGGTTGCACTGAATAACATGCCGAATCTTTACGCTGAAGCGCTGTTACCTGCGACGATAACGGCTATTCAAAGCAGTCTCAACGATCCGGATGATGCTCTTCGCAATGAAGCCCTCGGATTGGCAAAAAAATATCAGTTGATTCCTGTCATTGTGTACGAGCACTTCGACTTTACTGGAAGATCACAAGCCTACGGTCCGGGAACATATCGTGCGGACAAAGCACAATTGGGTAGTTTGCCGGACGACTCAGCTTCATCCGTGCGAGTCGCGAAAGGCTTCGGCGTCCGTTTATGCGAGAACGCAGGGGACGGGAATGGTGGTGGAGTGTGTGAAACAAAAGGACCGGGAAATTATAATCTGTCCTCGACCAAAAGGAACGTGGCCGACAAAGTTTCATTTATCCATGTCTTCACCGTAACGACAAACAGGTAGCAGTTCCTAATTCCACCCACCGCTGTCGGTGGTGTCTTAATTAAAACTCTTCTCTGCGGTTCTCGGCGTATCTCTGCGCCCTCTGCATTTAGTTACCTTTTTAACGCAGAGAACACTGAGATACGCCGAGAACGCAGAGAAAATCGATCAATTTAAGACCACCACCCTACTGTCTTAGACTGAGCGCACTCTGTCGAATGAGTGCATAGATTTCATCAAGACCGGCCGGTGCGCCTGCTGTCATATTGACCGCGCCGGTCGGTGTGATGAGCACTGTGTCCTCGAGTCGCATATGAATCTTTTTCTCGGGAAGCTCGAGTAACGGCTCTACGTTATAGACGACGCCTGCCTGGAGTGGACGATTGTTATCACGCGGGTCAACATCGTGCGTTGAGATTCCTATGGTATGGCCGATGTAGCGTCCGAGCGCCAGAAACTCCTTACCGAATCCGTGTTTCTTGTACACCCCGTCGGCAACGTCTTTTAGCTGATTGATCGTTACTCCCGGTTTCATCGCCGCAATGATGGCTTCTCTCGCCTCGAGAATGCAGCGGTACATCTTCTCCTGCTCAGGTGTAAAACGGCCCGACACCGGCCACGTGCGCGTGATATCTGAATTGTAGTATTCGTAGTCGGCGCCGTAATCCATATACACAACGTCGCCATCCATCATCTGACGATTGTTCGCCGAGTAGTGCAGTGTCATCGTGTTTGGTCCCGACGCAACGATCGGTCTGAAAGCATCGCCGCGCGCGCCACGCTTGGTATAGACGAATCGAGCGGCAGCCTCGATTTCATACTCATACATTCCCGGTCGCGTTCCCTTCATGGCCTCTTTCACGCCTTCTGCGCCGATCTGGGAACTCTTTCGAATCAACTCGATTTCATAGGGCGATTTGATCCAGCGCATCTCATCCAACAATGGATTCAAAGGTTGTAGCGCCAGTTGCGGAACCATCTGTTGAATCAAACTAATTTCCCGCTTTGCTTCGCTGAGGCCGCCGAGAATCGATTGCGAAGTTTCAAGTGTTTCGTAGTAATCAAGCTCCTCGCGCGCATTCTGGACATTCCCTTGAGAACCGGTGAGCATATAAAGCTTCTTCGCGCGTGAGCCCATAAAGGCGAACATCGGAAGAAACTCTTCGATCGGTTGAACTCTCGTCAGTCCATGAACTTCTTCCCTTTTCTCCACCTGCCAGATTCCAGGACCGTCAGCGCGAACCTGCGGCTCAGAACGTCTCGGCACATACAAGAATGAACTTTTGGTTGGTCCACTCATGACGAGGATCGCGCCAGGTTCCTCGATGCCCGTCAAATAATAAAAATCCGGCGCCTGGCGAAACTTGACTGGATAGTTCTGTCCTTTGGCCGCGAAAATCACTGCGATACCGTCAGCGATCTTCTCAAACAGTTTCGCCCTTCTCGCGACGAACTCGTCCTTATTGAACGGCTGCTGTGCAAAGGCCGAGGCAGCAAGTACGAGAATAACAAGCGGAGTAATTACAGCCGAAGAGAGCTTACGCATGAGGGAGTCGGTCCTTTCGCGAGAGTGTCAATTATTTTAACGCGAAGAACGGGCGGGAAAAGTATCACCCGCACTACTACTTCACGCGGACGAACGGCATGTCGCGCATACGTGATGCTCCGACGTGCATGGCATCGACCTTTCCATTTTTGTTGCGTGTGAACCAGATAGTGTAGCCTTGCGCGTCGAAGTGGTCCTTATACAGCGGCTGCATCGCCAAACTAGTTGCCGGGCGCTGCTTAAGGAATGCCTTGTCACCATCGACAACGAAACTGATTGTCGCTCCAGCTTCTTCGCTAAACCAATCGCCTTTAAACGAAGCAAGGTCCGCCGGCGTTGGCGTCCACGCCATCTCCGGAACGAAGCGTCTGACTTCACCATCGGAATCGACGGTTTCGGCAAGTGTCGGTTTGCCGTCCTTATCAAAAGTAAACTTCAATTGGTTGCCGCCAACAGTGAACTGCCCGCCTCCAATTGGCACAACGCGCGCTCCACTCCATCGCGACACACCATTTTCAATAACGAATCGCGCTGGAGCATGCGTCTTTTCACTCCGCCAGACACCGACAAATTTTTTCAGTTCGTCCTCTGAAACCCGGGCTGATTCGGTCTTCGGTGCCTCGGGATATGGGCCAAAGATTTCATCCGTGATGTTTGCGGCTATTCCTCCCGGATTGGGAGAAGTGCCGTTACACATGACACCGACTGAAACCTTGTTGTCTGGATATCGCGCCAGAAAGGTCTGGTAGCCGGCAGTTGCGCCGCCGTGTGCGACATCCTTCATGGCCTTGTAGGTATCGATAGTAAGACCAAGGGCGTACGCAATCTTCCGACCATCATTCAAGACTCCTCGAGTTTCGAGTGCATTGACGAGAGGCGCACCCAGCGATTGCGAGTCAAGCATCGCGTTCCACTTCATCCAATCACCGACTGTCGTGAGCATGCCGCCGTTTCCATAGACGTTCATGAAAGGCATGTCGAGTCGCCATGGTCCATTGCCCTGACGCGAATAGGCTTGAGCGCGGCCCGGGACTATTCGCCGGTAGTCGTCTCTCCACGAACTGTTCTTCATGCCGAGTGGTTTGAATAGCCGCTCCTCGACAAACGCCGGAAACTTTTGTTTCGAAACGCGCTCGACGATTATCGCCGCGAGATTGTATCCGCTGTTTGAATACGAATATTCCGAACCGGGCGTGAAGTCGAGGGCGCGTTGATGAGTAATAACGTCGAGTGCGAGGTCCTGGCTGATCACTCGATCGCCGCGACCCGCGCCGGTCAGACTCAAGACGGTGCCCCAATCGCGAAGACCGGAGGTGTGATTCAACAGGTGTCTGATCGTCAGTGGCGAACCGTAATCGGGGAGTTCGGGAATGTATTTTCTGACCGGATCGTCGATGCTGAGCTTTCCATCCTGTTGCAGCAGTACGAGAGCTGCCGCTGTGAACTGCTTCGCCACTGAGCCTGACTCGAAAATAGTTTGAGTTGTGTTCGGAACGTCGTGCTCGAGATCGGCAAGTCCGAATGCCTTTTCGAAAACTGTTTCTCCATTGAGCGACACTGCGGCAGCACAACCCGGCGCTGGGGCGACGTACGCCTTCGTGACTTTCTCAAACGCTCGTTCAGCGCCGGCGACAACCTTCGCTTTGTCGGGAACCTGAGCCCAGGTTGCATTTGAAAGAAACGCAACGACAGCGAATACGAATAAGAAGTGTTTTCTACTCATAGAGTTCGTCCTTCTCTTTCAATGACTATCTAATGTTACTTGCATCGATGAGTGTCAGCGAAGATACTACGGGCACTATGCCAAAGAAAGCGTTCGTTTTTGCCGTCATCACAATTTCATTCATCGCCGCGGCCTGTTCCAACGCACAGGTTGCAAATCAGCAGCCCCTTGCGCAATCAACGCCGTCGAACAAATTCACGGCTGCGGACATCGCGAAGCTCAAATGGATCGAAGGTACCTGGCGTGGTATGGATGGCGACAAACCTTTCTATGAGCGCTACAAGATCGAAGAAACCGCGCTGGTCGTCGAGTCGCTGAACGCTGATGGATCACGTGATGGCAAGCCGGAGCGATTCGAGCTTAAGAACGGTGAATTTGGGAAAGGCGAGGGCAACAAGCGCTCGGCAGCAAGCGAAATCACGTCCGATTATATTCAGTTTGTTCCTGCGGTTCCCGGTAAGCTGAACCTTTTCCGGTTCGAGCGACAAGCCAACGGTACCTGGCGCGCAGTTCTCGACTGGCCCGCAACCGCCGATAAGCCGGCACGGCAGAAGATCTACACTATGGAACCGTGGAAGCCGTAGGGCTGCTCTTCTTTGGTTTTCCTTTAGGCTGTTGCTGCGTCTGCTGTAGACATGCCTCTGCCAATGCAAGGGTTGATATGGCACGCTGAAGTTTGTCAGTGATAGTGCTACTTTGAGACAAGGCAGTGTCGAAATCGACCTTTGCCATTTCACGGAACGCACCTTCCGGATCTAATCCCGGCATATAGAACCGAAGCGGAAAGCTGCCTGACCTGCCCTTACTCTCAACCATTTTTACCTGAGTCTGATTATCACTTGAAAAATCCGGAGCTTCGATGCGGTTAACGCAATTGATAGCGTCTGTCAAAACTGAAATTGCCCGACCGGGATCGATTTTGGCGTAAAGGTTAGAAGCGGTTAGCAGTGTGCGTGCGGCAAAAACCGTCGCGCCGGCTCGTTTTGCTTCGATTACTGCTTCATCAAGAACTTCGCGCGCATGCGTCTGCATCTCAGTCCTGTTAAGTAATCCCTTTGCGATCTCGATGTGAAGATAAGCGCGTTGCTCCTCGCCTTCAACTCGAGAAGCAAGTCTTTCGGCCTCTTCAAATTGCTTATCTTTGACGGCCGTCGTAGCGCGGCGAAAGTAAATCCACTCCAGTAAACGGATGCGTAAATTTGAATCGCTAATCTTGTCCGCAGCCTGAATCACGGCAGCCAGGCTCTGCGTATCGGATGCGGCACTCAAGATCGCGACGGCAATGAGCTCATCGCGCCGGTTTACATCAGGTGTTTTCTGTGCTGACTCTAACTCTTCGTCAAACGTTTCCTCCTGCGTAATGGAAACCTCGCGGCCGGGTTGCACAAGTAGCTTCTGAGTCTCGACCGAAAGCGACACGAGAATGTTCTCTCGTGCCTGAGTCAATGCCGGTAATAAATCAGGTAGAGATTCTCGCACCTGAGGTTCGAGGTTAATCAGTCCTTGCAGCAGACGTACTGTGCCAGGCAACAGAGTTCCGTTCGGATCTCGATAGGTATCGCCCTGGTCCAATGGCGTTTCGAGTGCTTGTTGCGCGCGACGCAGCAGGAGCTGAACTAACTGCCGTTGCAGAGATTGGTTGGGCGTGAAATTGGCCGGAACTATATAAGATTCGAAAGTCGGTGTGTTGACGGTCTCACGCCAGGCGAACGGATATGCCTGCAAGTAAAGAAATTCTCGCATCGGTTTGTCACCGTAAACCGCGAGTGCCTGAGTGTAAAACTGATCCGCGGCCGGCTGATTAACTTCAGCAAGTCGATATACGACGCCTGCCAGATGTATGTGCGGCGTTGCATTCAAAGTGGGATGCGGACTCCGGTCTTCGAGTAGGGCTTATTCCATTTTAGTCGTGCGTCAGTTTGAAATTAGAATCTTTCAGTCATGCGTGAGTTTGGAATTTGCAACAAATACGCCGAAGGCGTTGGCTAATTTCAGCCCCGGGTTGGAGGGCAGCGACAACCCTGGGTTTGATCCATCAACGTACATATCAACCCTGACAGGGTTCGCCGCAAGAGAAACCCTTTCAGGGTTGACCGCTGTCTTTTATTTATTCGATCCCAGAGTTGTCGCTTACGCTCCAACTCTGGGCTGACATTAGCCAACGCCTTCGGCGTATAGATACAGGAGTGTCCGCAAAGAGGTTGTTAAAGATTCTCAGTAGCATAGCGGAACAGATTTTGCCCTTAGAATGGCGGACGCGAGCACGCGTAACCCTAAGATATGAGGAACAAGAACATGATTAAGACGGTGATCTTTGACGTTGACGGAACACTCGTCGACACGGTCGACATGCACGCGGAAGCGTGGCAACGGGCACTGAAAGAGTTCGGCAAAGAAGTAGAGTTCTCCGCTGTCCGTACGCAGATCGGCAAAGGCGGCGACCAACTGCTGCCCGTCTTTCTCTCGCGAGAAGAACTCGACCAATTCGGCGAAGAGCTTGAAAAACGGCGCGGCGAGATTTTCAAACAAGAGTATTTGCCGAAGACAAAGGCCTTCCCGCGGGTGCGGGATCTTGTCGCGCGCATCCAGCAAGACGGCAAGCGAGTCGTTCTGGCTTCTAGTGCGAAGCAGGACGAACTCGATCATTTCAAGAAGGTAACGAACATCGCGGATCTGCTCGAAGGCGAAACTTCAGCCGACGACACCGAAAAATCCAAACCCGAGCCGGACATCTTCCTCGCTGCCATCAAGGAGGGGGGAAACCCTGAGCCAAGGGAGGCAATAGTCGTCGGCGACACGCCTTACGATGCAATTGCGGCAGCGAAGGCGAACCTCAAGACTATCGGCGTACTCTGCGGCGGCTTCCCCGAACAGGGCCTGAAAGACGCCGGCTGCGTAGCGATCTACAAAGACCCGGCGGATCTGCTGGCGCGCTACGAAGAATCGCCGATTGTTAAAAGATGAAACGGAAGCGGCGGATAAATAATCGCCTATTGCGATGATGTTTCCGGTTGAAAATTCCCATTGACAGAGAAGTGATTTCGACATAGGATACGCCACACTTTTTTCGATTACGTGGGCATTTTGAGTTGTTTATGAAAGATTGGTCTCAGCTCTTCCGGCAATTTCTTAAATCTATTTTTTGATAGTTGTCATAAGCTTTTTCGAAACTGCATGCGGTTTCGTGGGATGGACTTTCTTTCAAATCGCAATCGTGGTAAGTTGAGTTCTCGACCGTCAAGGGCAGGTACCGAGCCTCAATAGCGGTAGCTTTGTCCGGTATCCAATTTGATCATAATGTGGGAGGTCATTTTGGCTACAATCGTCTCCCGCCTAGTCAAGTATCAGCAGTTCACGCAACGCTGGACGTATAGTAACTGAAACCAACAGAATTTAGTCCGAGACCTCACTGTTTCGCTCCATAGTTCTGAAAAATCTTTTTGCAGCCTTCGGGATCAACGATCTCTATTTTATCGATCACCAGAATGTCCACCGTCTTCTCTTCCGCAAAACGTCGCCTCGAAAACTACATTAGAAGCTTCAGGCGCGGCGTGATGCTAACCGGTGTCTGCACGGCACTACCATAACCGTTTCAACTTCTGTTTTTAGAAACTGGCCGTAGAGGTCTAGCGCTAAGTGTTGAGACCATTACGTCAGTTCGTGTCACTGGACCCCGAATAATCGTCGTTACCCGACGCCTCCAAGCCCAACAATTCAACAATTGCTTTTATTACTTTGAAGTGTAGTTTTTGTTCGCCATGCAGTATCCAACAAAAGGTGAGAAGCCGATGGAGAATACATCAGCCGATAAAGTTCCTTCGAAGTCGATTCTTCTCTCGGGAGCTTCGACGTTTTTGGGCAGCCATTTTCTTTTCTGGCAAACGAAGCGCGCGCAACGAAACTTGGTTTTAGTTGCCGATCAGCCCTTTGAAGCCATCAGCAAGGAGTTATGTGACACGCTCGTTTTGTGTGCAGCTTCATACCGTAGTTCGGTTGCGCCCGAAGATTTGACCGGGCGATTCGAGTTAGTAACCGCTTCCCTTTCTACACAAAGCGATCCGATAAATGAATTCTGGCACTTCCCTGACGAGCAAAAGTCAGAGGAGGAGATTCACGAAGTGCTCGAGCTCGCGCGAAAGCACTCAGTAGGGCGATTCATTTATGTCTCGAGTGCCTACGCCGTAGGCCGGCAGTCCGGAGTGATTCCCGAGCAACTTCATTCTCTGCCTCGCGAGTTCCACAATCAATTCGAAGAGCAACAGTGTCGTGCCGAGCACGCAGTCACAAATTACTGCCGAGAGCACGGTATTAATTACAGCATCGTTCGCCCTTCTATCGTTATCGGTCCAGCCCTAACAGCATTGTGCGACGGACCTCGCGGATGGCTCTATTCATTCACCAAAGCGTGGTCTGAGCTGGGTAGAGAACAAAAGAGCATTTCGCTGAACACTCAACCTAAAACCCCCATTAATTTTATACCAGTCGATCACGTCATCTCCGATTTAGATCAACTCATCGAGACCAACTTTGCCGGTGGTCCGATCTATCACCTCACGAGTTTTCATAATCCGACCATTGAGATGCTGATTAATACCTGCCAGAAGGTTCTCGGTACGAACGTCACAGTGCAGTACACGGCTTCTGAAGCTGCCCATAACGAATTACCGCTCTTAAGTGGTTGTTTAGAGGAGAAACAGTTTGAGCGCAGCTTGCCACGCAAAGACGGCGTTCCGGAGCAGGAACTTTATGGCTACGTTACCGAATGCGCGCGTGAGCTGCGAAACCAAACTCCGGATAAGATCTTCAACCGGAAACGACTTATTTCACATGACGGCGTGCCCTTTACTGCTTTCGAAGGCCACAACACAAAGGGTGAGCCAGTGGTGTTGATAAACGCGCTGGGGATGTCGGCTGTTTTCTGGGTGAATCTCGCGCAACAACTCGAACCTCATTTCAGGGTCCTCACCTGGGAATCGCGCTGGGTCCCGGATTGCGCAACCGAGTTTGATAGCGCACGCGCCGATATTAATTACAACGTCAAAGATCTGGTTACGCTGCTTGATTCGCACTCGATCCCCGCCACTCACATCATCTCCTGGTGCAATGGCGCGCAGGTCGCATTGAATTTCGTTGCTCATTTCCCCGAACGCGTACGGAGTTTGGTGTTGCTCAACGGCGCATTCAACTTTCCGGCCAGCGTGCGGAGATCTTTGAATGAAAAGAATATGCGTACGATGATGCCGAGAATCAAGCGTCTAAAAGATGCGGAAATGTTTCTTCGAATCATGACCGCCGGCCGTTTTTCCAGCGGCGAGAGCGGACAGCCGCAGAAGTCAGCTCCTGCGATTCCTGTAGTGACCTCAAATCCGTCGTTACTGCACCTGGTCAGTTCTACCTACAAATCTCCTGAGCTTTTATATCGTTACGCAAACATAATTACGCAAACCTTCAACGAACCAGATCACGCATGGACAGACCACGTAAAGGTTCCAACGTTAGTGATCGGCAGCGACGAAGATCCGGTTGCGGATCCGGAAGGCTCGCGAGAGTTCGCCCGTAGACTAACGTGTGCTGAACTCGTAATGCTTAAGGGAGATCACCACACTTTTTATGAGGATGCCTCAGTGCAGAACCGCATTTGTGAATTCCTGTTGCAACACTCGGATCGAGAAACTGCCCCGGTAGCTGCCGCTACGAACTCATGACAAGCAAGGCTGGTTGTAAATAATGAGCACGGACATAGAAGATATCCTCAGCCTCTCACCAATCCAGAAGGGCTTGCTCTTTCATAGCCTGTACGCGCCCGACGCCGGCGTTTACTTCCAGCAAGTCCATTGTGTATTGCGTGGCAACCTCGATTTGCAAGCCTTCCGGCAGGCCTGGCAACAGTCAATCAACCGTCACTCGATCCTTCGTACCTCCTTCTTCTGGGAAGACCTCGAGGAACCGGTGCAGGTAGTAAATCGAGAGGTAACACTACCGATCGAACTCGAAGACTGGAGCGAGTTGGCAGACTCGGAACAGCAGTCGCGATTGCTTGAGTTCCTCGAAGCAGACCGGCGGCGGGGGTTCGAACTATCAAGTGCGCCGCTGCTGCGACTGGCGTTGCTGCGGCTGGATGAGCAACGGTATCGCCTGGTCTGGAGTCATCATCACCTGCTGCTCGACGGGTGGTCCATCCCGCTGTTGCTGAAAGAAGTTTTCACGGTTTACCAGGGGCTGTGCTGGAAGGAGCCGGTGCAGTTGGCCCAGGCGCGACCCTATCGCGATTACATAACGTGGCTGCAGCGTCAGCGGTTGGAAGAAGCGGAGCGTTACTGGCGCGAGAAGCTGCGGGGATTAAAGTCACCGACGACGCTGGCACTGGGGAATGGGCGAGAAGCTCGTGCTGAAGGCGAGAGTGAACAGCGCGAGCAACGGCTGCAGTTAAGCGTGGCGGAGACAGCGGAGTTGAGTGCCGTGGCCCGGCGTCACCAACTGACTTTGAACACGATCGTGCAGGGAGCGTGGGGACTGTTGTTGTCACGTTACAGCGGCGAGCGGGAGGTGTTGTTTGGGACGACAGTAGCGGGGCGGCCGGCAGAGTTGCATGGAGTGGAGCAGATGGTGGGGGTGTTTATCAACACGCTGCCGATGCGAGTGCGGATCGATGAAAAGCAACGGGTGAGTGAGTGGTTGCAGGGCTTGCAGGCAGAGGCCGTAGAGATGCGGCAGTACGAGCACAGCCCCTTAGTGGAGGTGGCGAAATGGAGTGAGATGCCGCGTGGCACAGCGCTGTTCGAGAGTTTGCTGGTCTTTGAGAACTATCCGGTGGTGAGCAGCAACGGGAACGGCTCAGCAGCATCGTCGCAAAGAAACGGAAAGAGTGAGATCCCCACGATTGAGGACATCAGTTATTACAGGCGCGTGAACTACCCGCTGACGATCATAGTTGCCCCGCGTGAGGAGTTGAAGTGGTCGTTGGACTACGAAGTGGACCGCTTCGATGATGAAACGATCAGGCGGATGCTGGGACATTTTCGGCAACTGCTGAGGGGCATCGCGACTGACCCGCAACAACGCATCGGTGACCTGTCACTGCTGAACGACGAAGAGCGCCGGCAACTGCTGGTGGAGTTCAACGACACGGAGACCGAGTTCCCACAAAACATCTCCATTCATCAACTTTTCGAGCAGCAGGTGGCACAGCGCCCGGAAGCAGTGGCACTGGTGTGTGAGGAAGAGCAACTGAGCTATGGCGAGTTGAACGAGCGGGCCAACCGGCTGGCCCACTTGCTGCGCGGACGCGGAGTCGGAGTAGAGACGGCGGTAGGGATCTGTCTGCCGCGCTCGGTAGAGATGGTGGTGAGCATCCTTGCGGTGCTGAAGGCCGGAGGCGTGTACGTGCCATTGGATGGAGAGTATCCGGCAGAGCGGTTGAGCTTCATGTGCAGCGATGCCGCAGTGGCGCTGGTGCTCACGAAGCGAGAGCAAACCGCTGTGCTGGCCGCCGCGGGAGTGCCGACGTTATACCTGGAAGAGATAGAAGCGGAGTTGGCGGCGCAGGCGGCGACGAATCCCGAAAGCGAAGTAGAAGGAGAGCACCTGGCCTACATCGTGTACACGTCGGGGTCGACAGGAAAACCAAAGGGAGTGGCGATCACGCAGCGGAGTGTGAGCCGGCTGGTGTTTGGAGTGGACTATGTGTGGCTGGACGAGCAGCAGTGTGTGCTGCAGGGTGCACCGGTTACGTTCGATGCAGCGACGTTCGAATTATGGGGTGCGCTGCTGCATGGCGGCCGCTGTGTGTTGGCAGTGGAGCGAGTACTGAACAGCAGCGAGATCGGGAGACTGGTGCGGCGTCATGGAGTGACGACGATGTGGCTGACGGCGTCTTTGTTCAACAGCGTGGTGGATGAAGACGTGACGCAGTTGCGGGGCGTGCAGCAGTTGCTGGTGGGCGGCGAAGCGTTATCGGTGAAGCATGTGCGGCGGGCGCAGGAGGAGTTAGGCGAGATAACAATTGTGAACGGGTATGGGCCAACGGAGTCAACGACGTTCACCTGCTGCGAACGGATTGGTGTAGTAGCGGAAGGAGCGAGCGGGATACCGATTGGGAAACCGATCGGGAACACGACCGTTTATGTGCTGGACGAGCGGATGCAACCGGTGGCGACGGGAGTAAGAGGAGAGTTGTACATCGGCGGGGCAGGCCTGGCGCGTGGGTATGTCGGACGAGCAGAGCTGACAGCAGAGAAGTTCGTGCCGCACCCGTACAGCGTACGAGGTGGCGAGCGGCTGTACCGGACAGGAGATGTGGTCTGGCAGCACGGAGACGGGCGGGTGGAGTTCGTGGGCCGGTTGGACCAGCAGGTGAAAGTGCGCGGCCATCGGATCGAGTTGGGCGAGATCGAAGCAGTGTTGCAGGAGCAGGCGAGTATCGAGCAGGCCGTGGTGGTAGTGCAGGAAGAACGTGCCGGCGACAAGCGGTTGGTGGCTTATGTGGTGAAGGCAGCGGGAGCCGTTGAGGGAGTGAAGGAGTGGCGCAGTTATCTGAAGGAGAGATTGCCGGAGTACATGGTGCCGGGACAGTTCGTGGAGTTGGCGGAGTTGCCACTGAATGCGAACGGGAAGGTCGACCGCAAAGCGCTGCCGGAGGTGGAGCAAAAGGTTGCAGGCCCGGGACAAGAGTATGTGGCGCCGCGAACGCCGGTCGAAGAAGTGTTGGCGGTCATCTGGAGCGACGTGTTGCGAGTGGAGCGGGTCGGAGTCAATGACAACTTCTTCGAACTGGGCGGCCACTCGCTTTTGGCGACGCAGATCATCTCTCGTGTGCGCGAAGCGTTCGGAGCATCTCTCCCGATCCGAAGCGTATTCGAATCGCTGACGCTCGGTGAGCTGGCATACCGCGTCGAGGAGAGCTTGAAGAATCAGCAAGAGGCGCCGGCGCCGCCCGTGAGGCCAGTGGCAAGAGATGCTGATTTACCACTGTCATTGGCGCAACAACGACTCTGGGTTTTTGACCGGATGGCGCCAGGGAGTTCCGTCTACAACATCCCGGTAACCATGCGTCTGAGGCAGGACCTGGATCTCGCAGTATTACAGCGGACGTTTGATGAGATCATCAGGAGACACGAGTCGCTGCGCACTACTTTTCGTGAGGAGAACGGGCAACCGCGCCAGGTCATTTCTCCGCCGGAGTCTGTGCCGTTACCAATAGTCGATCTTAGTTTCCTCTCTAAAGAAGTCCGCGAACGTGAAGCACGCCAAATGGCGTGGCTGGAGGGGCGACGCCCCTTCGACCTTGCGCATGGGCCATTGATCCGTGCGGGAGTGATTAAGCTTGGCGAGCAGGAACACCTGGTGCTGTTGACGATGCACCATATCGTTTCCGACGGCTGGTCCATGGGTCTGCTGCTTGACGAGGTCACCACACTCTACGACGCTTTCAGTCGTGGCGAACCATCACCGTTGCCGGAGCCAGTGCTCCAGTACGCCGACTACGCTGTCTGGCAGCGAGAGTGGTTGCAAGGCGAGGTGCTGGACCAACAACTGTCTTACTGGCGGCAGCACCTGGAAGGTGCTCCGGAGTTGCTGGACTTGCCGACAGACAAGCCACGCCCTGCCATCCAGACCTTCCGTGGAGCAAATCAAGCCTTTGAACTCTCAGAGGAGCTAACGGCTAAGCTAAAAGAGCTGAGCCGTAAGCATAACGTCACGCTCTTTATGCTCCTGCTGGCCGCCTTAGAAATGCTGATGCACCGCTACACCGGCCAGAAAGATATTGTGGTGGGCACGCCCATCGCCGGGCGCACACGCATCGAGACGGAGTCGCTCATTGGCTTTTTCGTTAACACGCTGCCCCTGCGCGGGCGGTTTACTCGCGAGCTGACAGTCGAAGAGTTGCTGCGGCAGGTGCGAGAGGTGACGCTGGGCGCATATGCGCATCAGGAGTTGCCGTTTGAGAATCTGGTGGAGGAGCTACAGCCGGAGCGGAACCTGGGTTACAACCCGCTGGTCCAGGTGGTGTTTACCTTACAGGCCATTCCGCAAGCACGCATGAATGGTATTGCGGATGTTGCCGATGCGCCGAGTACCGCGACTGATGACAATGGTGCAGAAGCGCCGCCGCAGTTGCAGGGAACAGCCAAGTTCGACGTCTTACTCTGGTTGCTGGAGAGTGGCGGTGCGCTAAAGGGCGCGGTGGTGTACAACACTGACCTGTTCAGCGCGCAGCGGATGCAACGCTTAACCGGCCATTACCAGCAGTTGCTGCACGCCATTGTGAACAATCCGCAGCAGCGCGTCCTGGAGTTGCCCCTGTTGACAGAAACAGAGCAGCAGCTACTGCAAGCCTTCAATGATACTGCGCGCGCGCTTCCGCCGGCTGAGCTAGGTGCGCACCAGCTCTTCGAAGAGCAGGTAGCCAGGACGCCAGAGGAAGTAGCGCTGGTCCATGAAGACGAGCAACTGAGTTATGCCGCGCTGAACGGGCGCGCCAACCAGCTAGCCCATTATCTGCGCGGCAGCGGTGTGGGCGCGGAAACGGTGGTGGGCGTCTGTCTGCCACGCGGTATCAATCAAATAGTGGCGCTGCTGGGGGTGCTCAAGAGCGGCGCTGCTTATCTGCCGCTGGAGCCAGGCTATGCAGCGGAGCGGCTCGCCTCGAGGCTGGGGGAGACGGGCGTCACGCTGGTACTCACTGATGCCGGGCTAGTGCCGAGTCTGCCGCCGGAAGTGCGCCAACTGGTGTTTGAAACTGTGCAGCCCGAGTTGGCCCAACTGCCCACCAGTGATTGTCAACTTGATATCGCTCCGGACAGTCTCGCTTATATCACCCAGGGCATTGCCGTCACTCACGCGGGTCTATTAGCTGCCGTCCAAAGTTCAACTGAAATGCTCGCCCTCACGGACGGTGATCGGGTGCTTGAACTCTCGTCGCCAGCGCGCGATGCGCATCTGCTGACCGTCTTTGCGACTCTGTTACGCGGTGCGACGCTGGCGCTGTCAGCAGCTACTGAACACAACGTTCTCAGCGCGCCGGTGGCCCGCTTCCTGGAACTGCGTGGTGAAGATCTTTCCGGGTTAAGTACCGTCATCCTTTACGGCGAAGGTATTTCACCGCGCTTAGCGGAATCCTTCCCCGGAAAAAGATTTTTGCACGTGCGCGAATTGCCGGGGGCAACGCTCTTTCAACTCGCACGTGAGTACCAGCAGGCAGAGTCACAGTGGCCCACGCTGATTCCTTATGAGCGCG